>Ga0247834_1000156_pt1 | contig 126330 bp, 122 predicted proteins | sample LaCruzMarch2015__8_FD_187118 | JGI IMG/M metagenome (GOLD analysis project Ga0247834, IMG submission 187118) | Freshwater microbial communities from meromictic Lake La Cruz, Castile-La Mancha, Spain - LaCruzMarch2015_12m | ecosystem: Environmental > Aquatic > Freshwater > Lake | place: Spain...
GACCAGCACATCAACCTGCCGGAGCTTCGCAACAATCTCTTCCGGCTTCCGTTTCCTTGCCATCGTGATCCTCCATCCCGTCCAAAACATACCTAAGGGCGGACCACTTCAAAGGGGGCGGATCAATCTCGCCGGGCAAGGCTCACAAAGCCCCGCATCCCATGTGCCGCGTGCCGTCAGGATGAGAACAGGCGTCGTCACGCCTGGTGCTCGCCATTCCCAGAGAACTTCCTGCACAGATTTTCCGTACGGCGCGATCTGGAGGTCATGCGCTCCTGGCACGCCACGAACGGCTACCAGACGCGCCTCAAATCCCGCAGGACTTCGCGGGCGGCGTTGCGGCCAGGCAGACCCGTGACGCCGCCACCCGGATGGGACCCCGCCCCGCACATGTAGAGCCCCTTGATAGGCCCGCGATAATCTCCATGCCCCAGCTGCGGGCGCGCCGCCCACATCTGATCCAGGGTCATGGCGCCGTGCATGATGTCGCCGCCGATCAGGCCGAAGCGTTGCTCAAGGTCCATCGGCGTCAGCACCATCCGCCCGAGAATGGATTTCCGGAAGTTCGGCGCATAGGCGTCCACCGTATCAATGATGTGGTCGGCGACCTCGTCGCGATGGTCCGCCCAGCTACGGCCATCAGGAAGCTCTGGGGCGAACTGCTGGCAGAACAGGCTCGCCACATGCGCGCCCCTGGGAGCCAGCGTATCGTCGACGGTCGACGGGATCAGGATTTCCACGATCGGACGCTTCGACCATCCGGCCGCCTTTGCATCAAGGTAGGCGCGGTCCATGTAGGCCAGCGTCGGCGCGATAATGATGCCGGAGCGATGATGCTCGCCCGCCTCTTTCCCCGGAAGACAGGTGAAGTCAGGAAGCTCGGATAGGGCGACATTCATGCGCACCGTGCCCGACCCGCACTTCCAGCCGCGCATGCGCGACAGGAATTCTGGCTCGAGATCGCCTTCCGCAATCATCCGCGTGTAGAGCAGTTTCGGGTTCACGTTGGCGATCACGCGGTCCGCCAGGATGGTCTCACCCGTCTCCAGCACGACGCCCTGTACTTTCCCGTTCGCGGCAGCAACCGAGCGAATGCCGGCCTCCAGCGAAATCTCGACGCCGCGTTCGCGGCATGCCGCAGCCATGGCGCTGGTGATTGCGCCCATGCCGCCGATCGCATGGCCCCACACGCCCTTCTCGCCATCCACCTCGCCGAAGACGTGATGCAGCAACACATAAGCCGAGCCCGGCGTATCTGGGCTGGCATAGTTACCGACAATCGCGTCAAAGCCGAACGCAGCCTTGGCGGGTTCGGAGTCAAACCACTGCTCCAGGAAACTCCGCGCGCTCTTCGTGAACAGGTCGAGTACGTCGCGCTGCAGATCCATCGTCCCGCGCACCGCTGGCCACAACTGCGCAAGCGCATCTACGCCAGCCTTGATGCCGCTCCTCGGATTGGGCGGCGTCTTCTCGGATACGCTGCGCAGTACGTCGGCGACCCGCTCCAGCCGTTCATAATATTTCGGCAGCCGCTCGGCATCGCTCGCCGAGAACTTGCGGAACTCCGCCTGCGTTCGCTCCAGCCCGCCGCCGACCTTGATATAGCGGCCATCCTCGGTGGGCAGGAAGTTAGAGATTGGCCGCTTCACGATCTTCAGCCCCCGCTCGCGCAGCCTCATGTCGGCGATGACCTTGGGGTTGAGCAGGCTGACCGTGTAGCTGGCGGTCGAGTTGCGGAAGCCGGGATGAAACTCCTCTGTCACTGCCGCGCCGCCCACCACATGGCGCTTCTCGCAGACGCGCACCTTAAGCCCGCCCAGCGCCAGATAGAAGGCGCACACCAGGCCATTGTGGCCGCCGCCGATAATCACGGCGTCATAAGCCCCAGCTTTGCCTGTCACGTCTGCGCCCTCCAGTCCCGGCCGGCTGTCGCCGGCCATTGTCATCAGTTTTGGCGAATGGACGTGCTTTGAGGGTACGCCGGATAGACTGGCCGCTTCGGTTCGAGAGGCTTGCTGGATGCGAGCACGTCCATAGCAATTCTCACCGCCGCCTCGAGTTGCGGGTCGCGACCGGCTGCGACGGCCTTGGGTTCCTGGTCGACCTCGACATCCGGCGCGACACCATAGTTCTCGACCTCCCACGCTCCGTCAGGCGTGAAGAAGCCGACGCTGGGCGAAGTCACCTGTGCACCGTCCATCAGCTGCGGCGTGCCGCTGATGCCGACAAGCCCGCCCCATGTGCGTTTGCCGACGAGCGGGCCGAGCTTGTTTGTCTTGAACAGCCAGGGCAACGCATCGCCGCCTGAACCGGAAACCTCGTTGGCGATCATTACCTTTGGACCAAGGATGGCTGCGGCAGGCGTCCGTTCGATCGCGCCATAGCGCGCGGCCCAGAAGCTCTGCAGGCCGCGCCCCAGCACCTCGATGATGTAGTCGGCCATCTGGCCGCCGCCGTTGAAGCGTTCGTCGATCACGACGCCCTGCTTGTCAGTCTGGGCGAAGTAGTAGCGGTTGAACGCAGTGAAGCCGCCATTGCCGGTGTCAGGCAGGTAGACGTAGGCGAGCTTGCCGCCGGACATTTCGTCGACCTTCTTCCGGTTTGTTTCGATCCAGTCGAGATTCCGGAGACGCTGCTCGCTGTTCACCGGAACGACGGAGATATCCCGGCTGGAGTTTCCGCTGGCGATTTTCAGGGTGATCAACTTGTTCGCCATGCCTTCCAGCGGCTGCTGTATGTCGGTCGACGCGTCGAGCGACTTGCCGTTGATGGCGCTGATGCAGTCGCCTGCCTTCACGTTGAGGCCGGGCTGCGCCAGCGGCGCCTTCACATCCGGCGACCATGATCCGGGCGTGTAGATCTTGGCTATGCACCAGCGGTTATTGCGAATGACATAGTCCGCACCGAGCAGCCCGCCCTCGACGCGCGGCGAAGCCGGAATTGCTCCGCCCGACCCACGCAGGTGGCCCACCGAGAAGCCGGTCAGCATCTCCTGGAACACGTAGTTGAGGTCCGATCGCGACTGCACAGCAGCCGCGTAGGGCGCGAGCTGTTTCTCCGCAGCGACCGTGTCGAAGCCATGCAAGCCGGGGTCGTAGAAATATGCGCGCTGGATGCGCCAGACTTCCTTGTACATCTGGGCCCACTCGGCGGCCGGATCGACGCGGACTTCGAGGCTGTCGAGCGAAAGGCTGGTGTCCTCAGGCTTTGGAGGCGCCGCGCCCATCGCCTTGGCCGGGACGATGCTGTAGCGCGTTCTCGAAGGCGGACCGCCCGAAGACCCGTCAGACGGACGCGGCGTACGCGAGCTGAGGAGAAGCTTCTCCCCGTCCGCCGTCACCTCGTAGTCGACGACATTGTCGGCCACTTTCTCGATCTTGCGATCTTCCAGTGTAAAGGTGTGGAGCGCGCCGTTCGGTACCTGCGCGTTGGGATCGTTAGCCGACAAGTCCGCTAACCAGAAGATCACGCCTGGCTTGCCGGTGGTGAGCTCGCTATAGGGTCCGGGCGGCACAGGCAGCGCGACGGTGCGCGCCGTGATCGCCGCCATGTCCATGCCTGCAAGGTCGATCACGACTGGCTTGGGCGCAGCCGGGGTCGAGGCAGCGCCCGGCTTGTCACTTGCATCGGCCTTGGCCTTGCTCGCCTTTCCGGCGGGGGTGACGTCCACGCTGTCCCTGGCGTCCTGACGCACGTCGGCGACGGATTTTTCGTCATCGCTTTCAGGTTCGATTGGAGACGGCGTGCTCGCCGTCAGTGCCAGCGCGTAGATCGAGCGTGTTGGACGGTAGAGACTGCTCGACATGTCGAGGCCATGCATGACGGGCCCGGCATTGTTGCTCGCGAGAAAATACAGGTACTTTCCGCTTCGGTCGAAGGCGGGATAGCGGGCGTCGCCCATGCTGTCCGTGACCTGCATGGCTGTGTTGCGCTCGGTCGAATAGAGTACGATGCCGTGCATGTGGTTCTTGAGCGAGCGTGTCCACGCCAGCCACTTCGAATCCGGCGACCACGCCATCGCATACGTCTGGTCGGTGAAGCCGCCCCAGACGTTTGGATCGCCCGCCGCGTTGATTTCTCCGGAGGCCAGATCCAGGACGAAGGTGTTGAGGCGATTGTCCCGGAAAGCGAGCTTCTTCGAGTCCGGCGACCACAGCGGATCGAAATAGTAGGCGGGCTGGTCTCCAAGCGCGAACCTCTTCGCAGCGCCGCCGGTCTGCGGCGCCACATGCAGGGCATATGACCCGCTTTCATCCGAGAAATATGCGATGGAGGTTCCATCCGGGCTCCAGGCAGGTGTCCGCTCCATCACGCCGGGCGTGTTGGTGAGGTTGCGGACCGGGCCTTTCTTCAGCGGGGCAGTCAGGATTTCGCCGTGCGCCTCGACGACGGCACGTACGCCTGTCGGCGAGACGCTGATCGCGCGTACCTGGTCGGAAACATTCAGCAAGCGCGGGCGAACATCCGGCATGTCACCGATGACAGTTATCGGCACGCGCGCCGGCTGACCGCCGGGGCTCAACGTGTAGATCTCTCCCAACCTGTCGAACACCAGGGTCTGCCCATCGCTGGTCAACGAGCGGATGTCCGCGCCAGTGTTGCGATAGACTTCCGACACGGCCTTGGTCGCGGAATCATAGCTGAAGATCGAGAGCGGGCCTGCACGGGCGGAGAGGAAGTAGAGCTTTCCACCCACCCACGCCGGCGAGATGTCGGCCGTCACATCATGCGGCACCTCCACGGAATCGAGTCCCGGAAGGCTGGTGATACGGATCGTGCTCGCAAGGCCGCCGCGATAGTTGCCCCACGACACATAGCTTGTGAAGTTGAAGAGGAAGGCAGGCGCAAGCGGGTTGTACGCAAACTGCTTGCCATCGGCCGACATCGTGCCGGCATACGCCATCGGCAAGGGTAGCGCAGTCGCGAGTCCGCCTGCCGTCGATACGCGGAAGATCTGCGTGTAGCGGCTGGCAGCTGTGCGATTGGAGCGGAACAGCAGTTCGCGCCCGTCGCTCGACCAGCCGGTCGCGACATCAACGCCGGGGTGGAATGTGATCCGCGCCGGGATGCCGCCAGTGGCGGGCACAGTGAAGACATCGGTGTTGCCATCGTATTCGCCAGTAAAGGTGATACTCTGGCCGTCTGGCGAAAAAACCGGACCGCTTTCCGTGCCGAGGCCGGCGGTGAGGCGCGTCGCAGTGCCGCCAGCGCGCGGGACTGTCCATAAATCACCGGCATACCCAAAGGCGATGAGGTCCCTGCTGATGGCTGGCGATTGCAGGATACGGGGCTGGGCAAGCGCCAGTGGCGCGCCGGCGACGCAGGCTGCGATCAGTCCGATAGAGACCCCAAGACGCATGACAAGACCCCGCCGTTGACGGCGAAAGCCTTGCCCGATCCGGCAGCTTTCGCAAATCCTTCCTGAGGGGGGACAGGGCGCCTTGCGACGCCAATTGCCGCCATGGCGGCACGAGTTCGCGTCATTGGCGTATCTCGACGCGCTGAAAGACTCGTCTTCTCGTCCGCTGGCAGAATGCGATGCGGCAATTAGCGATTTGCGACCGTGACGCCATCGCTTAGCGTCGTGTGTAGGCTCCCCGGAAATCGCCCTCGGGGGGGGGGCGGCGAAAGGGTAAGGCCTGATGCGTCGGATCGTGACCTCGCTGATCTCTGCTGTCGCTCTGGCGGCGTGCGCAAACCTGAACGCTTCGACGTCGTCTCCACTTGGCTCGAACCTGATCGAGGAAAGATCGATCTCCGATCTTCAGGCGGACCTGACCGCTGGACGCACGACCTCGGAAGCGTTGGTCGAAGCCTATCTAGCGCGAATATCGGCAATGGATCGGACAGGCCCCACCCTGCAGGCGGTGATCTCACTCAGCCCCAATGCCGCCGCTGACGCACGCGCACTGGACGCTGAGCGCCGCGCGGGGCGTGTCCGCGGACCGCTGCATGGCATCCCTGTTCTCATCAAGGATAACATCGAAACGCGCGATCTGCCGACCACCGCTGGATCGCTTGCGCTCAGGGAGAACATGACGGGCCGCGATGCGCCGATGGCGGCGCGCCTGCGCGAGGCCGGTGCGATCATGATCGGGAAAACCAATCTTTCTGAGTGGGCGAACTATCGCTCGACGCGATCGATAAGCGGCTGGAGCGCCATGGGCGGGCTGGTGCGTAACCCTTATGCACTCGACCGCAACGCCTGCGGCTCCAGTTCCGGTTCGGGCGCGGCTGCCGCCGCCAGCTATGCAGCGGCGACCATCGGCACAGAAACCTCCGGCTCGATCGTCTGCCCGTCCAGCATGAACGGTCTTGTGGGGCTGAAGCCAACTGTCGGCCTCGTCTCGCGCAGCGGGGTCGTTCCGATCTCGCATACGATGGATACGCCCGGGCCGATGACGCGCAGCGTCATGGATGCGGCCTTGTTGCTGACCGCAATTGCGGGAGCAGACCCCGCAGACAAGGCGACGGCGGACGCCGAACGGTACAAGAAGGACTATCGCGCGGCGCTAAAGCCCGATGCGCTGAAAGGCCGGCGCCTGGGCGTCCTGCGCATCGGCCTTGGCGGGCACCCCGGGACCGACAAGCTGTTCGAGCAGGCCCTGGTCGACCTGCGCGCGGCCGGCGCCGAGGTCGTGGACATCAAGCAGCCGCCAGACCAACAGGCGATCGGCGTACACACCGGGATCATCATGCAGACCGAGTTCAAGGCCGGTATTGCCAGCTATCTCGCGACGGCTGCGCCTGCCGTGAAGGTCCGCACGCTTGCTGACCTGATAGCATTCAACAAACAGAGTGAAGCGCAGGAAATGCCGCTGTTCGGACAGGAGATATTCGAGCTGGCCGAAGCGCGGAACGGGCTTGATGATCCGAAGTACATCGAGGCCCTCGCCGCCGGAAAGCGCCTTGCCAGCGAAGGCATCGACCGCACGCTGGCAGCCGATCAGCTCGACGCCATCATCGCCATCACCGGCGGACCTGCATCCTTCAGCGATCCGGCTGGCGTCGCCCGTGGCGCAGCCATCAATGTGGCGACCATTCTGCCGGCGCTATCGGGCTATCCGCATCTCACGGTGCCGATGGGTCTCGCCAACGGCCTGCCTGTCGGCCTCTCCTTCATCGGTCCGGCCTGGAGCGATGGAGACCTGCTGGCCATGGGCTATGCCTATGAGCAGGCGACGATGCGCCGTGTTGCTCCAACTTTCATTCCGTCGCTCAGCCATACGCCGGAGACCGTGCGGGCCCTTGCGCCCGCGCAGTGACGCCGCGCCGAACGCGTCACTCAACGACAGGCAGCACGATGTAGGACAGCTCGGCTCGGGAGTGCTTCACCTGGTTGTTGGCGATGACGCCGTCCTTCTCGAATGCGTTGCGGCCGCCCGTGTTGAGGTTGCGTGAGTATTTCGGGAAGGATGACGAAGTCACCTCGACCCGAATCCGGTGGCCCGGCAGGAATGTGTTGGCTGTCGTCATCGGTGTGAAGTCGAGCTTGTAGGTCTTGCCCTTCTCCATGAACACCTCACGATCATAGCCGTCGCGGAAACGGGCGCGGAGAATCGTGTCGTCGAGGATGTAGGCCGTCCCATCGGGGGCGACGTCGACGAGCTTCACAGCGAAGTCCGTGTCCTTCGCATCGGACGAAACGCTGAGGATGGCGTCGACGAAACCGGCAATGGTGACTGGGGCCGTCAGGGGATCGGATGTATAGACCAGGACATCGTGGCGGGCTTCCACAGGCCGCTGGTCGAACGCGCCCGGCACGACGACGCCGCCATTGCAGCAATCGCCGCCGCCGATTGTCTGCACCGGATTCTTCGGATCATAGGCGAAGCTATCGGCAGGTTCGTTTCCCGGTGCGGTAAAGGACAGTTTGCCATCGCCGAACATTGAATTGGCGCGTCCCCGGGAGCGGAGATACAGCTTCGTTTCGGTGACGCCTTTCGGCGGCCACTGCGTCGCCGTCTTCCACTGATTGTCACCCATCGAGTAGTAACGGATCTTCGGCGTCGTCGCGGGGAAGGCTTGGGGCTGGCTTTTCAGGAAGCGGTCGAAGAACTTCCAGACTTCGCCATTCACATCCATCGTCGCATCGCCAAGCTGGCGGTCGCCCGACTTGAAGTTGGGGCCGAGCGCCGAGAAGGCGCAATGCACGCTGGGGCCAACGATGGCGTACTGGTTGTCGCGCGTTTCGGCGTCGACGCCGGTCTTCGTGGCATGATCGTAGAGCGCAAGGTTCGGCCCGATCGAAACGTCGTACCAGGAATTGTACCAGAGCGCAGGCACGCCCCACTTTTCATTGTCGTGGTAGAGCCCGCCCTTGTACCAGTCCAGATCGTCGGGCCTGTCGCGCGCGATGAGTTGTTCGTTGGTGCCGGCAGGTTCGCCAAGCGCGGTGAGCATCTCGGCATAGGGCAGATGCCAGACCTGCTTCGCCCATGTCACATCAGGCTTCTTCGGATTGAGGTCGGAGTATTGCGACAGATACTGGCGCGTCTTGGGGTCCAGATCCTCGGGGATCTGCGCGCGCAGCGGATTGTCCACGCCATAAAGCCAGATCGAGAAGAGCGTGCGCGGCACGCCGCCGCGATACCAGTTGCCCTGCTCGTGGAATTCGCCCACGCGTCCGATGCCGGCGCCGGACGCCATCGGAACCATCGCGGCGTGGGCCGGATGATTGGTCGCTGCCAGCTGCAGTTGCCATTCAGCGGTCGAGGAACAACCGAGGGTTCCGACCTTCTTGTTCGACCAGCTCTGGTCCGCGATCCAGGTCAGCGCGTCATAGCCATCGGTGCGCGGGTAGCCGAGAATCTCGAACTTGCCTTCGGAAAAGTAGCGACCGCGTTCGTTCTGCCCAATATAAGCATAGCCCCGATCGATCGCCTCGACGACCTGGCGCAGCGTACCTCCCTGCAGGGAATTCATGTTGTAGGGCGTGCGGACAAAGATGGTCGGCACCGGCCCGGTTGCATCCTTCGGACGATAGATGTCGGTCGAAAGGCCGACGCCGTCGCGCATCGGCATCAACACCTTGCGCTCGATGATCGCGCGACGGGCGAGTTCAGCTTCGAGCGCCTGCTGACTCCATTTGGAGTAGTCCGTGAACCCCGCATCGCTGGAAAATGGTATAGCCGGGGCCGGTCCGGTCTGCGGCCGGGCCGGCAGGCTGACGACGATTGCGGAAAGAGCCACAACGCTCACCAGGATGAGACGTGTCTTCTTCATGCAATCAACCCCTGACAAGCTATGTGGATCGGGTGGGGTGGGCATTCCGGATGATCTGGCCGGCCCGGCTGGGCATGACGCCCCCACGATCTGTTTGCGGAATGTTGCACCGGGCAAACAAGTTGGCAAAGCAGATTCAGACCTGCCACCTTGTTCCGGCACGACCAGCGCGTTCGCCTGCTGTCCGAAAATGTGTCTGGCTGGACGAACTCGCAGGGAACCGACGCGCATTCGCTCGGTCGGGGTTGATTTCCATCTCAACAGTGCAACCTTTCATCAATGGATGGTTCAATCTGGATCTCGCTCGGCGCCTTTGTTGCGCTGAACTTTGCTGCGGCTTCCAGCGGCGGGGCGTTTCGGCCTGGCGCGTGGTACGCCGCGCTGAAGAAGCCATCCTGGACGCCGCCGAACTGGGCGTTTCCCATCGTCTGGCTGGTCATCTTCACCTTCAACATCTTTGCTGGCTGGCTGGTCTGGCAGGCCGCAGGTGTTGCTGCACTGCCGGCGCTGGCGGTCTATGTCGCCTCGCTCGGCTTGAACGCCGCCTGGTCATGGCTGTTTTTCGGACGCAGGCGAATGGATCTGGCCTTAATCGATCTCTTGGCGCTTTGGCTGTCGATAGCCACGGTGATGGCCATGTTCGCGCAGATCAGCCTGCTGGCGACGGCGCTCCTTGCGCCTTACCTGCTCTGGGTCACCATCGCCGGTTTCCTGAACCTACGGATGATCCAGCTGAACCGCGTGACAGCATAGCGGCCAGTCACGCGAATGCGCCTTTCGGCACATGCGTGATCCGGCAGGCCAAATCGGCTTCGCCTGAGGCGACGATAAAGACGTCGTCATGCTCGACGATCCCGGTCGTGAATACCACGTCGCGCAGATACATTTGGTTTGCCAGCGGACGTGTGAGTTCTGCGTTGGCCTCAAGTAGCGGCATGTGGCTGGTTGCGATGACGCGGCTCGGGTCGTCGCGATCGAGCAGCGACCAGTAGGTGCGGTAGACGCCGACACTGTCGTTGGGCGCGACGCCGTGCCAGAGCGTCAGCCAGCCGCGCGTTGTGAGGATGGGAGGTGCGCCGCCGCCCATGCGCGCTGTCGCCGTGGTGTTTGCGTAGGGTCGGATGCCGGGCATCCGATGCGGCTTCCAGTGCAGCGCGTCTGGCGAGGTGGCGAGATTGATCGATGGCCCGGCTCGCCATTCGCTGCCGGGGGGATAGGCGAAGTACAGGTCGCCCAGCGGCCTGGTCTGAGCCCAGTACTGGCCACCGATGCGGCCCTGGAAGATCAGCATGTCCTTGTTCTGGTGATCGAGGACGATGTCCTCGAATGCCCAGTCGAGACCGTTGGTGGATGAGTAGAGCGTCGTCGAATGTCGCTCGGGGCTCACCGAGCATGTCGTCATCAGCCAGCGATCATCGACCTTACTGATCCGCGCATCCTCGATGCCATAGCACTGGAAACTGTGCCGGGGCGCGATGGCCCGGTCATAGTGGATGGCGAGCACGCTCAGCCCGTCCGGGCTCAGTTCGACCGGCAGAAGCCAGGACAGCGATGTCAGCGCCATGACCTTCCAGCCCTCCCCACGGATCATGAACTTGCGAGGATCGCACGTATCGGCGGCATCGAGGGGCCAGGCGTCCAGGAGATAGCGGTCGCCCTGCCAGCGGATCGCGTGCATGCAGCCCTTGCTGATCGGCCGCCGGAGCGCCTCTGCAATCCGGACCATCATCATGAGGTTCCCGTTCGGCAGCCGCGCAAGCCCCGGGTTGAAAGCGCCGAGCACGCAGGTCTCGGCGTCGAGATGGCCGGCCAGCGGGGACCGCGACAGGTCTATGTCGTCAGGGACCAGAACCAGCCTGTCGATTGGGAACGTCATGCGTGATCCGTCGGGCGCGCTGGGGCAGTCTGACAGGATATAGGTCGGATCAAGGTCCAGGCTGGCTTTCCCGCCCCGAAATTCCGAGCCGATTCCCGTGCTTGGCGTTTGACAGCGGGGGCGCCGCCCGTCTATATGCCCGCTTCCCGCCGCAGGCCCCCCTGTGGTGGTACGCTATTTGGCCGCAAGGCCCCCTGAAAACAAACGAGAATTCCGATGTTCGCAGTCATCAAGACCGGCGGAAAACAGTACCGGGTCGCCGGCGGCCAGGAAATCACGGTCGAGAAGCTCGCCGGCGAAGTGGGCGCGAAACTCGAATTCGGCGAAGTGCTGATGATCGGCGACGGCGACAACATCAACATCGGCGCGCCGATGATCAAGGGTGCCAAGGTCATGTGCGAAGTGGTTGAGCACAATCGCGCCGCCAAGGTCACCGCCTACAAGAAGAAGCCGCGTAACACCTACCGCCGGAAGCTTGGCCATCGCCAGCACCAGACGGTTGTGCGAATCACCGACATCGTTGCGAAGTAATTCGCCAACCTGAGACGAGAAGGAGCCTCCTTTGGCCCACAAGAAAGCTGGCGGCTCTACGCGTAATGGCCGCGATTCGAACTCCAAGCGCCTTGGCGTGAAACGTTTCGGCGGCGAGCAGGTGCTTGCCGGAAACATCATCGTCCGTCAGCGTGGTACGCAATTCCATCCGGGCAAGAATGTCGGCCTCGGCCGCGATCACACCATTTTCGCAACGGAAACCGGCAAGGTTGAATTCCGTGAAGGCGCCAAGGGCCGGATGTTCATCTCGATCGTCCCCTCGGACACCGAATAAGCGATCCCGTTTTGCAGACGGATCGCTCCTCACAAGGCAGCGGTCCGAACCTGAAACTTGATCAGGGGAGGCGGATCGCCTCCCCTTCTTCGTTTCATCTCCCCTGATCTCCCGGCTGCGAGGACGGCCGGATGGGAACGAAGATGAGCACGATCAGGACATCAAGACTGATACTTAGGCCTTTCGAGGAAGCGGATGCGCGCCGTGTCGCGTATCTCGCCGGAGCGTATGACGTGGCGAAGATGTGCGGGCGCGTGCCCCACCCCTACACGATGGCGTCGGCGTACGATTTCATCGACATGACGCGCCTGGGCCGTGAGAGCGGTGCTGAGCATGCCTTCGCCGTAACAGCGCCGATAGACGGGCTGGTCGGTTCCTGCGGGGTGATGCGCGTGGGCGGGGAGGACAGCGCGACCTACGAGATCGGCTACTGGTTCGGCATCTCCTACTGGGGGCTGGGCTATGCGTCGGAGTCGGCGCGGGCGCTGATGGACTGGGCCCGCGAGAAGCTGGCTGCAACGGCTTTCGCGGCCGGGCATTTCTTCGACAACCCGGCTTCGGGCAATGTTCTGCGCAAGCTCGGTTTTGCGCCGTGCGGCAAGCAGGACCTGTTCAGCCTGGCGCGCCAGGGCTCCTCCCCTGCGGCGCGTTACATATGGCCGGACGGCGCAACGGGAGTTAGTTTGTCCCTATGAAATTCCTCGACCAGTGCAAGGTGTACGTGAAATCCGGCGGGGGGGGCGATGGGTGCGTCTCGTTCCGGCGCGAGAAGTTCATTCCGTTCGGCGGCCCTGACGGGGGGGATGGCGGCCGCGGCGGCGATGTCGTTGTCGAGGCAGTCGACGGCCTCAACACGCTGATCGACTACCGCTACCAGCAACACCACAAGGCGCAGCGCGGCATGCATGGCATGGGCGCGAACCGCACGGGCTCCGACTCGCCGACGCTGGTGCTGAAGGTACCCGTGGGAACGCAGGTGTTCGAGGAAGACCAGGAGACGCTGATCGCCGACCTCGACAAGCTCGGCGACAGGGTTTTGCTGGCGAAGGGCGGATCGGGCGGGTGGGGCAATACGCAGTTCAAGTCCTCGACTAACCAGGCGCCCCGGCGGTTCAATCCCGGGCACGAGGGCGAGGAGCGCTGGATCTGGCTGCGACTGAAGCTGATCGCGGATGCCGGCCTTCTGGGCATGCCGAATGCGGGCAAATCGACCTTCCTCGGCGCCGTGAGCGCGGCGAAGCCTAAGGTTGCGGACTATCCGTTCACGACCCTGGTGCCCAACCTTGGCGTCGTGTCGCTTGGCATCGGGGCGAGCTTCGTACTGGCAGACATTCCGGGGCTGATTGAAGGCGCAGCTGAAGGCGCAGGCGTGGGCACGCGGTTCCTCGGCCATGTGGAGCGCTGCTCGGTGCTGCTGCATCTGGTCGACGGCACGCAGGACGATGTGGCTGAGGCCTATCGCATAATCCGCGCCGAGCTGGAGAAGTATGGCGGCGGGCTGATCGACAAGCCCGAGATCGTGGCGCTGAACAAGATCGACGCGCTGACAAAGGAAGAGATCAGCGAGAAGGCCAAGCAGCTGAAGAAGGCCTGCGGATCGACACCGCTGCGCATTTCGGGCGCCACACAGAAGGGCGTGCCGGAGACGGTGCAGAAGCTGTTCGAGATCATCTCCGTGGACAAGCGCGCGCAACGCGAGGCGCAGATCGAGGCGGAGAAGACGCCGGAGGAGAAGCAGGAAGGGTGGACCCCTTGAGCTCCCCCCTGGCCTCAGCACGCCGCATCGTCATCAAGGTTGGATCTTCACTCCTGATCGATCAGGAGAGCGGGCTCCCGCATGGCGTGCGGTTTGCGGCGCTGGCCTCGGATGCGGCTCGGTTGCGGGCAGAGGGCAAGGCGATCGTGATCGTGTCGTCTGGCGCGGTGGCGCTGGGGCGCCGCGCGCTCGACATGAAGGCAGGCAAGCTACGGCTTGAGGAGAAGCAAGCGGCGGCGGCGGCGGGACAGCCACGGCTGATGCGGGCATGGGACGATGCACTGGCGCAGCACAACGCACCGGTGGCGCAGGCGCTGCTGACGTTTTACGATACGGAACAGCGACGGCGCTGGCTCAATGCGCGCGCAACGATGGAGACGCTGCTGGAGCGCGGAGCCATCCCGATCGTCAACGAGAACGACACGGTGGCGACCGAAGAGATCCGCTATGGCGACAATGATCGCCTTGCCGCACGCGTGGCGCAGATGCTGGGCGCGGATGTGCTGGTGCTCTTGTCAGACATCGACGGGCTTTACGATGCCGATCCACGGTCGAATCCTCAGGCAAAGCATGTTCCAGAAGTTCGGAAGCTGACGCCGGAGATCGTGGCGATGGCAGGGGGCGTCAATGCGGCGGCGGGCGTGGGTTCGGGCGGCATGGCCACCAAGCTGGATGCAGCGCGCATTGCGATGACGGCGGGATGTTCCACGCTGATCACGCTGGGTACAAACGCCACGACAGATGGCGGACCGCTGACAGCGCTGGCAAGCGGTGCGAAGGGTACCTGGTTTCTGGCCGATGTCTCGCCGGAGACAGCGCGCAAGCAGTGGCTGGCGGGCGCCTTGCGTCCCACCGGATCGGTGCGGGTGGATGCGGGCGCTGCACGCGCATTGAAGACGGGCAAGAGCCTGCTTGCTGCGGGCGTCACGGCCGTGGCGGGACGGTTTGAGCGCGGCGATGCGGTGGACGTGATCGATCCCGATGGCGCGACAGTTGCGCGGGGCGTGTCGGCCTATTCATCGGAAGACGCAGTCCGGCTGATCGGACGCAAGTCGGACGAGTTCGAGGCGATCCTTGGCTATCGCGGGCGGCCGGCGCTGATCCATGTCGATGACATGGTGCTGGTGGGCTGACCCCGGCCACTTGCATTATCCAGCCAATCCATTGGCGTGTGGTGGAGGCGCCGGCGCCACGGCGTCAGGAGTGCGATCACGGTTGGCGCGGGCGAAGGCGCAGCAAATGGCGCGAAAGCCTCGGCCGCGTGCCCTGTGCAACGGCGGCGGGCGATAACCCTTTGCAGGCATGAGCTTGGGCCGTGGATTGCATGCAAGTTATCGCGTCTGTCACAGCTTAAGTGAAGACAACGGCTCAGGCGACAAGGCGATGGAACTCAGGACTCCTGCGCAGCCAGGCAGCCGCATAGCCGCACACCGGGACGATCCGCCAGCCGCCAGCCGCCGCTTCCTGCGCCAAGAGCTTCATCAGCTCGCCAGCGGCGCCAGAGCCGCGAAGTGCAGGCGGCGCCTCGACCCAGAGAATGGTGAGCGTGTCGCCGGACCTGCGGTAGTTCGCAAAGATGGTCTCACCATCTATGTCGAGTTCGTAGCGGCTGGCGGCCGTGTTGTCGCGAAGCTCGTCCATGCCAGTTCTCCTGCCCAAAGCGGAATACTAGGGCGGAACCGCGTCGTGTCGAAGAGCCCAGGGCCAAAGGCTCTCCGGGCCAGATTGGTTGGCTCTACCCGAGCTACCTGAGCCGATGGTAGTGCAGCACCATGACAGCTTGCCCATCTCGTGCCTTCATCGTCCGCCCGATCGATCCCGATGCGGATGGCCCTGCCCTGCACGCCATTTTCGGCGATGAGGCGAGCTGCCGCTATCTCACGCGGCCCGCCACACAATGCGTGGCCGACACCGTCGCGATGATGCGCGAATGGATGGGCAATGGCGGTGACATCAACTGGGTGATCGCAGACACACCCGATGGCCCTGCCCTCGGTCGCGTGGCGATCTATCCCCGCGGCAAGAACAATGTCTGGGATACGGCGTGCATGATCGCCCCGGCCGCGCGCGGGGGCAATCTGGCGGTGCGCGCCCTTGCCATGGCGCTGGAGGAAGCGTTCGAAACGCTGGGCGCGCGGCGGATCACGGCGGATATCGACCCTGACAATGGCGCCTCGATCCGCGTGTTCGAGAAGCTGGGCTTCACGCTCGAGGCGCGACTGCGAGGCGAGTGGGAGATGCATATCGGCGTGCGGGATTCGCTGATCTACGGCCTGCTGCGGGACGATGACAGGCCATGGCGCAACTGGACCCGATAACTGGTCATCAGCAGGCTCTCCTGATAAGCCAGCGCGCATGACGATCCAGTTGCCCCTCTCCGCTCACGACGCTGTTCTTGCCGGGACCATGCTGGCCATGGGCGAGGCTGCGCGCGCAGCCTCCGCCGGGCTTTCCAAGGCCGGGCCGGAGCGGCGCACCGCTGCGCTGAAGGCGATGGCGGCGCGCGTTCGTGCGGCTGAACCGGAGATCCTCACAGCGAACGCAAAGGACTTGGCGGGGGGGCGCGACAAGGGCCTGTCCGGCGCGATGCTGGACCGGCTCGAACTGACGCCCGCGCGCATCGCTGCAATGGCGCAGGGTATCGAGGAAGTCGCTGATGTCGCCGACCCGGTCGGCACAGTCATCGCGAGCTGGAAACAGCCGAATGGTCTTTCATTCGAGCGGGTGCGCGGGCCGATCGGCGTGATCGGGATCATCTATGAGAGCCGTCCGAATGTGACGGCGGATGCTGGCGCACTGTGCGTGCGCGCGGCGAACGCAACGATCCTGCGCGGCGGATCGGAAAGCCTCAACTCGTCGCGGGTGATCGCGGATGCGCTGCGGGCGGGACTGAAGGATGCGGGCCTGCCGGAGGACGCGGTCCAGCTGGTGCAGACGGCGGACCGGGCCGCGGTGGGCCACATGCTGTCTGGCCTGAACGGTAGGCTCGACGTGCTGGTGCCGCGCGGGGGCAAGAGCCTGGTGGCCCGCGTGCAGGACGAAGCGCGCGTGCCGGTGATCGGACACCTGGAAGGTCTCTGCCACACCTACATCCACGAAGGCGCCGATCCGGCGAAAGCGGAGGGGATCATCGTCAACGCCAAGCTGCGGCGGGTGGGCGTGTGCGGATCGACAGAGACGATGCTGATCGATGCGCGCATTGCGTCGGCCCTGCTGCCGCGCCTGGCGAAAGCGCTGGAGGCTGCGGGGTGCGAGCTCCGCGGGGATGCGCGGGCGCGGGCAATCCATCCGATGAAGGAAGCCACGACACAGGACTGGACCACGGAATATCTCGCGCCGATCCTGTCGGTTGCAGTGGTGGACGGCATCGAGAGCGCGATGGGCCACATCGCACGCTATGGTTCTCAGCATACCGAAAGCATCGTCACGGAAGACGTGGTCGCGGCGGAGCGCTTCCTTGCCGAGGTGGACAGCGCGATCGTGATGCACAATGCATCGACACAGTTTGCGGACGGCGGCGAGTTCGGCATGGGGGGCGAAATCGGCATCGCAACAGGCCGGCTTCATGCGCGCGGCCCGGTGGGCGCCGAGCAGTTGACAACGTTCAAGTATGTCGTGCGTGGCACGGGTCAGATCCGGGCATAAGCAGTCTGCCCGCAATCGTTTCGCCGCAGATCATTTCCGGAAAGCAACGTCGCTGTCACACTAACGCCCCAACGCGCTCGCGATATGGTAGTCAGGTCGCCGGGTGGTGGGGTCTGGCCTTGCGCAGCAGAAGGGCGGCCTGTTGCTTCTCGCGCTTGCCAGTTGCGGGCTTGCGACGTCAACGAACCGTTCGGTGTTCTTCGTGCTCGATGTCTCCGGTACGTATGTGAAGTCAGTGCCCGACGCCACCAAGATGGCCAAAATCACTTTCGCCAAACTGCTGCCGGGCGACTGGGTGGGCGCGAGCCAGATCAGCGCCTGCTCGTTCTCCGAGAAGGAGAACATCCTGCAGCGCCATTTGCCAACGACGCCGGGCCTCGCCGGCGAGGCCAAGCGGGAACTCTTCAACGCGTTCGCCGCCGACGCCGCCCAGGCTTCGTTCGAGCTGAAGCAGCGCCCGGAGAAGGAGCGCTTCATCGTGTTGTTCTCGGACATGCTTGATGACTATTCGAAGTCCTGCGACACGATCCAAAATCGAGCTCGTCCTGAGGGGCATTCATGTGGTCGCTGCCAACGTCATCAAGTCCGATCCGGCCGACCCGCAGAAATATCTGGACATGCTCAAGGAGTGGGAGGCAACGGTTGTCGCCGCCGGTGGAACATGGTCACTGGTGACCTCGCCGGTCCTGCTTCCCAAGCTGGTGACCGGCGTCCGAGAGGGCGCGCGATGAAACGGATAGTAGCGATCTGTCTTGTTCTGGCTGCTTTAGCGGCGTGCTCCAAGCCGACTGAGCTTGCCTCCAACGCCAACGGCAAGGGTTCGATCACGGTGGCGGCGGCGCCGAAGAACACGCCTCCGCCCGAGATTCCCGCGGAGGAGCTGGCCGCCATCGCCGCCGAGCAGGGTGAAGGGGCGCCGACTGAGACGACAACCGAAGCAGCGCCTGACAGCGCACCGCCGGGCCCAGCAACGGTTACGGGCTTTCGCCCATCGGTAGCGAGCCAGATCGGCGCACTGCCGGCGGTGGGCGACGCAGCTGCGCTGGCGGCGGCGTTCGCGGATTGGCGCGCGCGCGCTGCGGCAGCGCCGGGTGCGTTCGAGGCGGGCCAGCAGCAACTTGGCGCTGATGCCCGGGAATACAGCCCTTCGGATGCCGAGCTGGTGGCGGCGGAAGCCGGTGATCGGCTTTCGGCTGCGCTGCAGGGCGCCGATGAAGCCACGAGGACCACGGTAGCGGCCGCCATCGGCGACAGCACGAGCTATCGACGCTTTGACTTCCGGCGCGTTGACGTTGCGGGCTCGGGACAGTTCGTCTATGCGTCTGCGCCGCGCGAGGCGCGTCTGCCGCTCTAGCCGATGACCTTTTCCCGCCGCTCACGCCTGCGACTGCCCTCGCCGCCCGGCGATCTTGTCATCGGGCTCATGGGCGGGTCTTTCGATCCACCGCATTCGGGGCATGTGCATGTGATCGCGACGGCGAAGCGCGCCGCGGCTCTTGATCGTGTCTGGGTGCTGGTCTCGCCGGGTAACCCGCTGAAGCGCACACAGACGGCGCTGAAGGACCGGCTGGCGGCGGCGCGACGCAGGCTGGAAGGGCCGGGTGTTGTGGTCTCGGACATCGAGGCGGGGTTCGGCACGCGCTACACGATCGACCTGATCCGCGCGTTGAAACGGCAAGCGCCGCGCGTGCGGTTCGTGTGGATCATCGGCGGCGACAATCTGCGCGACTTTCATCGCTGGAAGGAATGGCTTGCGATTGCGCGGCTGGTCCCGATTATTGTCGTGGCGCGACCCGGCGCGAGCCCGAAGGCAGGGCTATCGCGCTTTGCAAGGCAGTTGAGCGCACAGCGCGTCAGCCAGGCCGATGCGCGAACGCTGGCGCGACGTTCCCCGCCGTGCTGGGTCTACATCGCGGCCCCGTTCGATCCGGTGTCATCTACGGAATTGCGCGCGGCGAAGGCGATCAGCGCCCCACCAACGATCTAGCCTCAGGTTTATCTTCGGACGGGGGCCGGCGGCTGGTCTTCGGCAACGTTGGGGCCGGCCTGGACGGCGACGACTTCGGCAGCGGTCTCGCCCTGGGCCAGGGCCGGCGCCGATCAGAAAACGGCGAGCGCCGCGATCGAAATGCCGTATCGAATATGGTTACCCGACTCGGAGCTATGAGACTCTCGCTGCGCCTGCATGTCACGTCCGCATCTAAAATGGGGTATTCTCCGCGTCAGCGACAAGATCGATCCATAACGACGACTAAGTTGGTCGTATTAGTGGGGTATAGATTTTCTGAACTAGATCCGGACAGGCCCGCCCTGTGGCGCAGCCCTCCGGCTCAAACGAGACAGCCCTTCCCTCTCGCAGGGGGTGACCCCACGTGATAACCTCATCGCCAAACAACCAGTACGAAGGACAAAGCCCTGTCAGTCAGTCGCCCCACCCGGACCGGCAAAACAACCGAGACCGGACCGGCCGCCGCGAAGGCGAGCCAGGCAAAGCCAGCCCCGGCCAAGCAAAACCAGGCCAAGCAAGCCAAGGCGGCAGTGCAGCCAAAATCTCCCGACGCGTTCGAGCTTGCGACCATGGTCGTGCAGCAGCTGGATGACGACAAGGCCGAGAACATCCTCAACATTCCGCTGGCCGGAAAATCGCCGATGGCGGATGCGATGATCGTCGCGTCTGGCCGCTCGGCGCGCCACGTCTCGGCGCTGGCGGACCATGTCTCGCAAAAACTGAAGGAGGCCGGCGCGTCGAAAGTGCGCGTCGAAGGGCTGCCGAGCGCCGACTGGGTGCTGATCGATGCGGGCGACCTGATCGTCCACATCTTCCGGCCGGAAGTGCGCGAGTTCTACAATCTCGAACGCATCTGGGCCGGCGATACACCGACGACAGCGCGCGCTGCGACCTGAACTGATCCTGCTTGCGCATCCGCATCCTCTGCATCGGGCGCATGAAGGACGGGCCAGAGCGCACGATGGTCGAGGACTATGTCGGGCGCGCGGGCAAGACCGGAAAATCGCTTGGCTATCGCGCTGTCGAGGAAGTCGAACTCAATTCAAGTTCGAAGGATGACGAGGGCCAGCGCCTGCTTGCGCGCCATGGTCAGGGCGTCCTGATCCGGCTCGACGAACGCGGCGAAGCGTGGACGTCGCAGGAGCTTTCCAAACGCCTGGCGAAATGGCGCGATGGCGGCGAGGACGCGGTCAGCTTTGTCATAGGCGGAGCAGATGGAACGTCGGCGGATGTCGCGAAGGCTGCGCGCCATACCGTGTCGTTTGGCGTCCAAACATGGCCGCACAGGCTGGTCCGCGTGATGATCGCCGAGCAGGTCTATAGGGCCCTTTCGATTGAGGCCGGATCACCTTACCACCGCGAATGATGCGGTGGCTTGCAATCCTTCTTGTGCTTTTGGCGACCCCCGCTCTGGGCCAGTCGCGCCGCACCTTCACGCAGGAAGACCTTAAAAGAGCGGAAGCCGCACGTGACGCGGCGCTGGCGCGGGTTAAGGCGCTGGAGCAGGCATCCAGCGCAGCGGCGCGGGAGGTGTCGGAGATCGACGCCGATCTTCTGGCGGCCGCAACCGAAGCCGTCGGCGGCGAGGCGGCAGCCTACGCGGCCGAAGAACAGCTGATGATCCTCGCCGATGAATCCCGTGCAGCCCAGCAGGCCCTGGTTGCGGATGAGGCCGTGATGGAAGACGTGTTCGCTGCGCTGATGACGATGCGAACTCCGCCTGCTCTGGCGACCAGCCCGGACGACGTATCGAGCGCCATCCGCGCCGCTATCCTGATGTCCGACGCCGCACCCGCGCTGGCTGGCCATGCTGACGACCTGCGCGCGAAGATCGCCAACATCGATGCGCTCGCCGCGGCGACGCGCGCGCAGCAGGCCAACTTGCTCGCGGCCACAAGCTCAGCTGGCGCAAGGCGCGAGGAGATCGCCGCACTGGCGGAAGAGAAAAGGCGGGCCTCGGCCTCGCTCAATGCTGAGACTGAAACTGCGCGGGCGAATGCCCGCAAGCTGGCCAACGAGGCGGCGAACCTGCGCGAGTTGCTGGACGGTCTTGCGAAGTCAGCGCCGCCTGCGCCGTCGGTGAAGCCGGGACAGAAGCCGGCGGCCAAGGCAGGCGGCGGTCCTGCGAAGCCGACTGCGAAGCCTCCAGCTGCGACAGCCTCCAAGCCCGCAGCGAAGGCGAAGGCAGGCTCGCCACTCTACCCTGTCGTCGGCTCTCCGCTGCGCCGCTTCGGGCGGGTGATCGAGGGACAGAAGCAGGAGGGCCTGACGCTTTCCGCCAGGGCGGGAGCGACAGTAATCGCGCCGATGGACGCGCGCGTGCAGTATTCCGGCCTGTTCCGTACCTATGGCCAGATGGTCATCCTTGATATCGGGAATGACGTCCTGCTGGTCGTTTCGGGCATGGAGGCCCTTTATCCGGAAGCGGGACAGTGGGTTCTGGCCGGTGAGCCAATCGGCCGCATGGCCGACCAGAAGTCGCCCTCTCCTGAACTTTATCTCGAGGTAAGGAGAAAGGGTCAGCCTGTGGACCCTGAAACCTGGCTGGGCAAACGCGGCTGAACCCGCGCCCGCTTAAAAGCTGAAGTTGATGCTTTAATTGCCCTTCGCGTCATCCAGGCATGTTGAACTTCGGGAATATGGCGTCAAAGTAACGTTGTGACGTCGTGTCGTTGACAAAGGAGCAGCGCAGCATGCGCAAATGGTGGTTGGCCCCGGTAATCGGTGCAGGTCTGCTCGCCGCGACGATTGGTGTTTCGGCCTTCGCCGTGACGACGAACCAGTCCGCGAAGAAGGCGGAGGTGTTTCAGCAACTCGACCTGTTCGCCGACATCCTGGCCAAGGCCCAGGCCAATTACGTGACCGAGTTTGAATCGACCGAAGCGATCGAGGCTGCGATCAACGGCATGCTGGCCTCGCTTGACCCGCACTCCTCCTATCTCGACCCCGATGACTTCAAGGACATGCAGACGCAGACGTCCGGCGAGTATGGCGGCCTCGGCATCGAGGTCACAGCGCAGGACGGCTTCGTGAAGGTCGTGTCCCCGATGGACGGCACGCCGGCTTCGCGCGCCGGGATCAAGTCGGGCGACTTTCTCACCGCCATCGATGGCAAGTCCATCGTCGGCCTGCCGCTGAACGATGCCGTGAAGCAGATGCGCGGCGCGATCGGCTCGGCCATCAACGTCACCGTCGTGCGCGAGAATGTCGAACCGTTCGATGTGTCGCTGACCCGCGAAGTCATCCGGCCTGAAGTCATCAAGACGAAAGCCATCGGCGATGTCGGCTATCTGCGCATCACCACCTTCAACGAGCAGACCGTGAAGGCGCTCGACCGCGGCCTTGAGCAAGTGCGCAAGGACGTGCGCGGCGGCCTCAAGGGCCTCGTGCTCGACCTGCGTGATAATCCGGGCGGACTTCTCGAGGCCTCGATCGAGGTCACATCGCGCTTCGTCAATGGCGGCGAAGTCGTCTCGACCCGCGGCCGTCGCGAGAGCGACCAGCGCCGCTACAACGCTGTCCGCGCCGCCCGATTCCCGGATGTACCGATCGTGGTGCTTGTGAATGGCGGTTCGGCCTCCGCGGCCGAGATCGTCGCCGGCGCGCTGCAGGACCGCAAGCGCGCAGTGATCATGGGGACGACCTCGTTCGGCAAGGGCTCGGTGCAGACCGTGCTGCCGCTCGGACCGGGCAAGGGCGCTATGCGCCTGACCACGTCGCGCTACTACACGCCGGCAGGCCGCTCGATCCAGGGGGCAGGAATCGAGCCGGACATTGAAGTCGCTGCAGTCCGCCTGTCGGACAAGGACATCGCCGAGCTCAAGACGCGTGCCGAACGCTTCAGCGAGTCGGCCCTGCCCAACGCGCTGGCAAACGAGCAGGGCGCCGAGCGCAAGCCGCCGCACGTGCCGACCGACATGCCGCCGGAAGGCTATGCCGGCGAAGACTACCAGCTCGACCAGGCCGTGGCGCTTCTCCGCGCGGGCAAGGCCAATCCGGCGGCGCTGCCCGCCGTTGCGGCTGCGCCGGCGCCGGCTCAGACCACACCGTAGGTTGACCTGCGAAGGAGGCTGCAGAGGCCCGGTGGAAACACCGGACCTTTTGCTTTGCCCGCGCCGGAAGCCTCGCTTTGTCGGCTCGGAGAGAAATTCCCAGCCTTTACAATAGGGTCTGCGGCTAAATCCACGCACCTTCATTTCCGCGATGTTAACAATGCGAGCGCCAGAATCGCTCTTCGTTTTGTTGTGAGGACATCATGGCCGCATCTCGGAATTCCGACGGTTCAGTCGTGCGCGCAGGACTGAGCCATGTTGCGCTCAGCCTCTCGGTGTTCGGCATGCTGGGTGCAGGTGCGGTCGGCGCGGCCTTCCTGTTCGGCGATGAGGCTGCCGGAGCGCCGCGCGTCGAGCTGGCGCTGTATTCGGAGCAGGACGGACCACCGCCGCTGCTGAAGAACCGCTCGCCCCTCGAGGCGCTCGATGCCAATGCCGATGACCATGAGCACAGCCTCGGCGTGGAATACGAAGACGCCGCTCTGCTTGAGGATGGCGATGAAGCCAGCATGACGGTGACGGAGATCGCCTCCAACGCCGGTACAGGTCCGAAGGCTCTGGCGCGCGCGCCGATCCCAGGCTTTGTCGAGCGAACACCTGCTGGCGAGCTGCCGAAGATCGCCTCCGACGGGCGCACGCCCGCGCAGGTCTATGCTCGCCCCTTCACCGGCGCAGCAGACAAGCCGCGCATCGGCCTCATCGTTGGTGGCCTCGGCATGACGGCAAGGCATACCGAGACAGCCATCAGGGAACTACCGCCGGAAGTGACCTTGTCCTTCTTGGCATACGCGCCCAACCTGCAGGACTGGATCAACAAGGCGCGCGCAGCAGGCCACGAAGTGCTGCTCGAAATGCCGATGGAAGCTTATGACTATCCGAACGTCGACACAGGGCCGCTGACGCTGCTGTCCAGCGCCAAGCCGGACGAGAATGTGCGCCGCCTCAACGTGATGCTCGGCAAGGCGACGGGCTATTTCGGCGTCACCAACTATCAGGGCGCACGCTTTGCGACGGATGCCGCTGCAGCGACGCCGGTGATGAAAGTGCTGAAGGAGCGCGGCCTCGTCTTCCTGCATGATGGCGGCGCGGCGCGCTCGGCCCTGCCCCAGGCGGCGACGCAGACCGGGCTCGACTTCACGGTTGCCGATCGCATCGTTGACAGCGAACTGACGGCGGACGCGATCGACCGCGAGCTGCTGGCGCTGGAAGCGCTGGCGATCCAGAACGGCAGCGCGATCGGCGTTGGCTTCGCCTATCCCGTCACGATCGAGCAGCTTCGCCTGTGGGCGGAAAGCCTGAAAGCCAAGGGCTATCAGCTTGCGCCGGCCTCGGCTGCCGCCGGCGTGGTTGCGCGATCGTGAGCTTCGAGGCCCAGCCGCTGCAGGGTGGGCGCGATCCATCGCTTTACCGTCCAAATGTCGGCCTCGCCCTGTTCTCGAAACAGGGCAATGTCTGGCTCGGCCGGCGCGCGGGCGTGCGCAAGGACGATGTCCGCTACGCCTGGCAGATGCCGCAGGGCGGGATCGATCGCGGCGAGACACCCTCACAGGCAGCTTTGCGAGAGCTCGGAGAAGAGACCGGGCTCGAACCGGACCAGGTCGAGTTGCTTGAGGAGTTCGAGCCCTGGCTGTTCTACGACTTTCCGCCTGCTCTGAAGGCGAAGCTGACAGGGCCTTATTTTGGCCAGCGCCAGAAATGGTTTGCCTATCGCTTCATTGGATCTGACACGGACTTCCGGCTCGACAGGCACACGGTCGAGTTCGATGCGTGGAAGTGGGCAAGGCTCGAGGACGCGCCGGGGCTGGTCATCCCGTTCAAGGCTGCGGTCTACCTGGAGGTCGCAAAAGGCTTCGCGCGCTGGACGACTGCCGTCTGATAAGCCCGGAAGAAAGTCGGCGCGGGCGTGGCGACGGCAGCAGCGGCAGGGGTTGCGGTCGGCGCTTCAACTGGTGTGGGAGGGAGCGTTGCAGGCGTTCCACTCGTCAGCAGCTTAAGGCTGCCCGTCGCAGGTTGCTGCCCATCCTGCGCGCGCGGCCTGAACGCCAAAGGCCGCGGCCACGGCCAAAGCCAGATTCGGTTGCATGCGACACCCCAAAAGCCCCTGTCGTGGGCTGGGGGTGCGCTTGGAAATTCAAACGAAGAAGACGCTGGCTTTCAATTGTCGGGAGGACTGCCGCCCTGCCCGCGGAGCGAGCGCCGGCCGGCTGGCTGGGCTTGACCCAGCGTTCACGCAACCGCGGCGCGCAAGGCTTCCAGATAGACAAGGCGCTCGGAAGCGCGCTTGCGGCGTGTTTCATCGCCGGGGTCGGCCGCATCGGAGCGCAGCTTGGCGATCTCGGTATCGAGCGCCCCTGCATCGACGTCAGCAAGGCGGATGGCTTCCTCGGCCAGGATCGTAAGGCCGGCCGGCGTCACGTCGGCGAAACCGCCCCGAACGAAAACCGGCGTCACGCCGCTGTCTTCGTGGATACGGACAACGCCGGGCTTCAGCACGGTCATGAACGGGGCATGCTTCGGCAGGACGCCGAATTCCCCCTCGACGCCGGGAGCATCGACCTGTTTGACGTCACCGGAAAACAGCTCGCGCACCGGCGAAACCAGCGAGAAATGCAGCATGTCAGCCATGACGGGTTCCTGTTTCGCGCGCCGGTCTAGCAGGCCTGAAACCCGTGTAAAGGCGGCAATCTGGCTAGAAGCCCCGGAGCGTTAGGACAGCAATTTCAGGGGGTTGGCCGAACCGGACCGGCAAGATCGATGTGCCGACCCCGCCCGAGACATAGAGCCAGCCGTCCCGATCCTCGTAGAGGCCACAAGGCCAGCGTTCCGAGCCCGGGGAGCCATGAACCAGACGCCCCACGATCGGCAGGTTCACCTGCCCACAGTGGGAATGCCCCGCCAGCGTCAGCGCGACCCTGGCGGGGGCGGCGGCGAACGGGTCGGGCCAGTGGGAGAGGACGATTACAGGCTCGTTGTCGGGAACCCCGGAAAGCGTGCTGATGTAGGACGGCTGCGCCCGGCGTGACTCATAATCGGCGAGGCCGCCGATCCAGAACGCCCCGCCCTCGCGTGGGATGCGGGCGCGGCTGTTCTCCATCACCTGCACGCCCGCGGAGACGAGGCCGGATTCCACCGCCGCCCCATCGTACCACCAGTCGTGATTGCCAAGCACGGACCAGACCCCAAGGGGCGGCTGGAGCTTCCCGAAGGCTGCGAGACCTCTGCCGATGTCGCGGCGCTCGTCCGCGCTGCGATCGGAAGCGTCTTCATGCCCGGCTACGAAGTCACCCAGCAGCACAACGATGTCCGGGCGTTCCGCGTTCATGCGTGCAATTATCGACTCGAGGCGCGCGAGGCCGACATGCGGGCCATCCGTATGCGTATCAGAAATCACACCGATGCGCAGAGGCGGACCGCTCCACCCGCGGCTTGTCACCTCGACACGGCGAACCTCCAGCATCGCCGGCTCCCACAGGAAGGCACGGATGCCGAGCGCCCAGACGAGCGTGATGACGGCGATGGCGCTCCACAGCATCCAGCCTGGGCCGCGCCCAGCCTTGAGCCCGCGCCAGAGGCCGAGGCCCAACAGAGCGGGCCACGCGATTGCGCCAAACCAGGCGAGCCAGACGGCAATATCGGTCATGTGGCGCGGCGAACTCTACTCGGACAGCGACACGCTGGCGCTGACGACGCTGAACTTCGACCGGTGCCCCGGCGCGCCGGGGTTGGCTCCTGACATTTGCACCAGCATCCGCCGGCCATTGCTGCGGCCTGTGAGCGTCTGCCTGAACCCGTCGGCCGGACCCACCAGCGCCTCGAAGCCGCGCAGCACGAGCGCAAGCGTCGTATCCGCGACTGTCGGCCCGCTTGCCGGGCCGTAGACTGTCACAACGCACTGCCCGGCTTTCTCGCGCACCGTGACAACACCACGCGCATCGGCGACATCCCACACGGTTTCGTCCGGAGCGGCGCCCGCCTGACGCCGGGTTTCGACGTCCTGCGTCGGTTGAACCTTGCCGCCTTGCGCCAATGCAAGCGCACTGACGCCAGCGCCGCTGACAGCCGGCAGGCACACGCTGACAACCGCCTGCTTGAACGCTTCTCCGGCTGCCGCTGGCGAGAGGTCGGCGGAAACAGCTGAACGCTGGGCTTGAGCGGGCAGGATGGTGAGGGTAGCTGCAAACAGAAGGCTGGCCGTCGTCTTCATGAATCGCTCCCGATGCGGCGAGACTAGCCACATCGCCACGTGCGTGCCAGCCGCGGCGAGCATCTCACTGGCTGCGCCTTGCTAAGGGATCTGTCACGACGTGCAGCTCACTGCGTCCGCGTGCATCACAGTCGCTCCGAAGGCGCGCCAGCCGGTGACACTGCTGTTCAGGCGCGAAGTCTTCACGACACCGACGGATTTGCCCTCCGGCAAGCGATCAGCCGTGCAGAAGGCATCGCGGACTTCGCCCCGCGGCGCGGTGATGATCTTCATGGATGACGTCGATGTCGTTCGGTGGCGGAGGCGGCGGGGTGCTGCAGGCGCCGAGCACCAGAAATGAAAGCATGAGGCGCTTCATGCGAGCGCCTCCAACCGGTTCAGTGTGAAACCCAGGCGAGTTCAACGCAGGGGCAAACGACAGCGGATCAAACGCAAACAGGCGCGGATCACTCCGCGCCTGCCTGGAATTTGTCGTTGATCGATCCGATCAGGCCGCTTCGGCGGCCATCTTCTGCGCCTTGGCGATCACGTCGTCGATCTTGCCGCACATCAGGAAGGCCTGTTCCGGAATGTCGTCGTGCTTGCCGTCGAGGATTTCCTTGAAGCCCTTAACGGTGTCTTCCACCGCAACGAACTGGCCAGGCAGGTTGGTGAAGGCTTCGGCAACGTGGAAGGGCTGGGAGAGGAAACGTTCGATCTTGCGCGCGCGCGAGACGACGAGTTTGTCCTCTTCCGACAGTTCATCCATGCCGAGAATTGCGATGATGTCCTGCAGCGACTTGTACTTCTGCAGGATCTCCTGGACGCCGCGGGCGACGTCGTAGTGCGCCTGGCCGACAACGTTCGGGTCGAGGATGCGCGAAGACGAGTCGAGCGGGTCCACGGCCGGGTAGATGCCTTTTTCCGAGATCGCGCGGTTGAGAACGGTCTGCGCGTCCAAGTGGGCGAACGAGGCGGCGGGCGCCGGGTCGGTCAGGTCGTCAGCGGGCACGTAGATGGCCTGCACCGAGGTGATCGAGCCCTTGGTGGTTGAGGTGATGCGCTCCTGCAGCTGACCCATGTCGGTCGCGAGCGTCGGCTGATAACCCACCGCCGACGGGATGCGGCCAAGCAGCGCCGACATTTCCGAACCCGCCTGTGTGAAGCGGAAGATGTTGTCGACGAAGAACAGGATGTCCTTGCCCTGGTCGCGGAAGTTCTCGGCAATGGTGAGGCCGGTGAGGGCCACGCGAGCGCGCGCGCCCGGCGGCTCGTTCATCTGGCCGAACACCAGCGAGCAACGCGAATTGCCGCCGCCGCCAGCCTGGTTCACGCCAGACTCCACCATCTCGTGATAGAGGTCATTGCCTTCGCGCGTGCGCTCGCCGACGCCAGCGAACACGGAATAGCCGCCGTAGGCTTTCGCGATGTTGTTGATAAGCTCCTGGATCAGCACGGTCTTGCCGACGCCTGCGCCGCCGAACAAGCCGATCTTGCCGCCCTTCGCATAGGGGCACAGCAGGTCGACAACCTTGATGCCCGTGGGCAGGATTTCGGGAACCGGCTTCTGGTCGACGAAGGCCGGGGCGAGCTGGTGGATACCGCGCAGGACCGAACGGTCAACCGGGCCGGCTTCGTCGATCGGCTCGCCGATAACGTTGAGAATGCGGCCCAGCGTTGCTTCACCGACCGGCACCGAGATGGCGTCGCCCGTGTCACGGACTTCGTGGCCGCGCGTGAGGCCTTCGGTCGAGTCCATCGCGATGGTGCGCACGGTGTTCTCGCCGAGGTGCTGTGCGACTTCGAGAACGAGGCGCGTGCTCCCGTTCATCGTCTCCAGCGCGTTCAGGATCGCCGGCAGGTGGCCGTCGAACTCGACGTCGACCACGGCGCCGATAACCTGGCTTACGCGGCCTTTCACGTTGGTGGCGGTTTTCGTGCTCATGTCTGGCCTCTGGTCTCTCGTATCGGTGTCTGGCGTGTCTAGGCGGCGTCGTCAGAGCGCTTCAGCGCCCGAGATGATCTCGATCAGTTCCTTGGTGATCTGGGCCTGCCGCGCGCGGTTGTAGCGCAGCTGCAGGGATCTGATCATGTCTCCGGCGTTGCGCGTGGCGTTGTCCATGGCGGTCATCTGCGCGCCCTGGAAGCCAGCTTCGGTCTCCAGCAGCGCAGACAGGATCTGCGTGGACAGGTAGCGGGGCAGAAGAGCTTCAAGGATCGCCTGCTCGTCCGGCTCGTAAATGTAGCGCGCGCCCTGCAGGTCGACGCTTGGCGCATCGGCCGGCGGGCGTGCAGGGATCAGCTGCATCGCAGTCGGGATCTGGGTCAGCAGGTTCTTGAAGCGGGCAAAGACAAGCGTCGCAACATCGAACTCGGCGGCGTCGAACCGGTCGGTGATTTCGCGTGCAATGCTGGCTGCGCTCTCGGCCGTGACCGTGCGCTCGCCGCGGCGGTCGATATGGCCGATGATCAGCGCGCCGTAGAGACGCTTCAGGGCGTCAGAGCCCTTCTTGCCGATGGTGAGGATCTTTACCGTCTTGCCGGCTGCCTGCAGGCGGCGGATTTCGGCGCGCGCCAGCTTGACGATGTTGGTGTTGAAGCCACCGGCAAGGCCACGCTCGGACGTCATCACGACGAGCAGGTGCACGTCATCGCGACCTGTGCCAGCGATCAGCCTGGGTCCGCCGCCGGCCGCCGCGCCGGAGGCGAGGTTGGCGATGACGGAGGCCATGCGCGTCGCATAAGGCCGCGCCGACTGAGCCGCCTCCTGAGCGCGCTTCAGCTTGGCCGTGGCGACCATCTGCAGCGCCTTTGTGATCTTCTGCGTGGACTTCACGCTGACGATCCGGAGGCGGAATTCCTTCAAGCTGGGCATGGGCTATGCCTTGTCCTCAAGCTTTCCGGGTTACGCGAACGTCTTCGAGAACGATTCAAGCGTCGCCTTGATCGCGTCTTCGATCTTGCCGCCGTCCTTGCCGTTCTTGGAGATGTCCTTCTGGTCGCGGATGTCGCCCAGCAGAGCCTGCTTGTCGGCGCGGATGTGGCGCAGCAGTTCGGCCTCATAGCGCACGACTGCATCGGTCGGTATCTTGTCGAGATAGCCGCGCGTGCCCGCGTAGATCACCACGACCTGCTCTTCCATCGACAGCGGCGAGTATTGCGGCTGCTTCAGGAGCTGGGTCAGGCGCGCGCCGCGGTTCAGCTGGCGTTGCGTCGCCGCGTCGAGGTCGGATCCGAATTTCGCGAAGGCGGCCATCTCGCGATACTGCGAAAGTTCCGATTTCATCGTGCCGGACACCTGCTTGGTCGATTTCACCTGGGCCGAACCGCCCACGCGCGACACCGACAGGCCGACGTTCACGGCCGGGCGGATGCCCGAGTTGAACAGGTCGGTCTCGAGGAAGATCTGGCCGTCGGTGATCGAGATCACGTTGGTCGGGATGTAGGCCGACACGTCGTTGGCCTGCGTCTCGATGATCGGCAGCGCCGTGAGCGAGCCCGAGCCATGGTCGGCGTTCAGCTTCGCCGCGCGCTCAAGCAGACGCGAGTGGAGATAGAACACGTCGCCCGGATAGGCTTCGCGGCCCGGCGGGCGGCGCAGCAGCAGCGACATCTGACGGTAAGCAACGGCCTGCTTCGAGAGATCGTCATAGATGATCAGGGCGTGCATGCCGTTGTCGCGGAACCACTCGCCCATGACGCAGCCGGTAAAGGGCGCGAGGTATTGCAGCGGGGCCGGCTCGGACGCGGTGGCGGCGACGACGATGGTGTATTCCAGTGCGCCGCGCTCTTCGAGGGACTTCACGACCTGAGCGACGGTCGAACGCTTCTGACCGATGACCACGTAGATGCAATAGAGCTTCTCGCTCTCATTGCCGCGGGCGTTGATGGCTTTCTGGTTGAGGATGGCGTCGATCGCGACGGCGGTCTTGCCGGTCTGGCGGTCGCCGATGATCAGCTCGCGCTGGCCGCGGCCGATCGGCACCAGCGTATCGATGGCCTTGATGCCGGTCGACATCGGCTCATGCACGGATTTGCGCGGCAGGATGCCTGGCGCCTTCACGTCGACGCGGCGGCGCTCGGCCACATTGGTCAGCGGACCCTTGCCATCGATCGGATTGCCCAGCGCGTCCACGACGCGGCCGAGCAGGCCCTTGCCGACGGGCGCGGACACGATCTCCTGCGTCCGCTTGACATTGTCGCCTTCCTTGATGCCGCGGTCGTCGCCGAAGATCACGACGCCGACATTGTCGCGCTCGAGGTTCAGCGCCATGCCGCGCACGCCCGAGGAGGTGAACTCCACCATCTCACCGGCCTGCACGTTGTCGAGGCCGTGAACGCGGGCGATGCCATCGCCCACCGACAGCACCTGGCCGACGTCCGACACTTCAGCTTCAGCGCCGAAGTTCGTGATCTGCTTCTTCAGGATCTCGGAGATTTCTGCCGCGCGGATGTCCATGGGGTTAGGCGCCCTTCATCAGGTTCGTCAGGTTGTTCAGTTTTGTACGGATCGAGGCGTCGACCAGACGCGAGCCCATCTTGAGCTGCAGGCCGCCGATCAGGGCGGGGTCGACTTCGACATCAACAGTGACGCTGCGGCCGAGCGCCTTGGAGACGGCGCTTTCGAGGTTGAGCGTCTGGTCTTTCGAGATCGGCTTGGCGACGCGTGCGATGATGCGGCTCGCGCCGCGATGCTTGGCAGCCTTCTCGGCGAAGGATTTCGCAATCGCGGGCAACTCGCCGGCACGGCGGTTGAGAGCGACGACGCCAACGAATTTTCGGGCAAGTTCCGGCATGCCGAGCTTCTCGGTAAGCGTCGCGAGAACGGCAGATTTCTCTTCGGATTTGTGGAGCGGCGACTTCAGAGCGCGCGCGAGCGCAGCATCGCCGTCGATCAGCTTGCCGAGCGCGGTGAGCCCGCTATCGACAGCGTCCACCTCGCCCGAAGTGATCGCCATGTCGAACACAGCCGCTGCGTATCTTTGCGCAGCCTCGCTTACCGAAGTGGTCGTTGAACCGGCCAAATCTCTAGCCCCAATAATCAAGTTCGAGAGCCCCGAATCCCCCACACCGGTCCGAGGCAAAAATTGATGTAAAATCAACCGCGTGAATACGGGTGGCGACTGGGTCGTTTGCCGCGCCGGCTGACTAGCACGCACCGAGCCGTTGTGACAACTCAAGGAAATTGGCTTTTGTCCTTGCAAACACGGGCGTTTCGTCGCGGCGCGTGAGGGGCCAAAACCTGGGCGCGCCGCGCGCCCGATTCATTCCCGTACAAGCTGAAGGCGCATCGAGGGAACTCCGGCTCTGCGGGCGCGGGGAAACGCAAAGTTTCCGCAGTTGCAACATCGGGGTTTCCGACACTCGACTGGCTCAGCCGAGGATGACTGCTTAGCCCTGCTAACTTGCGGGACGGCGCTTCAATCCGTACCTCAGTAAGCACTCACACAAGCGCGAGCCACCTGAATGACCTCTCTCTTCTCCCCCCTCACCCTCGCCCGCGGTCCGGCGTGGAAGAACAGGTTCATGCTGGCGCCGCTGACCAACACGCAGAGCCATCCTGACGGGGCGCTGTCGGACGTCGAATACAACTGGTTGACGCTGCGGGCGAAAGGCGGCTTTGGCCTCACGATGACCTGCGCGGCCCATGTGCAGGCGGTCGGCCAGGGCTTCCCGGGTCAGCTCGGCGCGTTCGACGACAAGCACCTCGAAGGGCTCGCGCGCCTCGCCACGGGCATCAAGGCGCATGGCTCGGTCTCATCCCTGCAGATCCATCACGCCGGCAATCGCTCACCCAAGGAACTTGTCGGAACGCCCGTCTGCCCGTCCAACGACACCAAGACCGGCGCGCGGGCGCTGACCCTCGCCGAGGTCGAAGCCCTGCGGGAGGCCTACATCGCCGCCGCCGTCCGCGCCGAGAAGGCGGGCTTCGACGGCGTCGAGATCCATGGGGCGCATGGCTACATCCTGGCGCAGTTCCTGTCGGCGGAGATCAACCATCGCGACGACCGCTATGGCGGCAACCTGGAGAACCGCAAACGAATCATCATGGAAATCATCGACGGCATCCGCGCGGCAACGAAGCCCGACTTCCAGCTAGGCCTGCGCCTGTCCCCCGAACGCTTCGGTCTCAAGCTCGCCGAGATCCGTGACGTCGCCGCCGAAATCCTGCGCAACGGCAAGATCGACTTCCTCGACATGTCGCTCTGGGATGTGGCGAAGGAGCCCAACGAGGACGAGCACAAGGGCCGGACCCTGATGAGCGTCTTCACTGAGCTGCCTCGTGGCCAGGTGCGCCTCAGCGCGGCCGGCAAGGTGATGAGCGGCAAGGATGCTGCAGGCGTCCTCGACGCTGGCTGCGACTATGTCGTGGTCGGACGCGGCGCCATCCTGCGCCACGATTTCCCGAAACGCGTGCAGGCGGACGCCAACTACGTCTCGCCGCAGACCCCGGTAACCATCCAGCATCTTCTCGACGAGGGCCTGTCCCCCGGCTTCGTCCAGTACATGCGTCAGTGGCCGAACTTCGTTGAGGCGGAAGCGACGGCCGCCTGAGCTCTGCGATCGGGGGTTGACGCTCCCAGAGCGCGCGCCGACCCTGCCGCGGAATCGGGAGGACACGCATGAAATCCAGCCGACTTGTTGTGCTGAGCCGCATCGTCGCTCGCGTTGCCGATGGCGCATGGCCAGACGCAGGGGTCGCCTGACGCGCTCTGCGCGGGCATCGCCCACGTCGTGAAGACGGCCAGCGAGGAGCGGCCCTTCATCTCGCTCGTTCCCGCCGGCCAGTCGCTCGGCATGCTGCCGGGGCTCAACCAGTCGCCGTCCGGGTTCGCCGATTTCAAGGGCTGCGAGCTCTATCGCGCCGGTAACGCCAAGGAAGGCGTCAATGGCGGCGGACCGTTCAACTATGTCCGCTGCAACATGCTCCAGGAGACCAACGCGCAGAACATGTGGGACAAGGCGGCCGCTGCGAAGGCGGCCGCTGCAGCTGCTTACGACAAGCTGGCCGTCCGCGCGAAGGCCTGCCTCGAGCCACAAGGCTGGGCGGCCGCAGGCGGCGAACGCGTTCGCAACTACGAGGATTACGAGACAGCGCTCATATTCTCGCGCCCCGACAGCCTCAACTCCGTCGTGGTGTCGCTGGTGGAGGACAACTCGTCGCCAAGCGCGCGAACGGCATCGGTCAGCTGGTCCGTCGATCTTGCCGTGCGCAATCCAAACCCCGGGCATCCGAAGCGGGAATAGCAACCGGCCGGACTCAGCTGAGCCCGGCCGGGTTAGTGCGTAGAAGTGTATTGATACCCAGCAGCGCTAGCGGCTGCGTCCACGCTGCATCTGCTCCATAGCAGCGCCGATTTCCTGCATTGACAGGCCGCCATCCTTGTCGGCGTCCATCGCCGCGAAGTTGGCCTTGAACTGCTGGTGCACGGGCGCGATGCCATCGCTCGTGACGTTGGAAGCGCCTTCCTCGGAGTCGGTCCGCAACTCGGATTCCTGCAGCTTGCCGTCGCGATTGTCGTCCGCCATCGTCAGCAGCTGCGTCTGGCGCAGCGCCGCCTGCAGGTCGTCACGCGGGTTGGCGGGGGTCTCGTCCTTCCACCGGAACTGCACGGCGGTGAACAGCATCTCCTGGAAGGACTGGTCGCCCCAGAAGATCTTCTTCGCCGGGTTGGTCAGCGCCTTCGTGGTGTCGCCTTGCAGCGCCTTGTTGTTAGCCGAGTTGTCATACCAGTAGTCGGCGACAAGCTTGGTACCGGCCGGCAGGTCGATCAGGTCCTTGAAGATGTAGTCACGCTGCCAGTTGAAGTCATAATGCGGCATGTTGAGGAGGATCTCCTCCTTGCCGTCCGGATAGATGGCCGTCAGTTTCGACGCATAGCCGCGATAGTGTGCGTGCACCTGCGCTGCATAAATCTGCACATCAGCCGGGAACAGCACATAAGCCGTCTCGTGGTGACGCGCCGTGTTCGCCGCGATCTCGATCGAGGGATCGGCAATCACGACCTGACGCTTCATCATCTCAGGCGCTTCGTCCTGAAAGTAGAAGGCGATCTTCGAGTTGTCGGTGAAGGCCTTGCCGATCGGCGTGTAGTGCATCTGGAACGAGATGGCGCCGCCCGGCGGCACCCATGTCGCCCAGTTGGACGGCGCAAGGTTCGATTCGTTGCCGACGGCATAGCCGCCCATCGAGATTTCCCAGTCGAAGCCACGTCCATTCGCTGGCATCTTCGGCAGCCAGCCGGCGAGGATGTGGTGGACGCCCTGACGGTTACCCGGCTTGAACGTCGTCGCCTTCAGCCACTTGCCCTTGATCAGAGGGCTCTTCACGGCCGGGATCTGGTAATCGACGACGCCTGCCGCCGGCACATCGTAAGCTGGGATGTCGACGACCAGGTCAGGCTCGCCCAGCGGCCAGTCGGGTCGCCCCGCAACGCCCTTCACCAGCGGGTCTTCGCCGCCTTCGGCGATATCGCTCGGCGCGCCAGCTTCGATCCAGTGGACCAGCGTCTTGGTTTCTTCCGCCGACAGGTTCTCGTTCTTCAGGAAGGCACGATAGTGATTGTCGGCGTCGAACGGAGGCATCCGGTCACGGCGGATCGCCTCGCGGATCATCGGCGCGAAGGTCTTCACCTGCTGATAGTTCGTCATGTGCCACGGCGCGATGCCGTTCGGCTGGTGACAGTCGACGCACTTGTCCATGAGGATCGGCACGACATCGTTGGAATAGGAGATCTTGGCGAACTCCGCTTCCTTGCCGCGGTCGGCGAAGACAAGCTTCGTGCCCTTGACGGCAATCACTTCAGCGGTGGCCGTCGCCTTGCCCGCAACGACGTCAGCCAGCGCCGTTTCGATCGTGTCGGCAGGGCCGTGATAGACGATCTCGAAATTCTTCTTCGGGTCGACGATCACCGCCTCGCCAGCATAGGTGAAGCCCAGCGAGTTGCCGATCAACTGGTACTCGTCATCGAGGATCGGAATCGTGAGACCGTTCGCCTTGGCTTCCGCCGCGATGGTGTCGCGCGTATCGGCCTCAGCCGAATTGATCATGTGGAAGACGACGTTCGGGTGCTTCGCCGCCAGATCCTGCACCGTCTTCGCCGCGGCGAGCGCGCCAGCATCCCCATTGACGTGCGACACCAGAACGACAGCCGGGGTAATGGTGTCATACTTCAGGATGTGGCCCATGCCGGTCTGATCGACCAGCATGTAGTCATCGACCTTGGATCCGACGAGCCTGGCGGCTGTCTCGCTGGCCGAGCAGGCGGCGAGGATTATGGCGGATACGCTCGCGAGTAGTGCGACCGCTCCGATCTTGTTTTTCTGCATGACGGCGTCGTCTCCATTGGAACCCGATTCCGCGCTAACCTACTCCTGATTGACAGTGTCAACAATCGGCTGCCCTAGGGGCGCCCACATTTTAATTGCGGACAATACTTGTCTGCAGTTCATCGCGGCGGCAACGCGACCGCCCTGCCTTCTTCGCGCGGATCAGCGCCGCCGACGAGGCCCCGCGGCGTCACCAGGATCGCGTGCGTGCCGCTGTAGTGAGGGCCCGGCGAGACGCGCCAGCCCAGGCCGGACAGCGCATCCGACATCGCTTTCGGCATGCGGTCCGCCTCCACCGAAATCTCCGGCGTGCGGGCGAACACCATGGCCGTCCCCACCGCCTCCTGCGGCGTCTGCTTCCAGTCGAGCACGCCGATAATCGTGCGTGACACCGACGCGATGATCGTGCTGCCGCCCATTGACCCCGCCACCATCACCAGCTCGCCGTCTTTATCCGTGATGATCGAAGGCGACATGGACGAGCGCGGCGCCTTGCGCGGCGCCACGGCGTTGGCAACCGGCTTTCCGTCGATCACCGGCTCCAGCGAGAAATCGGTAAGTTCGTTGTTGAGCCAGAAGCCGCCCGCCATGCGATGCGCGCCGTATTCGCTCTCGATCGTCGCCGTCAGCGATACGGCGTTCCCTTCGTGATCGACGATGGAGAGATGCGTCGTGCCATGTTCCTGCATCGCCGTGCTGCCCCACTTCTTGCGCAGCGCCTCGCCCGCAGGCGCGCCGACCGGAATCGCAGGCGGCGCCTCAGACAGATCGATCAGCTTCGCGCGGGCATCGAGATAGGCTGGCGCGACCAGTTCTTTCGTCGGCGCCTGCACGAAGCGGTCGTCGGCCATGTAGTGGTCGCGATCAACATAGGAGAGGCGGCTCGCCCACACATAAGCCGCCCAGTCTTCAACACTCCCCGGCCCCACAGGCTGCGGCCTCGCGCGCTCATAGAGACCAAGGATCGACAGCATGGCATTCGCCGAACTTGGGGAAGGCATCGTGCAGACACGATAGACGCGAAACGCCCCGCACAGCGGATCGAGCTTCCGCGGCGCATAGGCCTGCAGGTCCGCCACGGTAAGCGTCCCAGCACGCGGCTGTCTCTGGGCCGCCGCCACTATGGCGTCCGCGATTGACCCATGCGTCAGCGCCTTCGGTCCAGCCGCTGCAATGGCGCGCAGCGACTGGCCGTAGAGCGGGTTCTTCAGTACATGCCCCTGCGGCCAGGGCTTTCCGGCCGCATCGAGATAGATCGACCGCGCCTGGGCATCGGCCTCGAAGATCGCCTTGTTGTTGAGCAGACTGCGGCTCAGGCGCGGCCCGACGACAAAGCCTTCTTCCGCCAGCTTTATCGCCGGCTCGAACAAGGTCGCCCACGGCAGCTTGCCGTGCTGCTCGTGCGCCATCTTCAGCATCGGTATCAGCGCCGGCGTGCCGATTGACTTGCCGCTCGCCTGCGCCAGCTCGAACGGCAGAGGATTGCCGTCGACGAGAAACATGTCCGGCGTCGCCCCGGCCGGCGCCCATTCGCGGCCGTCAAACGCATCAATGGCTTCGTCGCTGGCACGGTAGTGGATAAGAAACCCACCACCGCCGACGCCGGACGATTCCGGCTCCACCAGCCCGAGCGTTACCTCGACCGCAATCGCCGCGTCGATGGCGCTGCCGCCCCGGCGAAGCATCTCCAAGCCCGCCTCGACCGCCAGCGGATCGGCGGCCGCCACCATCGCCTCGCGGCGCGGCGCTTCAGGCCGTGGCGCTGCATTGGTGCAGCCGCCAGCCAGCGAAAGTGCAACAAGACCGGCAGCGATCAGTTTCATCCGACGAAGCAAGCAAATCTCCCACGCAACCTGAGAACGCGCGCGGCCAGCTTTCACTTCTGGCTCCGCATATCAAGCGTCCCGGTTCACGCCGCCATCATCGGCGCCTGCCCGCCGGCAGACCGCGACGCCTTCACCTGCCGCCAGATCTCGATGCCCAGGGTGATCGCGGAGACCAGGGCCCAGATGCCCAACCCGACGAGCAGAACGCTGTCCATCAGGCGGATAGCGCGCTCGAGCTCCTCCGGGCTTGTGCCCGGCCGGGGTTCGACAATGACGAACGGCCGCCCCTGGAACAGCACCCACACGACCGCGAGGGCCCCTGCATGGCCGAGAATGCTCATCGCCGACCCGAGCCGGCTCCACGCGGGCCGGACCATGTCGTGCAGATGACCCGCAGCCGCCAGCAGCGCCAACGCGAGTATCGGCCAGTAGACCACGCTCCACGCCGGCGACAGCACGATCGACACCGACGCCCCGTCGCGCAGCGGCAGTTCGTTTGGGAAAGGCACGAATCTCAGCCAGACAAGAATGAACAGGACGTCGAAGAACAGCGACACGCCCGAGTCGAACAGCGAGCGCGGCTTGCGGATCGTGTCGTGCGGCAGCGTCTTCGGATCCCAGTGGTTCTCCAGCAGCTTCACCGGATCGCCCCAGCGCTCCACGGCGATGAAGACAAGCGTCACGGCCGCAAACGCGATCAGGCCAAAGCCAATCAGATTGTCGAGGCGCGACAGCACCGCCTGAATTGGACGATCCGTGCCCAGCGCCCGCAAGGCCGTCAGCACGAGGAAGACCGCAACGGTGATGCCAAGCGCCGTGCGTTGCGCCGGCCAGAACCACGGATAGAGAACAGTCCCGATCAGCTGCATGCGCCCTTCATAGCGCGCAGCCACGACAGGCGGCGCGCCGAACGCCTTCAGCACCACGGCGATCTCGTCCGCCGTCGCAGCGCGGCCGAGCCGGTCCTCGGTTGCCTCGATCTTCGCGCGCAACGCCTCGCGCAGCTCCGCCATCACGTCGAGCACGCCCTCGCGCGGCAGGCGCCGCTCGACGGAGGCCAGATAGCGCGAGACGAGTTCGGGCTCGCCCGGCGCTCCAGAAATGCGCTCAGCAACACGCACAGGATCGCCTTCGGCGGCCAGCATGTCGGCAATCTCGGCGTCGGTCGCCTTGCCGCCCTTCGCCTTCTCCATCGCCTCCTTGCGCGCCTTCAGCGTCGCATAGAGCGCGCCCGCCACTTCGACCCGGCGTGCGCGCGGCAGGTGGCGCTCGACCTTTTTCACATAGGCCCAGATCCGGTTCATGACCCAACTCCCTTGAGTATGCTTGAGAGCGACGCGTTCATCGCGCACCATTCGCCAGCCAGCTGTTCCAGCGCCGCGGCGCCATCTTCCGACAGCCTGTAGAAACGCTTCTGGCGCTTTGCGTCCTCCCGCCATTCAGAGGTCAGCAGGCCCTGCGTCTCGAGCCGGCGGAGCATCGGATAGAGCGCGCCCTCGTCGATCTCGATGCCAAGCCCGCCCAGCTCTGTCTTCAGCGTGTAGCCGTACTTTTCCGAGCGCAGCGTGCCCAGCACCGCCAGGATCAGCGTCCCGCGCCGCAGTTCCAGCCGGAGCGTTTCAATGATGTCCGCCGAAACCGGCATCCCATGTCCTATACAGTGTGTAGCACACAGTATATAGCGCACAGGGAGAGGTCGCGCAACGGGTTTGCGTGGACGTTTTCAGTCCTGGGTCAGGGTTTCGGGAGGGCGTCCAGGCCGGCCTCGCTGTTGGCGCAGCCTTTCAGGGTTTCGCCCTTGTACAGGATCTCGGCTTCGAGCGGGTAGACGCGGTCGCTCATGCCATCTGAGCATTCGGTCGCGCGCAGGGTGACCGTGAAGGCTTGGCCGACAGGGTGCATGGCGGCGATGACCGAAGTGCCATTCTGAAAGCTCGGCCCAGGGTTGGCCATCTTCATCTCAGGCCGATCGACACCGCTGTAGATGAGTCCGTCAGGCTTGATCTCGACGCCCCAGAACGGCTCCGTGCCCAGCGCGCGGAGCGGCTGCGAGAACTCGGCTCAGCCGAGGACGATGGGCCCCGAAGGCGGCGCGGGTTCGGCCTCCTGTGTTTCGACGGTCGGCGCTGCAGGTCCGGGCTCTGCGGGCCCGCCGGCAGGCTGGCATGCAGTGAGGACGACCAGCAGAGAGCCAAGCGCAATCCGCATGTCAGGCATCCTTCGCCAGATAGCCTTCGACCGTCGCATCCACCGCGGGTCGGCCGATGCGCTTGATCTCCCAGCGCAGCTCGACGCCTGACTTCGCCTTCACGGCGGCGCGCACATCCTCGCCGAGGCCTTCGATATCAGCTGCTGTCGCTTCGCCGGTGTTGAGCAGGAAGTTGCAATGCAGTTCGCTCACCTGCGCCCCGCCTCGCCGCGCGCCGCGCATCCCGGCCTCGTCCACCAGCTTCCACGAGGAGCGCTGGTTGGGCGTGCCCGGCGGATCGGGATTCGCAAACGTCGAGCCGCCTGTCTTCTCGCGGATGGGCTGCGTGGTTTCCCGGCGCTGTTTCAGCGCCTCGATGCGCTCGAGGATTGCCGCTGGCTCGTCCTTTGTTCCTTCGAACACCGCCTCGATGAAGATCAGGTCCTCGGGCGCTTCTGTATGCCGATAGGTGAAATGGAAATCCGCATTCGTAAGCTGCACACGCTCGCCCTTGCGCGTCAGCGCACGCGCCTCGACGAGCACGTCCTTTGTCTCGCGGCCATAACAGCCGGCGTTCATCCGCAGCGCGCCGCCGATCGTTCCCGGCACGCCGGAGAAGAATTCCATCCCCGCAATGCCCGCATTCGCCGCCGCAACCGACACGCGGGAGTCGAGAGCCGCCGCGCCAGCCGTTACGCGCAGCCCCTCCGCCGCAACCTTCCCGAACACCGGCCCGAGCCGAACCACGACGCCCGCAATGCCGCCATCGCGGACGATCACGTTGGAGGCCGCGCCCAGCACGGTCACGGGAATGATGGGATCGAGCTTCGACAGAAAGTCGGCGAGATCATCCTCGTCCTTCGGCAGGAAGAGCGCATCCGCCGCGCCGCCGACGCGGAACCAGGTGAAGGGCGCAAGTAATTCATCCGCGAGGATCTTGCCGCGGACCGGAGGAAGACGATCAAGAAATGCGCTCATCCAAGCGATCTAGCGTGAGCCGTCGCCCGAGACCAGTACGCCTCAGCGGCAGGCGTGCTGGCCGCCCACGTCAAGGTGGAAATGGTTGGCGTGGTCCTCGTTGTAGTCGGGCCCAAGCGTCACATCGAACAGGTCGCACGCGCGCTGCCGGATCTCGCGCAGGAAATCACCCTTGGCGTCCTTGCCGTAATAATCCTCCAGCACGCTGATCTCGCGCCCGTCAGCCAGCACGAAACCGGCAATGTCGGCAGCCTTCGCAAATGAATGCTCCGACAGCTTGTCGTGTCCGGCGACGGTGCGGCACTGGAATGTGCCGAACGCCTTGATGTCGACGACAGGCGAGCCGAGGTATTTCTCCGCCGCGGGGATGACGATGTGGCGCTCCCACATGTGCAGGCGGGCTGCGAGATCGCAGGTCATCGGCAGGTCGTCAGGTGCGCCAGGATTCGGCGTGAAGGACGCGAGCGAAGCCTTCACTTCGAGCGCTTCGCCATAGCCGCAGGCGCCCTGGTTCTTCGCTGGAACGAGGTTGACCGACACGCCCGCAGCCTTCAGCGCAGCGCGGCAGGCCGCAAGATCGGTCGACATCTTCGCGCGCGTCTTGTCGTCGCCGAGCACGCCATAGCGCGTTAGATCGTCGGCGGCGGGGCGCGCATAGCTGAGCGAATTGGGCCGCGCGAATTGCGGCTGTTTGGACGTTGCCTCGGCCGTGCGCCAGTTGCCGACCACGAGCCCGCCCGTCAGGGCGATGACGAGGCCGGCGCATGCGGCGATGATGGAATGCGTCTTCTTCATTGGTCCGTATCTGAATTGACGGCGCCCGGCGCCGGTTATCCGTCCAGAAGCATGCACGAGGTTACCGTAAGACTAACCACGGACCGCTGCGGATTTCAGAGGTTGTTAACCCGGACGGGTGGGCGTGTGAACCCGCCACGCTCAGCCGCGCTTCAGGTCATCTGCGAGCGCATTTGCATGTGTTGTGATGTCGCCTGCGCCAAGACAGACCACCATCTCGTCATTCGTCTTCACGGCGTTACGCACCACCGAAGGTAGTTCCGCAAGCGATCCGATCGCCTTCGCAGAGCGATGGCCATGGTTGATGAGCCCCTTCACCAGGCTCTCGTGACTGATGCCGTCAATCGGCTGTTCGCCCGCCGCATAGACCGGCGCGACATAGACTTCATCCGCATCATTGAAGCAGGTCGAGAACTGCTCGAACAGGTCGCGCAGGCGCGTGTACCTGTGAGGCTGCACAACGGCGATCACGCGCTTGTCGCGGCCCTGCACATCGCGCGCGGCGCGCAGGACGGCTGCTATCTCCACCGGATGGTGGCCGTAATCGTCGATGATCTTCACACCGTTCCAGTCGCCGACCGGCGTGAAGCGGCGCTTGACCCCGCCAAACTTCAGCAGTGCTGCACGGATCTGCTCTTCCGTGCCGCCAAGCTCACGCGCGACCGCAATGGCCGCCAGCGAGTTCTGCACATTGTGCCGTCCCGCCATCGGCAGATGCAGCCCAACCCAGCGCGTCTGGTCCGTCTCGCCGCGCGAGCGCAGCACGAGATCGAACACCGATCCGCCGGCTTCCGGCTGCACGTTCACGGCCCACAGGTCCGACTGTGGATTGAAGCCATAGGTGATGCGGCGCCGATCCGGGATGCGCGAGGCCAGCGCCTGCACTTCGGGATGATCGGCGCATAGAACCGCAAAGCCATAGAACGGCAGATTCTCGACGAAGGTATCGAAACCTTTCCGCAGCGCTTCCATCGAGCCGTAGTGATCCATGTGCTCGGGATCAATGTTGGTCACGATGCAGACCGTCGGACGCAGCTTGGTGAAGGTGCCGTCGCTCTCGTCAGCCTCCACCACCATCCACTCGCCCTGCCCGAGCTTGGCATTCGAGGCATAGGCGTTGATCACGCCGCCATTGATCACGGTCGGGTCAAGGCCCACGCCATCGAGCAGCGCCGCCACCATCGATGTCGTCGTCGTCTTGCCGTGCGTGCCGGCGATCGCGACAGTCCACTTCAGCCGGATCAGCTCGGCCAGCATGTCCGCCCGCCGCACCACCGGAATGGCCCGTGCCCGCGCCGCATCGACTTCTGGGTTGCCGCCCTTGATGGCGGTCGAGATCACCAGCGCGCCGACGCCCTCGATATTCTCGGCTTTATGGCCGATCATGATCTTGGCGCCGCGCTTGGCGAGACGATCAGTATTCGCGCTCGCCTTCATGTCGGAGCCGGATACCTGATAGCCAAGGTTCAGCATGACCTCGGCAATACCGGACATGCCGATGCCGCCTATGCCGACAAAATGAACCGCGCCGACGTCGAAGGGGATGGATCTACGCATTCGCCCTTGCTGACACACCCGCCGCCTGCTCCGCAAGATCGGCCAGCTCCTTCGCGGCGTGTGGCTTGCCCAGCTGCCAGGCGGCGCGGGCGCGCGCCTTCAGCACGCCGGCATTGGTTATGCGTTCAAGCAGCAGCGGCGTGAACGCCTCGACGTTGAACTTAGGCTCGGGAACAACGTCGGCCGCAGCACCTGTCACCATGCCTTCGGCGTTGGCGGTCTGGTGATCATCCATCGCGATACCAAGCGGGATGAGGATCGACGGCCGCCCCGCCACAGCAAGTTCCGTGACGGTCGATGCGCCCGCGCGCGCGATCACGAGGTGAGCTGCCGCCAGACGGTCCTGCATGTCGGAAAAGAAGGCTTCGACGGTCGCCTGCACGCCAGCGTCCTTGTAGACCGCGCGTACAGCCTCAAGCTGTTCTTCCCGCGCCTGCTGAACCACGTGCAGCCGCGCCTTCTGCACCGCCGGGAGCCCAACGATCGCCTTGGGGATCACATCGCCGAACAGCCGCGCGCCCTGGCTGCCGCCGGTGATGAGGAGGTTGAGCGGACCCGCATCGTCGAGGTCCGGATAAGGCTTTTCGCGCACCGCCTTGATCGGACTACGCACCGGGTTGCCGACCACGCGCTTGGTCCCCTCCGCTCCGGGCGGCAGGCGGTCGAGCCGGTCAAACCCACATGCGACGAACTTCGCACTTTTCGCGAACAGCCGGTTGACACGGCCAAGCACCGAGTTCTGCTCGTGGATGAGGAACGGCACGCCCATGGCGCGCGCGGCCGACAGCGACGGATAGGACGGGTAGCCGCCGAACCCCGCAACGATCTTCGGCTTGGTCTTCTCGAAATTGCGGCGCGCCTCGGCCGTGCCCTTGCGCAGTTTCAGGGCGCTTGCCAGCAGCTTATGCGGCAGCTTGGATCCGAACGTCGCCGCCTCGACCTGCAGGCGCCAGTCGGCCGGAAAGCTGGTGGCATACTTTGCGCCGCGCTCGTCCGTCACCAGCGCCACCGTCCAGCCGCGCGCGTGCATCTCGTCGGCGAAGGCCTGGGCCGGAAACATGTGCCCGCCAGTGCCGCCTGCGGCGACCACGACGAGAGGTTGGGTCCCGGTTGACGGGGAGGAGGTCATACGTGCCTCAGATGCGAAAGTGTGGATTCCGGCTGCCTGCGCGTCAGCGCCAGTGCAAGGCCGAGTGTAAGCGCCGAGCCCAGCAGCGACGATCCACCTGAGGAAACAAGCGGCAGCGTCATCCCCTTCGGCGGGATCAGCGACAGGTTCACCGACATGTTGACCGCAGCCTGCAGGCCAAAGATCGCATAGAGTCCAACGCCGGCGGCGCGCTGATAGATGTCGGCCTGCTTCGAGGCTTCCATGATGCCCTTGATTGCGATCACCGCGAAGATCACGGTGAGCAGGACGAGAACGACAAGCCCGTATTCCTCGCCCGCCACGGCATAGACGAAGTCGGTGTGCGCATCCGGCAGCACGCGCTTCACCGTGCCCTCGCCCGGCCCAGCGCCGAACAGCCCGCCGCGCTCGATCGCCTGCCGCGCCTTGTCGATCTGGTAGGTGTCATAGTCGGTGGGGTTGAGGAAGGAATCGACGCGGAACCGCACGTGCGGGATGATCGAATAGAGCAGCACGGGCAGGATCGTGCCAAGCACCGCAAAGACGCCCACCCATATCCAGGGCAGGCCAGCCACGAAGAACACGATGACGAACGCCGCCGTCACCAGCGCAGACTGTCCGACATCCGGCTGCAGCAGCAACAGCCCCACCGTCACGGCGTAGAACGCGAAGGCGATCGGCGCCCATGGCCCCGCCGGAAACTTGTCGCGCTGCGCCAGCAGCCATGCCGTCAGCACGACCAGCGCCGGCTTGATGATCTCGGATGGCTGGAAGGTTGTACCCCAAAGCCGGATCCAGCGCGTGGCCCCCTTTGCCTCATGCCCGAACAGCAACAGCCCCGCCATCAGCAGGAAGCACAACACGAACAGGACAAGACAGACACGCCGCGCCCACACAGGATCGAGCAGGGACGAGCCGAGCAGGATGCCGATGGCGGCAAGAACAAACCCCGCCTGCCGGTAGACGAAGTGGAAGGGGTCCTCGATGTCCAGCTTGGCCGCCGCCGCAGGCCCCGCCGCCAGCGACAGCATGATGCCTGCGCCCAGCAGCATAAGCGCCGCGGCGATCAGACCCTTGTCGACCGTGCGCCACCATTCGGCGAGGGGCGATGTATCGGAACGCTTGAAGATCTGCATCGCGGTCTCAAGCCGGCTCGGTTGGCATGCGGCGCTTCACAAGCTTCACCGCTTCCTGCCGGAAGGCGAGACCGCGCTGCTCGAAGTCGCGGAACTGGTCGAAGCTCGCGCAGGCGGGTGAGAACAGGACGACAGCGCCCTCGACGCAAGAGGCGCGCGCATCCTCGAATGCCTGTTGCACGGCGACGTCGATGGTGCGGCACTTCACATGGTCGAGCTTGCCCTCGAGCGCGCGCGCGAAGGCATCGGTGGATTCACCGATCAGGTAAGCCTTGCGGACCATGCCGAACAGCGGGGCGAGGTCGTCGATGCCCTCTTCCTTCGGCCGGCCGCCGACGATCCACCAGGCATTCGGGAAAGCGCGGAGCGCCTGCTCGGCTGCCTGGGCGTTGGTGGCTTTCGAATCGTTGACAAAGCGCACGCCGTCGATCGCCCCGATATTCTCGAGCCTGTGCGGCAGACCGGGGAAGGTATTGATCGCAGCAAGAATATCCGCCGGATCAAGGCCCAGCGCATGGCAGGCGGCATAAGCGGCCGCGATGTTCTGGTGGTTGTGGCGGCCGGGCAGCGCCTTGGCGCCGGCGACGCTGACGGGCTGTTCCGCACGTCCCGCGATGGAGTCCTGCAGCATGCCGTCGAGCACGGCGACGCCGCGACCAAGGCCGTACTCAGCCGAGATCGGGATCACGCGGCGCAGGCCCTCGCTGGTCAGCTGCGTCGACATGACCCCTGAACGCATGTCATCCACGCCGATGATGGCGACATCGTCCGGTCCCTGGTTGCGGAAGATGCGACGCTTGGCGCCGACATAGCCGTCCATGCCGCCATGACGTGAGAGATGGTCCGGCGATATGTTCAGCATCACGGCGACGTCGCAGCGCAGGCTCTCGGCGAGGTCGAGCTGGTAACTCGACAGCTCCAGCACATAGATCGCCTCGGCGTGAAGTTTCTCGAGGTCGAGCACGCCCACGCCGATATTGCCGCCGACGCGCACATCCTTGCCGCACGTCTTCAGGATGTGGCCGATCAGCGCCGTGGTGGTCGACTTTCCGTTGGTGCCGGTGATGCCGACGATGCGCGGACGCTCGACCGAGCGGAACTCGTTCACGGCGCGGGCGAACAGCTCCATGTCGCCGATCACAGGCACGCCCACCATCTGCGCCATGCGCACGAAGCGGTGCGGCTCAGGGAAGCGGAACGGAATGCCCGGCGACAGCACCAGCGCTGCGAATGTCTGCCAGTCGCGGCGGTTGAGATCAACCAGCGGCACGCCCGCAGCCTCGGCCGCCTTGCGCGAATTCTCGTTGTCGTCCCATGCGTGCACGCGCGCGCCGCCGGCCATGAGCGCCTTGCACGTCGCGATGCCCGACCTGCCAAGGCCGAACACTGCCACGTCCCTTCCCTCGAATGTGCGGACCGGGATCACCTGTGTCTCACCTCAGACGCAGGGTTGCGAGGCCAGCCAGAGCCAGCAGGAAGGCGATGATCCAGAAGCGGATGACGACGGTTGGCTCCGACCAGCCCAGCTTCTCGAAATGGTGGTGCACCGGCGCCATCCTGAAGAAGCGCTTTCCGGTCGCCTTGAAGTAGACGACCTGTATGATGACCGACAACGCCTCGAAGAGGAACAATCCGCCGACGATCGCCAGAACGATCTCGTGCTTCACGCACACCGCCATCGCGCCGAGGCATCCGCCCAGCGCCAGCGATCCGGTGTCGCCCATGAAGATCTTTGCCGGCGGCGCATTGTACCAGAGAAAGCCGAGCCCGCCGCCAACTAGCGAGCCCATCACCACAGAGAGCTCCGCCGTGCCGGGCGTGGGCGACAACAGCAAGTAGTCAGCAAAGCGCGGCGTTCCGGTCGCGTAGGCGATAAATCCAAATGTTGCGCCCGCGATCATCACCGGCCCAATAGCGAGACCGTCGAGACCGTCGGTGAAGTTCACGGCGTTGCCCGCGCCCACGATCACGAACGCGCCGAAGGCAATGAAGCCATAGATCGTAAGGTCAAACATGAAATCTTTCAGGAAGGGCAGCGCGAGACCTGTCGCGAAACCATCCTGCGGCGCGACCGCCAGCGTGCCAGCGGCAAGCGCTGCATCGGTCGTCGCCTGCGCATAGACGGAAATCCACCACACCGCGATGCCGGCGATGACGAACTCCATCAGCAGCCTGACTTTCCCCGAAAGCCCCGCCGTGCCTTTCTTGGTGACCTTCTGGTAGTCGTCGATGAAGCCGACGAAACAGAACCCCACGGTCACGAACAGTACGATCCAGATGTACTGGTTGGTAAGGTCGGCCCACAGCAGCGTGCCCGACAGGATTCCGAACAGGATGAGGAAGCCGCCCATGGTGGGCGTGCCCTTCTTGGCCTGGTGGCTTTCGGGCCCGTCGGTGCGGATGGGTTGGCCCTTGCCCTGCTTCTTCCGCAGCCAGAGGATCATCGGATAGCCGAAAAGCATGGTGAGGATCAGCCCGGTCGTCAGGCCGAGCGCCACGCGGAAGGTCACGAAGCTGAACAGGTTCAGCTCACCCGTATAGGGCGAAAGGAGATGGTAAAGCATGCTACGCCCCTGACGCGTTCTGCGGTTTGGCGGCGGCGCTTTCGCTCATCTGCCTGAGCGCCGTTCCTACATGCGCCATGCCGGACGCATTCGAGCCTTTTATCAAGACAGCGTCCCCCGCTTCTAACCAGCTTTTGACCTGCGCGGCCGCTTCTGCCGGACCTGTGACATGTTCGACTCGCATTGACGGCGCACGCGACTTCAACGCGTCCGCCAGATGCTTCATCTCGCCGCCAGAGAGCACCGCATGCGAAACGTTCGCTGCGATGATCGCATCGGCCAGTCCCGCATGAAGCGCGGCAGAGCCCTCGCCGAGTTCGCGCATTTCGCCAAGTGCAACGATGCGGCGTCCCGGCCTGCGCCCGACGCCTTCGATCGCGGCACGCATGGATTCCGGATTGGCGTTGTAGGCGTCATCCACCAGCGTCGCTTCGCCACCCTGCGGCAGCGTGACCATTTCCGCGACACCTCGCCCCGCCGGCGGCGCATAGCCCGATAGCGCCTCGGCTGCGTCGCGCGCCGGCACGCCGGACAGTACGGCCGCCAGCAACGCGAGCGCTGCATTGCCGGCCCAATGTTCGCCCACGGCATTGAGGCTGACGCTCACAATCTCGCCCATCACGTCGATATCAATGCGCGAGGTAAAACCGTCGGTCTCATAACGCACCGGCGACGCCGCCCGCGGGCCCGCAGCTCCGCCATAGGTGTAAAGCTTCGCCGTCGGCTGCAGCTGCAATGCCGCAGCACGCAGGCGGTCATGGAACTTGTCTTCGGCTGGCAGGATCGCCGCGCCGCCATCCTGCAGGCCGGCGAAGATCTGCGACTTCTCGTCCGCCACGCCCTCGATCGAGCCCATGCCCTGCAGATGCGCAGGAGCAATCCGTGTGATCATGGCCACATGTGGGCGCACCATTGCTGAACGCGGCGCAATCTCGCCCGGCGTGTTCATGCCGATCTCGAAGATCGCCCGCGCCGTCTCGCGCGGCATGCGGGCGAGCGTCAACGGCACGCCCCAATGATTGTTGAACGACTTGTCAGACCAGTGCGCCCTGCCCGCAGCGCGATAGATGCGCGCCAGCATTTCCTTGACGCTTGTCTTGCCAACCGAGCCCGTCACCGCCGCACAAACCGCGTCGGTCCTGGCGCGCGCGGCAAGCCCCATCCGCTCCAGCGCCGGCAGCACATCATCCACCAGCAGACCCGGATGGCCGCCCAGCACGTCGCGCGACACGAGTGCAGCCTCAGCACCTGCCGCGAATGCGCTGGCGACAAAATCATGCCCGTCACGCACGTCGGTCAGCGCCACGAAGATATTGCCCGGCTGCAGCGAGCGTGTGTCGATCGACACGCCGTTCACAGCCCACGTCCCAAACGCCTTGCCGCCCGTCGCGGCGGCGGCCTCATCGGAGGTCCAGAGGGGAGACAGAGCGTCAAGCATGCGCGCCCTCCACATCCCTCAGCGCGTCGCGGGCAACATCGAAATCGGAGAACGGGATCGTGACGCCCTTAACGATCTGCCCGGTCTCGTGTCCCTTGCCCGCGATCACCAGCGCGTCGCCTGGCTTCAGACGGCGCACGCCTTCCTGGATCGCAGACGCCCTGTCGCCGATTTCACTGGCGTCCGGAGCACCCTTGCGGATCGCCGCGCGGATCGCCGCAGGCTCTTCAGAACGCGGATTGTCGTCCGTGACGATCACCTCATCCGCAAGACGCCGCGCAACATCGCCCATGATCGGCCGCTTGGTCGCGTCGCGATCGCCGCCACAGCCGAACACAACGATCAGCTTGCCCCTCACATGCGGTCGCGCCGCGCGCAGCAACACGTCAAGCCCGTCCGGCGTATGGGCGTAGTCAACAAACACCGGCGCCTTGCCCACCGTCTGACCAACGAGTTCGAGCCGGCCATGCACGCCCTTGAGCTGTGTCAACCCGTCAAGCACCGCGTGCACATCATCGCCCAGCGCCATCGCGATGCCAGCCGCGCACAGGGCGTTCAGCGCCTGGAACTCGCCGATCAGCGGCAGGTGAATCTTGCGCTCATTGCCAGCACTCGGCCCGCCGCCCCACTGGATGACGAGGTCCTGCCCTGTGCCGCGCGGCAGTGCTTCAGAGATACGCAGATCACGACCGCGCCAGCCGACGGTGAATGTCCTGAGCCCTGCCTTCTGTGCGGCCGCCTCGAACCTTTCCAGCTCCGGGCTGTCCGCATTGATCACTGCAGGCGCGCCCGCCGGAAGCAGTTCCGAGAACAGTTTCATCTTTGCGCGACGGTAGTCGTCGAAGTCGGCATGGTAGTCGAGATGGTCCTGCGTGAGGTTGGTGAACGCTCCCGCCGACAGCTTTACGCCATGCAGGCGATACTGCGAGAGGCCGTGGCTGGACGCCTCCATCGCCGCGTGCGTCACGCCCTCCTTCGCCAGTTTCTCAAGCGCCTCGTGTATGGCGACCGGGTCTGGCGTCGTGTGACCCAGATCGACCACGCCCGAAGGACCGATGGCGCCCAGCGTACCCATGGACGCCGCCTTGCGGCCCATGCTCGCCCAGATCTGGCGGAGGAAATCGACCGTCGAACTCTTGCCGTTCGTTCCGGTCACAGCCGCGACGATGCCCGGCTGCATAAGATGGAAAGCCGCCGCCGCATTCGCAAGCGTTAAACGCGGCTCAGCTGTCTTCATAGCAGGCACAGCCCATTCGCCGGGGCGCTCATCGGTAAGGATCGCCACCGCACCGGCCTTTATTGCTGCGTCGATGTACGCGCGTCCATCTTTCGCCACGCCCTGCAGCGCCGCAAACAGATAGCCCGGCCGCACCTGACGGCTGTCCGCCGTGATGCCGGTGATCTCCAGCGCAGCTGCGCCCGGGATAAGGGTGTCGAGTCTCATTGCGCGTCCGCCTCCGCACTTGACCGCGTGACGGTAGCGATGCCGCGCGTCGCGGTCGCCTCCAGCACGGGCTGCACATCCAGCAGCGGGGCCGCGCGCGCGATCACCTTTCCAGCGATCGATGCCGCCGTATAGGCGGCCGTGCGTTGCTCGCCCGTTCTGGGCTGCGCTTCATCAAGGACGACTAGCACGACAAATTGTGGGCGGGATGCCGGGAAGACTGCGGCAAACGACGTTATGTTCCTGTCCGGATCGTAACCGTCGGGCGTCGGCTTCTCCGCCGTGCCCGTCTTGCCCGCGACTTCGTAGCCGTTTACGTTCGCCAGCTTGCCGGAACCTTGCGTGACCGTTGTGCGCATCATGCCGAGCACTGCATTGGCGGTCGACTTTGACATCACCCGCGAACGCTTCTCCTTGTGTGGATCGACAGGTTCGAGGAAGGCGGGAGAGACATACTCGCCGCCATTGGCGAAGGGCGCGTAGGTCATAGCGAACGCGAGGGGGCTCACTGAAATGCCGTGACCATAGGCGACGGTGGCCATCGCGGTCTCATCCCACCGCTGCGGGATCAGCGGAGAGGCCCATTGCGGCCCCTCGCCGCCATGACCGGCCAGAAGCCCGACCTTGCCGAGAAACGCCTTCTGCTGATCCACGCCCATCCGCTGCGCGATCAGCGCCGTGCCGATATTGGAGCTCTCGGCGAGAATGTCTTCCGCGGTCGCCGTCTTGCCCGACACACGCGCCAGCGGATGCTGGTCACGCACCGTCACTGCGCCGATCTTTACCGGCTTGGACACGTCGAACGTATCGGTGGTCTGCAGGGCGCCAGCCTCAAGCGCTGCGGCGACCGTCAGCGGCTTATAGATCGAGCCCAGCTCCATGCGCGCGTTGAGCGCGCGGTTGGTCCTGGCGTCGTCGCCTTCCTCGCCACGCAGGCGCGGAGCAATCTGCGGCCACGACGCGATCGCGCGAATCGCACCGGTGTGCGCATCGATCACGATGCCCGCCGCGCCCTTCATTTCGAAGTCGGCGAAGGCGCGCGTGAGCTCTTCTTCCACGACGAACTGCACGCTGGCGTCCAGCGTCAGCTGCAGCGGCTCGCCGCCCTGCGCCAGCCGGTCATCATAGACGCGCTCGATGCCTTCGAGCCCGTCGCCATCGATGCTGGTATAGCCGAGAAAGTGCCCGGCGAGGCTGCCGCCCGGATAGCGCCGCTCCGGCTCGTTGACGAAGATCAGGCCCTCCACGCCCAGCTCCTTCAGCGCCTTGAACTGCTCTGCGTCGAGCCCGCGCTTGACCCAGGCGAACTGACGCTTCTTGTCCGCCATCATCGCCGTCAGTGCGTCCTCGCGCAGGTCGGGGAAGACGGTGCGGATGCCAGCCACGACGTCGCGCGAATCCCAGATTGCGCTTGGGTCGACCGCAAGCGATGTCCCCTCTACCGTGGTCGCCAGCAATTCGCCGCGGCGATCCACGATGTCGGCGCGGCGCACGGCTTCCACTGCAGCCACAGGCACAGCGCTGCGGTCAGGTCCGTTGAACGCCACGTAGGCCGATCGGCCCACGATCACCGTGAAGATCAGCGCGAGGCCCACCGCGACGATGCGGGCGCGGCGCGGACCCCAGACGTCCTTTGGATATGGCGCGGCGTAAGCTCTCATTGCTGCTGCGGCGTGGCCCCCTCGGCGGGGCCATCTGTCCGTTGAGGCAGACGCAGCTTCTCCTCGCCAAGCCGCTGCTTCAGTGCTTCAGGCGCAACATACTGGCTGGGGTTGGCGGGCTCGAGCCCGAGCTGCTGCTGCGCAATCCCGCCGATGCGCTCCGGGCGGGTCAGAACCGCCTCGTCGGCACGCAGGGTGGCGATGGAGGCCTCTTCGGCCTGCGCCTCGATCTTCAGCTCGTCGATACGGACCTGCGTTTCTTCCGCACTCAGCTTGGCGCGATAGACAGCGACCGCGAGCACCGCGACGACCAGTCCGCCGATGATGGCCAGGCGTTTCATCAGGCAACTCCTTCAAGCTGTTTGAGTCCGGGCAGGCGGAACCCATCGTCGGCCTCGACATTCCAGGCTGCAGCCTCGGTGCGCAGCGCCCAGCGCAGCCGCGCCGAGCGTGCGCGCGGATTGCCCGCCGTCTCCGCATCACTCGGCTCGATCGCCTTGCGCTGGAGCACTTCGAACGTTGGCGCGTTTCCCTTGGCCATCTTCGGCAGGTGGCGCGAGACGCCAGGATCGTTGCCGGAACGCGACCGCAGGAAGAGTTTGACGATGCGGTCCTCGATTGAATGGAAGGTTACGATCACCAGCCTTCCGCCCGGTTTCAGCACACGCTCGGCCGCGGCCAGCGCCCGCACCAGCTCGCCGGACTCGTCGTTCACCCACATGCGCAGGGCCTGGAAGGTGCGGGTCGCAGGATGCGTGGGCTTGCCGCGCCTCCCGCCCAGCGCCTTCTCGACGACGTCTGCAAGGTCAAGCGTCGTCGTGAACGGCTGTGAACGACGGCGATGCACAAGTTCGCGCGCAATCCGCCGCGCGGCATGCTCCTCGCCGAGAATGTGGATGATGTCGGCGAGCTCGCCCTCGGTCAGGTGATTGACGGCGTCGGCGGCGCTTGGGCCGCGCCTTTCCATCCGCATGTCAAGCGGACCATCGCGCATGAAGGAGAAGCCGCGCTCCGCCTCGTCGATCTGGAAGGACGACACGCCGAGGTCGAGCATGATGCCATCGACATGGTCGCGACTCATGGCGTGCAGGATCTGCTCGATCTCGCCGAACCGCCCCGCCGCAGGAATGATGCGGGGATCCTTGCCCGCATGCCCCCACGCCCGCTCCATCGCCTCGGGGTCGCGGTCGATCGCGATCAGCGTGAAGTTTGCCACCGCGAGCGCCGCACGCGCATAACCGCCACCGCCATAGGTACCGTCCACCATCACCGCGCCTGCAACCGGCGCCAGCGCATGGATCACTTCCTCAGCCAGAACCGGAACATGCGTGCCTGCATGGGGCGATACGGGACCATTGCTCATTCGGCCGCATCCCCGGGACGGCGCGGCTTGGCCTTTAGCAGACTGAGGTTTTCCCTGGCGAGCGCGCGCATCTTCGCCTTTTCACCTTCATAGGCGGCGGGCTCCCAGATCTGGAAGCGATCGCCCAGCCCCACGAACTTCGCCTTCTCTGAAACGCCTGCGATCGCCAGCAGCTCGGCGTCGAGAACCACACGTCCGCCCTCGTCCAGCTTCGCCTGCCGGGCCTCGCCCATGATGTAGTTCGCGAGCGCGATGCGACGCGGATCCATCAGGTCCAGCTCGCTCATCGAGGCGTCGAACTCTTCCATCAGGCGCTGACCCGCTCCCTCGATGCACGGCTTGTCCAGCGAGGGCCACAGGAACACGCTGTCTGCGCGCCCGATCGCCTTACGGAAGGCGGCCGGGATCGAGACCCGCTTCTTTGCGTCTACGCTGCTCTCGAAAGAGGAGAGAAACATGCTCCCAAATGCCCGCTATGCGCTGTTCCCGGATGGGATCGCGCCCCAAACTGTCCCGCCACGGAGCCCCATCCGTGGAAGTTTTAGGGATATCATGGGGCTATATGGGAAACAACGGGACCTTAGCCCGCCGTTAACCTTTGGGACCTCAACGAACGGAACAAATCCGGAATATCGGTGAGCTATATCGTCCGGGTTGTGGATAAGTAGTTTACGACCTGTGAATTCCGCCCCCCTAACTCCCGTTAAGTCAGGCGCTTGGCGGGCTCCTTGGCCGCTACAAACCTGTCCACAGCAAATGGAGAAAATCTCGATCGGACGGCCTGTAAGCCGGGTTCTGTCCAGGGCCTTGCGGCCCCTGGGCGACCATTCCTCTGGGACGGCCCTTGCGGACCGCCTCGCGCGACCAACCCGGACGGAGCGCGAAAGCGCGCCTGCCAGTTTCCTGGCGCCCGTCCCTATTCGGTCTTGCTCCAGGCGGGGCTTGCCTTGCCATCCCTGTCGCCAGGAATGCGGTGGGCTCTTACCCCACCCTTTCACCCTTACCCTGGGACGAACCCCGGGCGGTTTGCTTTCTGTGGCGCTATCCCTCGGCGCGGCGCCGGTTAAGCGCCGCTCCGGGCGGACGTTATCCGCCGCCTTGCCTTCGTGGAGCCCGGACTTTCCTCCAGCACTTGCGTGCCAGCGATCGCCCGGCCGCCCGATCGAGCGGGCCGTATATCATCCGGCCGCAAAAAGGGCGATTCCACCCCTTCCTGAGACCAAAACGCCGCATGTCAGCAAATACTGAGCTTGGTCATGGCCTGTTCAGGTCAGGCCGACTAAAAGCGGGAGCTACGTCATCTGGAGGGCTTCTATGAAATTCGCTGCTGCTGCTATTCTCGGTCTTGCGGTCCTTGCCGCGCCAGCCTTTGCCGAGCCCGGCCCGGCGGAAGGCGCCGCCCTCTATGAGGCCAAGTGCAAGATGTGCCACGAGCCGGGCATGATGAACGCTCCGAAGATGGACAAGCTCGCGACCTTCGACAACGACAAGATCATTCAAGCGCTTACCACCCCCGTGCCGATGATGGCCGGCGTGGTCACTGGCCTGTCCGAGGAAGACAAGCGCAACGTCGCAGTGTTCCTCACCAAGAAATCAATGCCCGCCGCAGGCGGCCTGCCGGAAGTGAAAGCCGAGTAGGGTTTTCTCCGGGGTGACAAACACCAGGGGCGGCGTGCTTCGGTGCGTCGCCCTTCTTCTTTGTGCGTTGCCCAAATCTCCACGTCTCTCCGGCGAGCCTGCGCTGAGCCGTTTGCACCGCTCTTTCGCCGACGGCCATGATGTCGGGCGCGTCAGCGGCCTGATCGGCATGTCTGTCGCAGCTGATGATGACGGACAGATGATGCATCCGCCTGATCATCCACCACTGTCCGCGTCTACTCAGGCCTGGCCGCGCTGTCGGCTTCGCCCGATCCCTTATCAGTACCGACTGTGACCTTTCCATCTCCGGTCTGCTGCAACTCCACATCGGGCGTGCTCGCCTGATCCGGGCCAAGGGATTGAGGAGGCGCAGGCGGCTCTGCTGTCTGTGCTCCCGAACAGCCCCCCGCCAGAAGCATCAGGCAGAGGCCTCCGGCTGTCATGAACCTCTGGATGTCCATGTTCGCTCGCTCCGCTTCTGACGTTCCCATCCGTTCATACCCGCACCGCTGCAAAAGGCCAGTCCTGCACGTTATCCACAGATAATGGCCCGAATGTGAAGCCCCTACGATTGTGCCCCTCAGAGAGCCTGCTGAGATCGATGAGGGGCAAGCAACAGGAGGACGGGGAATGAAACGCATTGTGGCCGCAGCGCTAGCGGCTCTGTTCGGATCGGCCGGCGCGGCGCAGGCGCACGGGCCTGGCGACAGCGCCAAAGACGGCCTGAAAGGTCTTCTGACCTCTTCGGCGCTCGTTATCTCGGGCCGGGTCGCCTCTGTTCGCTATGTAAATTCTCAACCAACAGCAGAGGAGCCGCTGGGCATACCTCATACCTTTGTGACGTACGACATTTCGGAGGTCGCTCGCGGCAAGTTTGACGCAAAGCAGCTGACGCTGCGCTTTGCCGGAGGGGCCGACGGGCGCGGCGGCGTGCTTCTTGATACATCAAGTCCGGCGTTTGCAACCGGCCAGACGGACATTCTGTTCATTCGTCCGGGCGCCAGCGAGGAGTGTCCGCTTGTCGGCTGCGTGGATGGCCGCTTCCGGATAGCGGACAAGGCTGTCTACAACGCCTGGGGCGTTCCGGTTGTCGAGGCGGCCCAGAGGCTCAGAGTTGGCGGAAAGCCCCGCTTCGATCTGAATACGCTCGAGCTTCCCCGCCCGAGCTTTGAGGAGCTCGTTCAGCGTCCTGAGATGAAGGCCCAGATCGAGCGGACCATGCCCGGCATGTCCCTCGAAGAGATCAAGAAGCGGTATGAGGCCGAGGCGCCCAAGGCATCAGTGGTGTCCTTGGGACTGACCCCATCGGCTCAACGCAATGCAGACGCCATGGGACCCGTGGCCTCCGCCATTGAAAGATTCCTCGCGCCGATGACGCCCGAGGCTTTCCTTGCGGCCGTCAGAGCCGTTGGCGCCAGCATCCCCCTGCCAGCTGGCGGTCAGGTCGTCAGCGCGGATCCGGGGCGCGCCTTCACAGTCAAGCCTCCGGCTGTAAGCGCGATGCAGGCCGCTCCCGGACGCCCGCTTACCGTCGATCCGCAGGAGGCCGGGTCCCTTCGCGAAGGGGAGGATGGTCCACGGGATGTCCGGCCACGGACCGCGCCGGTCGTGCCTCCATCGCCCGGCGTCATTCAGCCTACGGCGCCCCGGCCGCTTCAGTGAGCGCTGCTCGCATCGAACTCAGATCTGGCAGAACACAGGATACCATCATGACATTCTTCAAAAGACTCGCCGCGATAAGCGTCTCACTGTTCAGTATGGGCGCAGCGCCGGCTTTCGCATCGTCCTGGCTGGAGTGCGACGGTGATAGCGGCAAAAAAATCAAATGGGGCGGCTCATCCACAACGGCGCGCATCAATACTGGCAGCTTTTCAGGCGCAACCCTGGACGCCGTGCGCAGGGGTATCGACGCTGTCAATCGCAATCCGTCGCCGTTTTCGATCCGCGCCACAACCGAAACGGGGGGCGTTGGAAGCGGTAATGGTCAGAACGAGATCTACGGCAGCAGTATCGATCCGCCTGGCGTGGCGCGGATGCGCTATCACTGCTACTGGTTCTTTGGCTGGCACCACGGGCTGGACGAGGTCGATATCGTCCTCGATACGACCGGACCGAGCTGGACGTCCTCCCAGAACAAGGCTGACATCTTCGCCTATACCGGGACGCTCAGTCCGATCGACGCCGTGATTACCCATGAGGCAGGTCATTATCTAGGGCTCATGCATGTGAGCGCCGAGTACAACATCATGGGTGACTCCTGGAGACATCACGTCACCAATGGCGCCACGGCGTCCACCTATTTCGGCGAGGACGCCTCACGCGGATCGCGTATCCTGTACGGGGCTCAGTCCTCCGCCTTCAATGATGTCGGGGTCTCCCACTGGCGACGGACCGGGGAATCGGGCGAATATTCCTCGCACGGTCGCACCCGTATCCGTAACCAGACCGATACGAGCGACCTGCCTACCGTCACGGTGAATGGCGAGACGGGATATCGCGTCTCCCGCAACCTGGTCGTTCAGGCGGAGTTTACGATCGAAAACAACGGCAAGGCTGACGTCAATAATGTCAGATACGGCATGTATCTGTCGACAAATGATACGATCAGCACCGCTGACAGACGTCTTGGCGGCGGATCCTTCGGTACGATCAATCCGGGTGACCCGTCCACACAGCGCCTGCAAGTCACCATTCCGGCGGATGCGGCGCTGAATACAAATTACTGGCTGGGTATGATCATCGACGACAACGACACCGTCTCAGAGGTCACCGGCAGCAATAACGCCGCCTATATCCCGATACGTGTACAGTAGGCAGCCACACGCCCTTCAGGCTGCATCAGACACCAGCCGGCTGATCCGGCCTGAAGGGCAAGGCGCTTTGCGGGATTGTCTGCAAGGCTTACGCTCATCGGCTGGCGCCTTTGGCCCGAGCCATTCGGGCCCGCCTCGCTTCGTTGTGCCGGGCATCGTTTTGCCGTGGCGCGGAGCTGTCACCGAAGGGTGATCGATGGCCGCCTCAGGTTATCAGTATGGCGTATCAGAAGTCAGGACTGCGATAGGTTTGCCTGCCGCCCATGACGGTCAGAAGCACCCGGGTCTTGCGGATATCGGTTGGAGCTGCCTGCAGGAGATCCTGAGACAGCACAACAAAATCCGCATGCTCACGGGAGGAGGGCCAGGTATGAGAGACAGTTCGCATCCACGCCCAACAACGCGCAGGGCCATTGTGGTCGGCGCACTCGTCGCCGCCACCGCACCGGTGTTCGCGCAGGTAGCGCCGCCGCAGCGCCTCCTCTTTATCGGCAACAGCCTTACCTACACCAACAACCTGCCCCGGATTGTCGAAGCCGTTTTCGCCGGCGCTGGCGCAACGGCCAGTACTGAGATGGTGGCGATGCCTGGCATCAGCCTTTTCGATCACTGGTACTCACCGCGGCGCGAAGCGGAAAAAGCCATAGCCCGCGGCGGCTGGTCGACCGTGGTGATGCAGCAGGGCCCCTCCGCGCAACCGGAAAGCCGCCGCGATCTCCGTAGCAGCGTGAAGCGCTTCGCCAAATTCATCGCCGCCGCCGGCGCGCGCCCCGCGCTTTACTGCGTCTGGCCGCAACAGTCGCGACCGGAAGATTTTGACGCAGTGATCGAATCCTACCGCCTCGCATCAGACGACATCGGCGCGCTGTTCTTCCCCGTCGGTGCAGCCTGGCGCAGAACCCCTGCCGAGATCCCGCTTTACTCCGGCGACGGCATCCACCCCAACGCCTATGGCTCGTATCTGGCAGCTTTGGTGATGTACGGCGTTCTCTCAGGCAAATCGCCCGAAGGCCTGCCCGCCATGCTGACCTTCAGCGACGGCACACAGGCGCGACTTCCGGAAAGCATTGCGGCGGCGCTGCAAGGCGCCGCCGCAAGCGTGCTTTAAGCGCACAGCGTCAGGTGGCGATCAACCGCGAACCGCAGCCGTCAATCGCTTGGTGATGATCTCGTCCGCCTCGCGCATGATGCGGTCGATCAGTTCCTTCACGGTCGGGATGTCGTGGATCAGCCCCGCGACCATGCCGCAGCTCCAGGCGCCGGCATCCATGTCGCCTTCCTTCATGATGCGCGGATAGACGCCGGCCACTTCCTCGATGATGTCCTCGAACTTGATGCCGGCGCCAAGCTGCTTCTCCTTCTCGAGAATCTTCGTCACGCCGGCATTGTTCAGCACCCGCTCCGTATTGCGCAGCGGGCGCATGACGAGGCGCGTGTCCAGCTCGCTCGCCTTCACCAGCGCATCCTTCACATTCTGGTGGATGGGCGCGTCCTTGGTCGCCATGAAGCGCGTGCCCATGTTCATGCCTTCCGCGCCCAGCGCCATCGCGGCGACGAGCGACCGGCCGTCCGCCATGCCTCCCGAAGCAACGAAGGGAATCTTGAGTTCCTCCGCCGCGCGCGGCAGCAGGATGAAGTTCGGCACGTCGTCCTCGCCCGGATGGCCGCCGCACTCGAAGCCATCGACGCTTACCGCATCGCAGCCGATCTTCTCGGCTTTCAGCGAGTGGCGCACCGACGTGCACTTGTGGATCACCTTGACGCCTGCCTCCTTGAAGAAGGGCATCACCTGCGCCGGGTTGTTGCCGGCGGTCTCCACGATCTTGATGCCTTCCTCGATGATGGTGCGCACGAAGCCTGGATAATCAGGCGGCGTCACAGACGGCAGGAAGGTGAGGTTCACGCCAAAGGGCTTCTTCGTCATCTCGCGGCAGCGCCGGATTTCCGCCCGCAGCCCTTCCGGCGTCTTCTGCGTCAGGCCAGTGATGATCCCGAGCCCGCCGGCCTCGGAAACGGCGGCCGCCATCTCGGCAAAGCCCACATAGTGCATGCCGCCCTGGATGATCGGGTGCTCGATGCCGAACAGTTCCGTGATGCGAGTCTTCATGGCGCGTTTCCCTTGATGTTTTACCCATCAGGAAACTGCGAACCAGACGCCGTCAAGCCAGATCAGCTATCGAATTCGATCAGCCAGCGGCCGCGTCGGCTCGAACCACACCTTCCGCGCCGACACGCTGATCAGATCGCGCTCCGGCCAGCGCAACGCCGTCAGCGCGCCGCCGAAGCAGCAGCCCGTATCGATGCACCAGGTGTTGTTCACCGCCTGAACCTTCGGCCCCGCGACATGGCCATACACCACAGCCGCATCGCCGCGATAATCCAGCGCCCAGTTAAGCCGCACCGGATTGCCAAAGCCATCCGTCTCGCCCGTCGTCTCGCCATACAGCGCGAACGACCGCGCCTTGCCGCCTGCCTTGCCGATCATCTCGCTCTTCAGCCCTGCATGCGCCACAACCAGCGCCCCGCTATCGAGCCAGAGATAGGGCGGTAGTGACGCCAGGAAGGTCCGCGCAGAGGCGCGAAACGCCGGGCCTTGCTCCGCCATCTGGTCGATCGACGCCTGTAATCCATGCGCCGGCGTCACATTCGCGCCCGACAGCCACCGCATGAACTTGTTGTCGTGATTGCCCTCCACGCACAGCGCCGTCCCCTGCTCCGCCATGCTCATCGCAATCCGCAACACATCCGGCGTCCGCGGCCCTCGATCGACAAGGTCGCCAACAAACATCAGCGTGCGTCCCGCAGGCGGCGTCACGCTGACATCGTTGCCCTGCCAGCCGACGCGGTAGCCAAGCAAGGTGAGCAGCTCTTCAAGTTCGTCGCAGCAACCGTGCACATCGCCGATGATGTCGAATGGTCCGACAAGGTCGCGGCGGTCGAACGATGGAGCAGCCATCGCGCTATTGATCTCGCCACTCTGGGTGACGCTTGTCGATGAAGGCCTGAATGCCTTCCGCAGTTTCGGCCAGCATCATGTTCTCCGCCATCACTTGCGCCGTGTAAGCGTAGGCGTCCGCCAGACCCATGGACCCCTGCTCGTAGAACGCGCGCTTGCCGATCCTCACCGCCGCCGTGAGCTTGCCGGCCACCACCTGCGCAAGCGCCAGCGTCGCCCCGGAAAGCTCCGCCGCCGGAACGACGCGGTTCACAAGCCCCAGCTCCTGTGCTCGCGCTGCGTCGATGAACTCCCCCGTGGTGAGCATTTCGAACGCGGCCTTGCGCGACACATTGCGCGACAAGGCCACCATCGGCGTCGAGCAGAACAGGCCGATATTGACCCCATTGACGCCGAATCGTGTACCGTCCGCCGCCACTGCCAGGTCGCAGCTTGCAACCAGCTGGCAGCCGGCGGCAGTTGCAATCCCGTGCACCTCGGCAATCACCGGCTGGGGCAAGGCGGGAATCATCTGCATCACCGCGCCACAGCGGGTGAACAGATCCAGGAAATACGCCGCGCCCTTGTCCGGTGTCTGACGCGCGGCCTGCATCTCCTTGAGATCGTGCCCGGCACAGAACGCCTTGCCTGTGCCGCGAAGAATGATGACCCGCGTCGCACGATCATCGGCAAGTCCGCCGAGCGCCGATGTGAGCGCCGCCAGCATTGCGTCGGACAACGCATTCAGGCTGGCCGGACGGTTCAAGGTCAGCCGCGTCACATGGCCTTTACGCTCGGTGATGATCAGATTGCTCATGAGCAACTCCCTGCAAGCATGACGCTCGCAACGCTCGCACAGAAGAGAAGGCTGTCGTCAGGCCGCTCTCGCCTTCCTGAACCGCAAGCCCGGCGCTGGCGGCGGCTCGGCCGCGCCGGCAAAGCACTGCGCCATACCCATCCACTGCGTCGCGACAGGACCGCGCACGACCAGCCTGGTGTCCGCCACGTTGCGCACCTGCGTCACGACCTGGCAGAATTCCGTGGCGGAGCCGGTGACCGAATCGCTCGCGCCCTCTTCGCCCCATGTCCAGATCACGCCCGACGGCGCCGTCAGCCGCACGAAGGGCGCAACGGGCGGCAACTCCATCCGGCGCACCTGATAGGTCCAGCCGAATGTCGAAACGCCGAGATGCGCGATGTTCCTGATCCGGTCGTGATCGATCCGCTCGACGCCGAGATGGTCATACACCTCCTGCCCGTGCGCCCATGTCTCCATCAGGCGCGCGGTGATCGACGAGCGCGCGCTCATGTCCGGCCCCGCCCATTTCAGCCGCGCCTTGGGATCGGCCGTCGCATAGATGTCCGCGATCTCACCCGCTGTCTTCAGCCACGCCGCACGCAGCGCCTGCCCCGACCCCGGAACCGTCGACCGCTCCACCGCGCGCATGCCGCCCGCGCCCGCAATTGCGCTGAGCAGCCGCACCAGCTCCGCCTCGTCCGTCAGCTGCAGCCCCGCCGCGCGATTCCAGAAATGCAGGTGGCGGATCACGTCATTGACGGTCCAGCCCTTGAACTGCGTCGCCTCCGCGAAGGCCGCATCCGGCAACGGCGCGAGCAGGCCCGCCAGCGCCTCTGTCTCGGCGAGAAAGTCTGCAGCCTGATCCATCTGGCTTACAACGTCCGCGCGATCAGGATCTTCATGATCTCGTTGGTGCCGCCATAGATGCGCTGGATGCGGCTGTCGCGATACATGCGGCTGATCGGATACTCATCCATGAAGCCATAGCCGCCGAACAGCTGCAGGCAGCGGTCCACGATCTTGCCCTCAAGATCCGTCGTCCAGTATTTCGCCATCGACGCCGTGGCGGCATCAAGCTTGCCCTGCAGGTGCTGCGCGATGCAGTGGTTGACGAACACGCGCGCCACTGTCGCCTCGGTCTTGCACTCGGCCAGCGTGAACTGCGTGTTCTGGAAGTCCATGATCTTCTTGCCGAATGCGCCGCGATCCTTGACGTAGGCAATCGTCAGCTCCAGCGCGCGCTCGATCGTCGCAATCGCCTGCACCGCGATGTTGAGCCGTTCCTGCGGCAGCTGGCTCATCAGCTGGATGAAGCCCTGCCCTTCTTCCGTGCCAAGCAGGTTCTCGGCCGGAATCTTCACCTCGTTGAAGAACAGCTCGGACGTGTCCTGCGCTGGCTGGCCCAGCTTGTTGAGATTGCGCCCGCGCTCAAAGCCCTCGACTTCATCCGTCTCCACGAATAGCAGCGACGTCCCCTTCGCGCCCTTCGACGGGTCCGTCTTCGCCACCACGCAGATAAGGTTCGCCATCTGGCCGTTGGTGATGAACGTCTTCGAGCCGTTGATGACGTATCCGTTGCCGGACTTCTTCGCCGTCGTCTTGATGCCCTGCAGGTCGGATCCGGCGCCCGGCTCCGTCATCGCGATCGCCGAGATCAGCTCGCCCGACGCCATGCGCGGCAGCCAGCGCTTCTTCTGCTCTTCCGTGCCGTAGTGCACGATGTAAGGCATCACGATCGCATTGTGCAGCGAGGCGCCGAAGCCATCGACGCCCTGCAGGCCCATCTGCTCCATGAGGATCACCTCATGGCGATAGTCGCCACCCATGCCGCCATATTCCTCCGGCGTCGACAGGCCCAACAGCCCGGCCTCGGCCGCCTCGGTCCACATCGCCCGCTCGACGACTTTCTCCTTGCGCCACTTGTCCACGCGCTCGACGGGGGCGTGCTGTTCGAAGAATTTCGTCACCGAATCCTCGAACATGCGGATGTCCTCCTCCGCCATGAAATCAGGACGTTCGACATCGAGGACAGACATGTGCAGCTCCGGCAATTGACGCGTGCGTCATCCTGCACACGCGCGCGCTGCTGTCGAGAGATGACGTTCGACCACGCCCGGCGAAGGACGTCTCGAACCACCAGGGCACACTTACCGACGACGGCCGTGCAGCAGACCTACAGCTGCACCACCCCCGGCCCTGCCTCCGCCGTGAACAGCGACGTCACTTCCCCCGCCCGCGAATCCTGCGTCGCGCGCTGGTTCACATATCCCTTGTCGGTGATCTCTCCTGCATCCAGCGATGGCGGCGTTGTCAGCATTCTGAACCGCCCGACGCGCCGCGATGATCCGCCGGCCACCGCGTTGAACGCCTTCAGCTTCTCGGCAACCTGCATCGTCAGCGCGCCAAACGCCTTGGCTGCATCGCCGCCTGCAGCCTGCACGGCGGCCGCCATCGCCGCCTGCGAGGGCCACAGCAGCGCCCCGATGAACTTCTTGTCCTGCCCGCAGATCACTGCGTCGAACACAAGCGGCGCACATGCCGCCACGATATCCGGCCGCAGCGTGCCGACCGACACCCAAGTGCCCGAATCCAGCTTGAAATCCTCGGTCACGCGCCCGTCGAAGATCAGGCCCTTCTCGGGATGCTCCGGGTCCTCGAACCGCGCCGCGTCCCCAAGGCAGTAGAAACCTTCCTCGTCGAACACCTGCGCATTCTTCTCCGGCATGTTGAGATAGCCGCGCATCACGGTCGGGCCCTTGACCCGGACCTCAAGCTTGTTTCCGACCGGCGCCAGCTTCAGCGTGGTCCCTGGCATCGGCACGCCCACCATGCCGACGCGCTCCAGGATCCAGTGCGTCATCGTCACGCCCTGCGTCTCGGTTGCGCCGTACATGGTCAGCAGCGGGATCCGCATGCCCGTCGCCTGGATCGACAACTGCTGGATGCGTTCATAGACATCGTCCGACAGCGTTGCACCGCCATAGATGAACGCCCGCATGCGCGAGAACACCGCGTCGCGCAGCTCGCTGTCCGCCTCCATCGCTTCGGCCAGCATGCCGAACGCGATCGGCGCCGAGCCAAAGGATTGTGGCCGCACATCCTTGAGGTTGGCGATCGTGGTCTGGAACAGGCCGGGCATCGGCCGCCCTTCGTCGATGTGAAAGGTGCCACCGAGCGAAAGAACATTGTTGAAGTTCACATTGCCGCCGGAGATGTGGCTCCATGGCATCCAGTCGAGCGCCATGGCGATCTCGTCGGGATCTTCCGGAGCCAGTTCAATCCCGCCACGCGCCGCGATCTGCGCGGTCATCTGGCCCTGGCTTTGCGGCGCCGGCTTCGGCATGCCGGTCGAGCCGGACGTGAACAGGTATTTGCCGACTGCATCCGGCCCCAGCCAGTCCATCGCCGTGTCGACCACGGACGAGGCTGCCGTTTCGGCAAGCGTCGCGAACGCCTCTGATCCTTCCGAACCATCCGCCGAGATCACCGACACGCCGGTGAGATCCAGCGCCGCAAGGGCCTTCCGGAACGGGTCCATCGTCTGCACGAAAATCGCTTTCGGCTTCACTGCGGCGAAGCAGTGCTTCAGCTTGGCGAAGTCCGTCGACATGATCGAATAGGCTGGCGAGATCGGCGTTGCTGGCGCACCGATCCGCTGAGCCGCCAGGGACATCAGCGCATGCTCGATCGAGTTCGCTGACAGGATCAGCAGCGGTGCATCCGGCCCCAGCCCACGATCCAGAAGCGCCTGCGCCAGCGACCGCGTGATCCTGGCCGCTTCGCCGTACGTCACCTGCCGCCATGGACCATGATTGGGAAGCCGCTGCTTGAGCCACGCCCGATCGGGATGGACCCCTGCACGCTCATCCAGGATATGCGGGATCGTCCGCCCGACCGGGCCCATCGGCTCACGCGAGCGCAGGTATACCACCCCGCCCTCGCCGCGGATCGCCTCGATATTCGGCCCCTTGTAGGGCAAGGGGCGGAATGGCGGCAGTTCCGCCGTGTCAGCAGCCATGGGTGGTCCTCCATCGACTTATATCTGGTCTTTGGTGGCAGCCTACGCTTGCGAGCGTTCTATCTCAATCACCTGCGACGCCATCTGTGCGAAACGCAAAGACGAAGAGCCGTGCAGGCTGCCGGCATTCCCCAAAATGAGGGCGTAACATCCTAGGCCATCTTCTCCACGAACACTGTCCCGGCCGAATACCCGGCGCCGAACGAGCAGATAAGCCCCTTGTCGCCCGCCTTGAAATCCTGCGAGCGCTTGTGAAAGGCAATGATCGATCCCGCTGACGACGTGTTGGCATACGTGTCCAGCACCGTTGGGCTCTCGTCCTCGCTCGCCTCGTGCCCCAGCACGCGCTCGGCGATCAGCCGGTTCATCCCGGCATTGGCCTGGTGCAGCCAGAGGCGTTTCAGGTCGGTCGCCTTCAGCCCAAGCCGATCCATCTCGCTGAGGATCATGCCCGACACCATCGGCACGACTTCCTTGAAGACCTTGCGGCCCTCCTGCACGAACAGCTTGTCCGCCTTGCCCATACCGCCCGGATCGCCACGATTCAGGAAGCCGAAATTGTTGCGGATGTTGTTCGAGAACTGCGTCTTGAGATGTGTGCCCAGAATATTCCAGGCGCCCATGCCCGCCACCTCTTCAGCCTCGATCAGAACAGCTGTCGCTACGTCGCCGAAAATGAAATGGCTGTCGCGGTCCGTGAAATTGAGGTGTCCCGAACATATCTCCGGGTTCACCATCAACACGGTTTTTGCATGCCCCGCCCGCACGAAATCCGCGCCGGTCTGGATGCCGAATGTCGCAGACGAGCATGCCACGTTCATGTCAAACGCAAAACCCTCAGCCCCGATCGCGGCCTGCACTTCGACCGCCATCGCCGGATACGCGCGCTGCATGTTCGAGGCAGCACAGATCACGGCATCAACCTGGCGGCCATCCTTGCCCGCCTTCGCCAGCGCCTCTTTCGCGGCGTTGACTGCGATCTCGGCCAGCACGGAAATCTGCTCATTGGGCCGCTCGGCGATGTTCGGTGTCATGCGGCCCGTATCGAGGACGCCTTCCTTGTCGATCACAAAGCGCGACTTTATGCCCGACGCCTTTTCGATGAACTCGACCGAGGACGGCTGCTTTGCCTGCACCGTCCCTGCCGCAATGTCGGCCGCATGTTCAGAATTCCATTTGTCGACCCAGGCGTTGAAGCTGGCAACCAGCTCGGCGTTGGAAATCGAGTTTGGCGGCGTGTAAAGACCGGTGGCCGAAATGACTGGACGTGACATGGATGCCTCTCTGACTGGCGGTGGTTTAGGCCCGTCGCAGACGCCCGTCGAGTAGGCTTGTGCCGCCCGGCATTTTCCCCCGCGTCAGTCCCGCCCGCCACATTCTGCAGCGCCAGCATAACTGGGCTGGTCAATCAGAATCTGATTGAAAACGCTTTGCCGCAGATAGGCCAGCAAGTCATCGCGGGCGAGGTCAATCTCGTTGAACCGAATCGCGCGACAAAGCGCTTCGCGCTGCTCCTGCACCGGCCCGTGTTCCCCCAGCAGCCGCTGGAGCGACTCGTTCTCGAATTGGCGCGCATCGGCGCCAAGCGCGATCTCTCGCAACACGATGTCGATCGCATTCGCGCTGACCCGTGCAAGAAACTGGTTGCGCCCCTCAAGCGCCGCCCCGCCTTCGCCACGCAGGAAATCGCGAATGCCGGCGAGCAGTTCGTCCGAACGCGGCAGGTCCGTCGCCGACAGCGATTGCTGCGCCGCCTGCGGCTTTCGCACGGGGCCAGGGATCAGCATGTTCACGCAATCAATCTGGCATTCCGACGAGCGCCGTCCGATCGCCGGTCGTTCGAGACTGCTGTCGGATCCGTTGCGGAAACTCTGCCCCATCGACAGCGTGCCGACCGCCCACCAGAACGAGCCGAACACTTCCCAGAAACGTACCGCGTGCTTATCTACCGTCTCACCGGACGCGCTCTCATAGCCGTCAATCAGATCGTCGAGCCCGCCGAACCCACCCACCGGTTTGTCTGACGCGCCAAACCGCCACGAGCGCGTAACCAGCCAGCCAAGGTCGCGCATCGGATCGCCGATATGCGCCAGCTCCCAGTCGAGTACAGCCACGAGGCCTTGCTCCGGGTCGACGATGAGATTGCCATTCCTGAAGTCCGAATGCACCAGCTTCAGCGGCCGCGCGCTCGGAAGGTTCGCGAGGAGCCAGCGCGCCGTGAAATCGATCATCGGTTGAGGCGACCCTAGTTCCAGATAAGCCGCATGAGTCTTGCGCACGGCATGTTCCGGGGTGAACGACTCAAGCACTTGATCCAGCCCGGCCGCACCCACATCGATTGCGTGGAGCTTCGCGAGAATCTCGCCGCACTGTCTCGCCAGCGTCTTGCGTGCGGCGGCGAAATCGGCGCCCCGTGCGATCCTGCCGCCGAGCGTCTCGCCTCTGATCCACTCCATCACGAAGCCTGCGCCGAGCTGGTCCTCGGGCTGCAGCACAAGCAGAATCTCCGGTCCCGGTACGCCGGCCTGTCTTGCAGCCGCAAACAGCTTTGCCTCTGCATTGAGCCCCGGCCCGGAACCCATTGCCGAGGCGCCCTCGCCCTCAGCCCGCCTGAGCGCCAGCTTTCTCTCGGAGCCATTGATGCGCACAGTGAGCCGATAGGTCTCGCGGCTGGCCCCTGCCGACAGGCGATCACATGCAAGCAACTGCTCGAAGCCGGGCAATCGCTGCAGCGCGCGTTCGAATTTCGGCACCACGATCATTCCTGCACGCCCTTAGGCGCGCGCTGGCCCATGAAGCCGAACATATATCCCGCTACGCGGCGTATCTGGATTTCCTCCGACCCCTCTGTGATCCGATAGCGGCGATGGTGGCGATAGATGTGCTCGAAGGGCTTGTGCCGCGAATAGCCAAGTCCGCCATGAACCTGCATCGCGCGGTCAGCCGCCTCACAGCACAGCCGGTTCGCCCAGTAATTGCACATCGAGACTTTGTCGCTCACCGCGAAATTCCCGATCGTATCCATCTGCCAGGCCGTCTTGTGGATCAGCGCGCGGATCATCTCGCACTGCGTCTGCAGCTCGACCAGCGGGAACTGGATCGCCTGGTTCGACGACAATCGCTTGCCGAATGGCGCACGCACATTCGCATACGCCACGGACTCATTGATGCAGAATTGCGCAGCGCCCAGAGAGGACGCCGCCTGCCGGATCCGGTTCTCGTTGAAGAAGTGCTGCACCACCTGCAGCCCACGCCCTTCTCCGCCAAACACTGCAGAGCCCGGAACGCGCACCCCCTTCAGCGTGATGTGCGCATGATCCGACGGCATGTTGAACGTCCAGAGATACTCTTCGATGGTGAAGCCCTGCGACTTGATGGGCACGAGAAACGCTGTAATCCCATCGCCATCCCCGGCCTTGCCCGAGGTGCGCGCCATTATCATGTCGTGACTGGCGGCATGCACGCCGGTGTTCCACGTCTTCTCGCCGTCGATCATCCAGCCATCGCCGTCGCGCCGGGCGACCGTCTCCATGTGCGTGGCGTCAGAGCCATGCTTAGGCTCGGTGATGCCGAACGCGAATCCGCGCCGGCCAGCTGCGAGATCATCCATCCACTCGGCCTTCTGCGCGTCCGTCCCGTAATTCCACATCAGCAAGGCGCCGACACTGTTGCCGACGATGGAATGCTCGTTCTGCAGGTCGTTGTGGAGCCCCAGTCCCTTGGCCGCGAGATGCTCGCGGATCACCGCCATCGCGAGGTTCGATCCGCACCCGACATCACGCGCAGATCCGCCCAGCTCCTTAGCCAGCGCAAATCTGAAATGGCCCGCCGCATCTGCCTTTCGCCGCGCCAGCCGCAACAGCTCTTCCCACTCATGGCGCGGCAGGCCGCCCCTGTCCCAGTCGGTCCGCGCATGTTCGCGGCGATGGTCAAAGAAGCGGATGTTGTCATCCTGCTCCTCCAGCGGCTTGATCTCGGTTTCGATGAAGCGGTCGAGCTCGGCGAGATAATCGACGAGGCCTTTTGGCAGGTTGAAGTCCACGATGCTCTCCGGCGTTTCCTCGCCGGAGAGTGTCACCTACTCGGCGGGAACCGCAACAGGGGCGGGACCGGGTTCAACCTTGCGGTCGCGTGGGGCCAGCAACAGATACATCGGCGGCGTCACGATTCGCGCGATCAACGTTGAGGAAATCAGGCCGCCAATGATCACCATGGCCAGCGGCGAATAGAGCGGCGAGTTCTCGAACACCAGCGGCGTCAGGCCGCCAATCGCCGTCAGCGAGGTCAGCAGGACCGGCAGGAAGCGGACCTCACCCGCCTTTTCGATCGCTTCGCGCAAGGGTGTGCCCCGTTCGCGTTCCTGGTTGGCGAACTCGACCAGCAGGATCGAGTTCTTGATCTCGATGCCGATGAGCGCGATGAAACCAATGATCGACGTGTAGGAAAGCGACTGACCGCCGAGATAGAGAGCGATCAGTCCGCCCATGATCCCGAACGGGATCACGAAGGCCACGACGCCCGCAGTGGCAAACGATCCGAATTCGAGCAGCAGCACGGCCATCACGCCGAACAGAGCAATCAGGATCGCGGGGCCCATGCCGCCAAAACTGCGCGACTGCGCCTCCGCCTCGCCGCCGACATTCCACGAATAGCCTGCAGGCAGAGTGATACCCGCCAATTGCTGCTCGACACTCGCCGACACATCGCTGGTCAGGAAGCCCGGCTGCGTGAAGGCGGTGAGCGTCACCGTCCGCTCACGCTGGAACCGGCTGATGCGGGCAGGCCCGGACGAAATGCCCGGATCGGCGAACTCCGAAAGCGGGGCGGCCGAGCCATCACCTGTCCAGATGTAGAGGCGATCAAGGTCGGCCATGTTCATCCGGTCGGCGCGCGCCGCACGTACCACCACGGGATAGGCATCCCCCACCGGATCGCGGAAGGACGCAACGCGGGCGCCGCCGATGGCGATGCGCAAAGTCTGGTCCATCGCGCCGGCAGGCACGCCACGCAGCGCCGCTGCTTCGGTATCGATGTTGAGGTCGAGATCGAGCAGGCGCTCGGCCAGCGGGTTGGTGATGTTGCGGATGCCCTCGGCGCCCGTCATAGCGCGCTCGACATCGGCCGCGATGCCTGAGAGGACTTCGATGTCGGCGCCCTGGATGCGGATGGCGATCGGGGCCTCGATCGGCGGACCGTTGAGGAAGCGCTTCACGTTGAAGCGCACGCCGGGATAGGTCGCGAGTTCGGCGCGCAGCTCTTCAAGCAGCGCGTTCCCCTCCTTGGACTCCCACTTGTTGAAGCGGGCATAGATGCCGCCCACATTGCTGGCCTGCTCACTCGGTATCTCGTTGTAGTAGACCTGCGGATTGCCGCGGCCGGAGTTGGCGAAGCGCCAGGTGAATTCGTCACGCTTGGCCAGAACGCTGTCGGCAAACATCACCGCCTTGTCGGTCTCCTCGACGGAGACCCCTTGGGGCAGTTCGACCTCGACCATGAAATACGGGCTGTCATTCTCAGGGAACAAGCTGAAGCCCAGCCGCGGCACGAGCGTCAGCGAGGCGGCAAAGAGCGCAAGTCCGGCGACCACCGTGAGGCGCGGCATGCCCAGGGCCACTTTCAGGATCGGCCTGTAGATCGCGTGGATCGCACCCATCACCACGTCGAGGAAGACATTGGAATGACCATGGCGCGGCAGCATCCGGCTGGCGAGGAACGGGATCACCGTCAGCGCCACAAAGAGTGACGCTGCGATGGTACAGACAACAGCCATTGGCAGCGACCGCGTGAAATCGCCGGCAGCTTCCGGCAGGTTCAGCAGCGGCACGAAAGCGAACAGCAGCGTCGCGGTACAGCCGAGAACAGCGACGTTGATCTCGTCGACGCCAGCAATGGCTGCGTCGCGCGGACTCAGACCCGAGCGGAGGTGTCGTGCGATGTTCTCTGTCACGACAATCGAGTCATCGACCAGCAGGCCAAGCGCCAGCACGAAGCCCGCAATCGACAACTGGTTCAGCGAATAACCGAGCATGTCGAGTACGATGACGCCGATCGCGAACGAGGCCGGGATCGAGACCATCACAACCAGCGAGGCCCGGAAGCCAAGCGGCAACAGCGTCAGCAACACCAGCGCGATGGCGATCGCAAAGTCGCGTCCCAGAGACGACAGCCGGTAGGCCACCGTCTCCGACTGGTCAAAACCACGCTCCAGCTTGATCTCCGGCGGCAGGCGCGGCTCGAACTTGTCCACCTGCATACGCACATTCGACATCACGTCGAAGATTGTCGCGCCGAGCTTGGCGCGGGCGGTGACAAAGAGCGCGCGCTGGCCGTTGAAGCGCGTGCGCACGGCCTGTTCGTCATTGGTCCATTCAACCAACGCAACATCGCCAAGCGTGATGGCGGAGCCACCGTCGGAGCGCAGCACGATGTCGCGGATCTCTTCAAGGCTGTCGAACGGCCCGGTCGCCTCGACATTGAAACGTCGCCCGCTGCTCTCGACCGCGCCAATCGGAATGTCGGCGCCTTCGCGTTGCACCGCCTCGGTCACGGCGGTCAGCGGCAGGCGAAAACTGGCTAGCTTGTCCATGTCCGGGGTGATGCGCACTTCGGCTGTCGGGACGCCCCAGATCTCGGCCTGCTGCACGCCGTTGGCGCGTTCGATGGCGTCTCGCAATTCGCGCGCATAGGCCTCCATGCGGCGGTAGGAGGCCGTTTCGCTCACCAGCGCCATCTGCACGATATTGGTCTGCGCCGGGTTCTGACGGTTGGCGCGCAACAGCGTGATGCCTTCCGGCAGGCTCGCGCGAATGACGTTCAGTTCGCGGACGACCTCGTCATATTTCTTCTCCGGGTCCGACCCGTAGATGAAAGACACGCCGATCGAGGCAAGGCCTGCCTGGCTTGTGGACTGGATCTCGTCGACATCCTCAAGACCATTGAGCGCGGTCTCGATCGGAATCGCGACGACGCGCTCCATCTGCTCGGCGTCAGCGCCGGGCAGCACAACGAATACGCCCACGCCCGGGAAGGAGACGATCGGGTCTTCCGATTTCGGGATCGCCATCACGGACTGGATGCCCAGTCCGAACAGCATGAAGAACAGGATCAGCGTGAACTGCCAGCGATCGACGAAGAAGCGTGTGAAGGCCTTCATCCGCCCTCCCCCTTTGTCGTGTTACTGAACTACTACGGAAACAGCGTCGCCTTCACGCACCATCGAGGCGCCGCGGGTGATCACCCGGTCCCCATCGGCGAGGCCCTTGAGGACCGTCACGCCGCGATCGCTGACCCCACCGGTCTCGACCGCCCGGCGGCGCGCCTTGCCCTCGGCGTCCACGACAAACACCACGCCCTGATCGGCGCGCGCATCGATCAGGGAGATTGCGGGCACCAAATGGACGACCGCAGCTTCCTGCGCGCCCGCGCGGCCTGCGATGACGACTTCCGCAACTTCGCCTGAACGAAGGCCGACCGGCTGGTCAACCTGCACTTCGACGGTGAAAAGCCCGGACTGCGTGCCCTTCGGTGCAATCCGCGCCACACGCCCCGCCAGGGCTGCACGCTCGCGAATATTGACCGACGCCACGTCGCCGACGCGGAGTTGGGACACCTCGGAAGCCGTCATCGACGCTTCGACAATGATTCCCGTGCGCGACTCGCCGATCGACAGCACCCGCTGGCCGGCGCCGACATTCTGGCCTGGCTCGGCGTCGCGCTGGAGCACGATGCCGCTTGCTGGCGCAACGATCGACACGCGCTCGCGCGCCCGCTCAAGCGCCAGCTTCGCATTGTCGAGTTCAGCCTGGGACGCAGCGCCGGCTGCATGGAGCCGCGTCAAGCGATCGAAATTCTGTTCCGCCGTCAGCCGCGCGAGCGCCGCCTCGCTGGCGTCGGCGCCCGTCGTGGTCTTGCGCATCGTGGCGAGCACCTGGCCGGCGACAACGCGGTCGCCGACATCGGCCATGATTGACTCAATCTCGCCGGGCGCGGCGAAACCTAGCGCTGTCTCGCGCTTGAAGGCCACAAGTCCGCTGGCGCGAACTTCGCCGCCAGCCCCCTGCCCCGCGATGTTGAGAACTTCAACAGTGACAGCTGCGGGCGCCTTTTGCGATGCAACCGCAGGTTCATCGCTGCAGGAAGCCACAAGAAAAGCACAACCAGCCGCCATAGCCAGTCGGGTCGAAGCTGACAGCGGCACTGGCATGTGTCACCTAAATGACATACGAGAAGGCTTGACACTGTCTACGATTAGATTGACAGCGTCAAGGAAGAACGGGACCCAGATGGCCGTTATCAAGTCAATTTCTCGCGACGATGTCAGGGCGAGCATCCTGCAGGCCAGCCTTTCGTTGATGAATGAAGGCGGGCTCGGCGCTCTCTCCATGCGCGAAGTCGCGCGGCGCGCGGGCGTCAGCCACCAGGCACCGTATCACTACTTCACCGACCGCGAGGCGATCCTTGCCGAACTTGCGGGCGACGGGTTCGTCCGCCTGTACGACTACATGGTCAGCGCCGTCGGGCTGGCGCGTAACGAGCGCGCCGAAAAAAACCGGGCGCTTGGTGAGGCTTATATCCGCTTTGCGCTCAATAACCCCGAAATCTTCCGCCTGATGTTCCGGGCCGAGATGTGCGACCTGGCGCGCTATCCGGACGCCAAGGCCAAGGCGGATCGCTGCTTCCAGCTTGTCGCTGACACGCTTGGCGCCGCCTCGACCACGACGTCGACGTCCGACATGACCAGCCCGGACCTCGTGCCTGTCATAGCAGCATGGTCAGCCGCTCATGGCCTTGCGACGCTGATGCTGGAAGGCAAGCTCGGCGAGGCCTTCGGCGAAACGCCGGACCAGCGCGAGGAGGCCGCCCGCCGCATCCTCGCTTTCACCTCGCAGCAGTTCTCGAAGTAGCCGCGCTCAACACCACGCGCCGGATATCGGGATTACCTGACCCGAGACGAAGCCGCTCTGCCCGAGTGCCAGCAGCTCGACAAGGGCCGCTACCTCTTCAGCCTCGCCCAGCCGCCCCATCGGCACGCGCGCCAAAAGCTTGGGCCCCTTCACAGGATCCTCAAGCAGCGCACGCGGATAGTATGTTTCCGTCTGGATGAAGTTGGCGGCGACCGCGTTGACCGAAATGCCATCGCCGGCAACTTCAAGCGCCAGCGTCCGCACCACGCCATTGATCGCCGCCCGCGACGACGCGTAGGCCGAAAAACCCGGTATGCCGCCAATCGGGCCTGACGAGGACCCGAACACAATGCGACCCGACTTATTCGGCCGCATCGTCCTTACTGCAGCGCCCGCGAACAGAAGTGACCCAGCGGCAAGCCGCTGGAAGTAGGGCATCAGGTTTTCTTCCGTGAGGTCCTCCACGCGGATGCGCGGGGCAGGCATGGCAGGGGAGATGATGATCGCGTCGAGCTTGCCGCCAAACTGACTGGCTGCCCGGTCCACGACATCGGCCGGTTTTGCCCACCCTACAACTTCAACACCGTCGTGCGCGCCATCCTCGCTGATCGAGGGATCACACCCGATCACCCGCGCGCCCGCAGCCGCAAGCCGGCGCGCGATCATCGGGTTCGCAAAGCCTGTCAGTTCAGTGACCAGGACGTTCTTCGCATCCGCCATTGTCGCCCGCCTGTCAGTAGTGGTCGGTATAGGTCCCGATGCGGCAGGAATAACCATCCGGCGGCGCCGTCAAGCGGAATGCTTCTGGATCAGATCCCTTTGGATGCGAGGCCATCGTCTCCAATGCCCAGGCATTGAAGGCCTGTGTGTTTATCTGCGGCCACATATGCCCGTGCGTCGACGAACAGGCGACATGCAAGACATTGGGCATCGACGCAAAATAGTTGGCGCCAGCCTGCGTCGAGGGGCGGTAGTCGGCGCACAGCCCGAGTGGCGGGCCACAATCCCACAGATCCTTCTCGCCGCCCCAGACAGTGATCACGATCATGGGGGAAACCGATTTCGGCAGGGGGTAGGGGCCGATGCGGCCCTGATGAACCTTCAGCGGATTGGAGATCACGGCCTGACGCGCATCGCCGAATGACAATGGCGAGCCATCGTCGTCTGACACATACCATTCTCCGGAGATTGGCATGCCGCCTGCCCAGAAGTCAGAGTTGAAGGTGAGCGCACGATTGGTGACCGTGCCGCCCGCCGAGATGCCACCGACATAGAGCCGCTTGGCGTCCAGCGGAAACACCGTGCCGACACAACGCACCATGGCCTCGAAGAAACGCGAGTCGGGGCCCGCATCATTCTTCCATTGCTCGCCCGCGGCATTGCCTGCACGTCCGTCATTCCAGGGCTTCCAGTTCCAGCCGTCAGACCCCGGTCCATCGCATGGTCCGCGTCCGACATTCGGGTCCTGTCCGGCGCACTGTCGTACTGGACCGATCACGGTGAAGCCCTGCGCGGCCATCAGCGCATTTGCACCGGATCGTGGCACGGTCAAGTTCGCATTCGTCGACTCGACCGTACCGGTCAATGGAACCCAGACGGGCGCCTGTCCCGCAGCGCCCTTCGCCGGCGTTACGACGAAGGCGCGCATCATGCCTTCATGCGGGAAGTTGGTGTTGAGGCCCGCCTTCGGCGCAAAGCCGTCGGGACATTCCCATAGACCGGCGGCTTGCAGCGTCTTCGCGGGCGTCATGCACGCGGCAAGCATGCCGGAGATACACGCGAGGACGGCGAAGCGGCTGAGGCGCACCATGTCTACTGCCTTTTCTTCGGCTTGGGCGGCGGAGCGTTGGGTCCGAAAATGCCCGGGCCCTGCTTGTTCTCGAGGCCCTTGGCCTCATAGAGACGCGCGCCGCTGAGAATGCCTTCCATGGCGTAGTTACCTTCATGGCAGGCGTATTCGTAGATGCTCTCGTCGCGCTTGTTCATGACCATCTCGGCGCGCCAGGATTGGGTGTAGTAGGCTGGATCGTCGATTTCGAATGTGTAGAGCAACTGACCGTCAGATGCGCGGCTGAACCGCTCGGTCAGCCTGCCCTCCGGCGAGAGGATGACCTGCCCCTGCCGCGCCTGCTCGGGGTGAACGTTCCTCGTTTCAACCACCAGCGCATCGCCCTCATACCAGCCAACGGAATCGCCGAGCCATGGCTGGATCGCGATCGGCTTGTGCTTTGCTTCCGAACGGCTCTTCGCAATCGGGATGATACGCGCATCGTGGACCATCTCGACGAGGATCATCACATGATCCGGCGCCTGCACGATCTGATAGTTATTGTTGTAGATCGTATTCAGCATGCCCGGCCCGCCAGCATTGGTGAAACCGATCAGGCAGCGTTCGCCGATGGGGAGGGTTTCCGGCCCCTCATACATCGTCGCGCGCTTCCTGGCCGCTGCGTCGCTGCGGGCCTTCAGGCCGGCGGGTGACACAGGCAGGCGACCATCAGCTGGCTCGACCAGCCAGGATGTGCGGATCTCACCCTTCACTCTTGCGAGCGACTGGCCGGGGTCGATCCAGAATGTGTTGTAGCCGCGGTCGCTGTTGCCATCGTCGAGCAGGTCATCACCAAAGTCCGACGCTCCTTCTTCGCTGGCCGCCAGCAGCACCCACGGATTGTTCTCGACGAGATCCTTTGCCTCCTGCTCGGTCACTGACAGCTTTGTGCCCGGCTGGCGGGACAGGTTGGTCAGCGACTGGTTCGACCATACGCCCTCAAGGTCCGGCCGCTTCGCCGCTGGCTCGCCCTGCGCAAAGGCGGGGGACGCCACGACGGTCATGGCGCACGCCAACAGAAAACAACTCAGCGGAACCGGCATGGACATCTCCTCCTCATGGCCGGGTTTTCCCGCTCCAGATGCATGAGCTTACGCCTGCGAGCACCGCAGGCAAACGTTGACGCCACGACAGCGGGTTCACATCGAAGCGATGGGGATGAAGCCGTTGCGATCCATGCAAAGGGGCTGCAACGCCCGATGTGGAACAGGCGCCGGCAAGCGGCTAGCGTACTGCGTGTTTGTGGTTCCGGTCTGGCTGCGAAGCGGCTAAGCCTTTACCGCCGGACCGCCGCGCGGCGGACTGACAGGAGTGGCGTTGATGTTGGTGCGCGTTCTGCAATTTCTCCTTGGCGCTGCGTTGGCCGGCGGTGGGGGCTATCTGGCATGGACCCATCGCGCTGACGCTTCGAACCTGTTTCCGCCGGGCGCTGCGGGCCTTCCCCTGTTTCTGCTGGCAGGCGCGTTCGGCGTCACCAGCGGGATTGTCTTCCTCGTCAGTGCTGTCCACCCGCGTTCCAACCAGAAGCGCGCCCTGGCGGCGCGCGCATCGCGTGAGGAGGCAGCGCTTGGCGAGGCCGACGCCTATTATTCGCAGCGCGCGCGCGCTGCGGACCGGGACTGGCGATCAGGCGACATCACGCCGCCTGCCCCGCCCGTCCCGACGCCCGAGCCGCCTCAGACGGTCGCGACAGTTCAGTCAGCAGAAGCCGCTGAGCCTGCTGCGCCCGTGAAACCGCGGTCGCTGTCGACCCCGCTTGTCGCGCCGGAACCAGCTCCGGCAGCCGAAGCGTCGGCAAAGCCAGGCGCACGCTCAGAGCCGGCAACAAACGGCGCCAGCGCCCCGCCGCCCTCGCCATTCCCGGCACAGGTGACGCTTGCACCGCTGCCGCGCGCGGCCGAACCGCCACCGACAGCCACGTCGCCAGCGCCGCAATCCATGCCTGGACCAGCGCTGCCCAAAGGCGACACGCATGCGCAGATACGTGCCGCAATCGAGGAAGGGAAACTGGACGAGGCTGACAGGATGCTGGTTGAGGCGCGCGACACCGCAACCGGGATGGACCTTGCCCTGCTCACCGCGCTGGCGGGCGATCATGCAGCTGTATCGGGGAGGCAAAGCCAGGCAAAATGGCTTTGGCGGCTTGCCACGAAGCGTTTTGGCGAGCTGGGCGCGATGAATTCCGATGCGGCCAAGGCTGTCGCCGAAAGCCTGCGCCAGGCCGGCTGAGGAGAATTCGCCTGGCAGCTTGACCTCAGGAGCAAGCATGTCTGCTCCGAACGTGACGTGGCTTGGCCACGGGGCCCAAGACCCCTTTCCTTCCAGGTTCGCAGTCTGGGTGCGAACCCCCGCGGCAAGAGAGGATTAATCTGGCCGTGTCACCGAGGCCAATGAGGCCTTGGCGAACAGGCGCTGCAGCGCCTCTCCGAGCAGCCAGTTGATATTGTCGCTCTCGACGTGGACATGCCTGTCATGGACCGCCGCGAGACGGTCAGACGTATCCGCGCGCGCAGCCAGAGCTGGCGCAACATAGCTTTCATCGCGCTGACGGCAGATGCCATGAGCGGCGACCGGGAGCGCTATAACGGTAGGTGGATGGACGACGACATTTTCCAACCCATCGACGGGCGCGAACTGGCAATCTGCTACATCCGTCTGCTGCAGAACCAGAGGCGAGACGCAGCCGCGGCTTGACCCCGGGACGACCGTTGCTGACGAAAACGGAAGGGCCCGCCAGCGCCAGCGAGCCCTTCACAGCCTTGCGAAATTCATTGCGCTATCTCGAGATGCGCAGCCGCGAGATCGACTGGGCAATCCGCTTGAAGGCGGTCTGGAGCGTAGCAGCGTCCGAAGCAAGATGGGCGTTCTGCGAGTTTGAGGCGCAGTCCGTCAGGAACGAGATTGTAGCTGGAGAGGAGCCCAGCTGCATGCCAACAGTATAGATCACGACGCCAGCAGCCTTCATATTCGTGCAGATGGTCTGTGCCTGCGCGAACTCCGACCGTGAATCGCAGTTTGCCGATCTAAATGCTGACGTATGCAAGGCCTTCTGGATGCCGTAGCAGCTCTGGTAGTTGAACTCACCGTCCGTCATCAGCACCATGACCTTGATAAGGTCCTCTGTTTCATAAGCGGCTGGCTTGTTTTCAACCTCGTCGTCCCAGACATCGGCGAAGTTCGGGGAAATCATGTACCATCCCCATGCCGCGCCGAGCTGACCCGCCGTGCCTCCACTCGTCACCAAGTCATCGATGGCGGCGTTTAGGCGCGTCTTGTTCGACGTCAGCGGCGTCACATAGTTGGACGTACTGCACGCGCCATTGCTGGTGTAGAGGATACCGAGCCGCTGGCCGTCGCCCGAGGTCGAGGCGTCCGTATAGGCTTGGCCGCCTGGACGCTCCACGAGACAGGTCGAGGCCATCACGCTGGCCGAATTCTCCCGATAGAACATCCGTGCACAACCGTAGTCGAGACACTGCGCTGTAGGCGCGCCCGTAGCCGAGAAGACGGCTGAGACGTTGTTCAGCGAAGGTTTGGAGTCGTCGATCGTGAACTGGTCGTCAGACAGCCTTGTGATCGTCCAGTATCTGCGATCGGCAGTGTTTATGCCGAGGGCAAGGGCAGTATCGTCTCTGCTGAACCCCCTACTTGTGCCATAGTTGAACCCGGTCGGTCCCACGATGTTGCGCATCTCGACCTTGTCACCGGTCGCCAGGCCGTGCGCAGCAGACGTCACGACGGTCCTGCAATCGTTTCGGGCGCACGCGGCGACCGAACCGCCGGATGACCACTGGTAGTAGTTACGACCATCGCCGGGAAGATAGAAGGTCGACCCCGAGGGGCTGTCGGGAGAGATCGAGGTTCCAGGCGAGGTGTTGATCGACGTGTTGCCAGACGAGGTGTCATGTGTGACGCCCCAGATGTAGATGCGGTCCGAGGCGCTGAAGTCGTGCGCTGCGGAGGTCGTGACAGTGTAGCGACAGTCCGCCACGAAGCACTCCGAAGCTGTTCCATTGCTGCTGTAGGCCTTGAAGTTTGGACCAAACGTGCCGTTGAGCGAGAAATTGTCCGTGTCGCGGCTTGTGATGATCCAGGTCGTGCCCCAGGCGTTGTTCACCTCGGTCCCCGAGCCCGTCATGTTGGCATTCTGGATGTAGATCAGGTCGTTCGTTGCAAAACCGTGGCTCGACGCGGTCACACGCACCGTGCAGTCGGTGTAGAGGCAGCGCTGCAGCGAGGCGGCGGTGCCGGGCGTGGTTCCTGACGGAGGGGTCGTGTAGGTCGACGTGCCGACATTCTGGAGCCAGAAATACCAGGGCGACGACGACGACCTGTCGGCAACCTTGTACATGTTGCCGTTAAGGCCAGTGTAACTGCCATTTGCGCCCGCGATGATCACGGTATCGCCGTTGGCATAGCTCGTGTCTGCGGACGTCTGGACGCGAATCCGGGTATCGCTGTTCGTCTTGGTGATGGTGGTCACCGTCATCAGCGTGGCGCCGTTCTGCCAGGCGACACCTGAAATGGCCCGGCCTGAATTGGTGCGCCAACCGGCTGACGAGATCGTCTTGGTTGTGGTTGCGCCATGACGCCAGTTCACATTCGTGATGCTGGTCGAGCCGCGGATATCGCCGCGGAGCTCCACCAGCGCAGTGGATGTGACGTAGTCATCCGAGGTGTTCGCGATGTTGACGCTCTGCGACCACGGAACGATCGCCACTTTCGAGTAGAACGGGGTCTGCGCCGTGCTGACAACCTCGTCGATCAGGCTTTTCGAAGCCGTCTTCAGAGCAGCGATGCGCCCCCCACTCATCGAGCCGGTGACGTCCAGTGCAAGCGTGACTTCCACATTGGCGCCGCCGCGTCGTACCTCGCTTTCGGCCCCGACAGCGATGTAGGTCTGGCCGATGATCGGCATGAAGAAGGTGTTGATCTGGACCGAGCCGCGCAGGATCAGCGTCTCATCCTCACCCCCAACCTCGACAAGTTCGAGCGTGATTGGCTCGTCGTGCGCTGTCGTGAAATTCATCTCGACGAATTTGCGAGCGACCTCTTCCAGATCGGCCCCCTGTTCTGGCGGGATCGAGCCAGCAGCAAGTGCAGCCGCATCGAGCGCGGACGCGAGTTCAAAGCGGGCGAGGAAGGCCCGGCCGCCATCAATCGCCAGCCCTGTGCAGGCGCACAGCGGTACAATCATGAGCGCGAACTGCATGGCGAAGGCGCCCCTGCGGTCCTTTGCAAACCTAGTCAGTGCACCGAACATGACCCGTTTCCGTGTATTGGCGCCTGCAATGAGCGTGCGCCGTCCAAAACTCACTAACTGTTTAGGAACGCCGTCGCGCCGCCGTCATCGGTCTGGCCGTCAAGCTCCACTTTTCGTTCAATCCGCGGCCGGGCGTAGGCCGACTTTTCGATAAAGATCGAGCCGCCGCCGAACAGTTCGGTCAGCACGCTTTGGTAGTTATAGCGGACACCGACGCGGATGATCGATTCATCCTCGATGCCCATGCCCTGCGTCTCGGAAATATCAAATGTAACCTCGGAGCCGGCGACGCGGCGCCACAGGATCGTTGGTTCAGCATCTGCCCCCTCAAAGCCTACGGAAGCGATGTCGAGATCGAGATCGTCCGTCGTGTCGAGCGGCGCCATAAGGAAGACCGAGGCGTCGAACAGCTCCTGCAGGTCGGCTTGCTCAAGGTCCGTTTCGCGCGAAACGATGTCGGCAACCTGGTGAACGTAACGGGTCGTTTCCTCGGTTGCACGGAAGCGGAAGGACATTTCGAGCACGCCCATGACAAGAAAGATGAGCGCCGGGGCGATGAGCGCGAATTCGGCAGCTGCGACGCCGCGGCGATCACGGAACAGCCGAGGACATGGAATAAGCTTGAGCATCGATCAGTCCCACGGCTCGTTCTTGACGATGGTGAAGGAATTTACGATCGCCGGATGATCGGGACCCATCTGGAACAGATCGTCCATGAAGGGCGTGATGAACCGGTGCTGGAGCGAGGCGCGCACGACCGAATACTCGTTGGGTCCGCCTGGCTGGAACACGAAGTTGTCCGGCAGCCCGTCCTCATCGAAGGTTGGCTCCGGAAAGGTGACGTCGCTGAGCTCCTCGAAGGCGCGTACATCGAACACGATCTCGCTGCAGTCGATCAGCACGCCGGCCCTGTCGCAGGCTTCCTGCCTGAAGGCGGCTTCCATGTCCGAAGCGGCCTGGACTTCGCCCGTCTGCAGGTTGCGCGTCGCTTCGTAGACGACGTGATTGAGAGCGTACGTCCTGTACTGGAAGAGCACGAACTCAACCAGACCGAGGACCGTCATGAAGAACACGGGCGCCAGCAACGCGAACTCGATCATCACGTTGCCGTTGCGCGCGGACTTTAGGCGCCTTAGCGGCTGCATTGACGTCCCCACCCGAATTGCGAGCGGACACCGTCGCGCATCAGGGCTAATTCCGTCCTTCGCGAAGCCTGCGTATTTGCCGATAAACATGCCTTTCGGATTTACCTGTCGGCAATGATCTGGACGCCATCGCGAACGCGGCCTAAACGCCGAGGCATGACCAGCATCGTGACGGCAGCCGTTATCTTGATCGGGGACGAACTGCTCTCGGGCAGAACGCAGGACACCAACCTGCGAACAATCGCGGAATTCCTGGCTCCACTGGGCGTGGAGATTCGTCAGGCACGGATGATCCCAGACGTGCATGAGACGATCGTCGCGACCATCAATGAGCTGCGCGCCTGCCATAACTATGTGTTTACCACCGGCGGCATTGGCCCAACGCATGACGACATCACGGCGGACGCTGTCGCTGCAGCTTTCGGTCGTTCGATTGATATACGCGAGGATGCGCTGGCGTTGATGCGGCCGTGGTATGCGGCGCGCGGTCAGGAGATGAATGAGGGCCGGCTGCGGATGGCGCGGATCCCTGACGGGGCGGACCTGATCGCCAATCCCGTATCTGTCGCGCCCGGCTTCCAGCTTGGCAATGTGTTCGTGATGGCGGGCGTTCCCTCTGTCACACGTGGGATGCTGCAGGATGTCGGACGACGGATCACAGGCGGATCGGTTGTCCATTCCCGCACCGTACGAGCGGCTGGCGTGCGTGAAGGCGATCTTGCGGGGCCGCTGGGCGAACTCGCAAAGGCAACGCCTGAGGCGAGCCTTGGCTCGTATCCGTTCATGCGGCTCAAGGGCGCGGATGTGGAGTATGGCTCCAACCTGGTTGCGCGCAGCCGCGACAGCGCGGCCGTCGACCGCTGCGTGGCGTCGCTTGCGGACATCGTACGAACACTGGGCGGCGCGCCCGACATCGATCCGAAGGATTAGGGAGAGGTCCATGAGCGAACCTGCCGAACCGCTTCTGCTGGTCGAGCGCGACGGACCCGTCGTCGTGCTGACGCTCAACCGGGTGAAACAGCTCAATGCGCTGTCCGTCCAGTTGCGTGTCGATATCGTGCGGACCATCCGCGAGATGTCAGCCAGCAACGACGTAAGGGCGATCGTGCTGACCGGGAACGGGCGCGCGTTCTCGGCAGGCGTGGACCTGAAGGAGGCGGGGCAGAAGGGTTTCTCGCTTGGCGTTGGGGCGCAGGCGAATGCGGACATGGATCTGGCGGCGGCGTTTGCAAGCTGCCCCTGGCCGGTGATCGGCGCGATCAACGGCTTTGCAATCACCGGTGGCTTCGAACTCGCGCTGATGTGCGATGTGCTGCTGGCCTCCGCCGAGGCGAAGTTCGCCGACACGCACAGCCGCGTCGGCCTGATGCCGGTATGGGGGCTTTCGCAGAAACTGCCGCGCATCATCGGCGCGAGCCGCGCGAAGGAGTTGTCGCTTACGGGAAACTATCTCGATGCGGAGACGGCCGAACGCTGGGGCCTTGTGAACCGGGTCTATGCGCCGGAAGCGCTGCTGCCGGCGGCAAAGAAGCTGGCGGCGGAAATGGCAGGCGTCGAGGGCGGACTGCTGAAGCGCATGAAGGCGGTGATCGACGACGGGCTCTCCCTGCCCTTGCCCGAGGCGCTGAAGATGGAGATCCAGCGCGGCTCGGCGAACAATTCGGCGGTGACGCCGGAAGCGGCCGAGGCGTCACGCAAGACAGCGATCGCCCGCGGCCGCGAGCAGACGAGCTAAGGTGAGCTGGTCGCGGACATATGACGGCGCAGAGCCGATACGCGTCAACAAATGGCTGGCGCAATCGGGCGTGTGTTCCCGGCGCGAGGCGGATGAACTGATCGCTGTCGGCGCCGTGCTGATCGATGGGGCACGCGTCAGCGATGCGGGCCGCAAGATTGCGGCAGGCCAGACGCTGGTGCTGAACGATCGCGCGGAGCTGGGGCTTGAGGCGCAGATCTCGGTGATGATCCATAAGCCGGTGGGTGTCGTGTCGGCGCAGCCTGATCCTGGACAGACGCCCGCGGCGCGACTGCTGACATCGGAGCGGCAAGCGGGCAGTGGCTCTGTGCCCTCTTCGCGCGCGAGCCTGCCGCCGCTGGGCCGGCTCGACCAGGACTCGCGCGGGCTTCTGCTGCTGTCGGAAGACGGCGTGCTGGCCAAGGCCATCATCGGGCCGGAGTCCGAGGTCGACAAGGAGTATGTCGTGACGGTGGCCGGCAAGGTCACGCGCGAGAAGTTGCAGAAGCTGCGCCATGGCCTCGAGCTGGACGGGCGCAGGCTGAAGCCGGCGAAGGTCACGCTGCAGGACGTGCAGGTCTTGCGTTTCGTGCTGAACGAGGGCCGCAACCGGCAGATCAGGCGCATGTGCGAGCTGGTGGACCTTGAGGTGACGGACCTGATCCGCGTGCGCATCGGGTCGCTGCTTCTTGGCGATCTGCCCGAGGGCAAGTGGCGACATCTGACGGCGCAGGAGCGCGATGCGCTGGTGATGGCAGGCGGCTGAGCGTCAAGCCTCCTCGTCGGGTCAGATGAGGAGCTTGTGGCAGAGCGCCAGAGTTTCGCGATCGAAGCAGCAGACCAGGACTTCGATTCTGCTTTCGCGTATCTCAAGTAAATCGTGCACGCTCGCCAGCAGTTCAGCCTCGCCCTGCCCGCCACCGCGCCAGACCGGGCCGACCGTGTGGATCACATGAAGGTGTGGCAGGTCGTGGGTGCCGGTGATGCGCGCCTCCCCCGTCGGGCAGCCGCCGAGCAGCGATGCGTTCGCCGCGTTGACGATGATATCGGCCGTCGCGCGGGTGATGTCGCCTTGCTCTGCTCTGATCTGCGCCATGGCCGTCCCGGACGGCGCAATAAGGCCCGAAAAACAGTATTCCCGCGGCCATTCATTTCCCGACATTGCAGAATCACCCGTCTCGCGTAAATGACCCGCGAGAGACGGGGCAGCCCCCGCTGGAGCTTTCTGATGAACATCGACCAGAAAGCCGCCTGGTACCGCGCGCTGAAGCTGCCGGATGACCTGCCGCGGGCGGCAGAATGGAAGCGCGAGGACTACAGGGGAAAGCGGATCCACGTGTTTTCGGATTGCACGAGGTTTATCAACGTGATCGTGGAAAGCTGCGCCGACGACCAGGACCTGCAGGAAGCGATCGCCGAGCAGCTGGACGCCACCGGGGACGATAGCGATGCAGCCAGCTTTGGCATGATGGGCTATGTGACACCTGAGCCTTCCATGACGCCGCAGGATGGCATTGGCCTGCAGATGGTGGTTCTGGAAATGCTGTGCGAGACCTGCGACGTCTTCGTGCTGCCGAACTGAGGATAGATATGATCGACCTTTCCCCGCTCCTCAAGGACCAGACGGCGGCGGATGCCGCGGTGCAGGGCATCAAGGCAGACGAGTACGCCATCCTGCTCGACCGGCTGGGCCGGGCGCCGAACAAGGTCGAGCTTGGGATCTTCTCCGTGATGTGGTCGGAGCATTGCTCATACAAATCGACGCGGCGCCATCTGGGCAAGTTTCCGACGAAGGGTTCGCGCGTGATCCAGGGGCCCGGTGAAAATGCTGGCGTCGTCGACATCGGCGATGGGCAGGCGTGCATCTTCAAGATGGAGAGCCACAACCACCCCTCCTATATCGAGCCCTATCAGGGCGCTGCGACGGGCGTGGGCGGCATCCTCCGCGATGTGTTCACGATGGGCGCGCGGCCGATCGCGCTGGTGAATGCCCTTCGCTTTGGCGATCCGAGCCATCCAAGGACACGCGCGCTGGTGGCAGGCGTTGTCGGCGGGATCGGCGGCTACGGAAACTGCGTCGGCGTACCGACGGTGGCGGGCGAGACGCAGTTCCACAAGGGATACAACGGCAACATCCTGGTCAACGCGATGGCGGTGGGCCTCGCGGACACCGACAAGATTTTCTACTCGCGCGGAGCCGAGCCCGGGAATGCGATTTTCTATGTGGGATCGAAGACCGGGCGCGACGGCATCCATGGCGCGACGATGGCCTCTGCGGAGTTCTCCGAGGGCGATGAGGAGAAGCGGCCGACCGTGCAGGTGGGCGACCCGTTCACCGAGAAGCTCTTGATTGAGGCTTGCCTTGAATTGATGGCAACGGACTGGATCCAGTCTATCCAGGACATGGGCGCTGCGGGGCTCACCTCCTCCTCCGTAGAGATCGCAGACAAGGGCGGCGTCGGTGTCGAGATGGACATGGACAAGGTACCCCAGCGCGAGACGGGCATGACGGCTTACGAGATCATGCTGTCGGAGTCGCAAGAGCGGATGCTCATGGTACTGAAGCCGGGCAAGGAGGCAGATGCGAAGAAGATCTTCGACAAGTGGGACCTTGATGCCGAGGTGATCGGCTACACGACCGATACCGGACGGCTTGTGCTGAAGCAGCAGGGCCAGGTGGTGTGCGACATTCCCGTGCCGCCGCTGTCGCAGGATGCGCCCAACTATGACCGGCCATGGAATGCGCCCAAGCCTGCGCCAGCGTTGGACATCTCGAAACATCCCGAGCCTGCGGACTATGGCGAGGTTCTGCTGAAGCTGATGTCGTCGCCGGACATGGCGTCGAAGCGCTGGATCTGGGAGCAATATGATCGTCATGTGATGGGCGACACGATCGATAGCTCCCAATCGGGTGGCGACGCCGCCATCGTGCGCATTCACGGCACCAACAAGGGCCTCGCGATCTGCTCGGACTGCAACCCGCACTATGTGGCGGCCGATCCTTATGAGGGCGGTAAGCAGGCGGTGGCGGAAGCCTACCGCAACCTCAGCGCGGTTGGCGCGACGCCGATCGCGATCACCGACAACCTCAATTTCGGCAATCCGGAAAAACCCGACACGATGGGCGTGATCGTGAAGGCGATCGAGGGCATGGCTGAAGCCTGCCGCGCCCTCGAATTCCCTGTCGTGAGCGGGAACGTGTCGCTCTACAACGAGACGGACGGCGTGGGGATCCCGCCAACGCCGGTGGTGGGCGGGATCGGGTTGATTGAGAACCTCGATCATGTGGCGACGCTGAAGGGGGCGCAGGATGGCGACGCGCTGATACTGATTGGCGAAACTGCCGGGCATCTTGGCGCATCAGCTTATGCGCGTGTGATCCTTGGACTGGATGGCGCGGCGGCGGGCTCCGCGCCGCCTGTCGATCTTCAGGTTGAGAAGCGCAACGCCGCGCTCGTACGAAAGTTGATCCACGAAGGGCTCGTGCACGCCACACATGACGTCAGCGAAGGCGGCCTCGCCTGCGCCGTCGCTGACATGGCGCTGTATAGCGGCATCGGCGTGTTTGCGGACCTCTATGGCCACTATGTTGGCGCTCCGAATGGGTACGGACCGGGAGCGACAGTCCCCGAGATCCTGTTCGGCGAAGACAACGCCCGCTACATCGCGGCGGCGCCTCGCAGTGCGGTTACGCGCATTGAAACACTCGCCAGGGCGGCTGGCGTGCCGTGCCATTGCCTGTCGGAAGCCGACGGCTTCCGCAAAGGCGACGACGTTTCGTTCAGCTTTGACGAGCAAGGGATTCACGGTTTGAAGCTCGACGTTCTCCGCGCAGCGCACGAGGGCTGGCTGCCGAACTACATGAAGGGCGGCGGCTGATCGCGTGCGGTTGCAGCTGCAAGCACGCATGTTCGGAATCATTCTAAAATCTCTTGCTGGTGTTGCCCTGCTCAAACGGTACGCAAGCCGGCTCGCTGATGCTGTTTGTCACTATTGTGTCGGCGCACCATCTCTCTAGAACCAGCGCGGGACCAGCTCCGGCTGCCGGCGAGCCGGGCTGCTGGCGATTGAGGGAAGGACTTGAACCATGGCGATGGAGCGAACGACGCTCGAAGCCTATCTGCGGGATGCGTTTCCGGACGCCCAGATCACGCTCAAGGACCTTGCCGGCGACAATGATCACTGGAGCGCCGAGATTGTCTCCGAACAGTTTCGTGGCAAGTCGCGCGTCGCCCAGCACCAGATGGTCTATGCGGCGCTGAAGGGCCGCATGGGCGGGCAGCTGCATGCCCTCGCCCTGCAAACGCGCGCACCTGGCTGAACTGGAACCAGTGTGGCGCATGGGCCTGGCATTCCGCACGGAGCGCGTCGCCTCGGCTTCGGGGTGAGCGGGCCGCATGGAACTGCGCTGATCCGGCCGGAGGCGACGGTGCAGATGATCCTGCACGCTTATGCACTCGGCGTCCGCATGTTCGACACCGGCCCACCCTATGGCGCTGGGGAAGCAGAGCGGCGGCTGGGCGAGGCTCTGGCGCGGTTGCCGCCTTACGATCCGATCGTGACGACCAAGGTCGGCCTCCAGTCCTCCGGCATCAAGCGGCGCGAACGCGATTTTTCCCCGGATGCGGTGCGCCGCTCCGTGGAAGGGTCGCTGAAGCGGCTTAGGCGGGCGCGGATCGATTGCCTGTACCTGCACGGGCCGGCCGAGAACGAACTTACCGACACACTGCTGCGCGTCCTGGCTGATCTGCGGCGTGAAGGACGCGTGGTATCCGTCGGCGTCTGCGGCCGCGGGCCGGAACTCGAGGCCGCGATGCGGACGGGCGAGTTCACCCATTTCATGGCGCCCGTGCATGCGGGACTAAAAGGCGCCGCCAAGGAGCGGCTGTATCGCCTGCGTGCAGCGGGGGAACTGGTCGGCATCGAGGTGATGACCACGGCCAATCCGCGCTTTCCACTACCCGTCGGCGCGGGGGCGACCTGGCGGTTGGCGCGCGCCGTCATGGGGTGGAGCCCGGACCGGGCCGCAACGCCGATGACGCATGGTGAGGCCCTGTGTTGGGCCTTGAACGAGGGCGGCGCGCATCGTGTGATCACCACAACAAGCAATATCACCCATCTGGAAGCGAATATCTGGGCGTTGAATAACTGCGGCGGCGGCGGCTTGATTAGCGGCTGATCCGGCCTTAGCTGAGGAGTGTACAGCCAATTGCCGGGGTTTTCGCCATGAGCGACGTCAACGCACGCATCCAGGGCCTGATCGACGCCAGCCCGGTCTTCCTGTTCATGAAAGGGACGCCGACCTTCCCGCAATGCGGCTTCTCGGCGACCGTGATCTCGATCCTCGACCATCTCGGCGTGCGCTATGAAAGCGCGAACATCCTGGAGGATGCGGACCTGCGTCAGGGCATCAAGGATTTCTCGAACTGGCCGACGATCCCCCAGCTTTATGTGAAAGGCGATTTCATCGGCGGCTGCGACATCACCAAGGAGATGTTCCAGTCGGGCGAGCTGAAACAGCTGCTTGAGGAAAAGGGCGTGCTGCAGGCGGCCTGATCAGGCGATCCTGCGCTCTTGTCCTGCCGCGGATCGCAGCCGGGGTGCGGCTGCCATCATGGCGTTCCTGAACTCGAACGTGTCGTTGTGACGGTCAAGCTTCGCAGATACACCACGAATTTCCGCCATTACTAGCACGTATTCCAGTGACTTCCCCGCAAAACCGCGGCGCGCAAACGCAACGACCGCAGGAGAGCCCGGCCGTGCGCACAGCTCGCTCACGAGCTGCAAATCGCTTGCGGCATCCATGTCGATCATGACCGCGTCGAATCCCGACGCCACTTCTGCCACGGCTGCAGGGCGGCGGAGCCGATCCAGGACGGCCTCGATGTCGGCGGATTCGGCGGGTTGCGATCCAAAGACCTCAGCCAGCTCGGGTTAAAACCTGATCGCAGTTTGTTCACTAACGGTTGCCGACCTCTTCGGGGATGACCCCAGGTTTTGGAGCCTGTTGACCGAACATTGCTGTTTTCGGTGCGGCAGGTATCAACGGCGGCCCAGCAGCATGAGCCGATGGCCGACAACTTGGACCTTCCATCCGAAGAACTGGATGAGGACTTTTCGCCTCTCCATCCGGTCTTTGCGGCAGCACCGCAGAGCGTGAGTTTCCGCAAACTGCGCAAGCGGCTGGTGCGCCAGACGCGCGAGGCGATCCGCGCCTATGGCATGGCGACGGAGGGACGCAGGCCGCGCTGGCTGGTCTGCCTGTCTGGCGGCAAGGACAGCTACACGCTTCTCTCGGTGCTCCTCGACCTGCAATGGCAGGGCGCGCTGCCGGTGGACCTGCTGGCGTGCAATCTCGATCAGGGGCAGCCGGGCTTCGACAAGGAAATCCTGCCCACTTATTTCGCGAAGATCGGCGTGTCGTACCGCATCATCACGCAGGACACGTATTCGGTGGTGACCGAGAAGGTACCCGCGTCAAACACGTATTGCTCACTGTGCTCACGCATGCGGCGCGGTATTCTCTATCGGGTCGCGCGCGAAGAGGGATGCGAGGCGATTGTGCTGGGGCATCATCGCGACGATGCGCTTGAGACATTCATGCTGAACTTCCTGTTCGGCGGCCGCATGGCGGCGATGCCGCCGAAGCTGGTGAACGATGCGGGCGATCTCTTTGTCCTGCGGCCGCTGATCGGCTGCGCGGAGGACGACATCCGGAAGTTCGCAGCGCTGATGCAGTATCCGATCATCCCGTGCAATCTGTGCGGATCGCAGGACGGGCTGCAGCGGATGCAGATCAAGTCGCTGCTGGATGACTGGGAGAAGCGCAATCCGGGCAGGCGCCAGATCATGGCGCGGGCGATGAGCCATGTGCGACCATCTCACATGGTGGATTGCGAGCTGTTCGACTTCGCCGGGCTGGAGCTGGGCCAGCCGGGGACCAAGGATGACGGGCTGTCTTGATTGACAGACTTCAGCCGAACCGCAATGCCTCGCTGAACTGTACCGGAAATACGCATGACCTTCGCCCTGGCCCACCCTACCGACAAGGAGCGCGATGAGTTTGCGCACCTGTTCGCGAGCATCGCATCGGGGGCAGGCGTGCGGGTGATGGAGGTCTACAACAGCGACTTCGAGCATCGCACCAAGGCGGACTACAGTCCTGTCTCGGATGCTGATGAGCGGGCCGAGGAATTGATCCTCGCGCGACTTGATGAGGAACTGCCGGGCGTTCCGATTCTTGCGGAGGAGCGCGCGGCGCGCGAGGGCGTCGGCGAGACGATCGGCGAAGTGTTCCTGCTGGTTGATCCAGTCGACGGCACGAAGGAGTTCATCCAGCGCAAGGGCGACTTCACCGTCAACATCGCGTTGATCTGCAGCGGCGCCCCCGTGGCGGGCGCCGTGTTCGCGCCGGCGCGCGGCGAAATGTATATTGGCGGCGCCGGCGCCACGCTGATCACCGACTTTGCGCCGGGCGCGATCGTGCGCGGCGGCCAGACAATCCGGACGCGCGACTACCCGGCCGATGGCCTCACGGCGATTACATCGTCCTCGCATCTCGACGATCGCACGAAGGCGTTTCTCGCAGAGCGGAAGATCACACGGCAGATCGGCATCGGTTCGTCGTTGAAATTCTGCTGGGTGGCGGCGGGCAAGGCGGATGTCTATCCACGCTGGGGCCCGACGATGGAATGGGACACGGCGGCGGGGCATGCCGTGCTTCATGCTGCAGGCGGGCGTACGATCCGGCCCGACGGCGCGGCCTTCACATACGGCAAAGGCTCGGATGGGTTCAGGAATGGCCCGTTCATCGCGTGGGGGCGGGAACCGGTCTAGCAATCCGGGCCCGTCTGAGGCAGAGACCGGGTCTCAACAGACGAGCTTGTCCCCATGACCACGACCATGCCCGACCGCCTGAGCCAGGACCCCAAGAGCCCTTATCACGACAAGGAGCTGCTGGAGCGCGGCATCGGCATCCGCTTCAACGGTCAGGAAAAGACCAATGTCTGGGAGTACTGCATCAGCGAGGGCTGGGTACGCGTGGTCGCAGGCGCCGCGCTCGACCGCAAGGGCCAGCCAATGACGCTGCTGCTCAAGGGCAAGGTCGAGCCTTATCTCGAAGGCGAAGGCTGAGGCTTGTCCCGCTAGCGGCGAGGCAGTCCTCGTGCTCAGGCGGACGGGTTGGTGTTACCTCCGCAACGTCTCGATGAACCGTGCAAAAACTGCGAGACCCTTCTCGATTTCCGACACAGCCACGAACTCGTTGGGCTGATGCGCCTGCTCAACCGAGCCGGGGCCGCAGATGACCGCCGGGAAGCCTGCTTTCTGGAACTGGCCCGCCTCCGTCGCGAACGCCGCCACGCGCACCTGATTGTCGCCTGTGAGCGCGCGCATGAAGGCCTCGGCGGCGCTATCGCGTTGCAGCTGAAGCGGTGGAGCGTCGGCGCGCTTGTCGACGATAACGCCGCATTCAGGGCCGAGCTTTGCGAGTTTTTCGTTCACCCGCGCGACATGGTCGAAGAAGGGCTGCAGCATCGCGTCGGGATTATTGCCCGGTACTGTGCGCACGTCGAAGACGAAGCGGCATTCGCGGGCGAGGATGTTGGGCGCGGTCCCACCGCCGATTTCGCCGACGGTGATCGTCGTCCATGAAGGATCGAACTCAGACCCAGTTGGCGCATTATCCTCCTGCTCGCATGCGATGCAGCGCAGTGTTCCGAGCAGGTCGATCGCCTCGTGGATGGCGGATGCCCCCATGCGCGGATCGGACGAGTGCGCGGCCTTTCCGGTGATGCGCACTTCGTAGTCCCGAATGCCCTTGTGGGCGGAAAGCACCCCCCACAGCGTCGGCTCACCGACCCAGACGACAGCTGGGGCCGCGCCCCGGCGGCCGATCTCGGCGATCATCGGCTCGACGCCTGCGCAGCCGATCTCCTCGTCATAGGAGAAGGCGAAGTGGACCGGCTTCTTGAGTGGAAGCCTGGAGATCGTCTCGGCGTGAGCGAGCGAGAGGGCAATGAACCCCTTCATGTCGGTCGTGCCGCGCGCATACCATTTGCCGCCGGACTCGATCATGTCGAACGGATCGGTGACCCATGGCTGGCCATCAACGGGCACCACATCTGTGTGGCCGGACAGGACGATGCCGCCTGGCGCATCGGGACCGAGGCGCGCCCAGAGATTGGCCTTCAGCCCGTCCTCGCTCGGCACGCGGACGATTTCGGCGCCGAGGGGGCGCAGGAAATCTTCGACCCATTCGATCAACGGCAGATTTGAATCGCGCGACGTGGTGTCGAAGGCGCAGAGACGGTGGAGAATATCCTGGACGCGGGAAAGGGATGTCATGGCGCGAAGCTAGCGATGGACAATCGCGGCGCAAGGCTTATGCCGCTGCCCATGATCCTGTTTCACGCTGGAACTGGGCCGGATACCCAGGCGGTCGGCATCGCCCTGGAAGAGATGATGCTCGACTACAAGCTGGCGCCGGGGCGTGCGCCGGTGCCCGTGACCGTGCTGGGCCAGGCGCGGATGCCCGGTCACAACAACATCCTGATCGCGCTGGCGCGCAAGACCGGCCGGTTCCTGCCGGATGTCACGGCGGCGGCCCCATGGCTGGCGAAGACGCCGCAGGGGCTGGCCGCGATCGAAGCGCAGTTGGCGAGGCACGACTTCCTGATGGGCGCCTACACGGTGATCGACATGGCGATGTATCCACTCGTGGTGCGCAGTGGCGCCGCGATTGCGGATTATCCCATGACCAGAGCGTGGGCAGAACGCCTGCGAATCAGGCCGGCGGTTGGGCGCGGGATGGGCGTGGTCGGCGCCTAGGTTGGATCAGGTTGGCGGAATAGCGGGACCGCTGGGTCCAAAATCCAGCAATTCGAGTTCGTAGATCACGGTGGCGTCGGCCGGGATGCGGCCATCGCCTTCACCCTGATAGAGCAGCTGTGCAGGCATGCGCACCATCCAGCGGTCGCCGCGGCGCATCTGCTTGATCGCTTCGCTCCAGCCCGGCACAAGGTCTTTCACCGGGAAGAATTTCGGCTGGCCTTCCTCGTAGGTGGAGGCGACGATCGAACGCACACGCACCTGTTCCGCCGTCTCACCCTCCTCCGCCTTGACGCCTTCGAGGCGGCCCTCGAAATGGACAGCGACTTCGTCGGCATCAGTCGGCGAGGCGCCATCGCCAGGGCCTTGCGTCACGACGAGGTATTCCAGGCCTGACGGGCGGCGGACAACTTCGGACGAGTCGGTGGGCCATGGCGCGACCTTGTTCCACGGGTCCGGCGTCACCTTGAGCAGCTCGACCTTGAACATAAGGTCGGAGTTCGGCTCGATTGCCGGGGGAGAACCGCGATCGCCATAGGCCTGGGCGGACGGGATCCAGAACATGAACATGTCGCCCGGCTGCATCTTCTGGATGCCGTCGGTCCAGCCCGGGATGACGCCGTTGAGGCGGAACTCGATTGGCTTGCCATCTTCGTAAGAGGAATCGAACACCTGCCCGTTCTTGGCGAGACGGCCTTCATAATTCACTTCGACCTGGTCGCGGGGGCCCGGATTGGGGCCTTTGCCATCGCCCTTGCGAATGACGACATACTCAACGCCCGAGGGCAGTTTCTGGACATCGGCGCGGGTATGATTCCACGGATCGAGCGCCGCCCACGGGTTGGCGGGGTCTACAGGTGCGGGCGAGCAGGCCGAAAGGGCGAGCACGGCAGCCACGGCCAGCACCAGACGTTTCATGCGGATCTCCAAGGTCATCGCCCGCCTGTTAGCACTGCTTCGCGGGCAGTGCGAGAGGCGCAGATTGACGTTGCTGTCAGGCCTTTACGCCGTGCGGGGCGGGAAGCCCGCCTCGGTCAGAGCATCGATGATGTCCTGGGTGTGCAGGGCGTCCCGGGTCTCGATGGTGATGTCGAATTCCGCCCCCTTGGCGGGGACGTCGAGCGCCATGCGGTTGTGGAACACCTCGATGATGTTGCCGCCGCTTTCGCCGATGACGGTGCTCACCCTGGCAAGCAGGCCGGGCTGGTCATTGCCGATAATACGTACGGACGTGATGCGCTTCTCGCGTACCAGCGAGCGTGTCAGCACGGATGCCAGCAGGCGGGTGTCGATGTTCCCGCCGCACAGCACGAGCACGACCTTGCGTCCGCGGAAAAGCGCCGGCTCGGCCAGCAGCGCCGCGAGACCCGCGGCGCCTGCCCCTTCGGCGACTGACTTTTCCACCGTGGCAAAGAGTGTGACCGCACGCTCGAGTTCGTCTTCGCTGACGAGGATGACTTTATCCATCAGCGAACGCAGGATCTCCGCCGTCAGCTTGCCAACCTTCTTGACGGCGATGCCTTCGGCGATGGTCGCGCCGCCGACCTTGGCTTCCTCACCGCGCAGCTCCGCCGACAGCGACGGATAGAGCGCGGGCTCGACGCCGATGATCGAAGTTGCGGGCCGCCGCGCCTTGATCGCGGTAGCGATGCCGGAAGAAAGGCCGCCGCCGCCCACTGGGATGACCATCACGTCGAAATCCGGCAGCGCGTCCATGATCTCAAGGCCTATCGTGCCCTGACCTGCGATGACATGCTTGTCGTCGAACGGATGGACGAAGGTGAGGCCCTGCTCTTTCTCGAGTTGGCGCGCGTACGCATCTGCATCCGCCAGCGTCTCGCCATGGATGATCACCTTCGCGCCGAAGTTGCGGGTGTGCTCGATCTTCACGAAGGGGGTACCCCTGGGCATCACGATCGTCGAGGGGATGCCGAGCCGTGAGGCGTGATAGGCGACGCCCTGCGCATGATTTCCGGCCGACATGGCGATGACGCCCGCGGCCTTCTCGGAGTTCGACAGAGACAACAGCTTGTTGAGCGCGCCGCGCTCCTTGAACGAGGCGGTGAACTGCAGATTCTCGAATTTGATCCAGACCTTCGCGCCAGTGATTTCCGACAGCGTGCGGGAATAGCGCAGCGGGGTGTGCTCGATCTGGCCTTCAATAGCCTTCGCCGCAGCTTCGACGTCTGCGAGCGTCACGGGGAGCGCGGCGTCTGAGGCGTGCGGGTCGGATACAGGCTGGGCGGTCACGGCGGCTGCCTTTCAAGAGAAGTTGCGGGCTGCCTATACCGTATTCGGCCACGATTAAAGCCCAGGCCGTCTCTGGGGTCAGGCGGCCCGGCCGTGAGGACTGGCGAGACCGCGCGCGATATCAAGGCGGCGCATCGCCTTGGCGGGCCATCGCCGCGCGCGGCCGACCGGCAGGCTTTCGACAAGAGCGCGGACCTGGAACTGGGCGGCCCTGATTGCGGGAGAGACCCCGGTTCCGCCGATGAACCCCGCCCCGACCGGTCGACTGTCGGTGGCGAGGCTCTCCTTGAACGGATATTCTCCGGGCCCGAGATCGAGTTCAGCGTAACCCGCATCAGCCGCGGCGCGAATAGCTTCCGCGAACACGATCAGACCAGGCGAATACGCCGCCCACTGATTGTCGTGCCCGACATACCAGGCATGCAGCGCCCGATCAGCCCGCAGGCAGAACAGGACAGCCGCAGGCTGCCCCCTGACCCTCAGGACAAACATGGCGCCGCCAAAGTGAGTGTTGCTGGCCGGCGTCGCGAAGGCGCCACGGACGACGCCAACGATCCAGGCATGATCGAAGATGTCTTTGACGCCGGTGCGGTGCATCTGCTCACGCTTCCAGGCCAGAAGTGTGTCGAATGCTGAGGCGTCAGTCGAAAAAGCCTCGAACGCAACCTCGCCGCCAAGATCACGCGTCATCTTGCCGAGCTTCTTGCGTGTCCTGGCCATTGTCTTGGCACCAGCGGCAAGTCGCTGTGCGCACCACGCTTGATAGCCTTCCTGAAACCGCACGACGTGACCAATATCGGACGTCAGCAGCTGCTGTCCCACGGCATTTTTGGCGAGGCCAGCCGTCAGATCGATGCGACCGACAGCCAGCGCCTTTGGCGCCTCAGACAGGTCGAGTGATATGCCCGGCCTGGCGACGAGCGCCTGATAATCACAGATCGGCCCGCCGGCCGGCATTGCCGCATATGAACTGCCACGCTGTACCGGAAGGAAACCCAGCGGCTCGCCATGCGCATCCGAGTAGACGACAACCCGCACATCGTCGCGATACATGGCAATAAGCCTAGCCCAGTCGGGCGTCAGGTATGGACTGGAAAGCTCGGGATCTGCCGCAAGAAAGCTGCGCCAGACAGCGATGTCGCCGTCGGTCAGCTCTGCCGGATGTATGCTCACGACCCTCATCTGCGGCCAACCTGCTCGTCCGATAACGTCTGGTTTTCCCAGAAAGGCTGCACTTATTGATGAACCGGTATCGATGAATTTTGATGGATTGCGTTCGAGGTTGCCGCAAGAACGGGCTCCCGCACGCGGAGGCGGCGATTTCCAGCGAATTTGCCCGGCGCACGGTTCTGCTCGACGGTGCGGCGCTGGCGGCGGGATGCGCCACACCGGCTTGGCGGCCGCCCGCGCAGGGTCCTTTCCGCATGGTCGAGCACATCGTCTTGCGCGCGGCTATTCTGCGGGCGGCGCGATGCGGTAGATGGCGTTGGTAGTATCGGAAGCGACATAAACCGAGCCATCCTTCTTAGACACGGCAACGCCCGTCGTGGTGTAGGCCGGCAACGTTCCCTCGGCTGCGGGAAGGCCCATCTTGAGGCCTTCAGCGATGACTGATTTGGAGGCGTCCTTCGGATCGAAGGCAATAACACGGCCAGCGCCAGCCTCCGCGAGATAGACCCGGCCGTCCGCGCCGACATCGACCCCCTCCGGACCCGCAAGTCCTTCGAGAACGCGTGTGACCGTTCCAGTCGCAAGATCGACGCTGGCGAGCGCGCCGCTGGTCTCAGTGACGTAGATCTTGCCGTCGGCAGCTTCCACCATCGACACCGGGTAGTTGAGCCCCTCCACCTGCGGAGTTGTTGCTCCAACGTCCAGCGGGCGGATCTTGCCCGTTGCCGCCTCCAGCACGATCAGGCGGCCATCTGCAAGTTCGATGGCATCCGACGGCGCCATGAAGCCATGATGCATCTCGGCCTGCCCCGTCGCGCGATCAACCGTCTGCACCATGCCGGCCGCCCACGACGTGATCAGCACTTTCGACTTGCCCGCGCCGATGCCGAGCTGGTTCTCGGTTTCATCGCGATACATGCGGAGTGGATCAGCAATCTGCTTTGTTGCGGTGTCGATGACGCGGTAGGCGAAGACGTCTGCGACGTGCAGCTTTTCCCCTTCAGGTCCATCGGTGATTACGAGATCGGTAGGGGTCGCGAGCGGCCCGCTGACAATGGTGCGCACGGCGCCGTCGGTCGGGTTCACGGCGTAGATGGTCGCATCCGCCATGTTCGAGACGTAGATCGTGCCGTCCTTCGCGATGGCGAGGTTGTCGAGCGCAGGCGCGAGTGTGGCGATGACCGTGACGGCCTTTGTCTTCATGTCGATGCGTTTCACCTCGCCCGTCTTGGTGTCTATGGCGTAGAGGTTTCCATCGGGCCCGAAATTGGCAGCGGCGGGAATCTGGAAGCCAGCTGCGACGACCGTGTCCTTGCCGGTGGCGGGATCGATCTTCACGATGGCGTTCTTGAACCACAGTGGACCATAAAGCATGCCGTCCGGCCCGACCTCGAAGCCGTTGAACCCGCCGAGGTCCTTGCGGATGAGGCGTGCAGCCTGCGCGCCGGTGACGTCCGCTTCGTAGAGCGCATCACCGAGGAAGACCTGCGTGAAGTAGAGCTTGCCCTCCTTCGTGAAGGCCAGTGAGTTCGAACCTGGAAGCCCTGACGAGATCATCTTCGGTGCGCCGCCCTTGGGCGCGATGAAAACCTTGCCAGTCAGGTAGCCAGTCCACGCCATCTCGCCGTTGGGGCCAAAGGCAATGTCGTCAGCCATGCCATCGGGCGGACCCATACGCTCCGTCACTTCGCCGCTTGCCGGGTTCACCGCATAGATCGCCTGCCCCACCACGCTGCCGGCGAGTATCGTGCCGTCCTCCTCGACTGCGAGGCCATGAAGGCCGTGGAAGGGCGAGGGGCTGATGAACTCGGTCACCGTCCAGGCGGCGGGCGCCGTGGGCGCCGCTGGTTCGCCGCCGCCGCAGGCGGCAAGAGCGAGCAGCGAGACAGTGCAAAGCGTCCGTACCATGGTCTATTTCCCACATTGTTCGTTCGGGAGCTTAGCGAGGCGACGCAATCTTTCCAGCGCCTGCCAACGCGCTACAACGCGACGTCATGCGCCAAACCCAAAAGCAAACGCCCCGGATCTGGCGATCCGGGGCGCTGCAATCATTCAAGTCCGACGAGCGTTACTGCCCGCCATTGCCCGGCATGGGGGCTGCCGAAGCGGACGGGGCTGCCCGGCCGGGACGGCGCATCTGACCCATCACGGCTTCGAATTCTTCCATGTCGATGCCGCCGTCCTTGTTCTTGTCCACAACGCCGAAGGCCAACGGATTGCCGATCCGGTCTTTGAACTGGCCGCGGAGCTCGGCCATCTGGACCTTGCCGTCGATGTTGTCGTCGAGCATGCCCAGCAGGCGCGTGCGGTTCAGAAGCTGGTCGTAGTTCTTCTGGTCCTTGGCGGTCTCGTCTTTCCAGAGATAGCGCAGCGAGGTGTAGAACATTTCCTCGAACGACTGGTCGCCCCAGACGATCTTCTCGTTCGGATTCGGGTTCGCCGGGTTCCGTTTCGAGTTGTCATAGACGTAGGTCGCGATCACCTTCGAGCCGGCCGGGATGTCGATCGGCTTTTCGAACTCGTACATGCGCTGCCAGTTGAAGTCGTAGAACGGCACGTTGAGGATCGTCTCGCGCTTACCATCCGGCGTCATCAGCTCGAGCTTCGAGTAAGTGCCGCGATAGTGTGCGTGCACCACGGCGGTGTGGAGGATCGCGTCCTTCGGGAAATCAAAGTAGGCGATTTCCTTGTGCGCGCCATCATTGGCCGGGATCTCGATGAACTGATCGACAAGCGGCGTTTCGCGCATGATCAGGTCCGGCATCTCGCCGTCCTTGTAGAAGTAGAGACCGATCTGCTCGGCCGAGACGGCTTCCTTGCCGAATGGCGTGTAGTGCATCTGATAGCCGAACTGGCCGCCAGCGGGGACCCACGAGCCGATACCGTTGGGAGCTACGGTGGATTCCATGCCGACCGTGTAGCCGCCAACCCCGCCGCCCCAGGCCTGCATGCCCCTGGACGTCGCGCCTTCCGGGATCACGCCCGAGAGGATGTGGTGCACGCCCTGACGCTGGCTCACCTTGGCCGTGGCAGCCTTCAGCCATTTGCCTTCCTTTAGCGGGTTTGCCACCGTTGGATATTGATAGTCGACATAGCCGGTCGCAGGGATCGTGTACTTCGGGATGTCGACGATCAGGTCGGGCTTGCCGAGCGGCCATTCCGGCGCGACGTGCTTGACCTTGGCGAGACGATCTTCGCCTTCGCCCCGCGGAGCGCCCGCTTCGATCCAGTTGATCAGCGTGGTGATCTGCGTGCCCGAAAGCGATTTGTCGTCCTTGAACTTGCCCACATGCGGATCCGGATCCCACGGCGGCATGCGATCGGTGCGGACAGCCTCACGGATCATGCCGGAGAACTGTTTCACCTTTTCATAGCTCTCGAAGCCGAAGGGCGCGATGCCGCCTTCCTGGTGGCAGGCGATGCACTTCGCTTCGATCAGCGGGGCGATCTCGTTCGCGTAGGAAATCTTGGCGAACTGCGCCTTGGCTGCCAGCGAGCGGGACGGGAAGGCGATGGCCTGCGTCTTCAGCGTGTCGTGCTTGACGGAGGCGGACTTGCCCTCGACGAGCTGTTTGATCGGGTCAGCCGTGAGCGGGCCCGAATAGGCGATCTTCCAGGTCTTGGGATCGACAACGAACGCCTGCGCAACGCGCGAGGCGCCGATCTGGCCTCCGACGAGCTGCAGGTCGTCCTGCAGAACCGGAACTGTGATGCCGTTCTTCGCGGCGTCGGCGAGGATGGCCTCGCGTTTATCGTTCGGGTTCGAGTTGAGCATCATGAACTCGACGCCCTTCGGCGCCCACTCGGCCTTCAGCGCTTCGAGCTTCGGCGCCACCGCAGCCGTATCGGGCGAACCGGCGGCGTGCATCACGACGACCACGGCGGGCGCGTCCTTCAGGCGATAGAGCTCGCGGGCATAGCCATCAGCCGAGACCAGGCGGAAATTGTCGATCCGTGCAGCGACTTCGGCCATCGGGGCCTGATCCTGAACGGCGATCGCGACATCATTCACTGCGACGATGTCGCCAGGCTGGGCGCAGCTGGCTGCCCCGAGGGCAAGAACGAGACCGACTGCGGTCAGGGTAACGTGGCGCTTCATGCGGGGAGGTCCTCTAGCTCTTATTTTGGCCGTCATAAGCCATCTTACGAAGACCTGACAGCGTCAAGACAGTTCGAGCGGTTCTCACCGAAAATTGTTAACGGGCGGTACCGTTTGGGCGTCAAACCGGATCGTGTTCGGCAACCCAGTGACCGGGGGCGACTTCGAGAAGCTGCGGGCGGTAGTAAGGGGCGCTGTCAGTCAGCCGGGACTTCATGAAGCGCAGGCTGGCGCGGGGGTCGAGCGGCGACGGCAGGTCACCGACCAGCTTGACCCGCGCGCGCGATCGTTCCGCCACCGGATCGGGCGACGGGACCGCTGAGAGCAACGCGCGCGTGTAGGGATGACGTGGGTTAGCGAATAACTCATCCCGCGAAGCCATTTCCACGACACGCCCGAGATAAAGCACCATAACGCGGTGACAGATCTCGCGCACGACCGAGAGGTCGTGGCTGATGAACATCATCGCGAGGCCGAACTCCTTCTGCAGGTCGATCAGGAGATCCAGGATCTGCGCCTGCACCGACACGTCGAGCGCAGACACCGCCTCGTCGCAGACGACGAGCTTCGGCCTGAGGATCATCGCGCGCGCAATGCCGACACGCTGGTTCTGTCCACCGGAGAGCTCGTGCGGATAGCGGTTCACCATCGCCGGATCGAGGCCCATGCGTTCCATTATCTCGCGTGCGGCGGCTTCCTTGCCCGTCGCGTCGACATCAGGACGAAACACGGTCAGAGGCTCGGAGATCGACTGTCCGATGGTGGTGCGCGGATCGAGGCTGGCGAGCGGGTCCTGGAACACGATCTGCAATTCCTGGCGCAGCGGCTGCACCTCCTTGCGCGACGCCTTCGCGATATCGCGGCCAAGCCATGCGACCGACCCCGCGCTGGGATCAAGCAGGCGCAACACGCCGCGCGCGAGGGTGGACTTGCCGCAACCGCTTTCCCCCACCACACCCATCGTCTCACCCGGGCGCAGCGTGAAGCTCACACCGTCGACGGCGCGCAGCGGCACGCGCTTGCCGAAAAGGCCGCCCGGCACGTGAACGGGGAAGGTCACGTGCAGGTCGGCGACTTCAAGTATGGGCTTTGTCTCAAGCGACGGCGGCGCTCCGATAGCTGGCCGGCCGCCACGGTCGGGGCGGTCCATCCGCGGCATCGCTTCGAGAAGCATGCGCGTGTAGGCGTGTTGCGGGGCTGCAAAGACCTGGTCGACCTCGCCGCGCTCGACTGCTTCGCCATGGCGCATGACGACGACCCGGTCGGCCATGCGCGCGATGACGCCCATGTCGTGCGTGATGAGAACGAGCCCCGCTCCGGTCTCGCGCTTAAGCTCGTCCATCAGGTCCAGCACCTGGGCCTGTACCGTTACGTCGAGCGCCGTCGTCGGCTCGTCGGCCAGCAGCACCTGCGGCTCGCACAGCATGGCGGCGGCGATCATCACGCGCTGGCGCATGCCACCGGAAAGTTCGTGCGGGAACTGGTGAAGACGGCGGCGCGCTTCGGGGATGCGCACGCGCTCCAGCCATTCGACGATGCGCTGTTCAGCGGCGCGGCCCTTGAGGCTCTTGTGGCGGGCCAACACTTCCGCCATCTGCGCGCCCACTGTCATGTGCGGCGTCAGCGAGGTAAGTGGGTCCTGGAAGATCATCGAAATGCGCGCGCCGCGTATCTCGTTGAGCTGTTTGCGGTCGAGCCCGTTCATCTCGACGCCGTCGAAGAGGATCGACCCGTCGACTTTTCCGTTAGCCGCTGTGAGGCCCATCGCCGCCAGCACGGTCTGGCTCTTGCCCGAACCGCTCTCGCCCACGAGGCCGAGACACTCGCCGGGCGCGACACCGAAGGAGAGCTTCTTCACTGCCTCGACCAGCCCGTCCTGCGTCTGGAAGGACACGGACAGGTGGCGGACATCGAGGATGGGTTTCGCGGCAGCCAGCGTGGAGGCCGAGAGGTTAGCCGCAGTCGGGTTTGACAAGATGTTGCTCACGATAGCTTGCGGGCTTCGATGCCCTCAGCGGCGAGAACTGACAAGATCGCATCGTGCAGCAGGACGCCGGCGTCGGGGCCGCCCGGCGCTGTGCCCTTGGGCGGCTTGCGGCGCTGCCGGGCAAATATGCGCCACTGCGTCGGATAGCCCAGCGTCGGGCCATGGCTGGCGCATCCGATCGTGATCTCCTGTCCCGACTCCGCCGGATACTCCAGGAACCAGCCGAACGCCTCGCCATGGGGATAGCTGGTCACGACCCGCTCCTCGGCCAGCGCCTGCGCCAGCCAGGCGGCCAGCTCGAAGCCGTAAAGGTCTTCACTGACCTGGCACGGCTCGGGCAGGAACGGTCGAAACCGGTCGGTGGTGAATTCGAATGTCCATAACAGCATGGGCGGCACTTGACCCGTTGCGGCGGCGGAAGGGAACCCCTCCCCGTCGGCGCGAGCCATGCCATTCAGCCGCAGGCCTTCGTGCCGGGAGCATATGCGACAACCCGAATGTGGGTCAGTGCACCTAGCGCGCTCGCACGGAGGGCCGCGAATTGGCGGCAGGAGCGGAGCCATTCATCGCTCCGCTCGCCAATACCGGAACCAGATAACCTATCGCCAGCCCGGTATTCGACACGGCATTGATCCAGAAGCCCGTCGCCACGGATAAGGCACCGTCGATCAGGAACCACACGATCATGCCAATTGTCGCAAGACGCCAGACCGGACCAGCATCCGCGCCCAGCCGGTGAGCCGCCATGAACAGGGCGAGATAGGTCACGCCCCACCCCATCGTAACGGCGCCCATCAGCGCGACACTGAAGCGGAGGTGCGGCGTCCACTCCAGCGGCGCGCCCCCGCCGACGATGGCGAAGACGGCTTCTGCGACCGTGTCCGTGGCGTCGAGACCGCCTCCGGCCAACACCAGGCCGAAGACGATCACGACCCATGCCCAGACGTTCAACCAACCCCGCCAGAATGCCGACATGCCTTGCTTTCCCCGCTGAATGTTCAATGCAGCATAGTCGGAGAGAGGCAGCAGCCAATTACGCTGCAGGTAATGAACTGCTGGATGGTGGCCGGCTCATGAAGCGGCGCCCTTGCCAAGCAGCACATCAATCTCGCCCGCATGCGGCATGGCCTTGGTGAACTCGAACGTACCCGGACCAAGCATCTCCTTTGCTGCGCCGATCATCGCGCTCATGGCGACTGCGTGCATCATGCCGCCGGTTGAGACGCGCTTCACGCCGAGCGCGCCAACCTGCTCCACCGTCAGCTGTTCCTTGCGCGGCCCGCGCACGATGTTGAACGGGCGATCGGTCGACCGGCACACTTCGCGCACTTCCTCCGACGTGTTGAGGCCCGGCGCGAACAGCACATCGGCGCCCGCTTCCTGATAGGCCCGAAGGCGCGCGATCGTGTCCGCGAGATCGGGCCGGCCGTTGAGATAGTTTTCGGCGCGGGCGCAGAGCATGAACTTGAACGGCAGATTTCGCGCAGCCTCTGCCGCGGCGCGGATGCGATCAGCCGCCTCCCCGATGCTGTAGATCGGGTTTGCGCGGTCGCCGGTGAAGTCCTCGATCGAGCCGCCGACAAGCCCTGCCGCGGCGCCCTGCCGGATCGTCTCGGCGCAGTTTTCCGGCTTCGGCCCGAAACCATCCTCAAGATCGGCCGCCAACGGAATGTCGATCACCGGCGCCATCGCCCGGATGTGGGCCATGACATTCTCGCGCCCCGCATTGTAATCGGGAAACCCGATCGAGCGTGCATAGCCCGCGCTGGTCGTGGTGAGCGCCTTGAAGCCGAGACCCGCCAGAAGCCGGGCCGAGCCCGGATCCCACGGATTGGGAATCACGAACACGCCGGGCGCCTTGTGCAGCGCCTCGAATGCCGCGGCCTTGTCTGCCTGTGATGCTGCCATGGAGGTCTCCAGCCGTCTGCCTGCAGGTATCCTAGCGGCGAAGGCAGCGGCAGACATCGCGATTTTCTCATGATTGCCGAGAGCCGTGCTTTACGCGCACGTCCGGCCATCGCATCAATCGGGCTCATGTGGAGGGAATCGATGAGAACGCTTGTCCTGTCCGGCCTGATGGCCGCCGCCGCCCCGGTTGCAATGGCGCAGAACGTCTACGTCACCGCTGACCGCCTGCTCGACGTTTCAACCGGCCGCATGATCCAGAATCCCGCCATCATCGTCCAGGACGGCGTCATTACCGCGGTTGGCTCTCGCGACCGCCTTCAGGTACCCTCTGCCGCAATTGTCCACGAACTTCCCGGCGTCACGCTGCTGCCGGGCCTGATCGACATGCACACCCATCTCGACAGCGATCCGACCATGGGCGGCTTCACCGGTATCGGTCTGCCCGACGCCTATGCCGCCGTGATCTCGGTTCCCGCCGCCAAGGCGACGCTGGATGCAGGGTTCACGACGGTGCGCAATGTCGGTTCGGGCAATTGGGACGATATCGCGCTCAAGGCCGCCATCGAGATGGGCAAGGTTCCCGGCCCGCGCATCGTGCCCGCCGGACATTCCTTCGGCGCGACCGGCGGCCATTGCGACATCACCGGCCTGTCGCCCTCCTTCAACATGGCCAGCCCCTACAATGCCGACAGCCCGGATGAGGGCCGCAAGCGCGTGCGCGAAATCCGAAAATACGGCGCTGAGGTGATCAAGATCTGCGCGACGGGCGGCGTCTTCTCGCACAACACCGAGCCGGGCCAGCAACAGCTGACGCTCGCCGAGATGAAGGCGATCGCGGAGGAGGCCCACATGTGGGGCCTCAAGGTCGCGGCACACGCGCACGGCGCCAGCGGCATCCGCGATGCGGCGCTCGCCGGCATCGACACGATCGAGCACGCCAGCCTGATCGACGATGAAGGCATCGCGGCCGCCAAGAAGATGGGGACGTTCCTGTCGATGGACATCTACAATACGGACTACACGCAGAGCGAAGGCCCAAAGAACGGCGTGATGGAGGATAACCTCCGCAAGGACCGCGAAGTCGCAGAGGTCCAGCGCCAGGGCTTCAAGCGCGCGCTCGCAGCCGGCGTGAAGATGGTCTACGGCACCGATAGCGGCGTCTATCCGCACGGCGACAACGCCAAGCAGTTCGCTGTGATGGTGCGCTATGGCGCAACGCCCCTGCAGGCGATCCAGTCGGCGACCATCAATGCCGCCGAGGCGCTCGGCAAGAAGGGCAAGGTCGGCGTCGTGGCGGCCGGCGCCTTCGGCGACCTGGTCGGCGTGATGGGCGACCCGACGCGCGACGTAACGCTGCTGGAAAAGCCCGCCTTCGTCATGAAGGGCGGTGAAGCGGTCGTGGGCGGGGAGCAGTAAGGCAGCCGCGTCAGCAGCTGGCTTCCACTGCGGCCAGATTCCGACACGAAGTGCGACCAGCGTTGCCGCTTCAAGGAGAGATGGCCAATGCGCGCGCTATTGCTGATGTCCGGTCTGGCGCTCGTCATGCCCGCGCCCGCACAGGCTCAACCCTCGCATGCCATCGCGGGTGACTGGTACGGCACTGGCCTCCGGGTCGGCCCCGAGGGCGCTCAGTCGAGCTCGACAATCCAGCTTTCCATCACAGCGTCCGGCGCCCCCCTTCATGGCGAAGAACGGACGTCTACTCTGGTTCTGGACGAGCCCAGGAACGCCGGCTGACACGTCGGCGGTGTTGTACCCGGACAATCTGGTTTCCTAGAACTCAACCAGCAATGCGGTCGCATCGTCGCTCGTCTTGAAGCGCCCAATCCTGGCGTCATCCTCGGGCGAGGCTTCCATCTCGCGCAGCTCGCGCATCAGCGCGCCAAGGCCGCGATCCATCACCGCGTCGACCAGACCCTCATCCGTGTACCGCTCATAGGGCGACACCAGTCGGTAGAACCCGTCTGACATCACCAGCGCCTTCGTGCCCGCCGGCGCATCGCAGCTCTGGTGCACGATGTGATCTGCGGCTTCCGGCTGTACGCCGAACACCCAATAGCCGCCGCGCGTATTGTGAATCGCGCGCACGTCCTGCAGCCATTTGAGCTGGTCCTCCGGCGTCATCGCCATCACGGTTTTCGCACGCCCCTGCTCGTCTGCTGCCTTGCCGGCCTCGCCGAACACGGTGACCGCGCCGTCGGGCGACTTCACGATCGCGATTGAATCGCCCAGGGTCGCGCCTTCAAGCCTGCCCTTGCGATGGCGAACCCAGGTCGCAGCAGCGGTTGGATAACTCGCGAGCGGCGCATCCTTGAGTGGTATCTTCACCTCACGCTCAATTGCGGCCCGCAGGCGCGGGAGCAGACGGGCAAACCATGCCTGTGGAATCTCGCGCGCATCCGCGGGGTGCCGCACAATCGTCTCGGCGAAGATCTCAGCATAGCGCGCCGCGTCCGATTCAGCCGCCGCGAAGATACGCACCGGACCGACATCCGTCGCACCGTCGACCACACAGACCCAACCCGCCGCCTCGTCGAACGCATACCGGTCATCTCCCGTACCGGTCTTCATGCCCCCGCCCAGCTTCGAGCCGGGAAAGGAAATCGAGTCGAGAAGTTTCATGGGGCGCTCCGCAAGCGAGCGCCTTCCTATGTGGTCATGGCCACAGAAGGAAGCGCGGTGACGCTCACGCCGTCCGCGTCTTCAGCGCCTGCGAGAAATCCGACAGGGTCTGGATGTAGTCGCCACTCTCGCGGAGACGCTGGACGTAGAGTTCGAGGATCTGCCGCGCCGCGACGCCGGCCTCGAGCCCGCACTTTTCAGCCTCTTCGGCGAACAGTTTTTTCGACTCAGGATCGAGCCTGACTGTCAGCGGCTGGCGATTTGCTGTTTTGGACATGGGAGATTCCATTCGCAGCTGTCGGGAGCCCCCCGATGCTTCTAGGGAGAATCACCTTGCAGGCATTGCCAAAGCATTGCAATAGCAATGCATGGCTAAGCCGCCCGCCACTCAGGGTACCAAGCCCTTCACCGTCGTGCTGCCCGAGAAGGCAGCCGATCGCCTTGAAATACTGGTGGAGTCTGGCCTCTACGGCTCGAACCGGGCCGAGGTTGCGCGCAACATCATTCTCCAGCACCTCCAGGACCTCTGGAAGTCCGGCAAGCTTCCCGGCTAAGCCGGAACGCATCGTCCATCCATAAGGCAAGCCTTGTAAAAAGGGCCTTCTCAGCAGGCTTTAAGGCCCCGTTAACTATTCGCGTCCAATCGTTCCTCTCAGCCGCCTTGAGCTGCTAAAAGCAGCTGTCAGCGGCAATCCGGCGGAGGAGGACGCGCCCATGGACACGACGACTGCCGACCCGATTGATTTCTGCCCCGCTGCCGCCTGCGCGGCGGCCATCGTCCGGATCGAAGGTTTTGTTGACGATGTCGCCCGCCTGATGGACGAGGCGCCGAGCGGCCGCTCGCCCGATCTGGTGGCGCAGCTGGAAGCCATTTCGTGTGAACTGATCATGGCCGCGGACGAAGCGCGTGACCGGCTTGCCGGGGTGCAGGCCGTTTCTGCGGCGGGTGCAATGGCGCAGCTGCTCGCCGCGATCCGTGATGTGCGAACACGCGACGATGGGGAGGTAAGACGCGCGAAGGACCTGGAGGCAAGAGCGGTGCGCTTCCTCGCAAGCGCTGACCTCTACGACGCAGGTTTCGCAAAGGCCCTCAGCGGCACGAAGTTGGGCGGACGGCTGCATCGTGGACCGCGGCTTGCCGTCAGGCAGGCCTGACGTCCACGAGCGCGTCTCGCTTGTTGATCGCGATCAAGTCCACACGCGCCATTTGGCGGATGGTCTGGCTACCGGACACATTCTGGGAGGCCGACGATGCATGTAGCTCGCTTGTTGCTATCAACCCTGACAGCGGCGATGTCGCTCGCCGCCTGTGCGCCAGCGACGGATAAAGCACCCGCGGCGGCGCCAACGCCACCGCCGCAGGCGTCAGTGCGCGAGATCAACCTGCCCGTCAGCATCAATGCGGTGATGGTTGCACTCGTCGACCATGCATCGGAGCCGATCTGGCTGGACGCCTACCGGCCGCCGACAACAGAGGCAGGCTGGCGAGAGGCCGAGCATCACGCCTATCAGTCAGCGCTATCGGGCAAGACTATCCAGCTTGCCGGTACAGGCCCGAACGATTCCGAGTGGGTCCGTGATCCGGAATGGATCAGGATGGCGGACGAAATGAGCAATTCGGGTATGGACGCGCTGTCGGCGGTCAAGGCGCGGAACATCGATCAGATGACAGCCGCCGGCGATCGCCTGGTTGCATCGTGCAATGCATGTCACGTGGCGTTCAAGCCAGACCTGCCGAGCATGGGACTCTACAAGTCGCCCGACTATCCGCCGCCGCAGCCATAGCGCCCTGACCGGGGCTACCCGGCCAGCCGCGCCATCTCTGCATCCGAGATCTCGTAATTGCCGTAGACGTTCTGCACGTCGTCGCAGTCCTCGAGCTCTTCGAGCATCTTCATGAGCTTGTCGGCATTCTCGCCTTCGACCTGCACCGTGTTGACGGGTTTCCAGATCAGGGCGGTCGATGTTGCGACCGTCTTGATCTTGCCCTCCAGCGCCGACGCCACCTCTGCAAGATCGGCGCGCGCCGTATAGATGTAGTGGCCCTCTTCGTCGCTCGACACGTCGGATGCACCGGCATCCAGCGCGGCCTCCATGATCGCGTCTTCTGTACCCGCGCTCAGGGGATAGACGATCTCGCCGACATGTTCGAAGCCCGACGAAACGGCGCCTGTCTGACCGAGATTCCCACCATGATGCGTGAACGCCGTGCGCACGTCCGTCGCCGCCCGGTTCTTGTTGTCGGTCGAGCACTCGACGATCAGGCCAACGCCACCGGGCGCAAAGCCCTCATAGCGGATCGCCTCGTAGTTCGTGGCGTCGCCGCCAGCACCCTTGTCGATCGCCCGCTGGATGTTGTCCTTCGGCATCGACGCCGCCTTGGCGTTGTTCACCGCAAGGCGCAGGCGCGGATTAAAGTTCACGTCCGCCATGCCGCTCTTGGCGGCCACCGTGATCTCTTTCGCCAGCTTGGAGAACAGCTTGGCCTTGGCCTTGTCGGCCTTTCCCTTGCGGTGCTGGATGTTGGCCCATTTGCTGTGGCCGGCCATGGGGTATCTCTCGAATGAGGATGGAGTGGCCGCCCGGATACCTCACAGCCCCGGACAGACGCAAGCGTTTGGGCGCCCCTGCCATGGGGGCCTGCGCACGATCAGGGCGATCCGCCACCCCGCACCAAGTATATCGGATCGAAAGCTGAAAGTCCCATGGCGGCCGCAAGGCGCCTTCTTGGGGAGTTCGCAAAAAGTCGGCTGCGGGTTTACACCTGCCGCCACAAATGCTCTCGACCAGACCGATGCAAGACCGGACCCTCCTCCCACGAGATTGACATCATGACTGACGCCGCCCCCTTCGCAACCGATCCCGTCGCAGACCTGGTCGCCCTGCTCGACCTCGAACGGATCGAGGTGAACCTGTTTCGCGGCCATTCGCCCGACGATGGCGTGAAGCGCGTGTTCGGCGGCCAGGTGATCGCGCAGGCGCTGGTGGCCGCCTACCGAACCGTCGAAAACCGCGTCTGCCACAGCCTGCACGCCTACTTCATCCGCCCGGGCGATCCCACCGTGCCGATCCTCTACGAGGTCGACCGCGCGCGCGACGGCAAGAGCTTCACCACCCGGCGCGTCACCGCCGTCCAGCATGGCGAGCAGATCTTCAACCTCGCCGCCTCCTTCCAGGTCCCCGAGGAAGGCTTCACTCACCAGTCGCCCATGCCCGCCGTGAAGATGCCGGCCGAACTGAAGTCCGAAGACGAACTCCGTGCCATGGCGAAGGACCACATCCCCAAGGAGTTCCAGAAGCAGTTCGCGCGTCCTCGCCCGATCGAACTCAAGCCCGTCGATCCGCGCCAGATGATCTCGCCGGCGAAGACCGAACCGAAGAAGCAGATGTGGATGAAGGTGCGCGGCGCCGTGGACCGGAACAACTTCGCCCTGCAGCAATGCCTGCTCGCCTACGCCTCCGACATGGGCATCCTCGACACAGCCACCAAGCCGCACGGCGTCAACTGGTTCACCGGCGGCGTGCAGATGGCGAGCCTGGACCACTCGATGTGGTTCCACGAGCCGTTCGACATCTCGAACTGGCTTCTCTACGCGATGGACTCACCCTCCGCCTCCGGGGCCCGCGGCTTCAACCGCGGCGAGGTCTTCACGGAGGCAGGCCAGCTGGTCGCCTCGGTCACGCAGGAGGGCCTGATGCGGCCGCGCGAAGCGAAGTTCAAGAACTAGCCGCAAGATCGGCAAGCCCGCCCGGCAACTCATTTCCACTGCGCAATCATTCCTTAAACGCTGCAACCGAGCTTGGCCTAAGGCCTCGCGCATGGTTTGAATCACAAAACGGGGCGTACGGAGACCGTAATGATGCGCGTGACCGCGGCCCTCTTGCTATTTGCGGTGCTGGGTGCCTGTAGCGCCGCGCCCTCCGATCCCAGCGCCGACACTGCGATGGTGACGCCTGCGACCGCCGGGCTGACCTCAGGCCCGGGTGAAACCCAGCCGCCGGCGCCCGACATAGCCGCCGAGCCGGCGCCTGCCGCGGAAGAGCCCGCGCCCGAAGCGCCGGTAGAACCAGCCGTGTCCCACCTCGCGCTCAAATACCTGATCGGCGACGTCGATCCCGCCGGCGATCCGAAATTCGCACGTATCCCCGAGAAATACATCGGCGGCTCACGCGTCTGGGGCCACAAGGACGCCGTCGACGCCTTCGTGCGCATGGCCGAAGACGCTGAGCAAAATGGCTACAAGCTCAAGATCGTCTCCGCCTTCCGTTCCTTCTCCGACCAGAAGCAGATCTGGGAAGGCAAGTGGACCGGCAAGACGCTGGTCGGCGGCAAGAAGCTCAACAAGTCCCTGGCGGATCCCGCAGCGCGCGCGAAGAAGATCCTGGAATTCTCCTCCATGCCCGGCACCTCGCGTCATCACTGGGGCACCGACTTCGATTTCAACAGCCTCGAGAACAGCTACTTCACGAACAACAGGGACGGCCGCCGCATATACGACTGGCTGGTCAACCACGCAGCCAATTACGGCTTCTGCCAAGTCTACACCTCCAAGACGGGCGAGGGCGCGCGCCCCACCGGCTACGAAGAAGAGAAATGGCACTGGTCATACGCGCCCTTATCGTCCTGGTATCTCAGGCAATACCCGATCGACGTCGGCTATGAACGCCTTACCGGCTTCCTTGGTTCCGAGACCGCGCAGCAGATCGACGTGATCGCAAACTACGTTCAGGGCATCAATCCGGAGTGCATGCAGTAGGCGATAAGCGCTTGAGTTTCGGCGTTTCTATCTGACGGCCTGCGCACGCGGAGCGGACAGTTTTCCGGCAGTTGAGAGAGAACGCAATTGGCAGCAGCGAACGCCTCGCATCGACGTTGATGCGGACCTATCTCCCCACCACCGGGTCGGCAATCGCAGCGACGATGTGCACCGAACTCGCCGTCGGCGCCGGCAAGTCCGCCGTCTGGCAAGCGGCGGCGCCAAGCAAGGCCGCCAGCGCCAGCGAACGCATCAGTGTGTTTCGGATGTGGACGTCCTCCCAACCGCCGCACCGCCGGCGGCGTTAGAGAAAGAATTAGCTGAAGGGCAGGCGGGCGACAAATCCGAGGTCGCGAGATCGTCTATCGGTGGCGAAGAGGAACGACCTGGCTCAAACGCCCACCCAAGCGGATTGGCTCGACGCGAACGGCAAGCCCCGTCCTGTCGTCAGACTCGATATAGACGCCGCACATGGTTGCAGGCCCCTCAGCCGGCGACTTTCGTTCGACCGGCAGACGGGTCGCGGCGCGCTGGACGAGCGGCCCCTTCTTCATCCCGATCACGCTGTCATAGTCGCCGCACATCCCGGCATCGGTCTGGTAGGCGGTCCCACCGGGAAGGATTTGGGCGTCCGCCGTCGGAACATGTGTATGGGCGCCGATCACCGCAGTCGCACGTCCGTCACAGTAGTGACCCATGATGTATTTTTCGGCCGTCGCCTCCGCATGGATCTCGACCACCACCGCATCGGCCACCTGCCCCAGCGGACATTCCTCGAGCGCGGACTGGACGCCCTGAATCGGATCGTCCAGCGACTCCATGAAGGCCGAACCGTGGATCTGAACGACGAAGACGCGCTGGCCCTTCGGCGTCGTGAAAAGCTGAGAGCCGCGTCCGGGAATGTGCAACGTCTTGGGATAGTTGTAGGGTCGCAGCAGTCGTGTCTCGCGCTCGATATAGACGAGGGCTTCCGACTGGTCCCATGAATGATTGCCAAGCGTGATGCAGTCGGCGCCGGCGTCGAACAGTTCGTTCGCAGTCGACGCGGTGATTCCAAAACCACCGGCCGCGTTCTCACCGTTGACGATCGCAAAATCGAGCTGCAGCTCGGCCTTGATCCGCGGAAGATGCTCAGCGACGGCGGCCCGGCCAGCCCGGCCCACCACGTCACCAAAGAAGGCCAGTCGCATGCTCACTCCTTGTGGCACCGGCTTACAGGACCGGCCCGCCAAGGGCAAACGCACACCGGGTCGCAGCGATCAGTACACCCGCTCGATGCTGTCGATGGCGTGGATTTCGCCGCCACGGCAGAAGAAGCTGATCTTCCTGTACATCGGGTTCGGCGCCGGCTCGCGATAGGCCAGCCGCCCAGGAACGGGGGCGTTCGGCGCGGTACGGATTTCGAGGATCAGTGTGTTGCCGGTCGATGCATCCGCTCGCAGCACGACCGCCGTATCCGTCGCATCGGCGAGCCGGACGTCGACCTGAAGTTCGCGCGGCGCGCGGCTGGTTCCAGGCATGTGGTTCACCCAGGCCGAAGCTTCGGCAATCCGGTGCGGACAGGCCATCTGGGCGAGCGCCTGGCCGGTGGTTTTCGGGCCGGAGCCGCCGCCCTCTGGCGGAGCCGGGGCAAGGCAGGCCGAAAGCGCCATAGCGCAGAGGACCGGAAGGACCATGATTTTCAGCACATATGTCTCCGAATCAGGCCTTAGCCTACCACGCGCCGATTCAATGCCAGATCGACGCGATTAGGTGCGATTTTCCGCAGCTGCAGGTAACCGATCTGCCGTTTCGCTCGTACAGATGTGAACCGGAGCAGTCGCACCGGATAGGTGCACGCGCTAGCATTCGACTGTCGACGAGCGGATAACCGCCCGGACGCTAAGGAAAGGGACGACGCGAGATGGACCTGAAGTTCCGCCGCAATCCGGATTACCAGACACTGCGCGATGAGATCACGCCAGAGCGGATGTTCATGGATCGCCGTCACATACTGTCGGCGGCCGGCTTTCTTGGCGCGGGCTCGATCCTCGGGGCATTGCCGGCCTGCTCAGAACCGGAGCAGACGCCGACGGCCCCCGCAACCGCTGGCGGCCACCCAGCGCCTGGCGCGGCGCTCACGGGGAAGAAAACAGCGTTCGCCGTCGCCGGCGGCGCGACCGTAGAAGACGCCTTCACGGGCTACTGCAATTTCTACGAGTTCGGGACCGGCAAGGAAGACCCGCCACGTTATGCCAACCTCATGACGGTATCACCCTGGCAGGTAACGGTCGAAGGTGAGACTGATGCGCCAGGCGGGTATGCGCTGAAAGATCTGATCGATTATTCAAAGCTCGAAGAGCGCGTCTATCGCCATCGCTGCGTCGAGGCATGGTCGATGGTGGTGCCGTGGGTGGGCGTGCCGATGCGCAGCGTGCTGTCGAAACTGAAGCCGAAATCGACGGCCAAGTTCGTGCAGTTCGAAACCTACCTGAACAAGAAGGAAATGCCTGGGACGAACCGTCCTTCGTTGCAGTGGCCCTATGTCGAGGGCCTGCGGATGGACGAGGCGAACCATGACCTCACGCTGTTCGCCGTCGGCGCCTATGGCAAGGCGCTGCAGAAACAGAATGGCGCGCCGCTTCGCACGGTGATTCCGTGGAAGTACGGCTTCAAGGCCACCAAATCGATCGTCAAGATCCGTTTCCTCGCGACCCAGCCGGGCACAGCGTGGAACAAGGCCAACGCCAACGAGTACGGCTTCTACTCCAACGTGAATCCGAACGTCTCGCACCCGCGCTGGAGCCAGGCGTCAGAGCGCGTGATCGGCGGCAAGGGCGGCTTCAACGAGCGCCGGGACACCGAGATGTTCAATGGCTATCAGCAGGTCGCACCTCTATACGCCGGCATGGACCTGAGGAAGAACTACTGACCGGGCCGAGGCAGACACGATGGCCCACAGCCCACTCCTGCGCGCATTCGGCAAGCACTGGCTGAAGCCGCTGACGCTCGTAGCGCTGATCGCGCCGCTCGCGTGGCTGGCGTGCCAGTGGGCGCTGATGCTCGCCGGCCTGCCCAACGACATGGGCTGGAATGTCGGCCAGTGGACGCATCGCTATCTGGGCGACACAGCCATCCGCGTTCTTCTCGTGACGCTGGCCATCAGCCCAATCCGCGACATCACCGGCTGGGCCCCGATCGTGATTATCCGCCGCCGCGTCGGGCTCGCCGCCTTCTTCTACACGACGCTCCATCTACTCGCCTATTTCTGGCTCGACCGGAACTGGTCGCTGCCCGGCCTGATCCAGGACGTGACGCTGCGTACCTATATCATGCTCGGCATGGCGACGCTGACCCTGATGATCCCGCTGGCGATCACGTCGAACAATTCCTCGATCAAGAAGCTAGGTCGCAAAACATGGGACAGGCTTCACGGGTTGACCTATCCGGTGGCGATCCTGGCGGTGGCGCATAACCTCCTCATGGTGAAGATCATCGAGGGCGATCCGACCAATCACGCCGTGATCCTTGGCGTGCTCCTGCTCTGGCGCGTCGGGCGATGGGTGATCGGCAAGTTCAAACCGGCCCAAGTCGCAGCCTAGCCGTTCGGCTTCCAGCTATCACCCTTGCGCTTGTTGCAGCGCGCATGCGCAAGCTGGATATTCGCCGGCGCGTCGCCGCCGCCCTTCGCGCGCGGACGGATATGGTCGAAGGTCGGGCGCGTCTTCTTCCAGATCGTTGCGTGCGCAACATCGAACCGCCCGCGTGGGATCGCCTCGCCGCAGATGGCGCAGCGGCCGTCCTGTTTCGTCCAGAGATCGTCGAACAGGCTCAGACGCCGAGTTCCTTTGGCAAGTTCCATCCGCGTCGTGCGCATGCGGCGAGAACGGTGTTGCGCAGCAGGCAGGCGACGGTCATCAGGCCCACGCCTCCGGGCACAGGCGTGATCCAGCTGGCAGCCTCACGGCATTCGCCAAAGTGGGCATCGCCCACGACGCGGGTTTTGCCCTCGCCCTTCTCGGGCGCCGGGGTCCGGTTGATGCCGACATCGATGACGACGGCGCCGGGCTTCACCCAGTCGCCGCGCACCATGTTGGGGCGGCCCACCGCTGGAACAAGAATGTCGGCGGTGCGGCACAGCGCGGGCAGGTCGGCCGTCTTAGAATGCGCAATGGTGACGGTGCAGTTCTCGGCGAGGAACAGCATGGCTGATGGCTTGCCCACCAGGATTGAGCGGCCGATCACCACGACATGCTTGCCAGAAAGATCGTCGCCCAGCGCATGCTTTGCCATGATCACGCAGCCAGTCGGCGTGCAGGGCCGCAGGCCGGGCTTGCCCAGGAAGAGACGGCCGGCTGAAAGCTCGGTGAGACCGTCGACATCCTTGGCGGGATCGATCTTCTCCAGCGCCTTCGCTTCGTCGAGGCCCTTGGGCAGCGGCAGCTGCAGCAAAATGCCATCCACTTCCGCATCGGCGCTGAGGCTGGTCAGTTCGGCCTCGATCTCGGCCTGCGTCGCAGACGCCGGAAAGCGCTTAGTGATCGAGCGCATGCCGGCGGCTCTGGTCTTCTCGCCCTTGGATTTCACGTACAGCGCACTCGCCGGATCATCGCCCACGAGCACCACGGCAAGGCACGGCTTGCCCGGCAGTTTCGCGACGGCGGCGGCGACTGCATCGCGCACCATTTCCGAGACGATCTTCCCGTCGATCAACTCAGCCGGCATTCGCCTCTCCCGTCAGCATGTGAAGCGCTGCCGCTATAGACGGCCCCGCGGAGATTCGCACCGTCTTGGTTCGCTGGATCTCGCCCTTCTCCACCGATACGGCGGATTTCGAAAGGCCGAGCGCCTTGGCCAGTAACTGCTCGACCGCGGCGCTGGCCTTGCCCTTTTCGGGAGCGGCGCGGATGCGAGCCTTATGGAAAGCCTGGCCTGCGGCGTCCTCACCTCGAGCCTCGATTGCGTCATTCGCGGCGCACGGCTGGGCACCAACGCGGAGTTCCGTTCCGCCCGCAACCAGCCGCCAGCTGCTCAGAACGGAACCAGGGATATCAGCCGGGGAAGCGCATAGCCCTGCAGGAAGCCGATGATCAGGATCAGAGCGAACAACGACAGGTCCAGAGCCCCGATGCGCGGCAGGATGCGCCGCAGCGGCCGGCACAGCGGGTCAACGATGCTGCCACAGAACTGCATGATCTGCCGGGTTGTCGGATTGTACTGCTGCACCACGCCGCCGATGATCAGCCAGCCCATCACCACATAGACGATGATGACGATCTGCAGCAGCCAGAGAACCGGCGAAATGAAATAGACGAAAAGGGCGCCAAACAGTTCTCTCACGTCAAACTCCCGTCCAGCGACGCACCGGGCGCCTGCCCTGACCTAGCTCATTTCGAGAAAGATAGGATACCCCGGGTAAACGCTTGGGAAATGCCTGAAAGCCGGAAGGGTGCTGGAGCCGAGGTCCGCAAGAGCCCCAATGAGAGAAATCGTCTTTTCAAGCTATCTGGCGACACCTCACAATTTGTCTGCTTACCGGTGGGTTGGAATGGCCGCGCCTGCCCCTGCCGCCCTTTTGGCCGTTCTGGCGCTCACCCGGACTAAACTTTGGCCAGGAGAATCCGAGGCCGTCACCCACGACTGCGCCCCCGGCGCTATGGACTTGTTCGATGCCGTGCCAACAAGTTCAGGACAGAAAGAACGAGCGGGAGATAGGGATGTCGATCTTGAGGTTATTGGGGCTTTCGATTGTTCTCATGGCGTGCCCGACTGCCGTCGGCCAGCAACGATCGGATCTGACCGGTACTTGGACCAACGCGTCGCTGACCACGCTCAACCGCCCGACGGGCGTCGACAAGTTGATCCTGAGCAAGACTGAAGCCGATGCTCTTGTCGCCAGAATCACTATCGCCGGGTTTGCCCCCGAGGGCGCGCCGACCGAAGATTTCAGCAATCCGGATGCCGGAGCGCCCGTAAGGGGCGGTGCTGATTTCGGTGTTAAGGCTTATGACCAGTTCTGGGTCGCGCCCGGAGAACAACTCGCACTGGTGAAAGGCGAGTTCCGGTCGTCCTATGTCGTTGATCCGCCGAACGGTCGCGTTCCGATGCGCGCTGAATACGCCAGGCAGAGGTCAGCCTCCACTCGCTACGTAACTGGTGTTGGCGGCAACGAGGGACCGGAGGCGCCGCCGCTCTCGGAACGATGCTTGATCGGATTCGGGAACACCGGCGGCCCCGGTATGCTGAGTACACTCTACAACAATACCTATCAGATCGTGCAGGCGCCGGATCACGTGATGATCCTGGTAGAGATGGTACATGATGCCCGCATCGTGCGGACTTTCGATTCTGCGCCAGAAGCACGCCGAGGACACCGACCAGATGCGATGAAGCCCTGGCTCGGCGATAGCGTCGGCTGGTATGAGGGGGGCACTTTGGTGGTAGAAACAGTCAACATCCGCCCGGACCAGGTCCTGGCGAGCGCCATACCGGTGTCTCCATCGGGCAAGGTCACCGAACGGTTCACCCGTATAGCCGACGGCGAGATATTCTACGAATTCTCGGTCGACGATCCCGCGATATACTCAACTCCCTGGCGGGCGGAGCTTAGCTTCTACGCTACAAGGGAACAGGTCCACGAGTATGCCTGCCATGAGGGCAACCACGCCATGGCAGGCATTCTCGGAGGAGCACGTCAGCTCGAGCGTGAGAAGATCGCGGCTGCAGACACGATTATAAGGCGCTGAGTTCAAGAAGACCAAGGCAGGCTTAGAGACCCAGTGAAGGCAAGCTTGGCCCCTTGCCGGGTCAGGATGCCCAGAACATCGAAAACACGAGACCATGAGACGCAGAGGCTCTCACCGGCGCCAGCATCATCGTTCGGACTTTTCGAATGCTCCCGCGCACAAGCAGGCTGTCTTGGGCGCCGATATTCGGTTGGCGCAGGCCTAGAACTTGCCGCTTATCCTGACGAACCCCCATGTACCTGTCCGGGATTCATTTATCTGCAGCAGAGACAGGTTTCCGCTCGATCTTGGAGCGTCGTATACAGCACGCGTGTTTATGAAGGCGGTTTCCAGAATGTCGTTGACCCCGGCACGAATGTTCAAGCCGAAGAACTCCTTGGTTTCGATGAACACACTGAGGTCGTCACCTGTACGTTGGCGTTTCGACGTCTCCCTCAGTCTGTATGACGTCGCCCCGCCGCTTTCATTGAACGTCAGCCCGTAGCTGAAGCCGTACTGAGGCAAATCCTGTCTGAATGAAACGCGCAGATTTCGCGCCAGGCCGAAGGCGTCGGAAAACTCTCGAACAACACCGGTTACAGGATCGAGTACTTCAGAGTTGCCGCTGTTAAGTTCAACGTCGAGGCGGGCGTCCGGCACACCCAGGTTTTTCAGAGGTATGCTTGCTTTGATGCCCAGCGACCATGTCTCCCCCTCTCCGAGATTGCCCGGTCCATCGAAGGCCTGAAGCAAGGAGCCGCCGAGCGGAACAACAGGAACCTGATCCTGAACGTCAGAGATCTTCTCGAACGAACCGAGAAGTGTCAGGACGCCGTCGCCCCAGAATTTTTGTTCGAACTGGCTCTCAAGCGCCCAGACCTTCTGGGGTTCGAGATCAGCGTTGCCGCCTGTCACCTGGTCGTTGATGACCTCGACGGCCGAGACGAAGTCCCTGAAATTGAGTTGCGCAACCTCTCGCTCAAGCGACACGCGCAGCTGCTGCGTTCCGTTCGGTCGCCAGGTCGCCGTGATACCCGGCTTCGGATACGTGAACTCGCGTTCTGCAAAGACGCTGGTCGTACTGGAGAGGCGGCCTTCCTGCTTGATCTGCGAGTACTCGAACTTCAGGCTGGGCTCGAGGCTCAGCTCGGGCGAGATTTTCCAGACATCCGACACCTGGACTTCGCCTCGATACTCTTCGACAATCGTGTCGGATCCCGGCGGAGTGACATCTACGCCGGTATTCAGAGTTACCTTCCGGACACCGTCGAGAAAGTTGTAGGCGCCTTCGACAGCGACCTCGATCGTATGCATGTCGCCCAGGGGCCAGCTCATCGTACCACGAAGAATGGACTCCCCACTCTCGTCTTGAGATTGCACATTGGTCGACCTGGAGAAGGATCCCGAGCCGGCGTAGTAGCCGAACATGCTATCGCTTGTGCTCTCGGCCCGCTGATGCAAGGCGACCAGCTTCGCCGTGCCTCCCGCCAGCTGGAACTGAAGGTCGCCGTTCAGCGAGTAGGTGTCAGACTCGGAGCGGCTTTCAGTTGTTTCGAGTCGGGAGACTGTGCCGGCAAAGCCTGGAGAATAGACTTCGATGAAATTGCTTCCATTGCTGTCGGCTGTGGTGAAGGAGCCGTTCAGGTTTAGCTTGCCCCAGTCGAGTGACCGTTTGAACTCAAAAGCTGGCTCAATACTTTGCGTGTTGCTCAGCGAGAGCCCCGCATGCTGCTCGAACAGGTTCAGCGAGCCGTTGTAATAGGCACGCCTGCCGAAACTGCGCGGAGAAGAGCCAGGCCCTCCCCGACCGAAATTGGGGCTTCCGGCCTCAACTGAAAGTGTCAGGGTTCCGTCAAAGGCTGGCAGGGTGGTTGTGATGTCAGTCGACCCGCTGACCCTGCCGTCTCTGTAATGGCGCCCAACAACCTGCCAGTTTCCCGATACCGGTACTTCGATAGACTTCACGATGACGTTTGCGACTTTGGTCTGACCCCGCATGTCGAGCTTTGCCGACGACCCCGTCACGATTTCAATTCGCAGCACATTAGCGACCGGGATTCTGCTCAGCACGTCGCCCAGCCCGCCTTTAGTGGAAGGGCGCTGTCCATTGATCAGCACGTTGCCAGCTGCGCCACCAAACCCACGAACCCTATCCCCGTCATCAACCGCAAATCCCGGCAGTTGACGCACCATGTCTTCCGCTGTCGACGGATTGAACCTGGCGAAGTAGGAGGGCTCGAATACCTCGACATCTGACTGGGTGGCGGCTGTTTGGGCACCGGCTTGCGCGGCCACGATGGCGGCCATGCTGGCCAAGCCCGAAAATCGAAGAATCATACGCACAGTGCCCTAGCTATGGATATCCACTAGCTGCAAACGGACTTCCTCTTCAATGCCTTCGCGCCTTAGTGCCGCAGCCGTGATGGCCGGACAGCGCTGTTCTGAAGCTTTCTAAGCACTCCGAACTCGTCCAGTTCGAAAGCACCCCTCTGGGAACTCGTCCAGTTCGAAAGCAACCCTCTGGCATCCGCATTTGCCGCGGCATCCCGTGGCGGTCACGTTGTCACTGAGACGCCAGCCTTGGCGCGCCGCACGCTTGATCGTCATGCGGGAGCACCAACCATCGTCTCCAGCCCGAACAGCTTGATCGCCTCGTCTATCGGTAACTGCCGCTTGTGACCGCAGACGATCGAAATGCTGCAATACGTCGCGCGTTCGCTCGGCGAGATGCGCCAGATCATCACGCCAGAATTGCCCTGCCTGACGCATTGGGCCAGCCAGACTTTAACGAGGTGAGCGCACTATGCCGCCGAGGCTAGTCGCCAGCCCGAGATGGGCAAGTCCCGCAAGCGAAACGCCCACAAGCTGTAGGATCGCAACCCAAGGCCGCGAGCATGCATCCGGCTGTGGTCTGGCAGCGTACGAATGGACGGCCGCAAAACTCAAAAAACCGTGCACGCTGGCGTTGGCCTTGGACAGATTTGCATATGACGCGAGACTTTGGTGAGCAGACGAGGTCCACGGCTTTGGCGCTTATCGGCCAGTATGGGGTTGATGCAGAGGTGATAGCTGTGATGCGTGCGGCTGAGTACGCCGCAGTCGGCGACCTGGAGGCGCTGGCGGCCTGGGACGAGATCCTCGAATGTCTGGCGGCGATTGAAGCTGGAGAGGCTGGAGCGCGGCCGATCCAGTAGCCCCGCAACAGGCTTGTCGCCCGTCTTGGGTTTGCATAGCAGACACCCCTGCCAGTCCCGGCTAGATTGTTCTGAGTGCAACATCAGAACGGGACGATGCGATGGACTTCCCCCTGCTGCTGAACAGGTTTTCCCGAGCGATTGAACTGCGTGACGCTGACGGTCTCGCGGACCTTTTCACTGACGATGGCGTGTACGACGACTACTTCTTTGGCGCAGCAGAGCCAGGTCGTGCCGGCGTCAACGCGACCGTCGATCACTTCTACAAAGGCGGCGCCAGTTATCGTTGGGAGTTCTTCTCCCCTCTCGCGTCGGCCAGCCTTGGGTATGCGAGTTACCGGTTCAGCTACAACTCAATCCTGCCTGAGGCGAATGGCGCCCGCGTCGTCTTCGATGGAATGAGCCGGTTCGACCTCGAAGCAGGGCGGATCAAGCGCTACAGCGAGGTGTTCGATCGAGGCATGGCGCTCGTTCAGGTCGGCTTCGCTCCTGAACGTCTGCACAAGATTGGGCTGCGTTACGCACGCGAACTCAGAGCCATGCCGGCGATTGCGCCACACCTGGCGAACGAGGGCTCGGCGTCTCTCGCGGACTAACCCGGCGCTGACCGACGCACGGATAGACGGCTATTCGCAGGAAAGTATCACAATCGGGCTCCTGCCGTTAGATCAGCGAGGTGTTTGGACCCCGCTCGGCGCGCCACCAGGCTTATTGCGCGATGATCAGGGTCATCATTCATCGGCGCCTCATCGCTCTTGGGTGGCCACGTGGAGGCTTGGAGCGGCCATGATGGTCCAACATCACCAGCCGTGCGTATTGAGTTGCATGATGAAAACTGTTCGCATGACGATTCTAGCGCTTGCTGTAACGGCATGGGGTGTATCGCCTGCCATGGCTACGGAAGAACCGGCCTTCACCCTGGTGCAAAAACAGGGGAATTTCGAGATACGGGACTATGCCCCCGTCATCGTTGCGGAAGTAACCCTGCAGGGCGGGGCTGAGCGCGCTCGCAACGCTGGCTTCCAGCCGCTTGCCGACTACATATTCGCCAAGGACCGGAAAGGGCCGCAGATCGCCATGACGGCCCCGGTAACGCAGGCGCCGCGGGAGCAGATCGCCATGACTGCGCCCGTTACCCAGCGCGCAGACAGCGCCAGCAGTTGGACAGTCGGCTTCACCATGCCGGCAAAGTACACAATGGAGACGCTGCCTGCTCCGGTTAACCCGAACGTGAAGCTCATACCCCATCCGGCAAAGCGCATGGCAGTCGTGCGCTTTTCCGGGACGGGGTCCGCCGGCGAGATGGAGCAGGTGCGCGGCGATCTGATGAAACAGGTCGCAACTCTCGGCCTGACACCGGTCGGAGCGCCCGTGTTCGCTTTCTACGACCCGCCATGGACGCTGCCATTCTTCCGGCGCAATGAAGTCATGGTCGAGCTCGCCCAGCCCTAGGGCCAACCGGCATTCAGGATCCGAATTGCCTGCGTGGTGTGATTCATGAGTTTCCAGAATCGAAGCTGGAGCTTGCGGGATGGCTAGGCGGTGTTCACTGACGGGAGTGATTAGGCGTGGCCTTTGGACGCCGATCAGCCCGCGGCTCAGTTGATTGCGCGATGTCGGAGGGGCCCTGTCAACGGCGGAGCAAAATTACATCAGCCGGGCGGAGTAAAAGTACATCACTTGGGGTGAGCGCAGGTGTTAACGCCGAGGGCCCCCAATTGGGGGCCCTCGGCGTTTCGGCCGAAGTTTTCGGG
>Ga0247834_1000159_pt1 | contig 125732 bp, 104 predicted proteins | sample LaCruzMarch2015__8_FD_187118 | JGI IMG/M metagenome (GOLD analysis project Ga0247834, IMG submission 187118) | Freshwater microbial communities from meromictic Lake La Cruz, Castile-La Mancha, Spain - LaCruzMarch2015_12m | ecosystem: Environmental > Aquatic > Freshwater > Lake | place: Spain...
AGCGTCTCCTCCCACGATTGCTTTTCCGCGATCACTGTCGCCACGGAAGCCGGAGGCATCCCGGCCGCCCCGGCCGCCGTCGCATACCCGATCAGGCTCCCGATCTGGATCACCTTCAAACCGACAATCCCTCCCACCACGACGAGTAATCCCCCGACAACCAGCAGCCAACCCCGCCAGCGGGAATTCCATAAAGATTTCATACGCGTAGAAAATCAACGACGTAAGATATTAATCAAGGAAAACAATTTTTCTGGAGTTGGTTTTTTCGAGCTTGAGACCCCGAAGGCGAATCTTTCGCGCGGAATGCGGCTGCTGCAAGGGATCTATACGATTTGGCACAATTGGTAGGAGGTGGACGCTACAGCGCTCGCCCTGCAGGACAGAGAACGAAAATCCGGCGAGGCATCAGAAAAAATCCTCTTGACCTCGCCCGCATGCCCGTCTTACCACTTTTCGTATTATTAGTTTTGTCAAACCCTCACCGACTTTTATCAAAATGAAATTCCTTGGAATAGTCAGTTTGGCGGTGCTCGCGGGAGCGGTTTGTGCGCGGGCGGGATCTTATTCGAATAATTTTCAGGGGTATACCAACGGGCAGGTTCAGCTCGGCGGCGGCACGACGACGTATCTCACCGACAGCTTCGCCAGCAACAACATCGTGGGAGTTTTCAACTCTGGATCATGGCAGGGCTACCGGTTGAGCCAAGACAACGATACGGTCGTGGTGGGCCAGGCGATTTTGGAACTTCCGGATCTCGACCCCGGGAAAGCGATTACAGGCTTCACCGCGACCTTCGACCTTCTTGTGAAAAATGACAAAGGGTCACCCGCGGACGGGTTTTCCCTGACCTTTGGCGACCTCAACACCAATCCAAACCAAAGCGGCCAGGAATTTGAAAGGGGTGCCCTGGCGTCAAGCGGATTGGCTTTGGCCGTGACGTTCATCACATGGTCCAACCAATACGTCGGCGCGCGTGTGAACACGACGGGTTTTGGTAGCAATATCGCGCCCACGAACAACGTGCCGATTTATATCGCTCCAGATATCAGCCCCGACAAATTCCGGACTGTGAGCGTGAACTACACCACAGCGAGCGGACTCACGGTGTCCTACGGGGGCAGCACGGTTTACAGCAACACTGCCGTCAGCGGGTTCACCCCGCAGTCCGGCTATACGTTCGGATTGGGGGCGCGCACGGGCGGCTCCGACGAGGATGTCTTTATTGACAATGTCAATATCTCGACCATTCCCGAGCCCGGCGCACTAGGCATGGTGGTGCTCGGCTTGGTCGGGGCCGGAGCTCTGGCGCGCCGGTGCCGGCGAGCTTGAACCGTCTGTGGCGGAGCTGCCGGGCGCGGGTATCCGCCATTTTTAAGGACCGGCGGTATCGCGGCGAGCGCGTGTTTTTGTTCCTTGGGCTTCCCCTTGTTCTGGCAGTGCTTGCGGCATTGTTGGCAGGGCTCCTCCTTCACGGGCGCATGTCGGCTGAGGTTGGCACCGTGACTGACGAGCCGCGGCCCGCCCTGGCGCCGCCGAAGCGCGACCCTGCGGCAGAGCTGGGCTCCGCGCTCGATGCGCAGGATGCGGCGGGTGTCCGCGAAGCCCTCGCCAAGCTGCCGCCGGATGCCCCGACGGCCCGCCGGGGGCGCGCAAAACTTGCAATGCTCGCGGAGGATTTTCCGGCGGCCCGTCGGGAGTGGGACGGGGTGATTGCCGCCTGCGGACGGGATGCGCCCGAGGCCGAAGATTTTTTCCTGCGCGGACTCTGCCTCTATGCGCTTGATGAGCGGAGCGCTGCGGGGGCGGATTTCGCGGAGGCGGCCGCGCGGAGCCCGTCAAATTTCCTCTACTCGAACCGGCATGATATTTTTTTGATCGGCGCGGGTTCGCGCCAGGCGGTTGCGGAAAAAATCCGCATCGGGCTCGCGCTCAGGAATGAGAGCCTGCGGACGGCCTGGATCGTGCCCCACGCGCTGATCGCCCTGCAGGAAGGCAATCCGCTGCTCGCGGAGCTCTTGCTGGAACGGGCATCCAAGCACTTCACGCCGTCCGAACTTGCGTGCCTGCTCGATGACCATTCGTTCGACAGCTTCCGCTCCACCGCGTCCCTTGCGCCATATTTCATCAAGAATCCCGCCCGGAATCGGCCGCGGAATGAACCGCATAACTGAATATGCCGTCGGCCTCGGCAAAGGGGTCAGCAAAGGGGGCATCCATATTGACATTCATGGAAAAGTCATGTGGTACGGCTCTCGAGCGCTTGGCGATCGCGGACATTTCGCTGTTGCGGGGTGCTGGCGGGTTGTATAGAACGCTCTTCCCGACAAACCGGGATACCTCCATGGGAAAAATCTACAACAACATCGTCGAAACGGTCGGCCGGACGCCGCTCGTGAAACTGAATCGTATTTCGGCCGGGCTTCCCGCCACGATCGCCGTGAAGTGCGAGTTTTTTAATCCGCTGGGAAGCGTCAAGGACCGGATCGGGATGGCGATGATCGAGGATGCGGAGGCTCGGGGGATCCTGAAGCCCGACACGGTCATCGTGGAGCCAACGAGTGGGAACACCGGGATTGCTCTGGCGTTTGTGGCGGCGGCCAAGGGGTACAGATTGATATTGACGATGCCCGAGACGATGAGCGTCGAGCGCCGGACGCTTCTGGCCATGCTCGGGGCGAAGCTGGTATTGACGCCCGGGTCCGAGGGCATGAAGGGGGCGATCTCGCGGGCGGAGGCGATCGTGAAAGAAACTCCGGGCGCCTGGATGCCGCAGCAGTTCAACAACCCGGCCAACCCGGCCATCCATTCCAAGACAACAGCCGAGGAGATCTGGGAGGACACGGACGGGAAGGTGGACATTCTGGTCTCTGCCGTCGGGACCGGCGGCACGATCACCGGGTGCGTCGAGGTGCTTCAGGCACGCAAGCCGGGCTTCCGCGCGGTGGCGGTCGAGCCCAAGGACTCTCCGGTCATCTCCCAGACGCTTGCCGGGCAGCCGATCAAACCAGGCCCGCACAAGATCCAAGGCACGGGGGCCGGATTCGTGCCGAACAATCTGCACTTGAAATCCGCGTCCGGGGAGGATCAGATCACCGAGTGCCTTCAGGTGAGCAACGACGATGCTTTTGCGATGGCCCGCCGCCTGGCGAAAGAGGAGGGGATTCTGGCCGGGATCAGCTCCGGCGCAAACGTGCATGCGGCCGTCGAGTTGGCGAAGCGTCCTGAGAATGCCGGCAAGCTGATCGTTACGATCGCCTGTTCGACTGGCGAGCGCTACCTGAGCACCGCTTTGGCTGAAGATGCGCGTGCGGAGGTCGGAGCTTAATATGGCTGCTCCTACGCCCACAGACGACGCGGTCCTGGAAACCGACGGCTTGGACATGGCCTTTTTCTGGCACGAAAATAAGAAGAGAATTTTGCTTTGGACCGCTGCGGTCGTGGTCGTGGTCGGCGGCTCGCTCGCATGGTACGTGAGCTCGGTGCTGTCCTCGCGCGCTGCGGAGGCGGCGCTGGCCGGGGCGAACGATGCGGCCGCGTATGAGGCGATCATCAAAGATTATCGCGGGACGATGCCGGCTGCGGACGCGAGCCTGCTCCTGGCGTCCGCCCTGCGGGAGAGCGGAAAGCTGGCTGAGTCGACTGCCGCATTCCAGGAGTTCCTCAAGGATTACCCGAGCCACCCGCTTGCGGGGGGAGCTCTTCTCGGGGTGGCGGAGAATCAGGACGCAGCGGGGGATCCCTCGGCTGCGGCCCAGACGTTTGCGCAGGTTGCGGAGAGGTATCCCGACAGCTACGCGGCGCCGTTTGCCCGCTACGCGCTGGCCGAAATCCACCTTCGCGATTTCCGGCGCGAGGAGGCCCGGTCCGTGCTGGAGGCCATCCAGACCGAATCCCCGGGCTCGCTCGTCGCAAGGTTGGCTGCCGCGCAGCTCGCCCGCTTGGGACCGGCCCCGGCCAAGTAATTTGTTTCGACGCCAGCCCGGCGTCCTGTAAATTCTTTCACTATGAAAACCGTCCGCATCGTCGAACAGCTCGCCATTTTTATCGCCAACAAGCCCGGGACTCTCTCGCAGGTCTGCGACGCGCTGGCGGAGGACAAGATCAACATCTACGGCCTGACCGTCTCGGATACCGTTGACCACGCGGTCGTTCGCATGGTGGTGAGCGACACCCGCCGGGCGATCGCCCTCCTCGAATCCCATGGAACGCTGGTCGTGGAAAACGACGTGATCATGATCGAGAATGACAACCGCCCCGGCGGGCTCTCGCGGATTGCCAAGGCCCTTTCGGCCACGAAGGTGAACATCGAATACGCATACCTCGCCTCAATGCCGAGCGCCAAAAAAGGTCTCCTCATCCTGCGCGTCAGCGATGTGAAGAAGGCCATGAAGGCGCTGAGCGCTCCCGGGCTGGGGATTTAAACCAGCGCGCCCGAGGCTCCCCGACCATGTACGCGAGGCTCGACTTCATCCTCCGCGGACTGGGTCTCAAAGATCTCCTGCCCCTGTTTGAAAAGGAGGGGGTCGACGACTCGCTGCTCGAAGGGATGAGCGAAGACGAACTGCGATCCATCGGTGTCGAAAAGCTTGGTGACCGCAAGCGGCTTCTCAAAGAATTTGGAAAGCTGGGGCCCTCGGGGTTTGCGGCCAAGCCGATGGCCCGGCAGGCGGCCCCGGGCGCATCTGCGGTGGGTGCGGCCCCGTCCGCAGCCGTCGGGCGCTACAGCGACCAGTGCCTTGGTGCTACTTTGGCGAGGCCGTTCCTGAACAGCCTGCGGGTTCCCATGGTGCCGATCCCACGCGGCAAGACGCTCTTCAGCGTCTGGCCGGTCCGCGTGCGGGATTATGCCGAGTATTGCGGGGCGGCGGGAATCGTTCCTCCAACCGCCGATTTTGTGCAGGGCGCGGACCATCCGGTCGTCAACGTGCAGTGGCACGATGCACGGCGTTTCTGCGAGTGGCTGACGAAGCGCGAGGTCTGGCTGGGATTGATTCCCGACCTCGTCGGATACCGGCTGCCGACGGATGAGGAGTGGAGCACGGCCGTGGGCATGTCGTACGAGAGCGGCCACTCCCCGCGGGCCCGCAGCGGGGTCGTGGAAGGGTTTCCCTGGAACGGTGGCTTTCCGCCCCCGGCCACGGCCGGCAATTACCACGCCCGCTTCGGATGCGGGTTTGCCGAGACGTCGCCGGTCGGGAGTTTTCCTGCAAACAAATTCGGGATCTTCGACCTGGGCGGGAACGTTTGGGAATGGTGCATGGAGGAATTCGAGCCGGGGAACCCCAGGCGGGTGATGCGCGGGGCCTCCTGCTTCAACGACGACCCCCTTTACCTGATGTCCTCCTTCCGCGACCATTTTTCCCCCGACAGCTTCCGCAACAATTTGGGCTTCCGGGTCGTGTTGGCTGCTGCCGTTGCCGGGGATCCATGGGGGAAGGCATGAGCGGCACCGGGCCTGACTTTTTTTAGATGAAAGAATCTCTTCCTGAACCGGAACGGATGAGCGCGCGGGACCGGGTCGCGCAGGCCCTACGCCGTATTGCTATGGTGCTTGGTTTTGCCAGCGCGACCTCTCTGCTCCTGCAGGCGGGGTTTTCGATGGGGTCTCCCAGGGCCTTTGATCTTCTGGATATTTCCCTGGCGGTCGGGTTTGTCGTGGTCTGGCTGGTCGAGCTCTCGCAGGCAAAGCTGCCAGCCGAGGCTGTCCGGCGGAGAAACGTCGAGCTGGCCGTGCTGCTGGGGTTTCTGGTCTCCTTGACCGTCCTTCTCCTGCTGCCCGACGCGGTGCAGGATCAGCTGGAAACCAGCCTCCGCCACCGGGCCGGAGAGCTCGGATTTTTTCTGCTGCGCGTGTTTCTTTTCCTGTGCGTGAGCCTCCAGCTCTTGCGGGCGGCCGAGCGGGTGCTGTCGGCCGGGATCCGCGCGGAGTATCTGCTGGCGGGATCGTTTCTGGTGATCATCGTGACCGGGAGCCTGCTCCTGCTTTTGCCGGCGGCGAGCGCGCGGGCGGAGGCGCCGATCGGCCTGGTGGATGCGATCTTCACGTCCACAAGCGCGGTCTGCGTCACCGGCCTCGCGGTCCGCGATACGGGAAAAGATTTTTCTGTGTCCGGCCAGACCGTGATCGCGGCGCTGATCCAGATCGGAGGGCTCGGGATCGTGACGTTTGTCGCGCTGCTGTCGAGCCTGTCGAACAAGGCGCTGCCGGTCCCGCAGATGGTCGCCTTCCGGCACCTGATCAACGCGCCCGAGATCGGGGACCTCCGCCGCCGCGTCATCGGGATCGTCGTCATCACGCTCGTCGTCGAGGGCCTCGGGGCGATGATGCTCTTCCGATGTGCGGATCCGGCGATGCCGGGGATCGACCGGCTCGGATGGGCGATGTTCCATTCGGTCTCCGCGTTTTGTAATGCCGGGTTCGGGCTGTATACCAACAACCTCGAATTTGCGGTGCGGGATCCCGGCATCAACATTACCGTGATGCTGCTGATCATCGCGGGCGGCCTCGGGTTCCTCGTGATCCCGGAGGTGCTCGCCGCGTTTTGGGTCGGAGGCAAGGAGCTCCTCCCGGGCCGGTTCTTTCGCGCGGGAAAACCGGGCTTCCGGTGGCCGAAATTTTCCGTGCAGACCCGGCTCTCGCTCTGGGTGACCGGGATCCTGATCGTGGTTGGCACGCTCGGGATCTGGCTGGTCGAGTCCGAGCGGCTTTTCAGCGGGTTTGGGACGTTCGATGCGGTGATGGCGTCGGCCTTCCAATCGGTGACCGCGCGCACGGCGGGGTTTAATACCGTGCCGATCGGCGGCCTGCAAAATGCCACGCTGATCCTGATCATGTTCCTGATGGTTATCGGCGGGAGCCCGGTCTCGACGGCGGGCGGCATCAAGACCGTGACGTTTGCGATCCTGATCCTCGGGCTCAAGGCCCTCGTGACCGGAAAAGATCGCCTGGAGGTTTTTGGCCGCACGCTTCCGACGCGGGCGATTTTTTCCGCGCTGAACGTCTTTGTGCTTTACGCGATCTCCGCGACTGCCGGCCTTCTGGCGGTGTCGCTTTTCGACCCGGCCGTCCCGCTGCGCGATGCCGGGTTTGAAGTGATTTCCGCCCTGAGCACGGTCGGCCTGAGCACCGGGATTACGGCCGGCCTGAGCCCCGGCAGCAAAATCGCGCTGTGCCTTCTTATGTTCATCGGGAGGATCGGTCCGATCGCCCTCGTCCTTTCGGTCTTTCAAGCCCGCGCCCGGATCGCCTATGATTTTCCGGAGGAGGACGTCGTTGTCGGCTAGGGGAAATTACTATTATGAAATATGCTGTGATCGGTCTGGGGGAATTCGGCTCCTGCACGGCGCTTGGCCTGGCCAAGCGCGGGGCGGAGGTCATCGCGGTGGATATCGACATGAATCGCGTGAACGCGATCAAGGATAAGGTCGCGCTCGCCGTCCGGCTCGACGCCAGCCATGTCGATGCGATGCGGATGCACGGGATTGGGGAGGTCGACGTGCTCATCGCGGGGATCTCCAACAATTTTGAGGCGCAGGTCCTCCTGGTCGTGCATGCGAACCAGGCGAAGATCCCGCGCATCATCGCCCGGGCAACCTCCCCGGATCACATCCGGGTCCTCCATGCGGTCGGGGCGCATGAGGTCTTCAACCCGGAGGAGGAGTCCGCCCGGTGGACGGTGCAGCGGCTGCTCGTGCGGAACATCACGAACTATTTTGAGCTGGCCGACGGGTTCAGCGTGGTCGAGATCGGGGCCCCGGAGAGCATCGTCGGGCAGTCGATCCAGGAGCTCGACCTGCGGCGGAAGTTCCGGATCAATCTTCTCGCTGTCAAAAGCATGAAGACGCTGCCGGATGGATCCCAGGTGCTCAAGGCCTTCAACCCGGTGCCCGACCCCGGGTACCGGATCGCCAGCGGCGAAATTCTTGCTTTCGCCGGCAGCGTGCTGGATATCGCCAACTTCATGGGGCACTACGAGTAGGGTGGGGCGCGCGCGCCAGCTGGTTCCGGAAATCCTTGATTCTTTGCCCCCCGGCGATCCCGCAGCGGTTCGGAGCCGGCGGGACCTGCGCCGGCTCGACGTTGTGCTGGGGGGATCGCGGTGGATCCTGGGCAGGCTGAGCCGCCACCGGTCAGCCGTCCGGCGCGGGGTGGTCGAGATCGGAGCCGGAGAGGGAAGGCTGTGCCGGCGGGTCTCGGAAGTATTTTCGGGAGCCCCTTTTGTGGGTATGGATTTTTTGCCCGCCCCGGCTGGATTGCCCGCACAGGCCGGGTGGGAGCAGGGGGATTTTTTTGAGCGCCTGCCCGGTGTTCGCGGCGAGGTCCTGATCGGAAGCCTGATCCTCCACCATTTTCACGATCGGGAACTGAGTGCACTTGCCGCGCATCTGGACCGGTTCCGCGTGCTGCTTTTTTCCGAACCCTGGCGCAGCCGATCGGCCCTGGCGCTGGCCAGTCTGGCGCGTCCGTTTGTTGGCCGTGTCACCCGGCATGACATGCCGGCCAGCATTCGTGCGGGGTTCCGGCCCGGCGAGCTGGCGGACGTTTTGAAGCTGGCTGGACGCGGCTGGAAAATTCGGGAGTCGCTCTGGCCGGCGGGGACGATACGATTCGAGGCATGGCGGGATATTTGAAGCCGGTGACGATTGTTGGTGGCGGGCTGGCCGGGCTTTCGCTGGGGATTGCCCTCCTGCGCCGCGGGGTGGCGGTTACGGTGCACGAGGCCGGGCATTACCCGCGCCACCGGGTCTGCGGGGAATTTATCAGCGGGGTCGCCGATGAGACGCTCGAGCGGCTCGGGATTTTTTCGCACCTTCGGGATGCTGCGCCGCTTCGCTCGGCGCGCTGGTATTCCCCCGAGGGTCCGGTGGCGGCGCTCGATGTCGAGGCCCGCGGGATCTCGCGCTACCTCCTCGACGACCGCCTGCAAGCCGATTTTCGAAAATCCGGAGGCACCCTCCTTACCGGTTCGAGAGTGCCCTCGGGCGAGCAGGTCGTCTGGGCAGCCGGGCGTCCCCGCACGCCGAGCCGCTGGATCGGGCTGAAGTGTCATGTGAAGGGGCTCGAGCTTTCCTCCGACCTGGAGATGCACCTTGGGAGCAACGGCTATGTCGGGCTGGCAAAGATCGAAGGAGGGGAGGTCAACGTCTGCGGGCTCTTCCGCGCGGCCCCGGGCCGGGGCGGCCGGGGTGCTCTCGCCGGGTCCCTGCGGGCGGGCGGGCTCGGCCGGCTGGCGGAGAGGATTTTTTCTGCGCGCCCCGATCCGGATTCCTTCTGCGCGGTTGCCGGGTTTGTCTTCGGACGCCAGCCGGGGCCGGAGTTTTCGGTTGGCGACGCCGCGCAGATGATCCCGCCGTTCACCGGAAACGGGATGTCGATGGCGTTCGAATCCGCCGCCTGCGCGCTCGGTCCCCTTCTGGAATTTGCCGCCGGCAAACTCGGCTGGGACGAGGCCGCCGCCGCCGCGCAGGCGGCCCAGCGGCGAACGTTCCGCCGCCGCCTGTCGGTGGCGATCCGCCTCCAGCAGCTGCTGGATTTTGCACCCGGGCTCGCCTGCTCGCTCGCCCGTTACGGTTGCCTCCCGGCGGGATTTCTTCTACGCCTTGTCCGCTGATGTACCTTCTTTCCGTTGCCAGTGCATTTCCCCGCCACGTTTTCACGCAACGGGAATGCTGGGACCGTCTTCTCGCTGCCGACGGACTCCGCGGGCTGAAGCCTCGGTCGCGCGAGCTCATGGAAAAAATCCTGCTCGGCGACTCCGGGATCGAGACCCGGCATTTTGCCTGCTCCGACCTGGAGGAGGTTTTTGCATGCGATGCGGGGGGGCTGCACCGCCTTTATGAGGCGGCGGCTCCGAAGCTGGCGGCCGGGGCACTGGAGGCCGCGTGCCGGGCGTCCGGCGTTGAACCCTCCGAACTCGATGCGCTCTTCATCTGCAGCTGCACTGGCTACCTCTGCCCGGGGCTCTCCAGCTATGTGGCCGAATCGATGGGGATGCGCGGGAATGTTTTCCTGCAGGATCTTCTCGGGCTCGGATGCGGGGCCGCCCTGCCGATGCTCGAGGCCGCGCGCTGCTTCGTGGCGGCGCATCCGGGAGCCCGGGTCGCGACGATTGCCGCCGAGGTCTGCTCCGCTGCGTTTTATCTGGATGACGACCCCGGGGTGCTGATCAGCCTCTGCCTCTTCGGCGACGGAGCGGCGGCGGCAATCTGGGGGGACGACCCGTCTGCAGGAACGCATCGCCTGCAGAACTTCCAGACGATCCACCAGCCGGAACACCGCGAAAAAATCCGTTTTGTCAACGAGGGGGGGAAGTTAAAGAACCAGCTCCACCGCTCGGTGCCTGGGCTCGCTGCGCGCGCGGTCGCCGGGCTGTACGACCTCCGGACCTGCGAGCCCGAGCAGGTGATTTCCCACACTGGCGGGCGGGATGTGATCGAGCAGATCGAGGGTGAGATGCCGGGCTTCCCGCTTGACGCCACGCGTTCGGTGCTGCGCGATTATGGCAATGTGAGCAGCCCGTGTGTCCTGCTGGCGCTCGAGCGCGCGCTGGCCGGGCCGGGCGCCGCCGACCGGCTTTGGCTCACGGCATTTGGTGCGGGATTTGCCGCCCACTCCTGCGAGTTGGTCCGCCCAACTGGCAGCTGTTCACCAGCCGCCGCCCATGGTAGGAGACAGGCGTGATCAGGAGGACCCTCGCGCTCGCCGCAATCATTCTTTGGCTGTTTTCCCCTGGCGCCCTGGCGCAGGGGATCAAGGCCGTGCTGGAATCCCTGGTGGCCGCCGAAAAGCCAGCAGCCCCGGCTCCGCCCGCCTCAGAGCAGCTGGACTGGGTGAAACAGCAGCTGGCAGAAACCCCCACCGAAGAACAGATCGCCGAGTCGTTCCAAGGGCGCATCGAGCAGGCCGGACTTCCCACCTCCCGCATCGAGGATTTTCGGGCTGCCGTCCGGGATGCGCGGCGAGCGTACCAGGGCGCTGTCGACGTGCTTTCCTCGATGGTGGCACTCCAGCCCAAGCCCGACTTGAGGCTCCCTCCTCCCGCAAATGAAGAGGAAGCCTCATCGATGCGCGAGCGTCTGCGCCAGGCCTTGCATGTCAAAGTCAGCGCGGAAGAGGAAATCGAGCTCCTCCGCAGGATGGCCCTTCAGCAGCATGCGGTCGCGGAAAATGCGGCTCGCGAGGTGCGCCAGTTCGGGGAGGAGGCGGAGACCTCAAAAAACGATGAGGTCGTCCGGCGGGCGCGCATCCAAGCCGACCTGGCCGGGCTGCAGAAGCGTGCTGCCGAGGCCGCGATCTTTTTTGCGAGCTGGAAAGTGGCCCAGCAAGAGGATCTTCTGAAGGCTGCGCAGCAGCTGCAGGAGGGCCTGAGGGAGGCCCTGCGCGAGGGAGGCTTTGACAGGCTCCTAGATGCGCGGCGGGCGGGCAGGCAGCTCGAGGAGATTCAAGGGCAGGTTCGGTCCGCCGAGAAGGAAATTGCGACGGCGACGAAGGATCACGACCGAGCCGTTGCAGAAGCTTCAGGGCTCAAGGAAGGCAGCGCAGCGGCCCCCCGCCGCCTGGCCGCCGAGGTTCTTGTTTCGGGTGCCCAGGGGCTCGTCACCGCACTCCGCGGGACCGCCAGCCTGCTTGATATCGAAAGGAGCCACTGGCTCGCAGTCAAGCAGCTTTCCGAGGGACTCACCCCGGCGGAAACGCAGGCCGCATCGAAGCAGGCAAAGGAAAACATGCTGGCGCTGCGGGAATGGCGTCCGACGATGGACCGGCGGCTGGGCGAGGCGCGGGATGCCGTGGAATCCGCTCAGAAGCAGCTTGAGGACGGGATCTCTGACGCTTCCCTTCGGGCCATTGTGGAGCGGACGGTTTCGCTCGGACAACGCCGGTTGGAAGCCTTGGGGGGACTCATATCGCGGACCGACCACCTCCTCGCCTCCCACGAAGAATTCCTTCAGGAAATCGACCGGGAGCTCGCCCGCGAAGGGCCCGGACGCCGGGTCACCAGGCTCTGGCAGCAGGTTGGGCTCACGATCGCCGCCGTCTGGTCGTTCGAGATTTTTCCGGCCGGCGACAACAGCATCACGGTGGGAAAGGTTGTGCTGGCGGCGCTGGGGTTGGTCGTTGCGCTCCTTTTGGCGGGGATGATCTCGCGTGGGACCGGCCGTGCCGCCACCCGCAATTTCCGCCTCGCAGAGAACCAGCGCACGCTCGTGGAAAAGTCCGTCTACGTCCCGATCGCCGGGTTCTTCATTCTAACCGTCCTCTACTGGCTGAACATCCCGCTCACGGTTTTTGCGTTTTTGGGCGGCGCTTTGGCGATCGGGTTCGGGTTTGGGGCGCAGAACCTGATGAACAACTTTATCAGCGGGCTGATCCTTTTGCTCGAGCACCAGATCAAGGTTGGCGACATCATCGAGGTGGCCGGGAGCACGGGCAAGGTGACCCACCTCGGAAGCCGGTGCTCGCGGATCCGCAAATTTGACGGCGTTGAGCTCCTGGTCCCGAACAGCGCGTTCCTCGAGAAGGAGGTCACCAACTGGACGCTGGCCGACCCGCACCACCGGTACGACTTCATCATTGGGGTCGCTTATGGGTCCCCCGTTGAGAAGGTGATCGCCACGCTGGAATCCGCCGTCGAGCGCCAGAGCGAGATCCTGCGCGACCCGCTCCCCGGCGTCTTTTTCGACTCGTTCGGGGATTCCGCGCTGGTCTTCCGGGTTTATTACTGGCTGGAGCTGGGCGGGACGCTGGACCCGCGGCTGGTTGGCAGCCAGCTCCGCTGCCGGATCGAGCGGGACTTCCGGGCTGCGGGGATCGAGCTGCCCTTTCCTCAGCGGGACCTCCATATCCGGACCACCGATCCGCTCCAGGTGCGGCTGGAAACGGCGGGAGACCCACAATATTCTACGATGAAAAAGACCACTCGGGAGGCGGGGGAAGAATGAAAGAAAAAATCTGGAATTGCGGGGATGTCGTGGCCGGCGGCCTGACCGGGCTCCTTGCTTTTGCCGTATACGCGTGGACGGCCGCCCCCAATGTCACCCTGCTCGACTCGGGGGAATTTATCGTGGCGGCGCAGCATTTTGGGGTCCCGCACCCGACCGGCTACCCGCTCTGGACGCTGCTGGCGTGGATCTTTCAGCTCCTCCCGCTGGGCAATGCCGCCTGGGAGATCAATATCTTCAGCGGGGTTTGCGGCGGCCTGGCCGTCGCCCTGACCACTGCGCTGACGCGGAGTTCGCTCCGGTGGCTGATGGAAGATCGCCTCGCCCCCTGGCGAGGCCTGGGGACGATCATCTCCGTCACGGGCGGGCTGCTCTTCGCCTTCAGCTTTTCGATGTGGTCGCAGGCGACGATTGCGGAGGTGTACACCCTGCATGCGCTTCTGATCGGCGCCTACCTCGCCGTCATCTACATCTGGCTCCGGAGGCCGGACCGCCTCGGGATTTTGTTGCTCGCGTTTTTCCTGCTCACCCTCTCGTTCAGCAACCACCACCTGAGCATCGCGATGGCCCCGATTCCGTTCCTGGCCGTCCTCCTGGTCCGCCGGGAAATCTTCTGGGACCTGCTCCTCGCCTCCTTGCTCACCGCCCTCCTCGGATACCTCGGGTTCTCGATCCTCTCCGCCGAGCCCCCGATCCTGCGCACCGCCATCCGGTTTTTTTATGTGGTGATGCTCGGGCTGGCCGTGCTGGTGGTCGTCCGCCGAATGCGCCTCGAGTGGCGTCTGGTCGCCTACCTGCCATTTGTTGTTGCGTTGGGGCTCATCCCGTACGCGTACATGCCCTTCGCCTCCTCCACAAACCCCCCGATGAACTGGGCGTACACCCGGACCCCCGAGGGATTCTACTTTTCGTTCAACCGCTCGCAGTACGGAGGCAGCCTCTCGCAGCAGAGTCTGCGAAGCCTCGGGCGCCTTATGGGGACATCAGGCGGGAGTGCCTCTCAGGCGGCTTCTGCCGAGGAACTTCCGGCGGCTTCGCTCTACTCGCGCCTGAGTGATTGGACAGGGTTCTTCTGGCTCCAGCTCGGCCGCAGCTTCACTCCGATCGGGATCCTTGCGTACTTTGCTGCGCTGCTGGTGATTTTTCGCGTCACCGATGTTGCGCGCAGGACATGGGTTTACCTCCTTGAGTTTGCATTTCTTCTGGCGGCCATCCTTCAGCCGATCGCCGATGGCGCCGGGATCGACGTGAACGGGTGGTGGCTCCAGATGCCGTACCATTCGTACACCAACCTGATTTTTGCGCTTCTGGCGGCGCTGGGACTCGCCTACGGAATGGCTGCCATCCTGTCAAGGTTTCCAAGGTTGGCGTGGAGCAGGTTCCTGCTGCTGGCGCTTCCCCTGATGCCTCTCTACCTGAACGAGGCGGGATGCAGCCAGCGCGGGCGGTGGTTTGGCTGGGAGTTCGGGCACGACATGCTCAACGGCCTGCCGAAGGACAGCGTCGTTTTCGGCGGGACCGATCCCGGCCGGTTTGTCCCGACCTACATGATTTTAGGGGAGAGCTCGCAGGATCCCTCGGTGAAGCGGGATCCGGGGTTCGACCGGCGTGACCTCTACATCATCACCCAGAACGGAGTCGGGGAAAAACTTTACCGCAACTACCTGGCCGACCACTACGGGCCGACCCGCCCGGCCCCGAAAAATCCCTTCGAGCGCTGGCTGGGCCGGCAGGACGCCTACCCGAGGACGCCGCTCGTTTTTCCGACGGAGGAGGAGATCGATGCCGCGATCAAAAAGGAGGTTGAGGAGCAGATGAAGGACGGGGGATCGCCCGACCCGGCGGTCGCACACAGCGTGGTGACGAGGTTGATCTGGGAGAAAAACCGCGACGCCCACGAATTTTTTGTGGAGGAGAGCTTCCCTCTCCATTGGTCGTACGACCACGCGATCCCGAGCGGGCTCACGTACCGCATCCTGAAAGATCCCCTCAAGGAACTGCCGGCTGAGGCGGTGAAAAAGGACATGGAGTTTTGGAACCGGTACGTCAATCGGCTGATCGAAGATCCGAACTTCGCCAAGGATTACGACGCGCAGAGATCGTTTTCCAAGCTCCGCACGACGACGGCCAACCTCTACCGCCACCGCAAAATGGACAAGGAGGCGGAACTTTCGCTCAGGCAGTCGCTTCTCCTGTGGCCGGGCAACCCGGAGAGCCTCACAACGCTCACCGGGATGCTCTGGGACCGCGGGGATTTTGACGGGGCCATCGAGGTGTTAAAGCCCGCCAACGCCGAGGACATGAACAACATCGGGCTCTGGCGGATTCGGGCCTACGCAGAAAAGCGCAAGGAGCTTGACGGGGAGATCCAGGCGACGAGGCAAGACCTTGAGAAGAACCCGAAAGACCGCGAAAAAACCGACAAGCTTCTCGAGCTGTATTTCACCACCGGGGATACCAACCGGACGTCCGAGCTGCTCAAGACCGCCATCGGGACGTTCCAGGATGACCCGGAATTCCTGACGCATGCGATCCAGGTGAGCGGGCTGAACGCGCTGCCGGACCGCGAACTCGAGGCCGCCAAGCGCCTTGTGGCCGTGAGCACCAACGTCGAAACCGCCCGCGTTTTCCTGGCGCGCGCGCACTTTAAGAACAACGATAAGACAAATTTTTATCCGGCGGCGCGGGCGGCGATCGAGGCGGGCGGCCTGCCGGTCCAGGAGTCGTTCTTCGGCGAGCCTCTCTATGCGCCCTGGCGCGAGGAGGAGGAGTTCCAAAAGCTCAAGGACTCGCCTCGCGTGCCGGGGGCGGCTGAGGCAAAACCGGAAAAGTGAGCTTCAGCCGACCGCGCGCACGAGCACGTCGGCGACGCGGTCCATCTCGGCGGTCGTGTTGTAAAAATGCGGGCTGAAGCGCAGCCACGCCGACCCATCACGCAGCGATCGCAGCGAGGCGACGATGCCTGACGACTCGAGGACGGCGTAGAGCTCGCCGCTTACCTTCCCGGGGTGGCTGGCGGTCAGGATGCCCGAGCGCATCGGATCGGTTTCATCCGGCGAAAGAAAGCGGAACCCGGCTTCGCGCAGGCGGCCGTGGAGGTGGTCGCGCGCGGCGAGGATCGCGGCCTGAACGCGGTCAAGGCCGATCGCCTGAAGCATATCGAGAGAGGCCTTCATCCCGTACATGCCGGCGATGTTGAGAACTCCGGGTTCGTAGCGGCGAGCGGTTTCCTCGAAGACAATTTCGTCCTGCGCGACAAAATCCGGCGAGCGCACGTTCCACGAGCCGACGAGCGTCGGCCGGCAGAGCCCGAAGTTTTTGCGGGCGACATAGACGATCCCGATCGCGAGCGGCCCGAGCATCCATTTGTGGGCATCCGCACTTAAGAAGTCGACGTGATCGACCCGGAACGGGCCGGCTCCGACGCTCTGGATAGCATCGACCGAGAAGAGGATGCCGCGGGAATGCAGGAGCTGGCCGATGGCTTCGATATCGATCCTCCAGCCGGTCAGGAAGTGACAGGAGGCGAGCGCGACAAGCCGGGTGCGCGGGCTGAGCGCCCGCTCGACCAGGTCGGGGGTGATCCGGCCGGGAGCCCCGGGCTGCAGTTTGCGCAGCACGGCCCCCCTAGACTGCAAGGCGGCCCATGGGTAGACGTTCGACGGGTAGTCGTCCCCGTAGCAGACGATCTCGTCCCCGGCCCTCCACTCCAGCCCATTGGCAAATAGGCACAGCCCGAGGGAGGTCGGCCCCAGGAGGGCGACCTCATCCGCATGGGCTCCGATGGCCGACGCGCACGTGGCGCGGGTTCTCGCGACATCCCGAAGCACGTCTCCGAATTCCTGATGGTGGGAGCAGCTCGCCTCGGCGTGGGCGCACATCGCATCCGCCGCGACGCGGGGCAGCACGGTCACCCCGGCATGGCCGAGAAAAATGCGCTCCCTCGCTACCGGGAACGCCTCGAGGCGCGCCTCCTCTGTCGCAAAGACGCTCACTTCCGGGCCTCCTCCGCCTCGTGGATCAGCTTCCAGAAATCCTTCGTTCCGGCCAGCCCGCCATCCTCATCGTCGAGCGGGAGGTTCGAACGGAAAAGAAAGTCGCGGATCGTATTTTTGTGGAGGACCCGGTGGATGAGGAGGCCCTCGGGGTGGCGTTCGAAGTAGATCCGGTACTCCTTGGCGCGGTAGCGGTGCAGCGTTCTCCCGTCGCGCGACACCCGGCCGAAGCCCTCCTGCGCCAGCGAATCCAGATCCTCCGGCAGGAAATGGAATTCCGAGAGGAGGTCGAGCTGGAGATCCTTCGGGAGCTCCGCCATCTCCGCCGCGCTGATCCTGTTGAAGATTACCTGAAACACGCCCCTACCATAGGCGCGAACCGGTGGCGTCTGGCAAGAAGGGAAAATCCTGGCAAAATTAGGTTCGGCTACGAGATCCCGTTCAACCGCCTCTTCTACGTCTTCCCGCCCCCGCGCCCGCTGGCCGAGATTGATGCCGAACTCAAGGGGGTCAACAACCGGATCCTCACCATGAACGGGGAGCGACGAAATGAGCACGATCCGGCAGCCATCATATTTGACAGAAAGCTGGAAAGTTGGGAAGCTGGCAATGTGAAAGCCACTCTCGATCTACCCGGCGATCTCCTGCGGGAAATGAAGCTGCGTGCCGTGCTTGAGGGACGGAAGTTCAAGGACGTGGCTGCGGAGGTTTTCCGTCGTGGCCTGACGCAGCCGGCAACAAATTCCCGCATTCGCCATCGCGTGAAACTCCCGATGGTCAAGTGCCGCCACCCGGCCGTCAAGGATCTCACGCCGGCGGACGTGGCCGACGTGCTGATCAAACAGGAGGCGGAGTGGATCCATGAAGCTTCCCGACGTTAATATCTGGCTGGCCCTGTCGCTCTCCAAGCACAGCCATCATACTGCCGCGACGTCCTGGCTGCAGGCCGTGGAACAGGATATCTGCTTTTGTCGCGCCACCCAGCAGGGATTGCTGCGGCTGCTCACCACCGAGGAAGTGCTGGCCAGATATGGCAATCCCCCGCTAACGAACCGCGAAGCATGGCGCATTTACGACCGATTCATGGACGACGACCGCATCTCCTTCGCCCACGAACCCGAGGGGGTGGAGAAAGTCTGGAAGACTCTTGCGCTCAGGGAAAGCAACTCTCCAAAACTGTGGATGGATGCCTACCTTGCCGCATTTGCCCTCAGCTCCGGGTTCCAAATGGTCACCATCGACAAGGCGTTCAGCCGGTTCAGCGGACTGAAAGCCCTGATTTTGAAATCCCAAACCCCCTGACCGAGATCTCCCGCAGCCATCGAACCACGGACGCCCCTGGCAGACCCTGCGTACGTTTGAGGCGTAAGCAGACCGCAGCCAGGATCCGGAGGCAAAATCACAACCGTGATATGCCTTGCCAAATAAACACCGACTTTTTGTGGCCGCATCTTGTCAAACCCCGGAGCATCCGATACTTTCACCAGTTCAGCATTCAAGGATGGGTGGCAGAGTGGTCGATCGCGCACGCCTGGAAAGCGTGTTTACCGAAAGGTAACGAGGGTTCGAATCCCTCCCCATCCGCTCCTGCGCCGCAGGCGCAGCAAATCCCTGAGAGAGGGATGAAGGGCTCTCCACCAAACAATGGGGATGAGAGTCCTCTTTGTTGAGCCCAGCGGATTCCGCCGCCGGGTCTTCGCGAGCGCCGCGGTCGGAAAACTTTCAAAACTTGATCGGCCGGGGAGCTTGTTGAACTGCGGGACCTCGGGATTTTCCCAGAGGCGAATCATACCACCTCTTTAAGATAAGACGACATCTAAGTTTTGGCAGAAGCGTTTGCTTGAGCGTGGAGCCAGGGGCGGCCGACCAGCGAGAGGACTTTGCCTGCGTCCTCCCAAAAGCGGCGCAGGCCCGGCAGCAGCGCGTCCCGCAGTTTGTCAATGGAGTCGAAGAGCCCGTTGGCAAAGCCCTCGGTGTCTTTGAGGATGTCCCAGAGCTGCTCGCAGGGGTTGAGTTCGGGACTGTAGGGCGGCAGAGGCAGGATAAATACCCCCTCGGGAAGCCGCGTGTCGCCAGGGCGCAGGTGGAAGCCAGCCTGATCGGCGATGACCACGTGGAGGGCCCCGGGATCGCTCGCTCGCAGGTGGTCAAGGAAGAGGCGGTTGCATTCCAAGTCCACGGTGGGCAGATGCAGGAACTCGGCGCGGCCCTCCACCACATCGAGCGCCCCGTAAAGGTAGTCCCACTCGTAGCGGGTCTGACGGCGCACGCTTGGCCGCACCCCTTTGGTGATCCACACCCTCCGGGTCTCGGTGTGGAGGCCGAATCTCGCTTCGTCCATGACCCAGACCCGCGCCCGGCTACCGGCCGGCAGTTCCAGAGCCGAGAGTTGCTTGCCTAGTTCATTTTTGAACGCCTCTGCCGCTTGCGGATCTGCTCCGGGGTGACTGGGCCGCGGCACCCGCAGCACCCCTCCGAATTTTTTTAGCCACTGCCACACCGTCACATACGGGCGCTTGATCCCGTGCTCCCGCTCCAGCCATTGACGGGCGGCCTCTGCCGTTGCCCAGCGCCCGCTTCCCACTCCGGCTCTCAACTGCCGGATCACCGCCTCTGGGACTCCGCGAAGTTCCCCGGGCTGGGGGCCCGGCCTACCGCGATCCAAAAGTGCCTCGAAACCCTCGCGCCGAAAGTCGCCCACCCACTCGAATACCGTTGCCCGCGACACCCCGCAAAGTCCCGCAATCTCCTGCGCGGTGTGTTCGCCCATCGCCGCAAGTTTCACGCACAGCAACCGTGTCTTGAGCCTCGCGTCCTTTTCCTGCCGGTATCTTCTCTCTATCTGAGCGCCCAGGTCCGGCCTCCCGAGCTTTAAGGTTTGTTTACGCACGCACCATCTTCGCAGGACATTCCCGTTGATGTCCAGTTAATTATAATAGATGGTATCAGTCCGTTGGAGCGCATGGAATGGGCCGGTCAGCAGGGTTGGAGTTCAGAGCCAGGAGAGCAAGAAATTTTCCACTTCGCCATCCGGGTCGTATTCGTGGGCACCCGGGTGAATTCGGATGCGGCACCGGTCGGGAATTCCCAGACGGCGATAGGTTTCCGCCACCTCTGAGGCAGGCTTTGAAAAACCGGAAACATCGAACACCTTGTCCTCGGCCCCGGCCTCAAGGAAGAGCGGTCTGGGGCACACCATGCGGGCCACTTCGGAGTCCAGAAAACGTCTTGCGGAACCAGTCCACACCCAGTCCTCCCAATTATATCGGTGCCTGTCATTCACGAAGCAGGAACATGCGACGGCTCGGAGGCGAGGTTCAAGGGCTCCAAAATAGAGGGAATAGAACCCGCCGTAGGAAAGGCCGGTGATGGCCATCCGGTCAGGATCGATTTCCGAGTGGCCGGTCAACCATTGAAACGAGCACTGGAGCTGGCGGAGGTCCCAAGCAACCCGGGAGCCGCCGAGATGACGGAACTCGCGGTCGAGGAGATACTGGTCAAAACAAGGCTTCAACCCATTTCCCCAAACCAGAAGCTGCGGCGAGAACACCGCGATCTTGCGGGCTCGCAAGCCGCGGATCATCGCATTGTAATTTGCCGTGTGGCCATCCAATATCCCGGCGGCGAGTTCCGGTGATCCCTCGCCTCCGTGAAGGGCCATGACAAGCGGATTTCGGCCCGGAGAATTTGGCAGAAACAGCAGCCCGTAGCCATTCTGCTCCGGAGTGACATGGGTGACGACACGGAAAATCCGGCCCAGTTCGTCATCTCCAATCAGGCGGCAGGTGGCGGATCCCGCGACTTGGGGCTCACTGAGCGGCCAGCCGAGCATTCGTGCCAATGCCTCCCGGTAAACGGCCAAGCTTCCGGCGTAGGAATCCTCCGATGACAGGTCCGGGCAAAAATACCCGGCCCGCTCGGCGTCCGCTTGTATCCTTTGTCGATCAAGGAGCTGGCGGGTGGAGTCCAAAAGCGCTTGACGATCTTCCTCGCATTGCTGCTGGGGGATCATGCGGTGAACCGGGTGTTGCTACTGGTGGATGTTTCGAAATAGCCGACCATTTCAGGGGTGGGATGACGAAGGGAAATAATGCACAAGGAGGAGCCCTGGCGCCTGATCATCTTTATAGGGCTCCGCGCCGGGCCTCGAGTTCTGAGCGAATCCCTCCCATCCGCGCGCGATTGAGCGGGTAGAGCCAGATGAAAACCAGCCCGCAGGCCCAGACGATCAAGGGGAGCACGACGTAGAGGACGAGCATCGAGCGAAGAACCTCCGGCGGTTGCTCGACAGCGCGCTTGACATCGAATCCCGAGATGTTGAGCACAAAGCCGCCGAGACCCATCGAGCAGGTCAGCGCCGCTTTGATGAACCACGAAAAAAATGCATTGAGAGCACCTTCGCGGCGGCGCTCCGTTCCCATCTCATCGTAGTCCGCCACGTCCGCCTTCATCGACGGAATGAAGAGCCACACTGCAGCAATGGCGCAGGATTCAAACATTCCCGGGATGACCTGCAGATACGGCATGGCTGGGGTCATCAGGAAATAGTTTAGCGCGTGTCCGAACATCGTGATCAGGAGCATGAACCCGATAACCTGCTTTTTGTCGAACCGCTCGCCGAGCCACGTGTAGAGAGGAATGCACAGAATCCCCGTGACGACCAGCGCTGTGCCCTTCCATCCCGCAATAACCGAGGCTGCCGCAAGGTCGCCCCGGCAGACATAGTAGATGTTCACATACTGGCCTAGGCTGTTGACGGAGTAGCTTCCGACAACCAGAAAAAACGAAAGTCCGATAAGCATCCAGAGAGGATGGCACGATGCAGATTCGCGGATGCTCCGCCAGAAGGGATCGCGCTTTTGATTGCGGGTTTCCGTCTCGTAGTAGCGTTCCCGCACGAACAGGGCGGGGAGCATTCCGAAGATGATGATGAGCAGGCCGATGAACCAACTGCAGGTTTTCATACCATGCACGATGTCCGGCTTGCCGGTTGCGGGATCTGCAAATAGCGGGCTTGCAAAGATGGCCATCGCCCATCCGCCAAGCAGCCCGGTGAGCTTGCTGAAGAATGTCATCCACGCGGTCAGCCTGGTCCGCTCATCGTAATTCGGTGTCAGCTCGAGCTGCAGTCCGTAATACGGCATCGCCCAGCAGGAGAAGCACGCGTAGAAAACCATCCCCACCGCCAGAAGGTAGATCACCATCCCTGTTTCACCCCAGTGAACCGGGGGGCGCCAGAGCCAAGGCGAAACGATGCCCGTGAGCAGTGCCCCGACGACAAGGAACGGCCGCCGTCTTCCCCACCGCGTACGCGCATTGTCCGACACATTGCCCATGATCGGATCCAGCACCGCATTCCATGCCTGGAAGACCATGAGGATCATGCCGAGCTTGGCAGGGCTCATTCCGAGGCCGATGTTGAAATACGGCATCCACATGACCCCGAGCATCAGGCCTGTTGCAAAAAAATCCACCGAGCCGCCCGCGCTGAATGCCAGCTTCTGGACGAGCGGGATGCGATCCCTGTCCGCGATTAATCCTGTGCGGGTCATTGCGGGCAGCCCTCGTGAGATGGCCATGCCCATGAACTGGCAGGCGGCGCGGGCTGATTCAGGGAAGGGCGGGGGAGCATGGGATGGATGGAAAAGATGTTGGATGAAGGGGGGAATTCTTCAAGGATCCTTCCGCAGGAGAAAGGCGCGCGGCATTTTACATACACTCCGCTTGAGAGGTGGGTGGGGGTTGCCTGCGCGCGAACCTTCATGGGAATCAGGGCGATGCAGCGAAGCTCCTTTCTAAAAGCACAGCAGATCCGCACCAGGAGGTTGCCCGTTGGAATATCAGGAAGCCATTCGAAATTTCGATGCGATCCGGATGCTCACAAAAGGTCTCCGTGATGCGCCAATTCCCCTGCTGCAGGGGGATTTCCAAGGTGTCCGGAGTTCCGGAAAATGTGTGCGTCACCACAAGCATGTGGTTTTCATTGGTGCGAACAACCGCCTGCCAGCCTCGGGGATTGCGCCAGCTTTCGGAAATTTCCCCATGCAGCCGACTGCACCCGGACTTGATGACAGGGGCCGCCTTTCGGTAAATCTCCTGGGCCTTCAGCGCAAGGGCCCATTGGCAGGAAGAAAGTTCGGTGATTTCTCCTGAGAGACACATGCGTCCGAGAAATGTGGCGCAAAGACTATAAAATAGCCGCTGGTCGGTATCTGACTTCTTCAGCACGGCCCAGATTTGAGACTGTCTCGGAAGGACGAGTCTTTGGAGATTTGCAGCGATGATTGGAATTTCCGGTAGTTCATGTGCATCTGAAAACGAGGACATTGCGGTTCGGGCCAGCATGGATGGCTCAAGCCGGTGTCCTCCGGAGGCGCAGTTTTCAATCACCAGATCGGGAAGACGCTCCCGGATGCGCTCAAAGAACCGGTAGATCCCGAGAACCTGTTTTCGGAGCCCCTCGCCTTGGGAAGCTGGATCGTCGCAGCCGATGCCGATGGTCTCGTTGTAATCGACCTTCAGATACCCGAAGCCTCCGCGATCCAGAAGGCCGACAACGTGATCTGTCAGATATTCCACGACGAAAGGATCGTTCATATCCCAGAACCGGCGTTCCCCGACGGTCAGCGGTCGTCCATCCCGCTTGAGCAAATGATCGACCAGCGAGAATGCTGAGGATGCCCGCCCGCAGGTTTCCATTTCAAACCAGAGCCCCGGGACAAGCCCACGCTCGCGAATTGCCTTGGCGGTCGCTTCCAAGCCATGGGGGAAAAGCTCTTTGCTGGGCATCCAATCCCCATGGCTATCGCTCCAAGAACCGTTTCCGTTTTTGTACCATCCGGCATCGATGACCAGATACCTGACGCCCGATCCCTTCAGGCGATCCGCGATGGCGAGGACATCCTCGTGCTTCGGGTTTCCCCAGGTGCTGCACCACTCGTTAAAAGTGACAGGCAAATCGCGTTCGATCTCCGGATGCTTGTCGGCGGTTCTGTGCTGGGGGAAAGTCAGGCGTTCGCATAGGTCATCGAGTGTGCCATGAACACAGGCAGCCACTGCAGGCGGTGACACCAAAGACTCTCCGGGTTCCAGCGTCATTGTCCAATGCCCGAATTCCCGATCTGCCAATCCCCCGGAGAGGCAAACGTCGTCGTGCTGGCGGAAAATTTCCATCTGCCACGAACCTGCCCAACCCAACTGAACTCCCCAGAGGACCGAGGCAGCCGTGTCCTCAACAGCCAAAAACGGAAACCACCGTCGCACCGGCATGGAGCCGATCTGGCCGAATCGCTCGCTGAACATGGCATGGCCCGACCACGAACGCTCCAGGTGCAGGGCCTCGATGCTGCGGGTCTCCAGCCGCCCCTCCGCGCTCCAACCAGACCGAAACCTGTGCACGCGCAGCCTGCCGACCGCATCTGCGGAGTCAAAAGGGGAAATGCCGGAAAGGGAAAAGCTGCTCAGCATTTCAAGGGTCACGGGGTTCGTTGAACCATTGGAGAACTCGACCTCGATATGAAAAGCCTGCTCCCCGCTTCGCCAGACAAGCCGATGCTCCAGTGTGCATCCCAACTCATCGGCCAGCACTGTGCGGATGTGCGTCCCCTCGTCGTCCCGGCTCACTTTCTGGTTGGAATAGCGAAATCGGTTAACAGATGCGGAATTCCTCATCGTGTGGCCATGCGCGCCCCCGGGGGGGCAGGGGTCGCCGACAATTTTCAGCTGGGCCAGAGAATCCAAAACGATGGCTGCAGGATTTCCCGCATCCGGCATCGAGTCGATAAACGGCAAGCCGGCAAGCCCCGAGCGTCGACTGGCAAGCTGATCTCGGAGCCCGGTCGGATAGATCTGCAAACCGACTTTTCCGGTGTGCGGATCAAGGGGAAAGCAAAGAGTTGTTCCAGCGATGTCAAATTCCGAAAGCATGGGGATCTCCAGCTTTGGCCGCGGCAAGGAACGATGCCCTGCTCCGCCATTTTTCCGCCTGGGTATCGGAGCAATGCGTATCTGGTGCCCGGTCCTTCCTTAGCATGCGTGCGCTTTTCATAAATGAGACAAAGAGTTCAAACAAGCCATCTCGGAGGAAATCGGCCCTCCGAATTGGATATTCAAATGGGCTTCTGGAACAATCGGCGCGTGATTTTACATAAAACTGCGCGGGAGATTTCACCACGTATCCTTGCCGATCCGACCTATTGCAGGCCTGCGTATGCGCGGCATTGCTATTGTATGTCAAACAGGCAGACAATTCTCCCCCGCCCATTCAATGCCAATTTCATGGTCATGACGTCTTATCCCTTCAAGCTTGGCCTCCGCCTTACCCTTGTTCCATTGATTTATCTGGCCGTATTTCTCGCCGGGTCCGCAGAAACAAACGCCGTCGAAGGGAAGAGCGCAGCTACCGGCCCGGCCCCGGTCCTCGTGGATTTCGAGGCTGATTTCGAACCCCTCGCTGCGGTGACGCCCGCATCCCGCATTACGGGATCGCTGCCGGCGAGTCTGCGTGACGATTCCGGTTGGGCGGGACTGGACATCCATTACGCACCCGAGACCGCGACTCTCTACTCGGGCAAGCAGTCGTTGCGGATGAAGGTCTCGAACGTGACGAAGGGTTGGGCGCAGTTGACGGTGCCGGGGCTTCCCCTCGACCTTCAGCATTTCACAAAGATCTCCGCGGCCTTCCTCGCGCCGGGGGCGAGCAAGGTCACCCTCTATCTCCGCAAACACGAGTATCCTTTCACCACCTACTGGGAGCAGAGCTTTGATGTCCGGCCGGAGTGGCGCCCGTTCGAGTTTCTGATTCCGCCGGTTGTCGAGGATCCGCAGGCCCTGCTGACGATCACGACGAAAAGCGAGGGAGACCTTCTCATCGACGACCTTTCCGTGTCGTTTCCGTCGGCGGAATCGATCGGGCAGAATTCCCCGGCGCGGAAGGGGAACCAGATGCCGGTCTCCTCGTTTCCCCTCGGTTTGGCCGGGCAGTGGTCGGTTCAGCACGGAAGGCATGGGCTTGGTCGGGCGTTTGCCGACACGGGGGTTCCGGGACCGACCGGGGTCGCTGCGCTGCAGTTCGGCGTGGGCGGAGAGAAGCCTCCCTACGTGAACACGGGGGCGCGACTGGTGTCCCCCGCATTTTCCCTCAACGGGGGGCGTCCGCACGGTGTGGGGCTTTACATCAAGGGAAGCCAGTCCGAGCAGGTGGTCCAACTCAGCCTGCTTGACCCCTGGTCGCCAAAAAATGCCATGAGCAGGGTTTTCAAGGTGGGCACAGACTGGCAGTGGATCTCGATGACCGGAGACCTGCCCTACAGCATGCGCGGGTATTACAACCTCAGCATCAGCACGGGGGAGCGCGCCTGGATCGACGGGATCACCGTCACCGAGGGGAAGGGGGAACCTGCGTTCGCAAGGAGCTGCGGGGTGGAGATTTCCCTGCGCGCAAAAAAACCATACGCCCTCTATTTTCCTGACGAGGTGTTTGAATGCGATCTCGCGGCGGTCGGACAAACCGGGGGTGTTGCCAAATATGAAGCGACCTTGACGGATCCCTCCGGTAATGCGATCCCGCTCGATCCGGGTGAGCTTGCCGGGGATTGCCCGGTGAAAAAACTCACCATCCCGCTGAGGCGCACCAAAAACTTTGGAACCTACCTGCTGACCATCCGAGCAGTTGGTAAGGAGGGGGAGGCTCTGTCGCATAGTGCGGAACTGGCATTTCACCGGGTCCACCATCCGCGGAAGGCGGGCGTCGATGCGCCGGACTCACCGTTCGGGATCCATATCAACCCGACGCCCGCTGAGGCCCGTATGGTCAAGGAACTCGGGTTCAACTGGGTCAGGGTCCACGATGGGGGACAGGAGGTGACCGGATGGTATTTCCTCGAGCCATCCCCGGGGCAGTTTGATTTCACGTATTCGGACCGCGCCATCGAGATCCTGCGCGGGCAGAACCTCAGAATTCTGGGAATGCTGAACATGGCACCGCCTTTCTACACCGACTGTCCGGCCAACTACTCCGAGCCCGGTCACACCCGACAATATTTCGTAGTGAGAAACGATTGCCGGTCGAAGTGGCAGGACTACGTCCGGCGGATCGTTTCCCGGAACACCGGCAAGATCGATGAGTGGGAGGTGATGAACGAGCCTTACGCCGGGCTGAGCTTTTTCATCAAGAAGGCCGAAAAGCAGGGCAGCGGGTCCTATCGGATGACCGCCGGAACAGCGGAGAACTACGTCCAGCTGTTTGGAGACGCCTTCACTGCAGCGAAGGAGGCCAATCCCGGGGCGAAGCTGGTTTGGATGATGAACCACGAGACCGGGTGGAACGACCGATGCATCCGCGCGGGGATCACGGATTTTTGCGATATCGCCTCCTATCATTACTATCTCGTCGGCAATCCTCTCGATGGATTTCCTGAGACGAAATTTTCCGGGGTCGCCCATCGTTTGAAATCCGAGTTGCAGGCAGCCGGCAAGGACCAGCCGTTCTGGAACACTGAGGCCTCCGCGGCCAACCTGCAGGTGCCATGGAAGAGCAGTCCGGCGTTCGAGGTTGGGGAGTGCGAGAAGATGGCGAACGCTCTGGTGAGATGCTATGTCTCGTTCCTGGGCTCAGGTTCCAAGAAGTGGTTCCTCTACAGCGCCCACATTTTCAGCGTATGGGCCCCATTCTACTATGGATTTACCGCGCCTGACGGAACCCTTGCTCCGGCTGCCACTGCCCTGTCCACATTTATGTGGCTTGCCGAGGACAAGGTTTTTGATCGTGCGGTTCCCGTCGGCGAAGGAGTGTTCGCTTTCATCTTCTCCGGGGACTCGGGTTCCATCGGGGTTCTTGCATCCAACCGCAGTGAGCCACTCGTTCTGAAATCGCTCCCCGAGGGCTGGAAACTGCTCGACAGGAACGGAAACCCGGTCTGGCCGTCAGCGGCACCCTTCTCCCGCGACAACGTCAAATACATCGTGTTTCCTCATCGCGCCGGGGAGGACGAATGGGAAGCCCTTTCGTCGCTGCGCCTGCTTCCGGCCGGGTAGGCGGCCCGGCATCGCCTGGAATACCCGTTGGCTTGACACTCCATTCATGACATATTCACTCCGTGAGCAAGGGATCTTCTCCAACCCAGACGCCGCGAAACCCGCGCCCCGGACGCCCGGTGAGCCTTGGTGACATCGCTGCCAAAACCGGGCTCTCACGGACGGCCGTGTCCTATGCGCTGAGGGATCATCCCGGGATCCCCATTGATACCCGCGAACGGGTCAAGAAAGCCGCCGGAAAGCTTGGATATATCCCGGATGCCAGAATGGCCCTCCGGATGGAGCGGGTGAGAGACACCAAAACGAGGGCATCTGTCCCTATTGCCTGGCTGAACATGGACAAGGCACAGGATATCTGGGAAAAGAAGCTGTTTCTCCACCCTTATATCGAAGGGGCGCGCGACCGCTGCACCGAGATGGGCTACCGTCTAGACGAGTTCTGGGTGAGGGAGCCGGGCATGACGATGCGCCGTATGTCCGAGATTCTCTACCATCGTGGAATCCAGGGTGTCATCGTCGCCCCCTCGGCATTTTATTCCGCCGGGCACATCCGCCTCCAATGGAAAAATATTGCGGCCGTCTCCTTCGACAAGGGGATCCTTGCTCCGCGTATCCACAGGGTTGTGCCGGACTATTTTTACAACATTCTGCTGACCCTCAAAATCCTGAGGCGTTCCGGCTACCGCCGCATAGGAGTCCTTCTGCAGCAGCAGACCGATCGCAAATCCACCCACCTTTACTCCGCAGGGATCCTCTACTTTCATTCGGTGATCCCCAAGGCGGAGCGCATCCCCCCGCTCATCGATCTCATGAAGTCCGATTTCCAGAAAAAGTTCGTGGCTTGGTTCACCAAGCACAGGCCCGACGTGGTTGTTTGCCACCATAGCGAGGTCATCGAATGGCTCGCCGGGCTCGGATACCGGGTTCCTCAGGAACTCGGCGTCGTTCACTTGGGCATTGAGGACGATGTGAAGGACTGGGCGGGCATTCGCCAGAGAAAACGGGACATAGGAGCCTCTGCGGCCGAACTCGTTATTTCGCTTGTTCAGAACTACCGCTTCGGCCTCCCGGATCCCTCGCAGGACACCCTCATCCAGGGGCAGTGGCACCATGGGAAAACCCTTCTGATTCCAAATCCGCACGCGAGCCGACGTTGATCGATGGGAGTCCGATTCCGCGCATGAGGGTGGCTTAGGGGCTTCGTGAGTCCGGAGGAAATACGGATTTTTCGGGGCGTGTATGTGGCGCTTCCTTCGTTCGCACAAACCGGATAACCCGGCCCAGGAAATGGCGTTGGTTTACCAACCGATCCGGCCAGAAGGCATAATACAGGACCGCCTCACGCCCGGCCTCTCGATCCGAACTGCCCACGATCGTCGGATACCAGACCTTCTCACCAGGCCGGCATTTCAGAAGAGTCGCAGGCGCTTCCCACCGGATGAGGTCAGTACTTGTGGAATAGACGAGGCTTCCACTCCAAGTATGCCACACCATGAACCACAGATTCAGACTGGTGTTGAAATGAACTGAGGGATTGCCGCCGGCAAATCGCGACAGCGGCTTGATCGGCGTCGCCCGGCCGCCCAAACCGGGTTCGGAAAATTTCCCTCGGTAGAGCTTTCTCCACGTGCCTGGCGAGGCATCCGGATCCTCCGAGACAGCCATGCACAAATAGTATTCTTGGAAGAAACAGACCCAACGGGAGTGCAGGCGGTCAAAAACCACACAGTGGTCGCCGCAACCTCCCCATGCCGGTTCGCTCGGCTTCCGGTGCGCGGAGGTGAGAATCTGCCCCCGCTTCTGCCAAGTCATCCCTCCGTCTCCGGAGGTGCATAGGGCGATCGACTTCCAAGCGACACCCTCCCTACTCCGGCCGGACTTCCATTCGTGGTCCTCGGCATGGTAAATGCCGAGATATCGGGACCCGGTGATGGGGAGCACGGAATAGAGCCATGCGCCACCATTATCAAAGTCGTCCGGCTGCGCGCCTCTTGCCAGGACGGACCTCATGGGACTCAATGACATTTGCGGGAATCCGACCGAGCGATAGCTCGATGACCCAGCCCAATACATCTGCCATTTCCGGCCGCTCTGGAAGGCGGGAATGTGTCCGTCCGGAAGCCAGCGATAAACCGGAGACGGCGGGCGCGTATCCGGGACCTCCACCGGCGGCCCCAACTCGATGCGGAACTTCGCAGCTACCGCATCGGATAAATTCACAGATGCGAATGTCAGGGCGGAAAATATGCCAATGCGGTAAACGGAAGGATTCATTCGGGCTCCCCGCCCTTCTACACCATTACCTCCAGCTGTTCAAAACATTCACAATACAACCACTGAAACATCTTGATTCATGCGGGCTGTCGGAGGGGAATGTCGGCTTGTTCTGCCTTCCAGCGGATTTCGCGCGGTCTGGTTGATTCCGTATTTGATGGGGCTCTCATGCACTCGCAAGCCTGTGGCGTGAGGCACCTCAGTCATTCTCTGCGACCTGGTGCAGGGCTGGTGAAAGTCGTATTTGTTGTATGTAAAATGAACAACCCCTTTTCAAATGATCCGTGTCCGTCACATTGGCAACGCTGAGACCACTTCCACAGCACCAAACCTAAGCTTCACCTCCCACCATTTATGAAAAGATCGATTTCCACCACCGGAGAACCAACTGTTTCCCGCTTGATCCGGGCAACCCTTCTGGGACTGCTCGCCTCCGCATACGTTCTGAACGCAGCCGACACGACGTGGCAGAACACCGGGACGGACTTCAACACGCCCGGCAACTGGAGCGGCGGGGTTCCGACAACAGGGGACGTTGCGGTGTTCGGCAACGCGGCCGTGGCCAGCCCGAACCTGAGCGTCGGCCTGACGATTCAGGAATTGAACTTCTCGACGACGGCCTCTTCCGGCTACACGCTCTCAAATTCCGGAGGAGCTCTTCTGACCCTCACCAATAACGGCACGGGGGTAACGAGCGCGATCAACGCGGCCAACACCAGCGGAAATAACACCATCTCCGCGCCTCTCGTTCTCGGTGCCACTGCAGGAGATACGCAAACCTTTACCCAGGCAACCGGCGGCACTCTCCTGCTCTCCGGTCCGATCAGCGAGGCCAACGCGGGTGTGAAGCTGACCTATGCGGGCAATGGGACATTCACCGTTAACGGATCAAACTCCTACACCGGCAATACCACGATCGGCTCGTCCTCCAATACGACCGTCCGGGCATCGAGCAACTCGGCGTTTGGAACGGGCACGGTCTCCGTGGGTGCCACTTCCGAACTCGACCTGCAAGGGAATGTCGCGATCTCAAACGCGCTCGTGCTCAACGGTTCGGGCATTTCCGGCACGACCGGTAACTTGAGGAACCTGAGTGGGAACAACGAGTGGACGGGAAACGTGACGATCGTTCCCGGAACGATCCGGGTCGTTTCGGATGCTGGTAACTTGAAAATCAGCGGCAATGTCACTCCGACAGCCGGCACGTCCTTATCCCTTCAAGGGAACGGCAACGGGGAGATCTCCGGCGTGATATCCGGCGGCGTGGCCCTTGCGCACAGCAGTTCCGGGACAGGCACATGGGTGCTCTCCGGGGCCAACACCTACACGGCGGCGACATCGATCAATGGTGGAGCATTGTCGGTCGCCTCGATCAACCGAGTCAGCGGCGGCACGGCCAGCAGCAGCCTCGGTGCCCCCACGACCATTGCCACCGGAACGATTGCCATTGGGAGTTCAGGTCAGGCGGGCAAGCTCATCTACACCGGGACCGGTGAGACGACCGACCGCGTGATCAACCTTGCGGGGACAACCTTTGGCGGAACGATCGACCAGTCGGGGACCGGGCTTCTGAAATTCACGAGCAACCTGACTGCGACAGGCATCGGCGCAAAAGTCTTCACCCTGCAGGGATCCACCGCCGGCACGGGCGAGATCGCCGGCGCGATCGTGAATGGCAGCGGAACCACATCGCTGGCCAAGGCCGGAAACGGCACATGGACGGTTTCGGGAAACAGCACCTACACGGGGACAACCACGATCAGCGCGGGCACCTTGAGCGCTTCGAACATCGTCGTCAGCGGTGGAGCCAGCAACCTGGGCAATGCCAGCTCCGCTGTCGTTCTGGGTGACGGTGCCGGGAACAAAGGCATCCTTTCTTATACAGGGAATTCCACCACCTACACGCGGGGCTTCACCGTCAATGGTCCGGCGGCGGCATCCTTCGCGGCAGAGGTGAACGTGGCGACTGTCGGACAGACGCTCACCATCTCGACAGGGGACATCACGGGAACCGGCATCTTCGCAACCACCGGCCCAGGCAGCGTGATCATCAACTCCAATGTCTCAACCAGCCTTCATCAAAATACGGGCACCCTGACGCTCAACGGCATCCTGTCCGGTGCGTCGTCCACACTGAAGTATGGGGGCTTCAGCGGGGCGGGGGTTCTCACGGTCACGAATGCGGCCAACAGTTTCGCGGGTGGGGTGACGACCGGTGGCTGGAACTCCCTCAGCGCAGACTCGACAACGGTCATCGCCAACACCGGCAGCAATTCCGCGCTGGGATCAGGCGGCAATATCACGATCAACAACAGCGCCATCAATCTCAGCGGATTTACTGCGGCCCAGACGAGTAACAGGACTTGGAATGTGGGCAACACGAATGCGGCGCTGAACAACAACGGAAACAACTCGATCAACCTCACGGGCTCGATTACGAATAACATCGGAGCAAATGGAACGCTCGCGCTCGGAGGGAACTACACGGCCGGAATCAACACGGTCAGCGGGACAATCTCCAATGGGACCAACTCGCTTGGCATCCGGATCGCGGCGGGCAAATGGGAGTTGAGTGGCAGCAATTCCTACAGCGGCACCACAACGGTGTCCGCAGGCACGCTGCTCGTCAACAACCTGACCGGTTCGGGCACGGGGTCCGGGTCTGTCGTCGTCAACGGAGGCATCCTCGGAGGAAACGGCACGGTCAGTGGATCTGTCACGGTGAACAGCGGCGCGGCCCTCGCTCCCGGGAATAGTCCGGGGCTGCTCACGGTCGGCTCCCTTGTTCTCAACACCGGCAGCGCAACCGCTCTGGAGATCAACGGAACAGGCAGGGGCACCACCTACGATGCCATCGACATCACCGCCGGCGGAGGTTTGCAGTTCGGTGGCAACTTCACCTTGGGCTTCGGAGGAGCCCTCGGCAACACGACTTTGGACCTGTTCAACTTCACCACCACTTCCACTGGGGATATCGCGTCATTTGTTTCGACCGGAACCTATGCGGGAACATGGGGCAAGACCGGGGATATCTGGTCGCTGAACTCCGGCGGGACGGTGTTAAGTTTCAGTGAACTCACCGGGGATCTGACAGTGATTCCGGAACCGGGGACGATGGCCCTTCTGACCGCCAGCCTAATTGTGTTGGTGATCTTCCGCAGGCGGAAGTCATCATAAGCGGCGCTTGAGTCCGGAATAATTTGGGGGGTATTGGCCGGCGCAGGACACGGGTCTTGTGCCGGTCAATTTTTATTCCGCCACTTGGGAGCGGCGTGCGTCCGGGTATGTTGCGGCGGAGACTTGCATCCGGTTTTCGGAATTCTCCAGGATTCGAAGGTGACCGACTCCGACGGCTCGCTCCACGGAATCGGGATCGAGCACCTGAAAATTCCGCAATCCCAGCGCGGTGGCCGCATCATGGTAGAGTTGGTCCAATGGCCGGGTTGCGGCCACGATGACCGGCACGTCGGCGGCCGGGCCGATGCCGACTAGCTCAGAAGCGATCAGCATTCCGCTGAGAAAGTCGCTGCCATCGGATTGCGGGATGTTTTGCAGCAGGCGGCGGGCACGAATCCCAAAAAGCGATTTGAAGAGTCCGGCGGATGCCCCCCGCCTGACTCCGGACAGAAAGGCTTCGCTGCCGGGTTTCACGCGGTGTTGGGGATCCAGCGAGTCGCGCAGCGTTTTCAAATCATGAAGGTGTGAGAACAACTCGCCTGTCATGAACGTATCAAAGGATCTGAGCACCCCGTCGGAGATATGGATGTGCTTGCTGTGAGTGCCTGGAAAAATCAGAAGAGCCCTGCCCCGAGTGATTTCCGGGTGCAGCATTGCGAGACCGATGAGTTCGGTCTCTTCCCCCCGCATCACATTCTCCTCAGAGCAGACGCCGGAGATCAGGTGGACCCGCAGGGGGCGATGAGACTTGGGGTGGACAGATGCCATCCTGTGGACGAGACCGCTGCCATCCAAAGGCACGGGAGTGCCTGCATAGGGAAGCTCCTGCCAGCCCATTCGCGAGGTGGCCATTCCCGATACCATGCAATCTTCGACGTCCGCACCATGTTCGCTAAGGAGTTCCGAGGCGCGGGAGGTAAGGTAGTGCTCGAAAGCCCGAGCCCGGGCTTCCGGGGAGTTTGCACCTGCCAGTCTGCTGGCTCCTTCGGGTGACTCGATCCCTCCTAGCACGCTCAGGGTCGATCTCTCGACCAGCCTGAGGCGGAACCGGGATGTCCCCCAGTCGCAACTGAGAAAACAATTCCGACGGTGGCTCATTGCTGAACACCTTCCGACCCAGGGGAGAAGGTATTCGCCTCAACTGATTCGACAAGAAGGCCTGCCGTATCGGGGGCCTGCGCCGCACTTTGGATGTGAAGGTAGCTGATTCCATTGAGACTTGGAAACACCAGCGGAATCGCGTGAGGGGTACCCTCGTCGAGGGAAAATGAGGCTTCCGGGGTATTCAGCTCCCACCGGATGCTAAGGTTGTGCCATGTCTCGCTGACCAGGCGTTCGGTCCCGTTGACTTGACCGTCCGGTCCGATCTCAAGAACAAACTGGGCCAGCTGCGCGACAACTGGGTCTGTGGGGTTGAACCAGCGATCGACCAGGGTGATCCGCGTCCCTCCAGCACCGGATGGCTGGCGGATCCGGATGCGGATTTCCCCGGCCCATGCAGCCGGAAAGTTCCATACAGCCCCCTCCCTTTCGCTGAGAAGCCGTGGATCTGGATGTAGTGCGATCTGCAGGACCTCCCTCATGGTGCCATCCGGGTGGGGGATCAGTGCAGCACCGGGGTATCGATTCAGCGCGCAGTGACCAACCACCCCGCGAAAGCCACCCGGCACGCTCTGGATGTAACGGTGATAGGACCACCCTTCCAGGCCGCGTGAGAAGTCGTCGGAGCGTCGCTTCTCCACCAGCCACAGGGGATCAAAAAGGAGCATTCGGCGACACTGGGGGTGCTGACCGAACGCGAGCAGAATTTTTCCGTCGGGGAGTTCAATTGCCTGACTCTGATGGATGCTTCGGTCGAGCGAGCCCTCGGTGCCGCTCCGGCTCCTGAAATCGGCGTCATTTCGCCGCTCGTTGAGGTGCAGTTCGCGGAACCCATCCCAGGTTTTTCCGTCGTCATATGAGACCGCTGCATGGAGCGCATCCCGGTTGGTGAACACGTCCTCCCACATTCCCGTGTGCTCTCCCTCTTCAAGTCCGCCCTGGGTCGTATGGTCCACCTCCGGCAGCGGCGTCGTATTGTTCCAGAACAAGAGGAGGCGTCCGTCCGACATCCGGTGGAGCAGGGGGGTGGTGATCGTGGAATAAAATCGCGAGGGAGCGGGGTCGGACCAGGTGTCCCCACCGTCACAGGACCGGCATTCCCACAGCACGTCGTGGGACGTCCGGAGCAGCATCAGAAGGTCTCCGTCTCCCAGCTCAGTGATCGTCGGCTCCGGCCCGCAGTTTTCCCAGCGTGGGCCGGCGTGGGGCCAGCGGACTCCGTGGGGTGGGACCCTGGGAATCACCACCATTCGCCAGCTTTCGGCGTCGTCATCGGAAATAAAAATGACCGGGTTCTGCAGCAGAGGATCCTCGACGGCTGCCTGTGCAGGCACGATCCAACGCCGCCTTGACTTCAGCGCAAGCGGTTGTCGGGGCATCAATAGCCGTGGCAGGAGGTCCGCCACCCGCTTTGAGAAAAACGGTCCGTCCGGACCACGCCTTGACCGGTGGAGGTAAATGCCCGGCTCGGGACAGGAATGGTGGATGTTTTGATATTCCTCCAGCGATGGGGTCTTGTGGCAGCAGAGCAGCGTAAGAAAGTCGCCTGACCAAGGGCTTTCCACAGTGGCTCCGGGACACCGCCGCGGGGACTCCCTCTCAACCCATGAAAATCCCCTGTCCGTGCTTGAAAGATAAATGTTATGAAAGGGGTCCCCCCCGGAAATGGCGCGGAACCCGTAGTGCCGGATCTCACCATCCGGCAGCAGCATCAGGTCGCGGATCGGATTCGTCGGCGGCACGGCGACAGTCCGGGGAGCGAAAATATCGGCAAGCCTTTCCGGACATGACAGTCCGGCCCGGCGGACGGTCCGGCTTCTGACAAGGGACGGCTCAGGCAGTGTTTCTAGCATAGTTTATCAATGATCCTTCAAGTGCTCCTACCACCAAAACCAAGGGTTCGAGGGTTGGGGAATGGTGCTGAGCAGGGCGTTTGTCCCGAGCGCTTCCACATGGCCGTCGCAAAATGCCATGAGTGCTTTGGCCCCGTTTTCCCTCCGGAACCCAGGGCGTCCTCCCCCGAGGCTCTGATCGGGCGGCTGGATGAAATCGTTGTTTCGCGGCTCGATCTCTCCGAGCAGAATGATCTTCGATGGACGCTGGGTGAGGAGGACCCTGTAGTTCCAGTATCTGCCGTTGTTCGTGTTCGCCGCCGACAGGTAGGAGCTGATGCCAACCGACGTCAGCCCGCCGGGGCCGAGCTTGGCATCGGGGACATTGAACACGGACTTTGGATCGCTTCGTAGCGTGCCTCCATTGGTCGCTCCGGGATAGACATAAGGCAGAAGGCGAAGCTGCCAGGATTGAGGATCCGACGGGCTCCATGCCGGGGTGAACGATTGGTTGTTATCTGCCGCATATAGCATCTGCGCGGCTGCCAATTGGCGGAGGTTGGAGGCTGCTTTTGTGCCCGCGGCGCGGGTGCGAATGCCCGTCAACACCGGTACCGCGATGCCGATCAGAATACCGGAAATCGCGATTACGACGAGCACCTCGACCAGACTGAATCCGGTTCCACGATCGTGATGGTTCGGTTGGTTGAGGGCGCTCACTGGTCCAAAGTTTACTAGACGCGACTTCCGACACAAAGGGCCCTGCATTTTACATAAAACAGACCATCCGCCCACATCGTGCCGGCCACCGGTGCCCTAGTGTACGCCGCCCAACAAAAAATGCAGTCTGTTGGGTGGCCTACGCGAGCGTCCATGCCGGGCAGCGAAAGGAAAGCCGGTTTGATGTAAAATAAATGTCGTTTTGCAGAAACTGTGCCGGCCGCTATTGTTAGCTTCTCCATGCGTCTTCACCTCCTCTCCCTCTTAGCCGTTCCTTTGACCCTCCAAGCAGCCGACCCCCAGCTTCCCCCGGGTGTCGAGGTGGGCGAGAAAATTTACTCGATCGATCCGTCGGCGACATCGCTTGATGAGGCCAATCTGAAAGTCCTCTCAAAAGGTGAGACCGACATCCAGGTCCAGAACGGCGGGATCCGGATCACCTCCTTGGAGGAGAACCCGTTCTTGGAACTGCGCGAGGAAATTTCCGGCGAAACGGTGATTCGGCTCGCAATTCAGTTTGATCCCACGACGAATCATTTCTTCCGTCTGTCGTTCTTTGACGTGCTGGGTTTGGAATATAACTCGCAGTTCAAGCGCTTTGCTCTCCTGGAGAAAACCGACCGGAAGCCATACGCGTATGAATTCAACACGGTCCAACAGAAGCAGGGCGCGCTGGACACGTTCGCCGTCAACCCGGGGGAGTTCGTGCTCACTATCGCGGTCACGCAAGCCAAGGTCATGGTTTGGTGCGACGATCTGCAGCTTTTTTCCTTCCCTCTGGAGAATGTGGACTTGAGCGGGCTCTTCAGGATTCGAAGCGGGTGGCACTCGAACTGGGCGATCACCTCGCTGGAAATTTTCAAGCTGAAGAGTATCCCCTGAAGCATCCCACAATGGGGGAGGTTTCGGGTATTTCAGCTCTGTGTCCTTTTCTGTGGCAATTAACTCCTTGCTGTCCCGACTTTGGGGATTTCATCACAGTATCGTGAATCCTCGCTCAAAAATCCAAAATCGAACAAAAATGATCTTGGAAATGCCTCATGAGCTACGGATGGATCATGGGCTCGTGCGATGGGTCAGTGTGGCACGCCTCTGGGATTGAGCATTGATCAATAAAATGCCCACCCCTTATCAATCGGTGTTTGTTCCGACACCGCTTTGGGGAAAGACTCCCTATGCCTGCCTCCTAATGCGCTATAAAAAAATTCAGTTGCCGCTTCGATTCGCAAATTCCGGTTGCATCAACCAATGGTCCTCGCAGAGGGGTGCATTTCTGCGAGTTTTTCAGCTGGCGATTTTTTCCGTGCTGCTGACCTTCCCGCCTGCGCTGGGAGCCGAACCGGTGATCTGGGATTACAACACCGCAGCGGGCATGCCGGACGCATGGAATGGCGTGGAGACTCGGGTGGCCTCGGAGGTGAAGACGCCGGATAACCAAACCGTACTGGAAATTAATCCGGTCTATGGGAGCGAAGATTTGTCCTGGCCGTCGCACATCAACTTCTGGACGAGGATGACACGCTATCGCGATCCTAAATCTGTTGACGTGGGATTTTGGGCGAAGGGGGAACCCGGAACCGAGCTCCATATCCGGATCGTGAATGAATGCCATGCGACGCTTTCTGAAGTCAGCAAGATCCCGATGACCGGCGAGTGGCAGAAAGTCGGGTTCCAAGAGGAACTCCGGCAGCCGGTGGGCATTCGATGGGTTTGCCTTCCGCGGATCATGCTCGGCAAGGTCAAAGCTGGACAAAAGTTCTGGCTGGGACCGGTCAGTGTGCGTGTAGTCGAAGTGGATGCTAAATGAATCAATTCTCACTTATCGTTGCAGGTCTGTCTGTTGGGGCCATCCAATGGGCCATCCCGCAGGAGCCAACTGACGTACGAAAATGGGCGCCTCTCGACACGGGAGGGCTCTATGTGAAGTCGGGAACGGCCCTGGATTTTACCCCGTTTGCCGATCCGGCGCCTGCGGGCACCAGCGGACGGGTGGTCGTGAACGAAACCGGCGAGCTTGCCTTCGCATCCCAGCCGGACAAGCCGGTTCGGTTCCTGTCCGTCGCCTTAGTGCCATCGTATGCCATGCGGTTTTGGACGAATGAAGACATGCAGGAATATGCGGATGCGGTCGTCCGCCAAGGCTATAACATGGTCCGGTTTCATATCTTCGACGAGTTCCTGTGCGGGAGCGAGATGGGGCCGCAGTTGAAGGCGCGGGCGGTTGATCGCTACACTTTGCCAGAGGCCCCGGAGGCAATCCGGTTCGTGCCCCAAGCGCTCGACCGGTTTTACGGCCTGCTCGCCGCCCTGAAAAGAAGAGGCGTCTATTGGAACATCGATTTGATGACTTCGTATATCGGGTATTCGAACCGCCAGCGGCCCTACGTGCAGCACATGAAGGGATTCAATACGAAGGTCCAGATGTTCACGAATCCGAACTTTCGCGCGAACTGGAAAGCGGCCGTGGGCGTTTTGCTCAACGGGGTGAATCCCTACACCGGACTGGCATTGAAAGACGACCCGGCGTTCGCCCTCGCCTCGTGCCTGAACGAGCAGGACATCCTCCTGCGGGAACGCGATTATGGCACCGAGCTCGACCCGGCATGGCATGAATTTCTTACAAGAAAATACGGAACCTACGAAAACCTATACGCCGCGTGGGAGGGCAAATGCGGGGACGTCAAGCTGCCCGAGGCCGGCACGATTGATCAGGTGCCGCCGATCAACAAGGTCGCACTGACAGACACGCCTGCCGGGCGCGACATGGCATGGTGCTGCGGCGACATGGAAAGCGAGATGTCGCAGTTTTATCTGGAAACCCTTCGCGAACTGGGCTTCCCCGGACTGGCCTCGAACTGGAACATGCGCGTCCACCTCGGAACCACGCGCGCCCGCGCCCTCTTTCCGGTGGTGACCATCAACACGTATCATGCCCACCCGCTTTACGGAAAGACGACGGACGTTGATCAGTCGAGCGCCTTGAGTGGCGGAGGGACGAGCTTCAAGCACATTGCCATGACCCGGCTGCTCGACCGTCCGTTCGTCAACACCGAGCTCGGCGTGGTCTTTTGGAACCCCTACCGCCACGAGCAGGGGCCCCTCTTCGGGGCGGGGGCCGCGCTGCAAAACTGGAGCGCACTGACGGGATTCTGCGGTCAGGTCGTCGAAGCGGGCGATCCGATCAAGTGCTTCTCCACTGGCGGCGATCCCGTCATCCGCGCAGCCGAGCTGGTCGAAGCTTTCGCATTCCGGCGCGGCGACGTGGCCGCCTCGCCACACACGATTGAGATCCCGCTCACGGACGATTTTATCCGGTCGGGTCATGGCATGGCGGGGATTGATGACGAGCTGTCCCGGCTCTGGATCCTTTGCCGGGTGGGGATCACGTATGGCGCGAAGCGTTTCGACTTCCCGCGCGCGCTTTCGGTTTCCCCGGATAAAACATCTGCGATCGGAGGCGGGCTGATGTTTTCCACCGTGGAGAACTCGAAGTCGGTGACCCGGTTGAGCGCTATCGTGGAGCGCCTGCGCGAACTGAACGTGCTCCCACCGGGCAACAAGACCGACGCCGCTGCGGGGATTTTCGAAAGCGACACCGGGCAGGTCACGCTGGATACCGCGTCCGGCGGCGAGATGCAGGTGCGCACGCCGAGGCTCGAATGCGGGGTGCTGAAGAAGCACTCGATGATGAAGCTCGATGCGCTGACGATCAACCGCTGCTCGGTACCAGCGGCGGTAAGCATGATTTCTATTGATGGCACGCATGATCTCCGGAATGCCCGGCGTCTCCTGCTCGTATTCTCGACCGATGCCCGGAACACCGGGATGAAGTTTGCCAGCGCGAAGGAAAGCGAGCTGACCGAATGGGGGACATTTCCGGTTCTCGCGCGTACCGGTCGACTAGCCATCAGCCTTGAGCGCGCGACTCCTGCTGAAACCGTCACCGCCTACGCGCTGAAGCTCAACGGCGAAAGGGCGGGGACGGTTCCCGTCGATTCCGATGGGGCGCGCCTGTTCCTCGACATTGACACCGCAGGGCTCGATCAATCAGGTGCCACCCCGTTTTTTGAAATTGTCATCGGGGACAAAGATGGCTCCTCAGTCCCATCACCGCAGAACCAATCGCCGTGAACAAAGCGCGCGAGATCAGCAAGTCCGACCGGATCCCGATATTGCAGAAGCTGGCATTCGGCGCCGGCGGCAGCACTGACTTCTTCGCCACGGGCCTGATGATCGGCGTCCTCTGGATGCCGTATTTCAACATCGGCCTGGGAATCAGCCCGGCCAAGCTGGGGCTCGTCCTCATGGTCTTCCAGGCATGGAACGCGGTCCTCGATCCCATCATGGGCAACCTGTCGGACAACGCGAGGACTCGCTGGGGCCGCCGCCGGCCATTTCTTTTTGTGGGGGCGATTCTCACCGCTGCGGTTTCCCCGTGGATCTGGCGTCCGCCGACTCAGTGGGGTGAGATCGGCATGATCATCTACCTGCTGGCGGTTGGCATGGTCTTTTATGCCTGCTTCTCAAGTTGGGCGATGCCCTACTACGGACTCCAGCTCGAACTGACACCAAATTACGATGAGCGCACCCGGCTCGCCGCCTGGATGACGTTTTTCAGTAAGATCAGCGGGTTGCTCGGCGGCTGGGCGATGGCGATTCTTGCCGGGCCATGGTTTGTTGATGCCGCAACAGGAAAGCCCGACATCGTCGCCGGGATGAAGACGTGCAGTTGGTTCGTTGCCGGGCTGATCCTCGTCTTCGGGCTTCTGCCGGCGTTTTTCGTCCGGGAACGATACTACGAATCCGAAACCAGGAACCAGGCGCGGGATCCATTTTGGCAAAGCATCGGCGAATCTTTACGCTGCAGGCCGCTCTGGATGCTGATCGGCCTGTCGTTCTTTCTGGTCGTGGGGAGCTACTCGGTCAACAGCCTCGGCCAATACGTGAATATCTACTATGTGTGTCACGGGGATCTCGCGATTTCCTCGATTATCACGGGTTGGAAGGGCACGGCTCTTGTGGTCACCGGGATTCTCTGCATCCCGCTCTACACATGGCTCGGCGAGCGCTTTGACAAGAAAAGTGTCGTTGGGTTCATGCTCCTGGCCAGCATGTTCGGGCACGTCCTCAATTACTTTTTTATGAACCCCGCGACCCCTTATCTCCAGATCATCCCGGGCATCTTTGAGTCGTGTGCGATCTCGGCCGTCTGGCTGTTCGTGCCCTCGATGAAGGCGGACATCGCAGACTACGACGAGCTGAAAACTTCACGCCGCAGGGAGGGCGCGCTCAACGCCTTCTACTCATGGTTCATCAAGGCGGCGCTGACCTGCTCGATGGGCCTCGGTGGCCTCGTGCTCGGAATTTCGGGATTCGATGTCAAGCTGGCCCACGAGCAGCCGCCCGCCGTGCTGCGCTCGATGCTCCTCCTCTACGTGATCCTGCCGCTTGTGATCTGGAGTTGCGGGCTGGTCTTTGTCTTGCTCTACCCGCTTGATCGCCGTCAAATGGGGAACATCCGGGCCGACCTCGAGGCGCGGCGTGGCAAAATCTGATGCGGATCTGTCGGGGCTATTTTACCGGCCGCGTCCTGCCGCCGGCTTGACACATGCGCCACGGGATCCGCTCCCGATCATGGCAGCAGGTGCTGGACGCACTCCAGCCATTCCCACGTCTTCTCAGGGCTTCTGAGCAACTCCCCGGGAGTTGGAGGCACATGCAGGGCCGGAGGCATCTTTACGATCCTGCCACCATATTGGCGCGCCATCTCCCGGAAAGCGAACCCGGACGGCTTGAGTTTGTTTTGGGTACTTATGAGGCCAAGCTCATATTCCAACGAGGGAAATTTGAACTCCCGACGAATATCGTGGCTGCACCACCAGGTCAGCCGGCAAATTCCGCCCGCAACTGCAGCATGGACCGCGTTCTCCAGAAAGGCGGGAATTCGATTCTCCTCGACCCATTCGGATGAGGCTCCAAACTCCTGCAGCCAGATGGGTTTATCCGGCTCCCCGGCATACGCCCGGGCCAGGGCCGCCATCGCAGGAGCCAGATGAGTGCATGCCCTGTCCAACGCCCCACCTCGCCTGAGAGCTCCTGTAAATCCAATCCAACAATGCAGAGGGATCAAACTCTGCCGCTTCGCAAGTTTTTCCGGCGAAAATGAATGAGGTTGGAACCAAGGCAAGTGATCCACCCCGTTCCCATGCACAGCTTGTGGGCTCAGGGTCTCGCAAAGATCAAGCATCCTCTCCATCCACGCATCTCCCTCCGCCAGCGCTGCAGGCTTCCAGCAACAATTCAGTTCGTTTCCGAGATCAAAACCAAGGAAATTCGCATGGCCGTTCAGTCGCTTGGCACATGCCTGAAAGTAGAGATCAACTGCGCCCTGTATCGCCTTGTCTGTGTAGAAAGCACCGGGCCGGTCAAAAGCGGGACGAAATGCGCTGCCACTAAGCCAACCGGTCAGCATTGCCGGGCAGACATCCAAACGGCGCTCCGCTGCCAGTTCCATGAGTTTCTCAAGCCTGTCGAGATGGCAATCGCTTATCCATCCCAGGTTGGGCTGAAAATATGGCCAGAGCAAAATTATGCGGATATGATCGGCCCCAAGCTGCATGATGGCATCCAGATCGCGGGCAATATCATCGCATCGGAAATCATTCCAACAATACCACCACTTCTGGCTTGGCACATAGTTTACTCCGAAGCGGAGCGTCTTAAAGGATGTGGTCATAAAGCAGGGAATAATGGGCGGGAACGAACGCCCGTCTCTCCACATGAAGCACCGAACGGACTAAATGAAGTGGGCGGCGCCACCCCCAAGAGGCACCGCCCACTTTCCCCCAAAAATCCTAAAGATCAGCCCTTCCTCCGGCGGCGGAGTATGATGACCGTTGTCAGGCTGAAGGCGAGGAGTCCCCAGGTCGCCGGTTCGGGCACGACGGTGATCACGCCAGTTGTGTAAAGGTTGGCCGTATCCCAGGAATTTCCACCGCCGAGATCAGTGCCGACGATGGACGAGAAGGTTCCGGATTTCGTTGTCCAGTCAAAGAGATTCACGCTGTCGCCGTAGTTGAAAGAGTAACCGGTGACAAGATTCAGCGTGCCGCCGAATGTCAGAAGGCCGTTCACGACCAACTGATCGAATAATCCCGACGTTGTCCCGTTGATTTCAAATGTGGAAACGGAAGTTCCGGCCAAGGTGAATCCACCATCCACTGTGAGAGTTCCAGGGCTACTGCCGGGATTGAAATTTCCGGCCACCGACAGCGTTTTACCCGTCGCGGTGACGGTTCCCGACCCGCTAAGAGTCTGATTTGCGCTGAGCGCATACGTCGATCCCGTGATCCCGCTGATGTCGAGTTTTGCCCCGCTTGCAACGGTCAAGTTGCCCGATCCGACAGTTCCCGATCCAGAAAGAACAAGTGTTCCCGTGCTGATGGTTGTCGCGCCTGTGTACGTGTTCGCAGCAGAGAATGTCAGGTTGCCGTTTCCGGTTTTGGTGAGCGAAGCGGCGGTTGAATTGCCGTTGGTGATCGCTACACCGATCGAAAGATCGGCCCCTCCGCCTGCCACGTTGAAGGTGCGGGTGACCGGGCTCGCATTTGTGGCACTCAGGGCGATGGACACGGTGCCGGTTGTTGTTGAACCGCTCGTGTCCTCACGGATGAACGAGGCCGTGGAGCCGCTTGTTGAGACGTCTCCGTCGAGCCGCAAGGCACTTCCGGCAACTCCTGCAGAGGTCCCTTTTCTCAAATTTAGATTACTCCCGTTCATGCTCAGACCGCCGCTGCCGACGTTGACGGTAGCCGCCGCCGCGTTGTTTCCATAAACATAGAAGCCCGCAGAACCAATCGATGATCCAGCTGTTCCAGTCATTGCAGTGAGTGAGAGACTATTTGCAGTGAAAGTGCTGCCGCTGTAGCCGGCGAAATATGTGTCCGTTGCCGCACCGCCCGTGAAGCTCGCGGCTCCTGTCACGTTCCAAACCGCAAGGCCGCCCGTCTGAAATCCTCCGCCCGTCACGGTGAGGGCTCCAATCGTCTCCGTGGGTGCGGTGACGCCCACGTTGACCCCCGTTCCATTGAAGATGCTTCCGTTGCCGCTCATCGTCACTGTTGCCGTATCTGTGATCTGGTTGTTGCCAGCGAAAGCCACCTTGCCGCCGTTTTGAATCGTGAGGTTGCCGGCAATCGCGTTGAACCCGACATTCTTGCCAAGGCTAAGAACTCCGGCCGACACCGTCGTGGTGCCGTTGAATGTGTTAGAGGCTCCGCCGCTCAGGAGAAGAGTGCCGGTGCCGTTCTTGGTCAAAGAGCCGGCACTCCCGCTGATCACGCCGCTTAATGTCGTCTGAGTATTGGCGATCGAGAGCCCCACCGCAGTGGCGATGGTGACATTGCCACTGAAGCTCAGATTGCCCGTAGAGGCCGCCCCCAAAGTCACGGAGGTTGCGCTAGAAGTGAAAGTCATGCCGTTGCTCAGGCTCCGTGCCGTTGCGTCTTTGCTCTGAATGGTCGAATTCGCATCGAAGTTGATCGTGCTCGCGCCAAGGGCGGTGTCGCTGCCAAGCTTGATCGTCAGCCCACCCGCACCCGCAAGGCCGACGGTGTTTGTCACCGCACTCGTTGCCCACACCGAGGTGTTATTGCCATCGAGTTGGAGTGTTCCTGCTCCCAACAGTCGGAAGCCAGCGGTGCCGCCGCCGCTAACCGTGATATTGTTGGTGATGTTGAGTGTGGATCCGGCAGCCACGCCGATTCGGGAGCCGGTTGCCGAGGCGACAGAATAATTCGTCAGGGTGTTGTTCCCGCTCAGGTTCTGCAAAGATCCGTTTGCGCTGGATCCAGCTCCACTCAAAGCCACTGAGTTGTTCACGGTGATATTGCCGGAGAGGTGAAGTTCGCCACCGGTATTTGCAGCAACAACCGAGGATGTCCCGAGAGCATTGGGATCCGTGATCTGGATAACCCCCGCACTCAGCGCCGTCGTACCGCTGTAGGTATTGTTCCCCGTGAGCACCAGCGTGCCTGCCCCGTTCTTCGTCAGTCCCGCCGAACCCCCAATCACGGCGCTGATCGTCGCATTCTTGCCGGTTCCAAGGGCATTCACCGTGATGGTCGGCGTGCCGCCCGCGAGGGTTAGGATGTTGCCCGCCGTGCCATTGTTGTCCAGAATCCAACTCGCCGCTGATGATGTCGTGGTATCGCCAAAAATCAGGCTTCCGATCGTACGGGCGGTATCGAGCCGAACCGTCGTATCCGCCGTGATGTTCAGCGTGTTGAAATTGGCCGTATTGCCCGAGCCATCCGCGACAATGTTGCTTGCCCAGTTACCGGGAGTGCTCCAGAGCAGCCCGGAGGTGGTGGTGTTCCATGTGCCGTTTTGTGCAGACGCGACGGAAGCCGTTGCGACAAGCAGAAAAAGCTGGAATGCAAAAACAGCGGATTTGTGGATTTGAGTATTCATGGTCTTGTTGATGAGGTTCGCGGGTTGAGGGAAGGGTTCTGAGCTCAGCTGTCAGGAAACCTTTGCCATTCGCCATTTTGCTTGCCAAGCCGGATTCCGAACCAATACGAGTATTATTTGATCATAGATCAGCGCTGCAATTCCCGAACATGCCGAAGAACGATTCTATTCAATCCCTACAACGAGCGGTGCAAATCCTCTATGCAGTGGCCGGATCCGAGGACGGGCGGACGGTTGGGCAGGTCGCGACGGCAGTGGGCCTGAAGTCGAACACCGCCTACCGGTTCATCCGGACGCTCGAGAAAGAAGGCATGCTGTCCAGACGCGAGCAGCCGCTGCGGTTTACAATCGGGCAGGCGGTGCGGGAGCTCAGCCGGATGCATGAGGACCGGCATCTGCTCACCGTGGCAGCAAAAGTTCTGGTTTCCACTTCCGCACGGATGCCCGAAGGAAATTTTGAGATCCTCGAACAGGATTCTTACACGATCTGGCAAAGACTCTGCGTGGAAGCCATCCGACCTGGCGTGCTGATCCGACGGAGATCCTTCGCGATTATTAATGTTTACCGGAAGTCGAGCTTCCTCCTCTTTTTAGCCTATGCGACTCCTGCCGAAAAAGAAGCGGTCTTCCGCGCCCAGCCGTTCGACAAGGAGGGGAAGCCGGTGTGGGGAAGCAAGCAGGGGCTGGAAGACTATCTCGCAAATGTCAGGCGTCTGAAATATTCCTGCCCGGAATGTGTCGAAGACGATGGACCGACAACCCGATGCAGGATCGCCTTTCCCGTCTTCTCGACTGGTCACGAACTGATCGCTGCCGTCGCTGCCTACTTCATCGGAACGCCGTCCAAGGAGATGAGAAAGCAACTCTTTGCGCACTGCCGCCACGCGGCGCTGAAAATCCAGGAGGGATTTCAAAAGCCCTCCTGACAAGGAAAGCCGCCTTTACTCGGCGAGCGATCCGCCGCCGCCAACAAGGCTGACGCTTCGAATCTCATCCCCGCTCAATGCCCGGGAATAAACCGCGAGCCCACCCAAGCGTCCGCAAAACCAGTTCCCCATCTCGCCAAGCCGGTGCACGGCACCCACAGTAAAGTCCGAGGTGCCGCGGTGGAGATGGAGGCGAGGGCCGACAAACGGATTTAGCCCGGGCCGGACATCGAGATGCCCGTCGAGATACACCATCGCCTCTCTCCCGTTGTAGCTCAAAGCAGCCGAATGCCAGCGTGAATACCCAACCTGCGCGGAACCAATCGCGGCTTCCATGCACCATGCCTGTCCTGGCGTCGGGCCGCCGGTTGAAGATATGTGTCCACCCACATTGTCGGAGGCACCGTGGATTCGCAGATCCAAGAATAGCGCGTATTGACGCTGTGCGTGCGTTTCGTTCCACATCCCGGCGATGGCCTCGCATTGGATCTCCGCTTTGCGGTGTCGCTGGATCCAGGCAACCATGGTCAGCTCCCGGTGGAGATTCAGGCCGCTGCACTCCGCGTTCGGCACAAAAAAGTACTGCCCGAGCGACAGCTCGGCACAGTATTTTCCGAAGAGCCCGCCTTCGACCCTTCGGATAGGTCCCGCTCCTTCACGAAGCATGGCGGGGAAGTTTCCGCTAGCCCGGCGAGGCACTCCCGCCGGCTCTTGGAAATCCCAAAAACAGACAAGGTCGGTGACTTTCACGGGATCCGTTGAATAACGCCTCTCCCTTTCTGGCACGCGATCCGATTCAACAGTATTCATCCTGCCCGCAAGATCACCGCATCCCGATCGATTTGACAAAATCGAAACACGATAGGCCGCGTATTGCGTTGAGCATTGATCAATGAATTGACCGCCTCATAGGAGTTCTGCGTTGTTCCTCCCAAGCATTCTATTAGCGTGGTGACGTCTCCAGAAAAATTATGAAACCTCATGTCATCTCACTTGCCCGCCGGGTCGCCGCCTCATTTCCGATCAATTTTTCCCAGGCAGTTCTGGCGGCGGGGGCGATCGTTGGTTTTTTTTCGGCCAGTTCGATCTGCCGTGGTGAGGCCCTGTTCGTGGAGGAGTTTGCGAACCAGGTTTCCGGGCGAAACCAGAATCTTTCAACCATCGGCTGGGAGGCTTACGGGAATGCTTCGGCCGATAACCTAACGTCCGCCAAGGGCACTGAAGTCACCGGCGGGATCTTTGTTGCCAGCGGAGCTGGAAATCCCGCATCTCCCACCGGATTTCTCGCTTGTGGATTGATGAATGATTTGGCGTTTAACGAATACGCCGCCATCAAGACGGGTCTTCAACTGGACAATCCTTCCAAGTTTTCCTGGAGAATGCACAGCACCCCGGGAAGTCAGGTTGATGTCCGGCTGCTCGTCCAAATCGGAGACAAATGGTATGCCAGCAGCAAGGAGTTTAACCCGCAGGCACTCGGAGGGCCCGGCGAGTTTCCTGCGGCAGACGCCAAGGACTGCGAGGTTGTGCTTGCATTCAGCCGAAAGGCGGAAGACTGGAAACATTTCCAGTTGGAGCCGGGAAGTTCACTGGCTCTCGGTGAGGCACTGAATGCGGATCTTCCGAATTCGCCGGTTACCGGAGTCGGGCTCTATGTTGCGACCTCCGGGCAAACACCCAGCATGCTCCGACTGGACACGCTTGAGGCCCTCCCCTGAAGCCTTCATTTGCAGCGCCCCCGGTTGTGAATAGTCACCTGTTGGAATTTCGACGTGGCAAGCCGCATGCCTTCACACTTATCGAGTTGATGGTTGTCATCGCCATTACCGCGATTCTGGCATCACTTATCTTCAGCCAGGTTTCCGCGGCAAAAGCGCGCGCAAATTCCATAAAATGCATCGCCAACCTGAGGCAGATTGGATCGGCATTTCACCTTTATGCAAATGACAACAACGGGGAATTTCCGCTCCTGAATGCGGGCTCCGGTGACACGATGACTTGGATGATCCGGCTCGCTCCTTACCTCGGAGTTAAGGATGGCGTGCTCGGGCTCTCGCCGCTCGCCCGTGCTGTCCCTCCATTCATCTGCCCCGACTGGAAGATGGATGCCACCAGAAAAGTTTCCTATGCGGTCAACGAGAACATCCGCAAGACAGCATATAGCTGGAACTACCGGCGGATCAATGTCCCCCAAAGCAGTACGTTCCTCGTCGCCGAGATTGCGGCGAATCAAGACTACTACAATCCGGCCACCGATGGGGATGTCCAGAGGCGGCATCCGAACAAGTCCGCCAATTTCCTCTACGTGGACGGGCATGCCGAGAATCTGAAGGAGCCCGTTCCCGCGACTGACCCCAGATGGTTTGGACGCTAGACAATCAAATAACTCATGAAAGCGACCACTCTATCAGCCACACGCACATTTCTGATCCTCCTTGGTTTGCTGCCGGCGCTTTGCTCCGCGTCGACTCCGCTGCCACCCGGCATCGAGACCCTCCACCAGAGTCTGTGGCAGAGTTTTGTTGCCGAGCCGCAGGGGCTGCTCCTCGACTACACCCTGGGCGGCGATCCTTCGCTGCTCCCGCGTGCGGACGAGGCGGCGGCGGGGAAACCCAACGCGATCTCCTGGTGGACTCCGATGGAAAACGGCGCGTTTTTCACAGGCCTCTACATCGATGGAATCGTCCGGCGGTTTGAGATGACAAAGTCCGACGAGGACCGCACGAAGGCGTCCAAGCTTGCGCGCGGGTTGATGCTGTGTGCGAGCGTCGGGACAACTCCCGGGTTTGTCGCGCGCGGAGTGCTGGCCGACGGGAAGAGCCATTATGGAATCGGCTCCGATGACCAGACGGCACCATGGTTCTATGGTCTCTCGCGCTACGTCAGGTCGGGAATTCCTGATGAGGCGGAGAAAAAGCAAATCGTCGCCAAAATGGTGGAAGTTGCCGTAGCGATCCGGCGCGCGGGCTGGCAGATGCCCTGCGATGCCATCGGGGATCTCAAGCCGGGGCAATACCGCGGCGGATGGTCCGGTTCGGATTACCGCTCGGTCAGCCGCCTGCTGTTCGTCACCAGAATACTCTTCGAGCTGACCGGAGACCCCACGTGGAGTAAGATGCATGATGGCTATTTGCAGGAGAAGATGCCCAATGGCCAGACGCGCTTGGAGATTGTCGCCCGGGGGATTCCCGGGGAGTGGGCCGAGCATCCAGCCCTCGCAAACGAACACATCTATATCTACGTCGTCTCTCAGGCGATGGTCGCCGAACTGCTGGCTTTCGAAACGCGCGCCGAGGTGGCTGCACAATACGCTGAATCTCTCGCTGCGGGCGTCCGCGCGTGTGCGGGCAGAACCACAGCCGATGTATCGCGCCTCGGGACCGCACCGTTCCGGACAGATTGGCGAAGCATGAACGAACTCTGGCACCCGCAGACGACGACAGGCGAAGCGGTGGATCTCGCTCTCAAACAACTTCAATTTTGGAGCAACAAAGGACGCGGGATCGAGGCGCAATCGCTGCGCGAGCCATTTTGTGCGGCATGGATCACGGTGCTGGGATCCGCAAAACCGGATCCGGAGTTGGTCGAAAAACTTGCTGCCACGATCCGATCCGTCGCGTGGGACAAGGTTTCCTCATCGGCCGGATTTTTCGGGGAATGCGCATGGTATGCGTCCCAACCCGAAAGTCGCCCACTCCCTTGAACCCGCCCCCCCCCGGAAAGAACATCACTCATGAAGACAACTCGCCAAACAGATTCCAAACCCATTCTCCCGCCAACTCGTTCCCCCTTGGTCAGACATCCTGCCAATCCCATCCTGACCCCTGGCGAGATGCCGGTGGAATGCTCGGCCGTCTTCAACTGCGGCGCCGTGCGATTCGAGGGAGATGTCCTGCTCCTGCTGCGCGTTGAAAATTTCGAACGCGCCACCAGCTTCCACGTCGCCCGAAGCAAGGATGGCCTTCATTTTGATGTCTGCCCGGAGCTGATCGACTACCCTCTGCGAGAGATCGAACGCAAGCGGGGGGCCAGCCGGTTCGACATGCGCATCACCCCGCTGGACGGCACATTTTATGTCTGCCATGCCCTCTGGCTCGATAAGCTCGGCTCGGTCATCGCCACCGCGCGCACCGATGACTTCAAGCGGTTCGAACCGATCGAAGCGGTCTCGCCGCCCCCAAACCGGAACGCGGTGCTTTTTCCCGAGCGGTTCAACGGACGCTACGCCAGGCTGGAGCGTCCGCAGGATATCGACGGCAGCGGCCAAATCTGGCTGAGCTATAGCCCGGATCTTTGTCATTGGGGAGATTTCACCCCCTTGGAAATGCCGCGCGTTGGCTGGGCGTATCGCAAGAGCGGGGCGGGCGCGGCACCGATCAAAACCGATGCCGGATGGCTCATCATCTACCACGCGACCACGATGACCGCCTCGACAGAAAACTACTACCTCGGCGCGATGCTCCTCGATCTCCAGGATCCATCAAAGGTCATCGCCGCACCGAGAAAATTTATTTTGGCGGCGGAGGAGCCCTACGAATGCATCGGCCAGGTGCCGAATGTCGTCTTCACCGGTGGGGCCGTCGAGATGGATGACGGGACGCTCAACGTGTATTACGGTGGAGCCGATACGCGAATCTGCCTGGCCACGACAACCGTCAGTCAGCTCGTAGAGTTTTGCCTGCGCTGAGCCACCCGAAACCCGCCGCCAGGCGGCGAATCTGGCGACCTCCGGCGCACATCCGTCATCACGCCTTAACTAGTCTCCATTAAAAAGATCTCGATGACCGGAATTTCAACCGAAGGCTTCACGGTGGGCAGCTCGAGGGTGATGGCATCGGCCGGCGAGGTGGCATTCAGGCCGGCATGGATTTCTGTGCCGGCCGAGCGGATCTGAACCTCGCTCGCATCGTGCAGGAACTGGGCGTAGGCAACCTTCCCGACCAGCCCGTGCAGGTGAACGTGCTTAAACGGCCAGTGCAGGAAGTGGAGGTAGAGACGATGGGTTTTCGCGTTGTAGGTCAGCCTGGTATCGGGCGGCGCCAGCAAGCCACCCGGAGCTGGCCCGCATCCGCGGATCGAGCGCTCGTGATGGCGCATCCATGCGGCGATCCCTGAAAGCCGCTCGGACACCCTGCCATCGAATTCCCCGCGCGCGGTCGGCCCGACGTTGAGTAGGAGATTCCCATTCTTGCTCACCCCATCCACGAGCATGCCCAGTATCTGCGGGACGCTTTTCCATGTCATCTCGTCGCGGTGGTATCCCCACGAGCCGGAGAGCGTCTGGCATCCTTCCCAGACGAGCGGATGCCCCTCGACATCGCGAAGGATTTCGTCGGGCTGGTATTGCTCGGGCGTCAAGAAATCCGGCGCATGGGGGAGGTCGAGACGGTTGTTCACAAGCGCCTGCGGCTGCAGCCTGTGAACCAGCGCAAGCAGTTCGTCCGACTCCCAGTCCGCATGCCCCTTCCCATCTTCACCAGGATACGAGAAATCGAACCACAGCAGGTCAATCTGCCCGAAGTCGGTGAGGAGTTCCGTGATCTGATCGCGCATGTAGCTCGCATATTTTGATGCGTCGCGCCCTTTGGTGGATTCGCGGAAAGCGGCGTCTTCACGCTGTGGATGGCATTTGTCTACAGGGAATTCCGGATGGTGCCAGTCGATTAGGGAATAATAAAACCCGATCCGCATCCCCTCGTTTCGAAATGCCTCAACAAGCGGCGTGAGCAGGTCCTTTCCCCAGGGGGTTTTTGTGGCTTTGTAATCCGTGAATTTCGTATCCCAAAGACAGAACCCTTCGTGGTGCTTCGTGGTGATCACCATGTATTCCATCCCCGCCGCCCCGGCCGCACGCGCCCATTCTTTCGGCCTGTAAAGATCCGGATCAAAATGGTCGAAATACCTCTGGTATCCGGCATCATCGAGCTTTTCGGCATGCTTGACCCACTCGTGCCGTGCCGCCAGCGAGTAAAGACCCCAGTGGAGGAACAGCCCGAACCGGCTTTTAACAAACCAATCGGTTGAAGATGTGAATGATTTCATGGGGTGGTGAACTTCGCCGGGCACAGCGGGATCAGAAAGCGGTTGTTTTTTATTTGAGGAAAAATTCCTGATCAATGCGGTATTTCAATAAACCGTACGCACTTTCTCAAGATTAAGATAGCGGGTGGACGGGAGGGTGTAATCGGCATGATGAAGCACGGTTTTGTCTCCGATGCCAATGCTTCTCATCCCGGCCGCCGCCGCCGCTTCCAGCCCGGCGGCCGCATCCTCGATGACGGTGCAGCATTCGGCGGCGATCCCAAGGCGCTGTGACGCCAGCAGAAGTCCCTCCGGATTGGGTTTGGATTCCGTGACATGGTCGCCTGTGATGACGGCATCAAAAGCCGCCCCCAGGCCAATGCGTTCCAGAATGATCCCGGCATTTCTGCTGGCTGAAACAATGGCCGTTTTGAGTCCGGCGACCTTCAGTTCATCGAGAAAGGCGATGATACCGGGAAGAACATCCTTTGCGGTCAGAGTTTGGAGCGATTCGACATAAACGGCATTTTTCGTTCGCATCAGATTCTCAATTTCATCCTCGCTGTACGCCCTCTGAGCGCGCTCCAGGATAATGTCCACGCTTTGCCTGCGGCTCACCCCCTTGAGGCGTTCGTTGATGTGAGAGTCGAAAAACAATCCCTCCTGATCGGCTATTTGCTTCCACGCACGATAGTGCATGCAGGCCGTGTCCACGATAACCCCATCGAGATCGAAGAGGACTGCCTTGGGTTGTGGACGGTCGAGATAGTGAACCGGGAGCGGCGCGGACACCTGATTATGCGTCACATCCACCTCGTTGCCATAGAGTTTCACAGTGATCTTTTCGCCGGCCAGCAGGCTCAAGCTGGCCCGCCCGGCGTCAACCCCCACTTGGATTGTACGCCCCCGGTAAACCATTTTGAACCGGTAGGCTGTCCATCCCGGCGGCAGGATGGGAGCAAACTCCAGCAGCGGACCGGTGTAGGTGAACCCGCCGAACCCGCACACGATGTTCAGCCAGGACCCGCTCATCGAGGAGATGTGCAGTCCCTCCTCGGTGTTGTTGTTGAAATTGTCGAGATCCAGCCGAGAGCTCCAGAGGTAGTATTCGTAGGCTTGGTTGTAGCGTCCGACTTCACAGGCAAGAATTGAATGAGTGGACGGCGACAGCGACGAGGAATGGACACAGCGCTGCTCATAAAAGCTGTAGTTCCGGCGCTTCTCCTCAACGCTGAAGCGGTCGCGCATCAGAAACATTGCCAGCAGGACGTCCGGTTGCTTGGTGATCTGGCGGCTGTGGATCTTCTCAATCGTCCACTTGCGCTCGATCGGAAAATCGCGATCTCGGTCGAGTTCCTCGCGGCTCATGGGATCGAGGGAAAGAAAGATGTCGTTCTCGACGAAGACGTCCATTTCCACGCTGTAGTTTAGGATGAGTTTCCCGGCGACCTCCCTCCAGTGTTCCACCTCGGAGGGTTTCCACCCGGTGCGGCGGAGAGCCTCTTGATAATGGCCGGGTGCCTCGGTCTTGGCTTCGTCGAGCACCTCGATGGTGTATTCCAGCAGCCACTTGGCCATGTAGTTGGTATACCAGTCGTTGTTCACCCCTTGGGCGAACTCGTTCGGGCCCATGACGCGGTTGATGGCATAGCCGTTGCGGATCGGAATGAATGTCGCCCGATCGCTCCAGAACCTGGCCAACTCGATGAGCACCTCCAGCCCGTGCGAGTGGAGATACGATTTGTCGCCGGTGACATGGGTATAGACGTAAATCGCGTATCCGATGATCGCGTTGATGTGGATTTCGCCCATCCAGTATTCCCAGACAGCGGTGTCTTCCGTGCCGTCCAGCGTTTGAAATGGAAACATCGCGCCTCGGTAGCCGAACAGATTCGCCTGTGCGCGGGCTGCCTCCAGCCCGTTGTATCGATATTCTAGCAGTTTTTTGACGGAGTCCGGATTGTTGAAAAGGTAGAATGGCAGGCAATAGCTCTCGGTGTCCCAGAATGTACGCCCGTTGTAGCATTCGCCGGAATACCCCTTGGGTCCAATGTTCAGAAAGCTATCCTGTCCGCGATACGTGCTGAGGAGTTGGAAGCTGCAGTAGCGAATCCCCTGCTGGGCGGCGGGATCGCCATCGATCTCGATATCGCAACTGTCCCAGAGGCGGGAGACTTTTTCCGAGTGGTCGGCCCGCGCACATTCGTAGCCGCCCGCTTGATGGGCGGCGAGATTTTCGCGGCTCTTGTCCGTGAGAAACATCACGAGCTCCTTCTCCTTTTCCGGGTCAACCGAGGTTTCCTCGGAGTGCTTCGGGATCAGCCCATGGGGATGCCCGGCATCACGGCTCGTCCAGACGGAAACCATCTTGTCAAAAATGTGGTCCGCCCCGACCTGCGGGGTGAATGTCAGAACATGGGCGATCCGCTTTTCCGTTTCCTGGCTTTCTCGGCGGAGGTCCGGCAAGGCCGGCGCTGCGACGTGCATCCGGTGGATCACATACTGCCCGGTCGTCACGATGTTCGTCAGAAGGAATTCCTCGGAAGCGCTGACCGATCGGGTCTGAGTGCGGCTCGTGGCGGTCTCCCGGTTTTCCTTCCGTCCATCAATCGCGAAAGTCAGCTTCACCGGGCGCGTGTGGTCAAGCGCCTGAACCGTCAGCCGGATCGCACCGAGGTGGGGATCGTCGTGGCTCACGAAGCGTTCCCAGGCCAGCCGGGTTGCGGCCCCGCGGTGCGTGGTGAACACCAGCCGACGCGAAAGAACGCCCTGCCGCATGTCGAGCGACCTCCGGTATTCCGTGACCTTGGACGTCCTTAGATCGAGCGCCTCCCCATCCACCTCGACAAGGATCTCCAGCCAGTTCGCCGTGTTCAGCATGGAATTGGTGAACTTGGGAAACGCTTTCCTTTTCCATGGGTAGGCCTGACGCTCTTTCGCGTAAATGCCGCCGATGTAGCAACCGGGAAGTGTCAACTCGCCGCCGAGGCCCTCCTCAAAATTGCCACGGGTCCCCATATACTCGTTGGCCAGGGAGAACAGGGACTCCGCGATTTCGTTCCGCTCCGGCCGGAACTCCTCTTCTGTAATGCGCCACGGCTCGATGCTGGCGACCCGGAATTCGGTCATCTTGTCGCTCATACCGCCAGCTCAGGGTTCTCCGGACCGAAATGTTTCAGCAGGACGAGAGGGTCGGTCGCCGACGGGTTGTTGATGACCACGCCATCGATGGCAGCCGCCTCGGACACGTAGAATTCATCGGACGTCTGCTGTCCGTATCGGATGAGCGCCGGGGATTCGATCTGCCAGGTGCCCAGCGTCCCGTGTCCCTGCACGGCGATCAGGCCGTAGGCGGCTGCGTCCTTGACCGTGACCGTCTGCCCCGGCAGCACGGTCAGTTCCTTGGCGCTGAAATAGGACGAGCGGTAGCAAATCCATTTTTCGACATAGCCGGACGTCTCCTCGATCGGCCGGACGAGCTTGGGCCGCATGAAGTGGCTTGCCACGAAGTGAGTGTCCACGTTGGCCTCCCAATCGAGCACCTCGATGAGGTAATCAAAGTCGCCCTTGCGATCCGGCGGGCAGTCCTTCCAGAGCAGTTCCTCCTGCACGAGCTGGTTGCCGACGAGCGACTGATACATGGCATAGACATCGGAGTTGCGCTGCGGTTCGTAGGTGCAAAAGCTGCCGGGCGCGTGAAGAATGCCGGGGGGAACGTCCCAGCCGGTTCCGGGTTCCAGGCGATACGCGCGGGAGAGGTTCGTGATCTTGTTGTCGCCCTCGGTGAAGTTCACGAGCGTCTTGCGGATCTCCTCCTTGGTCGTCCCCGGCTCGACACCGAAAAATGTGTAGGGAAAATCGCCGCCATGGTTGTTCATCTGGGGCGGAAAATAATATGCCTCCGGCTTTCCGTTCTGTCCCACGAGCTTCGCGTGCTTGTCCTGATGGTGGACGTGGTGGGGAAGCGCCCCCATGTTGTCGAAAAACTTCGAATACATCGGCCAGCACCGGTGTTGGTTCCAGATCCTGTCGCCGATGAGAGCGCCCTGCAATTCGTCCACCGCGTCGCGGAAGAGAACTTTTTCGGCGCGCCCGCCATCCTCCATGATGATGAAGCTCAGCCCCTCATGGGGTGCGGTCAGCGGGCCGTTGTCGGCGGGCGTTGTGGAAGACAGCCACCGCTCGTCAAACCCGCCCCGGGTGCTGCCGAGCGCGTAGTAGTCGTCGGGGTGCATTTTGATGCGGCGCCCGGGAACGCAGTAGAAACGGGGCACCCAGGTGGGGACCAGACGGACGATTCCGCGGCCTTGTTCCAGGGCGAGTGATGCGAGGGATTTGGTGTTCATAGGTTTTTGTATTCAAGTTCAAACATGAAAAACGTTTGAAAGCCGGCGACCGCGAATTCGATGCCTCCGGGAATCTTTCGCGTCGGCCATTTGCGGCGGCCCGGAAGAGATCGTAGCGCGACAATGCGGCGGCCGTCTCCCAGCCTCACGCGGACTTTTCCGTCACACGGGAGCGGCTCCTCATTTTGCCTGAGCGAAACCAGGCTGAGGTTGATGCGACACTCCGAAGGCTTGTCAAAAACGGTGAGCTCGACAAACGCGGGTGCCTCGGCTTCGACCGGAATGGTTCCACCGTGCAGCCGCCGGATCAGCCCAGTGAACACCGGCCGGTTGACCTTCTGCGGTTCCGCCTCGATCGGGCCTGCGGAGTAGCAGACGCGCCCCTTGCCGAATCGGTGCCAGGTGATGCCAGGTGCAAAAGCGTCCAGTGCGGGAGGGCTGCTGTGGATGCTGGCAAAGGAGGGATTCAAGACCGTTCCTTCCTTTTCCGGACACCACGGCCTGGTCAGCTCGGCAAGAACTTTGGCAGAGCGGTTTTGAATGCCGATCCAGCCGCCGCGATGGATGAGGTGCTCCTGCGGCAGCACGAGGTCGGCCATTTGTTTTATTGTCGGGGCAAAGTATGCAAGCGAGTGGTCCATCATCGCATGGGCAGAAACACCGAAAACATCCGAGAGCCCGAAATCATCGCGCAGGGAACCGTCGTCGGATACCAGGCTCGAGTAGCCGCTGGCGTAAAGTGCGCCGCCACCCGCGACATACGAGCGGATGGTTTCAACTTCCGCATCGGACATCACGAGGACATTTGGCAGCACGATCACGCGGTAGTCGCCGAGCCGGGCGAGATTGGATTTCGTGACGACCGCATACGGGATGTGCGCTTCCTGCAGGCTTCTGGCCGCTCCGAAGACTGCCGCCAGGTGCGGCAGGCCGGATTCCGAAGTCATGTTGTCCGCCCGCTTGGAAGAGTCACCGATCGAAGTGCCGTTCTCGCGGAAATCGAAGCGCGATTCGGAGCTCACGTAGATCGCCACATTGGCGGCGAGGTTTCCCCCCAGATATTTCTCGTAAGGCGCGAGCTTGGGGAAGATTCCGCCGATGCGTTCATAGACACGCGGATTGAGCGTCCCAACCGGATCGATGGCATCGATGAACATGAACGCCCCGCCGTGGGCGGGTGCCAGGAAGGATTGCAACTCCATCTCTGAGGCCTCCTTCATCGTCACGTGATCCCACAAATCCAGGCAGCGCGAGGTCATGAACTCGAACGGCTTCCTGACGCTGATCGCCTCGAAGATCTTGCAGACGACGCTCTGCTGGATGGGTGGTCCATAAAAGTCGCCGCTCGCGTAATCGCAATGCTCCGTCAGCGAATACGGCATCGCCGTGCGCCAGCCGTGCAGGACAGGGCTCAACTGGTGGGTCACCGTCATGGTCGGCCGCGTGCGCCGGACGGCTGCGGTGAGAAGCCCCGCCAGCTCACTCATCCATCGTTCCCGCGCCCGCTGATATGCCATCCATTTCGGGTTGTTCCAGTCGATGACCGTCGGAATGGGGCCTCCTTCCTCTTTTTCAAAACGTGCCTTGCAGTGTGGGCAGTAGCAGGCGTAGGGCCAGAAGAGCATGTCGAAGAAAATGCCGTCGAACTCGTAGCGGCCACACAGTTCTTCGGTCTGCTCCACCGCGAAATCCCGGTAGGGGGAATTCGGGCAGCATGTGCCGTAGCGGCTTGCCTCATAGGGCGATTCGCCCTGTTGCGGGATGATCCGCCACCCTGGGTGCTCAAGAAATGCGGCGTTGTTGTAAACCGCGCTGTAGTAGGCCACGACGGACAGATTTCTACGGCGTGCCGCCTTGAGGACATCCCCGACAAAATCGCCTTTCCCGATCGCGCGGTGGACCGGACCCAGCTTCGACGGGTAAAGCGCCGACCCGACGTGGGAATTGCAATAAAGCATGATTCCCTCGCACTCCCCCTTCGCCACCGTCTTCACGTAGGTGTCGGCATCCAGCTTCGAGAGAAACCGCTTGTCCCACTCGGGGATGTGCATGTCCACCAGAATCCGGCGGAAACACTTTTGATACCAGCCGTTGAGCTTCGGAGCCCGAACCGGTGCACGCGCTTCATCAGCCGGGGAGGAGGCCCGTGGAGATTTCATCAGGGCATCGTGAACCCCCGATCAAAAAAACAAAATAGGACTAAAATGATTTCTATCTGACAAAAATGATCTTACAAAAGCCGTATGAAAAGCGGATGGATGGAGAAGATCTGCCCCGCCCTCCGGGTCCTGTGGCGAGGGTCATGGGGAGCTGGAATGGTGGAGCCTGCGCGCTTTCTGCACGACCATGAGATGGTCATTGTCACGAAGGGCTCGTGCGAGGTGAACATGGACGGAATGCGCACGACCCTGAAGGCCGGCGATTATCTGATCATCCCCCCGAACCGCGAGCACAGCACCGTCTGCCGCCGGTCCGTTTTTCGAACATGCATCCATTTCGACTGGCTGCCAAGCCGGCGGTCATTCACCCGGAGGATGTGGTTCTACGCCCCGCAGCGCCCCCCGGCGGGGGGCTTTGTCGTGACGCCAAAATCTATTCCCAAGGCGGTCTTTCACGGCTCGTTTTCCATGGATGGACCGGTGCCCGGGCTTGTGGAGACCGTTTTTTATCGCTGGCAGTCAGGAAGTCCGCAGGGGCGGACAACCGCCCGTGCCGGCTTTCTCGAGCTGATCGCCCATCTTTTCCTGCATTCGGGAAGCCGCAGTGAAAGACATGCCACCCGATTTCAACTGGCCCATGCGGTCAAGAGTTTGCTTGATGCCAACATCCGCTCGGACACAGGAATTCAGGAGATGTTGCGAACACTCGGTTTCAGCGATGCCCACCTCAGCCGAGTTTTCCACGGAGCGTTCGGGATTTCCCCGGTCGAATACCGGAACACCGCTCGCCTGGAGCACGCAAAAACCCTCCTGAGGGATAGCCGGCTCACCATCGCCGAAATCGCCTACCGTATCGGTTTTCAGGATGCGGGATATTTCTCCCGACAATTCCGTAAACGGAACCGCCTCGGCCCGCGGCAGTTCCGCAGCGGGGCAAGGGTGGGCTTTCCTCGTTAGGTTCTTGGAGGAGCGGGGCATATCCCCAACATCGTTGTGGCCGGCTCACGGCGGAAATCAAACGTCGGCTCCACGGGATCAATGACTGGCAGGAAGTGGGGGGAGCTTATGCGGTGGCCTGCTTCCAAGCAGACTCGCGAGTTGGGATAAAGACCGCCGCTTTGTCGTTGTGCCCGGACGCGTGCGCAAGGAGAAGGCGGCCGTGGGGCGCAAACTCATCGACGTGCCCGGTTACACGTTCCGCGATTCGGGATCAGTAGTCGACGCCCTTCTGGCGCTCGTGGCCGAGGAGGCGGTCGATGTAATCTTCGGGGGAGAGCTTGAGCGGCACCGGTCCGTCGGGTTCGCCCTTGATGAATTGCTGGACTTCAGGGTCGGGGTGGTTTTTAACCTCGTCCGGGGTGCCTTGCGCGATGATCGTGCCCGCGCGCTTGCCGGCTCCGAGCACGATCATTTTGGTGGCGATCCGGAAAGCGCTGACCATGTCGTGGGAGACGACGACCGCGGTCATGTGCAGTTTGCGGGTGAGGTCGAGCGTGAGCTCGTCGATGACCGCGGTCATGATCGGGTCGAGCCCGGAGGTCGGCTCGTCGCTGAAGAGGAGCTCCGGGTCGAGGGCGACCGCGCGCGCGAGGGCGACGCGCTTGCGCATGCCGCCGCTGATTTCAGAGGGCTTGAGGTTTTCGAATCCGGTGAGCCCGACGAGCTCGAGCTTCATCTTCACGATCAGGTCGATGATTTCCGGGCCGACCCGGCTGTTCTCGAGGAGCGGGAGCGCGACATTTTCGCCGACCGTCAGCGACTGGAGCAGGGCCCCGAACTGAAAGTTCATGCCGAAGCGCAGGCGCAGCTTCTCGAGCTGGCGCTCGGGCATCGTGGTGATCTCCTCTCCGAAGAGCTTGATCGAGCCCGAGGTTGGCTTCATCGCCCCGATAATGTGGCGCAGGACCGTGCTCTTCCCGCATCCCGAGCCGCCCATGATGATCACGGTCTCGCCCTTCTCGACCGAAAATGTGACGCCGTTCAGCACGGTCCGGCTACCGAACGTTTTCACGAGGTCGCGAACTTCGATGACGGGCGGCATGGTCAGAGGAAGAAGAAAAAGCCGGTGAGGACGGCGTTGGCGACGAGCATGGCGAGGATCGAGGTGACGACCGAGGAGGTCGTGGCCTGGCCGACCCCCTCCGCACCGCCGGTGACCCCGAGGCCGGACTGGCAAGATATCAGGATGATGAGCCACGCAAACACGAAGCTCTTGATGATCCCGGAGATCAGGTCAATCGGGTGGCCGGCATCCAGGAGGCGCTGGATATAGGCGACCGTATTCATGTCGAGCGCGAAGTGGCAGACGATCCAGCCGCCCGCCATTCCGATATAGTTTCCAAAGACGGTGAGGACCGGGAGCATGACGAGCATGGCGAGGAAGCGTGGGACGACGAGAAAGCGGACCGGGTTGATCGACATGATCTCGAGCGCCTCAATCTCCTCCCCGACCTTCATTGTGCCGAGCTCCGCGGTGACGGCAGATCCGCTCCGCCCGATCACGACGACCCCGACGAGAAGCGGGCCGAGCTCGCGGAGGATCGTCATGGCCACGAGGTTCGGTACATACGACGAAGCCCCCATGCGGGAGAGTTCCTCCGCGCCCTGCATGGCCAGGGTGAGGCCGATGCTGAGCGAGGTGAGGGCTGTCATCGGGAACGCCTGCACCCCGATCCGCACCATCTGGTGCAGGACGGCGGAAAGACGGACCGGCTTGCCTCGGAACGGGCCGAGGAAGATCCAGAAGAAGATCTGGCCGTTCAGCCAAAAAAACGTACGGATCGCACCGGTCATTTGGCCGCCAGCGCGGCCTCTTCGGCCGTGCCGGTGATCACAAAAAGCTCGTTGAGCCGGACCAGGTCAAAGATCGTCTGCACCTTTTTCTGGAGGCCGAAGATCGCCAGGCGCCCGCCAAAGTCTCCGCTCTCGCGCACGTACTCGATCAGCGTCGCCAGCCCGCTGGAGTCGATGTACTCGACCCCGGTGAAATCCAGGAGCAGGCAGGGGGTCCGGGACTTCGCGCAACCTTGCAGGATCGCGCGGAGCTCGGGCGAGGCATGGAGGTCGATTTCCCCCGAGATTTTGAGCGTCGTCGCCGTCCCGTCCTCGATTTTCTCGATTTGCATGCCTCGTGATTACCTTCCCATCGGCGGCGTGGGAAGCACGGTTTTAGAGAGATGGCTCGAGCGCGGACTGGTGCGCGCGCATCCACTGGCGCAGCGACTCGCGCAGCGCAGCCCCTGCGTCGCGAACGCTTTTTTTCAGGTCGCGGAGCTCGCGGCGGGAAATTTCGCTGCGGTTTTCTAGGGCCGTGCGGTACTCGACGAGCAGCTTCTCCCATTCGTCCACCGCGTGATGGAGTCTGGCGCGCGCGCTTTCGAGCACGCTGCTCAGCGAGTCAGGCAGCGCCTTTTCGGCGAGCTGGGCCTGAAGGAGGCGCTCCTTCTCGGCGATCCGGGCCTTGAGGATTTTTTCTTCGGGGACCGTGCGGAGGCCGCTGACGAGACCAAGCTTGCTGAGGAGCCAGATCGTCCACTTGGTGGGATCAAACTGCCACGGGCGCACCCCGTTCCTGTAGTCGTACTGGAATTCGTGGTGGTAGTTGTGGTAGCCCTCGCCGAACGTGACGACGGCCATCAGGAAGCTGTCCCTCGCGGTGCAGTCGGTCGAGTACGGGCGGTCGCCGATCCAGTGGCAGAGCGAGTTGATGCAAAATGTCATGTGGTGGACGACGACGACGCGGGCCACGCCGGCGATGAGAAATGAGCCCAGGGCAACGACCGGTCCGCCTACGATCCAGCCGATGGCTGCCGGCAGGGCAAAGCCAACCCCGAGGGCGAGGGGGACATAATACTCGTGCTGCCACCATGCCAAGCGGTCTTTCTGCAGGTCGCGGACCCAGGTGAGCGGCGTATCCGGGCCCCGGCGGAAGAGAAGCCATCCGATGTGGGCATGGAAAAACCCCTTAGAGATGTCGTAGGGGTCGTCGTCGTGGTCAACAAACTTGTGGTGGCGGCGGTGGTCGGCACTCCAGGCGAGCGCGGACCCTTCAAATGCGGCGGCTCCGAACAGGAGGGTGAAAAGCTTGACCGGCCAATGCGCCTTGAACGTGAAGTGCGAAAACAGCCGGTGGTAGCCGAGCGTAATGCTCAGGCCAGTGGCGATCCAGAAGAAGAAAAACATCCCGAGCTGGAACCCGCTCAGGCCGAAATGCCAGATGTAGAGCGGAACCGCAGTGAACGTCGTCACAAACGTCCCGATTAAAAACATGCTGTTTGTCCAGCGGACGGTTTTCCAGAATTCTCTCATAGGGTATCGATTGTTTGAATGGTTCGCGTTCGGGGAATGGCCATGGCCGGTTTGTCCCCCGAGCGTCCGCAAGGTGGACTGACTCATGACCTGTGTCAATGAGAACCGGATCCGGGGGGCTTCGCAAAAAATTCTTCCCACCGCTGGCTCCGCGCTTGCCAGAACGTTACGTGCTGCGCAAGGTGCCCTCGATGAAAACGTATTTCCCCTGCTTGGTCATCCTCTGCATCGTGGCATCTCCGCTGGCGGCCCTGAGCCAGCAGGATCTTCCGGACTTGAATGCCGATGCCCTCCTCAAGGAGATCGAGACGATGGAGCAAAAGCAGAAGGCGACAAAAACCCAGGAGCGGGCGGCGATTCTCGCGGCGGTGTCGGGGGCCGCAACCACCGGACCCGTCGCAGCCAACTTTTACGAAAAGGCGGTCGAGGAGGTGCAGTTTAAGGGGAAAAAGGACAAGGCGGCGGCGTTTGTTGACTGGAAAAAGGCGAACGCCGACTTTCTGAGAACCCGCGAGATGCAGGCCTCGCTCCTCCTGCATCTAAAGTACCTCGAGATGGCGCTCCAGCGGAAGAATATGGAAAACCCGGAGAAGATGGTCCCCGGGATCATGGCCTACGTGAACGAGGTGATCGCCGCCGACAGCGTTTTTTCCGGGCAGGACAAGGCGCCGAAGGAACAAAGCAACCTCCTGGACCAACCGCTCGGGCAGTCGGTTTTTGCCCAGTGGCTCCAGCTCGGCCAGTGGCTGCCGGAGGATAAGATCTGGGAGCAAAAGCCGGGCGACGTCGGAGGGATCCTCGAAAAAAATGTGAGGTCCATACTCCGGGAGAAGAAGGATCCGATGCTCTTGCAAACATGGGACGTCCAGCTGAAGGTCGAGGCAGACCGGATCACCGAGGGGCGTCTGCAGCATGAGATCGACAAATTTAACAACGTGACCCGTCCGAAGCTCCTCTTTAAGCGGGCGCAGGACATGGTGATCGTCGGCCAGCCAAACCGCGCGGCGGGCGAGATGGTCGCCCTCCTGCGGGCGAACCCGACGCACCCGGATTTTTCCAGCTGGCTGAGCACCGTCCGGGGCCTCCTCGCTACGAAGCCGGCGGAGCAAACATCTCCGCAATAAGCGGCGCGTAGACGTCGGTGATGACGTGGCGCTTCACCTTGAAGGTGCTGGTGAGCTCCTCGCCCACCTCAAATGGCTTCGCTACAAATCGCCAGACAGTGATCCGCTCAAACGGCTTGAACCCGGCCTCCGCGCTGATCAGCCGCCGGATCTCCGCCTCGGCCATCCGGTGGGCGTCCTCGCGGGCGATGAGGTCGGCAGGTCCGCTGGTCTTGAGCCCGGCAGCCCGGAACCCCTCGAGCGAAGGCACGATCAGCGCCCCGAGGGACTTCTGATCCTGGCCAACGACCATGCACTGCTCGATGAGCGGGGAGCCGGTCAGGCGCGCCTCGACCGGCACCGGCTCGATGTTCTCCCCGCTTAGCAGGACGATGGTATCTTTCGATCGCCCCAAAATTTTGAGGCAGCTGTTAAATGTGACCATCCCGATATCTCCGGTATTCATCCAGCCGTCGCGGAGCACACGCGCCGAGCCCTCCGGGTCTTTATAATACCCTCGCATGACCTGCGGGCCGCGCACATGGATTTCCCCGCGGAGGCCGCGTCCGCGGCCACGCCGCCAAGCGCATGGATAGAGGATATCCCCGGTGTGCAGGTCGATGATCCGGACCTCGGTGCCGGGGTAGGGGTGGCCGACGGTCCCGATGACCAGGTTTTTCCACGTGCGCACCGCGAGGACCGGGGCGGTCTCGGTCATGCCGTATCCCTCAAGGACCGGGATGCCGATGTAGTTGAAAAATTCATCGACATGCGGCTGGAGGGCTCCGCCGCCGGAGATCGTTCCGCGGAACTCGCCGCCGACGAGCGCGCGGAGCTTGGCAAGAACGAGGCTGTCGAGCAGGCGGTGGGGGATTACGGAGAGCCCCCAGGCCACGGCATGCGCGAGGGCGCGGGGCAGGTTCGCAGCGAGCCCCCGTCCGGTCATGTCGAGCTCCTGGCCAAGAAAAAACCTTTCCGCGCGGTGGACGTTGCGCGCGCAGGCATAGGCCGCATGGAAGAGGGCCTTGCGGACGAACGAGGCGCCGCGCACGTTGGAGAGAATTTTCTGGTAGAGGCTTTCCCAGAGCCGCGGAGCCGAGGCCATGAGGGTCGGACGGACGACCTTCAGGTCCTCCGCGATCCCGCGCAGGCTCGTGTAGTGGGTGCAGGCGCCCATGGCGACGGAGACCATCTCAAACACCCGCTCGTAGCTGTGCCAGATCGGGAGGATCGAAAGGATCCGGTCGCCGGGCTCGATGTCGAACGGCAGGTTTTCGATCTGCGAGGACATGTTCCGGTGGGTGAGCTGGACTCCCTTCGGGGTCCCCGTCGTTCCGGAGGTGTAGATGATGGTGAAGAGATCCTCCGGGTCCACGGCCGCCGCCCGCTCGCTGGCCGTGTGGTCGCCGCCCGCCCTCCGCCGGGCCCCGTCGGCCATAAGATCCTCCAGCCGGTCGACCCCGCGCGGAGGCTGTCCGCCGGACGACATCACGACGATCTTCTCCAGCCGCTTGAGCCGGTGATGGCACCGTTGCACCTTCTCCAGCGTGGTCAGGTTTTCAACAAAGACCACCCGCACGTCGGCATGGGTCAGGATGTAAACCAGCTCCTCATCCGAGATGTCGGTCCCGCGCGGCACGTCCGCTGCGCCGGCCAGAAGGATGCCGTAGTCGCAGAGGATCCACTCCAGGCGGTTGTCTGCGATGATCCCCACATGGTCGCGCGCCTGCACGCCGGACGCAGCCAGCGCCGTCGCCAGGTCGAGGCCCTTTTCGTACAGTTCCCGGAAGCTGATTGGCACAAACTTCCCCTCCGCATCCTTGCGCGCGAACGCGGGCAGGTGGCCAAATCGTTGGGCCGCCCCGGAAAAAATTTCGGTGAGCGTGGGGGCGGTAATCCGGGAGGCAGGCATGCGCCAGCAAAATCGTTTGAGCCGTCTTGCGCAACCAGAATTCTGTGATAATGGTGAGGTCGATATGAAATCCATCGTCACACTCCTCAGCATCGCCTGCATCTCGACCTTCGGCCTCACCGCCTGCGCCTCCAACCAGAAGTGCGCTTCGACCAAAACCTGCCCGATGACGAAGCAGGCCTGCACCAGCACCAAGGGCTGCTGCGCCGCCTCGGCCGCGACATGTCCGGTCAAAAAGTCCTCCCAGTGCTGCTCACAGTAAAGGAGAGATTCCGTTGCGTGTTCACGAAAGCTGGCTATGCTGGATCTCGTGAACACCGACGAAGACCTTCAAGCTGACATCCAGCTCATCCAGCGGATCGGGATGGGCGACCGTGATGCGTTTGAAGAGTTCTACAAGCGCTACGTCGGGCTCGTCTACTCCACGGCGTACCGGGTTCTCAACAGCGCCTCCGATGCCGAGGATGTCGCACAAGATGTCCTCTTCATGATCTGGGAAAAATCCCCCATGTTCGACGCCTCGCGGGGCAAGCCGATCACGTGGGCGCTCACGATGACCCGCAACAAGGCGATCGACCGGCTGCGCTCGCTCCAGCGGCGCTTCCGGCTACAGGATGAGGTCGAAAAAGAAACCTGTCCGGACGACTTCATTCACGAGCGCCGCGCGGCGGACGAAGTCGATGCCATGGAAAAGGGCCAGATCGTGAGGTCTGCCGTCATGAAGCTCAACCGCGAGCAGCGCGAGGTGATCGAGATGGCCTATTTTGGAGGTCTGACCCAGCAGGAGATCGCCTCACGCCTCGACGAGCCCCTCGGCACCGTCAAAGCGCGCATCCGGCGCGGCATGCTCCGGCTCAGGAAAATGGTGTCGGCAAACCTTTAGGGCCATCCGTTTTTCCCGCTGGATGCCTTGGCATCCGCCGGTATAGTCCCCCCGCATGATGCGTTTTGCTGCGGCTCTCTTTTTTTCGGGTGCGTCGGCGCTGGTTTTGCAACCGGTCGCCGGGGCGGCAGAATCGCTATTTATCAATTATTCTGCCGAGGTGAACCCGGCGGATCTGGTGGTTTTTTCGACGAGCATCATCCATGCGGATGCGAAGACGAGCCTGGAGGAGGCGCACCGGGCCGGGTCAAAAGTGTTAGCGTATTTGAGCGCGGTCGAGGTGGCGGCCGACGCACCGTATCGCAAGCGGTTTACACGCGATGGCATCCCGGTCATGGGCCGGAACGAGACGTGGAAGAGCGATCTGGCGGACGTGTCGCACCCGGCCTGGCCGAAGCTTCTGGGCGACCTGGCCGACGAGGCAGCAGCGAAGGGGTTCGACGGCTTTTTTTTAGACACGATGGACAGCGTGGACCTGATCGCGGAGAAGCATCCGGCGCGGGCCCGGGAGATGAGGGACGGGCTGGTCCGGGCGGTGCAGGAGCTCCGGCGCCGGCATCCGGACAAAAAGATTGTGGTGAACCGGGGGTTCTCGGTGCTGGAGGAGATCCACCCATCGATCAGCGGCGTCCTTGCCGAGTCGCTTTTTCAGACGTATTTTTTTGATAAGAAGGCCTATGGTGAGGTGCCGCCGGGTGATACCGAGTGGCTGATGTCGCGCCTGCGCCAGGCTTCCTCAACCGGGCTGCCGGTGTACGTGGTGGATTATGTCTCGCCGGAGAAGCCGGATCTTGCGATGGCGACCGCGGAGCGCATCCGGGCGGCCGGCTTCATTCCCTTTGTAACGACGCCGGACCTCTATGGGAACTCGCTGGCCCCGATCCGGCCGGTCGCGCGCAAGATCGCCGTGATCTACGGACGGCAGGTCGAGGCGGGAGGCGCGCGCTACTGGCCGGCGGACACCTGGATTGCCCAGTGCCTGCAGATGCCGCTCGAGTGGATGGGGTACGAGGTGGATTACCTGGACGCGATGGAGGGGCCGCTTCCGGAGCTCGACGGCACGTATGCCGGGATCGCGTTCGATGCGTTCACCGAGTGGCCGAGCGAGGTTCAGAAATCCGTGCTGACCTGGCTCGCAGGGCGCAAGGACCGCAGCCTGCCTGTTCTCGTTTTCGGAAAAATCCCCTTTCAGGACCGCTATGCGGCGGCCTTTGGGAAGCTGCTGGGAATGGAAGTGGATATGCGGACGGCGGAAACGATCAACCTGCCGGCGGGGCTTGACGTGAGCGACTCGCCTGTGGTGCGCGGAGAGACCCCGCTGCGGATGATTCCCTACAACTACCCCGTGGTGAAGGCCCCGGCCAAGGCCGACGTGTTTGTTTCATTGAGGTTCACGGTGCCGGGCAGCGAAGTCGTCCGCCCGTTTGATGCGGTTTTTGTCGCGCCTTCGGGCGGGGTGGCTCTGTTCCCATTTCTGAGGTTCGAGCGCCCGGATAACGTGACGCTCTGGGGGATCGATCCGTTTGCCTTTCTCGAAAAGGCGCTGCGCCCGCCGGCGTTTCCGGCACCGGACGCCACGACGCGCGACGGGCTTCGGCTCTTTTTTTCTCATGTCGATGCCGATGGGTTCAGCAACACCTCGGCGGTCGATCCCACGAAATTGACGGCCGAGGTGATTCGGGATGAGATCTATAAAAAGTATCCGGTTCCGGTGACGTCGTCGGTCATCGAAGCCGAGGTGCGCGGGTACCTGAAGCGCCAGAAGCCGGGTGAGAGCGACAAGCTCCTCGCGATCGCGAAAGACATCTTCGCGCTTCCGAACATCCGCGCCGCCTCGCACACGTATTCGCACCCGTTTTTTTGGATGCCCGACGACAAGACGATGACGCTTTACGAGGTGCAGTCGCTCGAGCTGGGCGACGAGTACAACATGGGGAAAATCGATCCCGCCCGGGAGATCCGCTCGTCGATCGAGTTCATCCGCAATGATCTCCTGCCTCCGGGCAAGGAGGTCGAGATGGTCCTCTGGTCCGGCAACTGCCGCCCCGGGCCAGAGGCGCTTGAGGTCGCCGATGCGCTGCCGACGGAGAACATGAACGGCGGCGACACCGTGATTTCCCGGGCCCGCCCGAGCCTCACCGCCGTCGCCCCGCTCTCGATGAAATGGGGGGGGCGGCTCCAAATCAACGCCGCCGTGCAGAACGAGATGCTCTTTACCAATGGGTTCCAAGGCCCCCGGTGGGGCGGGTACGTGAACGTCATCCAGACGTTCGAGCGGACCGGATCCCCACGCCGGCTCAAGCCGGTGAACATCTACTTTCACATGTTCATGGCCGACCGGCTCGAGTCGCTTAACTCCCTGCGCACGGTCTTCGACTGGGCGATGGCCCAGCCGCTCCAGGCGACGACGGCCGCTGCCTATGCGCGGGTCGTCCGCCAGACCCACACGGCGGCAATTTTTTCCTCGTCCCCCCAAAGCTGGGTCCTCGTGCACGGGCCGGACCTGAGGACGTTCCGCCTGCCGTCCGCCGGGATGCTTCCGGATCTGGCCGCCTGCAAAAACGTGATCGGCTACCAGGTTTTTGAAGGCCAGCTTTTCGTCGCTACCGGCCGGTCACCGCGGACCGAGCTTGTGCTCGCCAAATCTCCCGTCCCGCACGTCTATCTCGAAAGCTCCACCGCCGAGGTCGAGGTCATTAAGCTCGAGCCGAAGGCCATCTCGCTCCGGGCGTCCGACCTGCGCCCGGTCACCGTCGTTCTCGCCGGCCTCGCCCCCGGCACGGCGTGCGAGGTGACGGTGAACGGCGAAAAAAAGTCTTTCATGTCGGATGCCGGCGGCCGCCTGGTGGTGGCAGGGGGAAATGCTCTTGAGGCCTCGGTGGAAGGGGCACCGCTTCCGTGAGCGGGTCCGCCTTCCGCCCGGGCTCGCTCCCGTTTTTTGCGGTGCTCCTCATCGGGGCAACGCTTCTCGTGCTCCTGGTGCTGATCCCAAACCAAAACGAGGTCCTCGAGCGTGCGCTGAAGGATCGCGATATCCCTCGCCTCACCAAGCTGCGCGATTCCGTCTCGGAAAAAGCGCGCGCCGAAAACCCGGAGCTCCACGAGCTTCTGAACGCCTGGGTCGAGCTCGACCGGGCGATGAGCGCGGCCGGCCGCCACATGTTTGATGCCGGCCAGACCTCCGCTCTGGCCGCCCCGTTTCTCTCCCTCCTCGATAACAAAAAATATGCAGCGAGCGTGCAGGATGGCCTGGCTCAGGTGCTGGCGCACTCGTCTTCCCCGGAGAAGATCGAAGCGCTCGGGGCCGCGCTGCCAAGCGGGATGTCCGCCTTGCAGCGAACCCGGTTCTGGCAGGACGTCCTGTCCAGCGCCAAGTCGGCTGGAAATCCCGTGGCCGGCGCCTCGGCCGCACAGGCGCTCTCCGATGGAAGCCCGGCGGCCGTGCTGGAAATTGCCAAACTGTGGCAGCAGGGGAATCGTTCGGACCTCGGCATCGCGGCCCTTCGCACGTGGTTTGAGGCGCACCCTGGCGACCTGCCCGCCGATGCGGCCGCACTCGCTAACCTCTATCTCCACCTTCTCCGGGAGGAGAATCTCAACAGCGAGGCGCTCGATTTTCTGATCGCACGTCAGGCGACCCTGGAAAGGCTGCTGCCGGGCCGCGAGTTTGTGAATGCGGTCTCCCGCGCAGCCCTGGCATCCGGCCGATCCCGGGATGCCGTCCCGATCCTCAAAGCATGGGAGCAGGGCCATCCGCACGACGCCGAGACCTTGCTGCTGCTCGCGAACCTGGCCATGGGGGTGGGGGATCAGAAGGCGGCCGCCGAGGCGCTCGGACAATACCTTCGCATGCAGCCGGACGATGCCAGCGCCCGCCTTCTTTACGCCCAGACGCTCGAGTGGAGCGGCCATCCGTCGGAGGCATTTGACGCCTACTATCCGCTGGCGGCCGATGGCTCGCGCCCGGCCGTGGATCGCCTCATCGCGCTCGCCCCCGGGCTCTTCCGCGAGGCAGAGCTTGGACGGGTGCTTCCGAAATTTGTTCCCGCCACCGGGACGAGCCCCGAGCTCCTCCTGCTTGCAAAGATCTTTGTGCTGGAGGGCAACTATGCCGGGGCGCGGGAGCTTTTCCTCCGCCACCTTGCCGCAGAGCCGGATGATGTCGCCATCCTCAAAAGCCTCGCCGAAGTCGATTTTGAGGAGCAGCGCTTTGGCGAGGCGCGCGAGCTCTACGCCCGCGCCCACAAACTCGCCCCGGGCGATGTCGAGTTGGAGCACAAGTTGGTCCGGATCGATTGGCTCGAAGGCCGCTACGACCAGATCGTCGAAAAGCTCGCCGCCCTCGCAAACAAGACCCGAAACCCGGATGTCATCCAGGAATTTTATTCTGCCGCCGAGAGCCTGGGCGACATCCCCGCCTTGGTCGAGGCGATGGAGCTTAAGCTTGAGGTCGAGCCGAACGCGCCGGCCGAGACGTACCGCAACCTCGCCTTCTACAATTCCCTCCTCGGGCGCTCGGATGCCGCGCGTGCGGTGATCGTGCGCGGGCTTGAGAAGTTTCCCGACAGCACGTACTTCCGCGAAGACCTCGCCTACAAGCTCATCGCGGCCGGGGATCCCGCCGCCGCCTTGAAGGAGCTCGAAGGCCGCGTGACGAAAGTCTCGTCCTCAGATATCAAATCCGCCTACGCGTACCTCCTCCTCGAAGCCGGAAGGCCAAAGGATGCGCTGAAGTTCCTCCAGGACACCCTCACTCCGGCCGAGAGAAAAACTCCGGAGATGCTGGAGCTGGCTGGAAACCTGTTTGAGGCGGAGTCGCGGTTCCGGGAGGCGGAGGCCGTCTATCGCGAGGCGGTCCAGCTGGTGCCCGGACGTGTGGAGTTCCAGCTCTCGCTTGCCCGCGCGCTCGGAGCCCAGCGAAGGGACCGGGAGATGCGGGCCGTTCTTGCCGGAATCGATTTCGACCGCCATCCGGGCGCCGCGCGTGATGCAGCGCAGGTTTACCTCGACCTCGAGGACTACCGCCAGGGCGCGGCGCTGCTCCGGCGCTATCTGGCTGGAGCCCGGGGCTCCGAGGACTCCCTCGCCTGGCGCATGCTCGGCGATGCCACCCTCTCGACCGGCGACCCCGAGCGCGCGAAACGCGCCTACCGGAGAGCCCTCCAGCTCGCGCTGAAAGAAACCCGGACGCCATGAGGTCCCGGTTTGCCACCATTTTTTTGGGTACCCTGCTTGCGTGCGGGAGCCTCCGCGCCCAGGTGCCGGATATCCTGAATACGCCGGAGCTGGCCGAAGAACTGCTTCCGCCGGATCCCGGGGACGAACCCGCCGTGCCCCAGGAGCCGCTCTTTCAAAAGCAGAAGCGCCTGCTCTACCTGCTGGCTCGTCTTAAGCGCCCGCGTCCCGCCCGCCCGCTCGCCCACGGCATCCTGCGCCAGAGCCCGTCGGACAAGGAGACGCTGCTCGTTCTGGCCTCGATGGAGCTCGAGCGCAAAAATGCGGAGAAGGTCCTCCACTACGCCCGGCGGTTTTTGACGTTTTACCCGGACGACGACCAGGGGTGGTATTTTCTGGCGGCGGGGGAAAGCCTGCAGGGCCACCACGCGCGGGCGAAGGCGATTTTGGAAAAAATGCGGGCGACGCTTTTTTCCAAAAAGCGGTTCCCGTACCAGGTCGATCTCGCCTCCAGCGCGCGGCTTTCGGGCGATTGGCGGACCGCCCTCACGACCTATCAGGAGCTGCTCAGGGACCGTCAAATCTCTCGCCCGCTCCGGGAGGAGGCCCGCCGGATCATCGACGAAATTTTCCGCGAGCAGCTTCCCCGCCTCGACATTTCTGCCGGCTACCAGCACCTCCTCTCGACCGGCGACATCCTCCGGACCGACGCATCGTGGGAGAGCCCGCTCACAAACCGGATCCGACTCGTCCTCCACCTCCACCGCGACGACCTCCACCAAAAGGCAAACCTCGACCTGCGATCGATCCGGAATTTCCGGATGGAGGGCACGGTCGGTTTCGACGCCCACGTCGTGCAGTCGTGGCACCTGGCAGCGGATGCCGGCGTTTCTTCTGCTGGGTTCCTGGCCTCGGCGGAGCTTCGCCGGCGCCTCAGCCCCACGCGCTCGTGGTTTGTCGGGGCCGGGTACAACCGGCGGGCGACCGATAGCCTCGCCCTTGAGATTCTCGACGGCCGCCAGAGCCGGGTCTATGCCGGATTTGATTGGACGCTCGACGACGAGTCGGACTGGCGGGTCTCTGGCACCTCCTCCGCTCGCGTCGCCACAATCGACAGCGACCTGCTTGGCAACGGCTGGGGTCTGGAATGGCAGGTCGAGCGGGTCGTCCTGCGCGACCCGGTCAACATCCGCATCGCCTATGTCGGCCAGTACAGCCAGTTCAATACCACCTCGACCGACTCCAGCCTTGTTCAGCCCCTCTTTGATCCCGGCAGCACGGCGAACCAGGAAATTGCCGGCCTCGACCAGGCGGGGATCCAATCAGGCTCGCCGGAGACGCTGATCGATCCCGAGATCAATTACCAGGGGTTCACGGTGGTCGCCCGGCGGGAGATCCTCCCGCAGTGGACGCTCGAGCTCACCGGCGTGGTCGGGTATTACTTCGACAGCAGCCAGCTCAACTACGGCGGGTTCATCCGAAATTCCTGGCGGCCCCGCAAAAGCGTCGAGCTCGTCGCCAGCGTCGGCTACCTCAGCAGCGGGACCCAGAGCAACTCCGGCTCCGAGGTCGTCGAGCTATCGCTTGCCTTGCAATGGCTTTTCTGAATGATGAGCCCATCCGCACCTATGAACCGCGCCTTTACCATTTTTCTTCTCGGCATTGCTGCCGGGCTCTGCAGCTGCGTTTCGCGCGTGGACGCCGGTCCACAGAACCCGTCGCTAAAGCTTTCCGGCCACGTGGTGGTCGCCCCGTTTCGCAACGCGACCGACGACGACCATGCCGGCCAGGCGTTCGCTGATCTGATCGGCACCGCCCTGGCCGAGCGCGGGCTCGATGTCGTGATGCTTCCCCCGAAGCCGGTCAACGATCTGGGCGATGCCCCGCCGTACACAAATGACGATCTGGCCCATGAGGCCCGCCGCCACGGGGCCTCGGGCATCGTTCGGGGCACCGCGATCGAATTCCGCTATAAGACCGACCTCGATGGCGATCCCGCTGCGGGCGTGTACGTCGAGATCCTCGACCCGTCGGCGAAGCGTTCGGTTTGGCATGCCAGCGCCTCCCGGACCGGGCTGATTTACTCGTCGCTGGCGGCCACCGCCCAGAAGGCGTCGCGCGACATCGTCGCCCGCATGCCGATGCAGTAATCCCGTGGCTGAATCCCTTTGGTCCTCAAAGCGGGTCTGGCAAGGCGGCCAAAGTGTCCGAAGTCAGGCCATCGATTTTTTGGTCCTCCTCTTCCTCATCTCGGTCGTCAGCTGGGTTTTTGACCACCACCCGCGCGGGTGGATCGGCACAAACCCGTCGCCGTTTTTTCTTCTGCCCATCCTGATGGGCGGGCGCTATGCGCAGCTGGCTGGCCTCCTCAGCGGCCTCGGGGCGGCTGCGGTGCTCGTCGGAGTCTCGGCCTGGCAGACCGGGGATCCGGCCGGTGACGTCGCCGCCTCCGCCAAGCTGGTCCTGATCTGCCTCCCTCTTGTCGGCGTGGTCTGCGGCGAGATGCAGCGGTTTATCTCTTTGGACGTGATGCGGGCGCGGATCCAGCTCGACCAGGCGTCGCGGCGGATGCGGGCGCTCGACGAGCAGGTCTTCATTTTGGCGGAGACGAAGGACGAGCTTGACCGCGACCTCGCGCTGCTCAACGCCGACACGGCGAACATGGACTACGAGATCCGCCGGGTCCTGCAGAGCCCTCCGGAGAGGTTCTACGAGGCCCTGCTCGGGGTGCTTTGCCGGAAGGCCCGGCTCTATGAGGCCGCGATTTACTCAGCGAACTCCTCCTGGCACCGGGCCGCGTTCTCCGGAACGCCGGAGGCCTGGCCGGAGCACCTGGACCCCAAAAAATCCGCTGTCGCGAGCGCGGCCCTCCACTCCGGCTCCATCGCCACCCTGCCGGACGTGTGGGCCGACAAACCGACCTCCCCAGATGACTTCCTTGTCGCCTGCCCGATTGGCGAGGCGGACAAACCTGCGGCGCTCCTGGTGGTCCGCTCGATGCCGTTCTCTTCGATGAACACCCGGGGCATGCAGATCATCGAAACCGTCTGCAAATGGGTCTCCGAGTTTTCCGGCCTCCAGCGCCGTGCGGCCGGGTTCTTCGATCCGCGCGGGTTCGTCTCCCGCCACGATTTTGATCGCATGCTCGACCTCGCCTGCGAGGTCCAGTGCCGCTTCCAGCTCATCTCCAGCGTGATCCTGATCCGGCCTGACCCCGGCGTCTCGGCGGATAGCGAACAGATTCAGGCTGCCGTTTCAGGAGCGGTGCGCATCGGCGACATCGTGAGCCATCTGGATACCGAATTTCCGCACATCCTTCTTCTCCTTCCGCTCACAGGCCTGCGCGGGGCGGAAATCTGCCGGGCACGAATCCTCGAGCATGCCCGCACGTTCTCGGATGGGGGCCTCCCGCTCGATGGCTCGATCTTCTGTACGACCCATTACAAAAATACACCCGCTCTCCAGCTGGCGCTCCTCGCCGCGCTCCGCCCTTCATGATCACCGCGTTGTTCCTTGCCGGAGGGGGGGTGCTCGAGGTCCTCGCCCTCCGGACGTTTTTTTCCGGCGGCCTCCCCGCCGAAATCCTGGCGCTCCACGCAGCCTCCAGCATTCTCTTCGTCGGAGCAGCCGGACGGATCCTCTCGTCGCAACGGTTTTTCCCGGGCTCGCGGATCTGGCTGTTTTGCCTCATCTTTTCGTTTCCGGCGCTGGGCGTTTTTTGCGCGGCCGCGCTTGTGGCGGTGATGCTGCTGATCCCCGAACGGGCGGGGCTGGAAGAGCGCGTCGTTGTCGGGATGCCCTCCGCCTCGGCTGCGGCTGCGCCGCCCTCCGGCGGCAACCGGGCCCGATCGATCATGCAGATCCTGTCATCCCCCGATACGTTGGCGAGGCGGGATGCCGTGCTCTCCCTGCGCTCGGATGTCTCGCCGGCCTCGGTCCTGATCCTGCAACGCGCGGTCGGGGACAGCGACGAGCAGGTCCGCAACTATGCGCAGAGCGAGCTCGCCAAGTGGACCGAGCAGGCCGAGCTCCGGATGGAGAGGTTTCAGGAGCAGGTCGTGAATGATCCGGCCCCGGAGGTCCTGCTCGCGCTTGCCGAGTCCTGCCGGGAGGTTGTGACAAACCACCTGGCTGGCCCGGAGCTTGAACCCAAATACCTCAAGCTCGCGTGGGCCAGCCTCCAGCGCATCCCGGAGAAGAGCCCGCTGAAAGGCCCCGCCGACCTTCTGGCCATGTCCTGCCTGCTCCGCCTGCGGATGATCCCTGAGGCGCGGGAGGTGCTTCTGCGTCTGGAGGCCAGCGGGTTCGCCCACGAGTCGCTGCCGGGAATCCGCCTTCGCCTCCTCTTTCATGAGCGCGGGTGGGACCAGCTGCGCGCCGCGCTGTCCCGGATGGATGCCGCCGAACTCCCGGCCAAATCGTTTTGGTCCGCCGCCGCATGAGCCATCCGGATGTCTGCCTGCTTCTGGAGGGGACGTTCCCGTATGTGAGGGGAGGGGTCTCGAGCTGGGTCGACCAGCTCATCCGCGCGCACCCGCACCTCACGTTCGCGATCTTTTTCATTGGCTCCGACCATAGCTCGACGAAGGTCCGCTACTACGAGGTCCCGGAAAACGTCGTCGACTTCCGCGAGATGTTCCTCTTCGAACGTCCGGACGCCAGCGAGCTCGAGCCTGCACGCCTGGCGCCGGAGATCACGCTCCAGCTCCGCGAGCGGCTCGAGGCGATCTACTTTGCCGCTGATGACCGGACCCGTGTCCCGGCCGTCCTGGAGGTGGCGGACTGGCTCGGCGCGGAGGGCGCGGCCGTGCGGTTTGGAAACCTTCTCCACGACCGCGTGTGCTGGGAGATCCTCCGCAGCGTTTATGAAAAGAAGTTTTCCGGGATCTCGTTCATCGACTTTTTCTGGACGTGCCGGTTCCTTCATCAGCCGCTCTGGCAGATGATCCGTTCGGTGGGCCAGATTCCCAAGGCCGGCGTTTACCAGTGCGTGTCGACGGGCTATGCGGGTGCCCTTGGGGCGCTCGTCTCCCACCGGAACCAGGCACCGTGTTTTCTCACCGAGCACGGGATCTATACAAAGGAGCGCATGATCGAGATCGTCCAGGCCGACTGGATCCACGAGCCGCCGGGCCACGGGATCCTCTCCGGGCAGGGCCGCCTCGCGCTCAAAAACCTCTGGATCGACATGTTTTCGTTCCTCGGCCGGATGTCGTACGCCGCCTCGGATCCGATCATTTCGCTCTACAGCGGGAATGCCAGGCTCCAGGCGGAATTTGGCGCCGACCCCCAAAAAATTGAGATCATTCCCAACGGGGTTTTTCCCGACCGCTTCCAGGCCACGCGGGACCGGCGCGAGCAATCCCCGGGGACGGGCGGCTGCCGGATCGCGTTTGTCGGCCGCATCGTCCCGATCAAGGACGTCAAAACCCTTCTCCGGGCGACCCGCATGGCCGCCGATGTGGTGCCCGACCTCCGGGTCTCGCTGCACGGGCCCGCCAGTGAGGATGAGGCGTACAGCGACGAGTGCCACGAGATGGTCGCCAGCCTCGGCCTGGAGGCGATCGTCCGGTTCCCGGGGTCCGGGAAAATCGAGGAGATCCTCGGCGATGAGGATGTGGTCGTCCTGACCAGCATCAGCGAAGCCCTGCCGCTCGTGATCCTCGAGGCGTTTGCCAGCAAGCTCCCGGTCATCGCCACGGACGTCGGGGCCTGCCGGGAGCTTCTGAACGGCCGCACTCTCGAGGACAAGCGGCTCGGCCGCGGGGGGATCCTGACCGAGATCTCCTCGCCGTCGGAGACCGCGGAGGCGATCGTCCGGCTCGCGCGGGACCCGGCGCTGCGTGCGCGCATGGGGGAGGCCGGGTTCCAGCGGGTCCTCGAATTTTACAACCAGGAGAAGGTGATGGCGCGGTACGATCAAATTTACGGGACGCTCAAATCCCGGGGGAGGGCCGCATGGCGGGGATAGGATTTCGCCTGCAGCGCCTGCTTCGCGACCGCACGTACACCGGCGTGCTTCATGCCTATTTTTATGCGGCGCTGATCAGCAGCGGCCCGCTGGTGCTCTCGATCACCTCGCTCTCGCTCCTCGGCCTCTCGGTCGCTGCGTTTCGCGGGCCGAACCTCACGCTCTTCTTCAGCGCGGTCACGTTCATCTACAGCACGAGCATGATCCTCACCGGCGCCCTGCAGCTCGTGCTCGTTCGCTGCGTCGCGGATGCCGACTACGACGGCCGGCGGGACCGGGTCTGGCCGCTCCTCACCCGGTTCATGGCGGTCGTCATCCCGGTCCAGCTGGCGTTCTCCGGTATCCTCTTCTTCCTCTTCACCGATACGAGCCTCGTCTTCAAGTTTTCCTGCATCTTCCTGTCCGTTCAGGTCGCGATGATGTGGCTGCTGAGCGGCCTGCTCACGGCGATGAAGTACTACAACCGGGTCGTCGGATCGTTCCTGATCGGATACTCCGCAAGCATGGTCCTGGGCTGGGCAGCGTTCCGCTGGCTGGGGGCGGACTGGATCATGGCCGGATTTGCGCTCGGTCACTTTGTCCTCACGATCATGCTTCTCGCCTGCATCCGCCGCGAGACGCCGGATGCGCGCGGGGCGGATGGCGTGCGCACCGTGCCGGAGGCGCTCGCAACCTACCGGATGATCGCGCTCTGCGGGCTCGCCTACAATGTTGGCATCTGGGCGGACAAATTCCTCTTTTGGTGGTTCGGCGACGGCCGGATCCAGGTCAACGGGATGCTGTTTGCCATGCCCCTGAACGACCATGCCGTCTACCTCGGCTTCCTGAGCATCATTCCGGGCATGGCGGTCTTTCTCATGAAATTTGAGACGGAGTTCTCCACCCACTACGCAGCATTTTTTGATGACCTTATCGGCAAGGCTCCGCTCGAAACATTGGAGTCCCGACGCTTGGGCATGGTCACCTCGCTGCGACAGGAGGTCATGCAGCTCATCAAGTACCAGGGCACCTTCACTCTGGTCCTGCTCGTCCTGGCGGACCGCATCATGCCGACGCTCGGCCTTGGGGCGCTTCAGACCGGCGTCTTTCAGGTCGTGCTGCTCGGCTCGTTCCTGCTCCTCCTTTTCCTGACATTTCTGACCGTGCTCTTCTATCTCGACGAGCGCGGCCCGGCGCTGGTCTGCTGCGCGACGTTTGCCGGCCTCAACATCTCTGTCACGGGAGCCAGCATCTACCTTGGCGAGCAATGGTATGGTGTCGGGTTCGTCGCCTCCACGATGGCCGGTCTCATGCTCAGCTCGTGGTTCGCTGAAAAGCGCCTCGAGAGCCTGATTTTTGATACCTTTACCCGCCAGCCCATGTATCCTGACGCCCCAACAAAAACGCCATGAAAATTGTGATCACCGGAGGGGCTGGGTTTATCGGCAGCCACATTGTGGAATCTTTCCAGGGACGCGCGGAGGTTGTAGTCTTTGACAACCTGCGGACCGGAAAGCTCGAGAACCTGCGCGGGCTCGAACACACGTTTGTCGAGGGCGATATCCAGGATGTCCCGGCCTTGCGCGAGGTGATGGGGGCGGCCGATTATGTCTTCCACCTGGCCGCACTGGTCAGCGTCCCGGAATCGATGGCCAAGGCGGAGGAATGCGTCCTCCTCAATGCCCTGGGGACGCTCAATGTCCTGCGCGCGGCGGCGGACGCCGGGGCCAGGAAGCTCGTCCTCGCCAGCTCGGCGGCGGTCTACGGCAACAACCCGGTGAGCCCGAAGGTCGAAACCATGCGGCCGGAGCCGCTCAGCCCGTACGCAGTTACCAAGCTGGACGGCGAGTTTTACTGCGGGATGTTTGCGCGGGAGGGATGGCTCGAAACCGCGGCCCTCCGGTTCTTCAACGTCTTCGGCCCGCGCCAGGACCCGGCCTCAGCCTATGCGGCCGCCGTCCCGATCTTCATCCGGCAGGCGCTCGCCGGCCAGCCGCTCACGATCCACGGCGACGGATCCCAAACGCGGGATTTTATCTTCGTCAAGGATATCGTCCGGGCGCTCGAATTCTGCGCGACGTCGCCGGGGGTGTCCGGCGTCTTCAACTGCGGCTACGGCGATGCCAACTCCATCAAATCCCTCACCGACCTCATCCTCAAAGAGATCGGCTCGACATCGGAGACCGTGCATGAGCCCTCGCGTCCCGGCGACGTGCAGCATTCCCGCGCCGACGTCTCGAAGCTCCTCCAGGCCGGCTGGGTTCCCCAATTCGGCCTCGCCACCGGCCTGGCTCAGACGATCGCAGCCTTCCGATAGAAGATGACGCCGTGGCATCGTCATCCTGCCGATGCGTTGATGCTGCGGTCATAGCCCTGAATCCATCACCTGCCGGTTCCTGACGGTGTTCCCGCTTGTGGGTTTGAGGGTTTTGCGCCACGGTCCTTGGTCTCATGACTAAAAAGTCCGGCTGTTTAATGATTGTTTTGTTTGCGGCGGTTTGCGGGAGCATGTTCCTGAATTTAATCTTGCTGGCGGCCCTCGGCACCGGTGGCTCTACCAGCATGGCCGGCGTACGGGTCCTCACGCCCAAAGTTTTTGAGGAGCGCATCCTGGTCGACGGGACGCATTCCTCCGCCAAGGTTGCGGTCATTCCGCTCGAGGGGGTCATTGCGTTCGGCGAGGCCGGAAGCCTGGGGGACGCGATGGTGGACGATCTCAAGACGGCCTTCGAGCAGGCGGCAAACGACAAGGACGTGAAGGCGGTCGTGCTCCAGGTCGACTCGCCCGGCGGCGAGATCACGGCCTCGGATGTCCTCTACGACGCGGTCTGCCGCCTGGCCCGCAGCAAGCCGGTGGTCGTTTACTTCAACTCCATCGGCGCCTCGGGTGCCTACTATGCGGCCTGCGGGGCAAACTGGATCATGTGCAACGACACCACGTTCACCGGAAGCATCGGCGTGATCATCTCGACGCTCAACTACCGCGACCTCTTCGGGAAGGTCGGCCTCCAGTCGGTTGTCTTTAAAAGCGGCAAGTTTAAGGACATGCTCAACGGCGGCCGCGAGATGAGCCCGGAGGAGCAGGAATACGTCCAGGGGCTCGTCATGCAGAGCTATGACCGGTTTGTCGGAATCGTCGCGCGATCGCGCAAGCTCGATGAAAAATCCCTTCGCGAAGGGCCTGCGGACGGGCGCATCCTGAGCGGGACCGACGCGTATGCGGTCAAGCTCGTCGACCAGCTCGGCTACATCGAGGACGCGTACGACAAGGCGGCGGAGATGGGTGACGCCAAGGGCGCGCAGGTCGTGCGCTATGAGCGCACGTACAGCTTGGCCCACTTTTTCCGGCTCTTCGGCGAGTCCCGCACTCAGGCCAAAATTGAGATCGACCTGCTCCCCCAAAGGGTCCAGCTGGCCCCCGGACGGATCTACCTGCTCCCATCGTTTTTTGCTCCCTGAGCTTGCAGTCCGGTTCAGCGCGGAATGGCATCCACTAGAGTTTTGGGATACTGCCCCTGCAGGGCAAAAGCACTTTTTTACCAATGACCCGGGGCGGCGCTTGCGCTTGCCCCGGGCTTTGGGATCAAGCCCCGTTGGGGCGGCTGAGCAGGCTCAGCGTGCGGCCCACTCGGCGCGGAGCCAGATTTTGATGCCGAGCCAGACCTGGCCGAGCACTTTCGGGGTGGGTTCAAAACCTTTGACGATCATCCGGTGGTCGAGGTTTTTTGTGCCGGATGTCCCCCGCGCCCGGCGCTTGAGCGCAATCGTCGTGAGCCGGCGGTTGGCGAAGGCCATAAATTTTCCGACTAGGCCATCCACCGGCCCGTCAAACGGAAACCGCTCGAACCCGCCCTTCGGGCAGATGAGAAGCTCCCGGACCGGACCGAAATAAAACCAGCCGATATCCATGAGGAAGGCCGCGTGCATCAGGTCGGCCTCGGCGAGGTAGTGGTACTTGTCCTTGTAGAGCGCCTGGAACCACGTGTGGTAGGAGCGCAGGAACCGGCTGTTCAGATCGGCATAGTCGCACGGTTCGCCCCGGTGCTCGCTGATGATCCGGCGCACCGCAGCCGAGACGGTGTACGAGCAGAAGTCGAGGCCCGCGCTGTAGAGGGGGTCCTGGAATCCCGCCGCATCGCCGACGATCTGCCATCCGGGCCCCGCGATCTCGCGGGAAAAGTACGGAAGCGCCGAGTACGCTTTGACGTCGCCGGCCACGACGGTTGCGGAGGAGAAAAGCTCTTTCCCGACCGGGTGGCCGAGCAGGTGGGAGTGAAGGCGCGCGGCGAGGGATTCGCCGGGAGGAAGCGTGAAGAGGCGCTGGTCGTAAACGATGCCGACGCTCGTGTCGCCACCTTTCAGCGGAATGATCCAGCACCACCAACCGTAGCCGACGAGGTGGTTCGTTGCCGCCGAGCGGCTCGCCTGGCAGGCGCGGGCAAACTCGGGGTGCCGGCCGCGCAACGAAGCACCGTCAAGGTCGCCGACTCCGCGGAACCTCGCCCAGACCGAGTTGGTCGGATGTTCGGGCAGGGGGGCGAGCAGGTTGTTCTTTCGGGCCAGGAGGGCGGCTCGCCCGCTCGCATCAACGATCCATCGCGCGGTCAGCGTGCGCGTCTCGCCATCCGCCTCGACCGCGAGCGTCTGCCGGTCGGCCGATGTCTCGACGGCCCCGACCTTCGCCGGCCGGACTAACGTGGCCCCAGCATCAACGGCCAGGTCCAGGATGTGCTGGTCAAGGACCTGCCGGTCGACCTGATACGATGGCATGCGGACCTGGTAAAATGTGCCGAGCTCGCTGCAGCGCTCGAACGGGGTTTCCCCGGCGGGTTTGTTCCCGTCCAGAACCGCGTCCCCGGCGCTGAACCAGAAGCGCAGGCCCTGCTTCGTGATGTGGTGGTGGGCGAGATGGTGCGTCAGCCCGAGGCGCTTGGTCAGGAACCCGCCGCTCACCTCGGTCGTCGCCTCCCCGACCTTGCGATCAAAATCCTCCGACCGCTCGATGATCGCCACGCTCAGGGCCGGAGCCTCCCGCCTCAGGAGCAGGGCGGTGGCCGCCCCCGAGAACGACCCCCCGACCACTATGACATCGTATTCCATCGCCCCAGAGGAGTAGTCGAGATCCCGGCACCTGGCAACCAGCGCGTTTTCCCGGCGGATTATCCGCTAGGGTGCATCGCCGAAAGTTGCACGCCTGTCAGGCGCAGGGCATCCGGGTTTGGAGTTCCGCGTTGACTCCCTCGCTCCCGCTCGTGTCGCCCCTGTGGGGTCTTGCTTCGCAAGATCTCCCCGGGCCGCTCCCACGGCCACGTGGTCAGGCGGCTGGCGAAGGGGGATGCAACCATAGAAAGCACCGCCTGAAGGCGGAACTCCAAACAAGCTCTCCCAAGGCGGAGCCGGCTTTTGCAACTTTCGGAGATGCGCCCTATCCGCTTTTCTTTTCCGCTTTTCTTTTTGCATCAGGGGGGGTAGCGTTGGAAATCATGAACTGGCTACTCATTGCCGGCGGCTCCTTTATCAGTGCCCTGGCCACCCCTCAGGAACCTCAGATGATCAACCACACGCTTCGTGGTGAGGTCGTGCTGGCAAGCGACGTTGTCTGCCGCAACCGCTGGGGAACCCCGATGATGCCGAATGGCATGGGCGGGTACAGCCTGATCGCCCCGATCAATCCGGAGTTTATTGCCCGCAGCCTGATTCAGCCGCCCAGGACCGGTGGACCGGTCTTCCGACCGGCGACGGTTTCCATTCTGGAAACGACGCCCGTGGTGGCCCAGTAAGGTGAGGCATTGATGAGCGGGACCTACCCGCGCGGGTCGTTCAACGCGCACTGGTTCAGCCTGTTCAACGCGGTTTCGTTCCAAATTATCCTGGGCGCACCGATCATCGTCTACGCGAAGAGCATCGGAGCCTCTTCGACCGTGCTGGGGATCATCGCCTCGTTCACCCCGCTCATGACGGTCTTCCAACTCCCCGCAGCCCAGTTTCTTGGGAGGTTTGGCTACAAGCAGTTCATCCTCACGGGGTGGAGCCTGCGAACGATCTTCATCTTTCTGATAACCCTTGTGCCGGTGATGGAATTCCTCGACGACACCTCCAAGCTCGCGGTCATCATGGCGTCGCTTTTTGTTTTTAATCTCCTGCGGGGCATCTCGTCTGCGGCCTGGATGCCATGGATCGCCGCCCTCATCCCCGAGGAGCGGCGCGGCCGGTTTCTCTCGCTCGACCAGATCTTCATCCACGTGGGCTCGCTGGTGGCGCTCGTGGCGTCCGCATTCGTCATGACCGGCCGCGTGGATCCCTGGGAATACGCCGCCGTCTTTGCCCTGAGCGCGACCGGCGCCACGATCAGCCTCTTCTGCATCCGCAAAATCCCGGAGGCGCAGGGGGACGGGGTCGTCATGCGGTCGTCGCAGTCGGTCCCCTGGCGGGAAATCCTTTCCTACTTGCCGTTCCGCGAGCTCCTGGTTTTTAACATCATCTTTATGGCGGTCATCGGAAGCCTCGGCGTTTTTACCGTCGAGTACCTTCGCGAGTTCCCGAAGTTTGACATCTCGCTCGTCCTCTATCTTTCCGGCGTCTCGTTCATCGGGGCGCTCGTGAGCCTGCCATTTATTGGAAAGCTGGTCGACGACGTGGGGAGCAAGCCGGTGATGGCCGGTGCGCTCGGGCTGTTCTCGCTGGTCATTTTCGGCTGGTTCCTCGTGGCGGCGGGGGTCGTGCCTTGCACGATGTGGGTCATCGCAGGACTGAACTTCGTCGCCGGCGTCGCCGGGGCAAACTTCAGCCTCGCCAACGTGCGCATCATCATGGCCACGATGCCGGAGATGGGGCGCAACCACTTTTTCGCGCTGTTCACCGTCATCACCAGCCTCGGCCTCGGGGCGGCCCCGATCATCTGGGGCGTCTCGCTTGACGTCCTGGGGACATTTGAGGTGGTGACCGGGGCCTTTCATTGGAAGCGTCACAGCATCTATTTTCTGGCGCTCTTTTTCCTCAACATCCTGGCGATGACATTTATCCGCCGCCTGCACGAGGCCCGCGGAACGGAGACGCCGAGCGTCGTCTACGGCCGGCTTCGTCGGGCCGGAAAAATCTGGCAGCGATAAGCCCGCAGACGGCTTTGATCCCTGGCAGGCAAAAAGTGACACGATACCTAAAACCGCCCTTTCTGTCGTTCAGGGAAATGTTACGGACACCGCCCGCGAGGCTCTGGACCTGCTCAATGACGCTTGCCTCGGCAATCCCATGCCCAGGACGACCGTTCTCCTTCCCCCCACTATTTTGGAACGGGAATCGACCAGGAGATTTCAAACACCCAAATCCAAACCTGGCTTCGTGGCATCCGGTTGGTGCCTTGCCATCTGGCTTCGCGGAGGTGCGGCAGGCCGATTGGTCGCAACCTTCCAAGGTGGGCGAGATCGCAAGCGAGCCGGTTGTCCGCCCGGCGGCGGTGGCGTCGTGGAATCTTGGCTTATGGATTCATGTTCCGACGTTTCCGATGACATTGATGCCCTTTATCCCGAATAGAGGCGCGGCGGCGAGGAAGTGTCGGTCGTTGGAATAGACTTCCTTGAACCCCTGTTCGGCGGCGCAGGCGAGGTGGAGGGCGTCCGCCGCACGGAGGAGGCTGCTGGCGGGAGCTTTCCAGAAACATCGTTCCAAGCGTTGTTGGATGCCATCCGTCAGGGGCAGCCAGTGGTAGAGACCGTCTTTCGAGTCATTAAGGAATTGATCAAGCGCCTGAAAGTAGGCGCTTTCCAGGATGCGTCCATCGCGGTAGGCGCGATGAAGCGCGGACACAATCTCAGCTTGGGCGTGCCAGGCACTTGCGACGACGAGCCCGCCGACAGCGATTTCGCGCACTGCTTCGAAGCCCTGATCGCGGAGGTAAAGCCGAGCCAGATAGGAGGTATCGAAATACGGTGGTTTAGCGGCCATCGCGGTCGTCTGAAATGAGGTCGGTGATGTCGCGGTCGCCCGGTTTAGGGTCAAAGACCCCGGCATTTTGCGCAGCGGCAAAGCCAGGGAGGAGCGTGCGATTTGCCCACGAAGGCTTGGCCGCTCGAAGCGTGGCAGAAGGAGTATCAAGCTCCCGCTCCAGAGAAGTAAGGACGATTTGCTTCAGAGTCTCGCCGCGCTCGATGGCGAGAAATTTGGCTTTTTTGTAAAGGATTTCCGGGATGTCGATCGTCGTTTTCATAGAGTTAACGATACATAAAGCTGCATTCCCGTCAATCCGCTTTCCCGTCTGCCTTGCCGGCTGGTTTCCAGTCATCCGATGAGCTTGATATCAGCCCCCGAGCAGGGGCGACTTCAATTTGAAAACTTTCTGCCATCGTCACATCTGGTCCTTCCCTCAGCGCAGGATTTGGATCTTCAGCAAGCTTACCTGCAGGCGGGCATTGTGACGGCCAAATGGGCCTCGGTAACTTCGAGTGGATGGGAAAGCGCGAGTTGTCGAGTGAAAAATGCTGCGATACCAGATGTGAAATATACTGCCTATCAATGACTTAGGCCATGTAGTGAGCGACCATCCCCCAAATTCCATGAGAGGTCATCCTCGCGGCCTGGAGATCGGTGTTTTTCAACTTGTGCCACGCCTCCATGCATTCTACGGTGTGTCTTGTGGGAGGGGCACCGCTGATTCGGCGGGTGGTCCATTCCGCAGCAGAGCTTCGCCGGCATAGCTCAGTGGTAGAGCAACGGTTTTGTAAACCGTCGGTCCTCGGTTCGAACCCGAGTGCCGGCTTTTCCGACGGCACTCGGGTTCGAACCGAGGTTTGACCGCCCGCGCGAAGCGCAGGACCGGAATTCGGCGAATCGGTCATGCCGGCTCTCAGAAAAAAAGCGACAACCGGCGGCAGCGCAAAACAGGGAGCAGAGTTTAGGCTAGCCGCCGTCTGGAGTGCTGCCTTGCTCCAAAAAGCGGACCCGGCGGTCGGCGCGGGGGATTCGGATCGTGAGAGTGAGCCCGCGGCCGGGGCTGCTCTCGAGAACAATTTCCCCGCCATGTGCGCGGACGATGCGCCGGACGATCAGGAGCCCGAGGCCGTTGCCGCCGGACTTCGTTGTAAAGTAAGGCTCGAAAATCCGGGAGATATGCTCGGGAGAAATCCCGCCTCCGGTATCGGCGAACGAGATGCTGACATGCGTCTCGTCGGAAAACGTCCGGATCCGCAGGATCCCGCCCGACTTCATCGCCTGGAACGCGTTTCGGCTGATGTTGTAGAACGCCTGCTTGATCTGGTCGCTATCCAGCTCGAGTGCGGGCAGGTTGGCGTCGAGATCGGTTTCGACCAGGATGTCGCGGTCCTGGATCTCGGCGGCCAGGAACGCGAGCGTCTCGGCGGCGATCGCATTAAAATCTGCCGGCCGCAGCTCGAGCGGCTGCGGTCGGATCGCGCGCAGGAACTGGGTGATGATATGGTCGAGACGGGCGACCTCCCCGCGGGCGACCGTCACCGATTCCTCGAGGCTGCCGCGGCTCCTGGCGGGAAGCTTCCGCAGCTGCCGCTGCATGAGCTGGAGGTGGATGTCGAGCGAGTTCAGCGGGTTGCCGATCTCGTGGGCGACCCCGGCGGCCAGGAGCGTGAGGGCGGAAAACCTCTCGCTCTCGATCGTCTCCTGCGTCGCGCGGCGGCTCTGCGTGATATCGCGCAGGATGATCGCCCCGCCCGCCATTTCGGGAGCAACGCCCTCGGAGGCATCGCTCATCAGGGGGACCACATAAAAATTCAAGAACCGGTGGTCCGGGTAAAAGACTTCGAGATCGCGGTTCACGACCTCGCCGCCCGGCCCGCGCAGCGCGTCCCAGTCGAGGCCTCGGACGACCTCGCCGAGCGGGCGCCCCAGGTTTTTTTCCGCCTCGATGCCGAACAGCCCGCAGGCGGCGCGGTTGAGGTAGATGATCCTTCCGCGAGGATCCGTGACGATGACCCCCTCGAGGATGGTGTTAAAAATTGTTTCGAGAAACCCTTTCTCTCTCGCGATCTCGACCAGGTAGCTTTGAACCTCGCCCGGCTGGACGAGTCGGATCCGCTCAATCAGCTTATCGAGAAATCCTTTGGTCATGGGGCCTTCCATTGGACCGCCTGGTCCTCGGCGGCAAACCGGACGAACCCGCGTCCGCCGGGACGCCCGTTTCCCGAGGCCCCCCAGCCGCCAAACGGAAGGGTCGATGGCGAAAATGTGGTCGGAAGATTCCCGTAGAGGTTGCCGACCGAAAGCCCGTCGCCCACCCGGCGGAACCTCGCCTCGTCGGATGTGAAGACGGACGCCGACAGCCCGAACCTCCAGGCCTCGTGGCGGCCGACCGCAGCCGCCTCGCCGGAAAACCTTTCGACGACGATGATCGGGACAAACGATTCCTGGGTGGCGAGCGGGGTCTCATCGATTTCTGGACCGGCAACCACAACGGCCGGCCGCACGTAATGCCCGCGCTTGCCGCAGGAAATGCCCTCGGCCCGCCCGCCCGGAAGAACCCACTCGCCGGCATCCAGGCCGGCCAGGGAGGTGTACCGGTCGGCCGCTGCGCTGCTCACCAGCGGGCCCAGCAAGGTGGCCGGATCCAGCGGATCCCCCGGAACATATCGGGCCAGCGAGGCGGGAAGCAGGGCCAGAAATTCCGCCGCCACAGAATCCTCCACCAGTACCCGCGAGGTCGCATTGCATCTCTGGCCGGAGGTCAGGCACGCACCATCAGCAACCGCCGCCGCGGCAGCCGCGAGGTCGGCATCGGCAAAAACCAGCACAGAATTTTTCCCGCCGAGCTCGAGCGCGAGCGCCTTCGAGTAGTCGGCTGCCAGGTCGCGAGCGAGCGCCGTGCCAGCCGGGACCGATCCGGTGAAGCAGACCGAGCGCACCGCCGGGTGCAGGGCCAGGCTTCGTCCGGTTTCCCCCCATCCGGGCACTGGCAGGAAAACGCCATCGGGCAATTCCGCCGCCATTTCGGCCGCGTAGGCAAGGCCGACGTTCACTGCCAGCGGAGACGGCTTAAAGAGCACCGGGTTGCCGGCCAGAAGATACGCCACCGCCGCACCGTGGCCGAGGTGGATCGGAAAATTGAACGGCGCAATCACGGCGGCCGGCCCGCGCGCGCGCCGCCGGATCGCGGCCGGATGCGGGCCGTCCACAACCGGCTCGTCGCGCAGGAATTTTTCGGCATCTGCAAAGGCCAGATCAAATTTGGCGATGGCGGCTCCGAGTTCGAGCCGCGCCTCCCGGATCGGTTTTCCTGTCTCCGTCGCAATGAGGGCAGAGAGGGATTCCGAGCGCGCCGCAAGCCGTTCCCGGCACGCTTGCAGCCTTGTCCATCGCTCCTCGAGCGTGGTCGCGCTCCATGCGGCAAATGCCCGCCGCGAGGCCTCGACTGCCCGCACCACGTCTCCGGTGTGCGCCTCGGGAAGCTCGATCGCCAAATCGCCGGGCGATCGGTTTCTCCACGTGACAGGATCTTGGGCCATTTCAGAAATATGCTGGAGATCCCGCAAAATCTCAATCCGCTTTCGGGACAGCCGCTTTCGGAGCGGGGCCCGACCGGAACGAGTCGATGATTTTTCCGTCCTCGTCGAAGACCTCGATGATCCGGTCCGGCCCGTCGAGCGTGACCAGCATCCCGTGGCGGACGCCGGCGGATTTTTCCAGGTACCACGAGTCGGCATGCGTCTCGCGCGGGGCGACCCCCCAGGCCCCGTCTCCCAGGAACACGATCCCTGAGGCGTCGACTTTTCCTTCCCGGATCGGATGCGTCCGCTTGAAGGCATGGTCGTGGTTCTCAAACGCCAGGCGCACCCCGTGCTTCTCAAACAGCGGCACCCAGTGCTCGCGGACCAGCGCCGAGACGTGCTCGTCGTACGGCCGCACCGACGGATAGGCAGGAACGTGGTAGACAGGAAAGACGTGCGGGCGGGCTGCGCGAGCCGAGAGCGTCTCATCCAGCCACCGCGCCTGCTCGCCTGCGATCGGGTTCGTGTGGTTCGAATCCAGGAGCACCAGGCTCAGGTCGCTTCCAAAATCGAGAACCCGGTAGCCGGGCTGGCCGGGCGAGGCGAACAGGTGGTAAAAATATGGAGCGACTTCGGCCCGGATCGCATCCGCCGACATCGGCGGGTCAGCCGCGCGAAGCGCCTTTGTCGGCTCGCCTGTTACGAACCCTCCGCGAACCTCATGATTGCCGATCGCGACGATCACCGGGATCGCCCGGCCCTCGCGGGTGACCATCGTCTTCTGGTACGCATCGAACCACTCGATCACGTTATTGACGCTCTTGGGATCCCCGTTTTCATATGCCAGGTCCCCGCCGAGAACGACAAAAGCCGGGTCTCGCGAGGCCGCCACCCGGTTCATCTTTTCGAGCCAGTCGGCCTGGTGCCGAGTGTCCCCGCCAATCGCAAACTTCAGCGGGCTCGCCAGCGTGGCGGGGATCGTCCGAAACGTCCGGACCTCGCCGTCCGCCCCAAACCGGAACTCATACGTGCTGCCAGGTTCAAGCCCGGCCAGTTCCTCCCGGAAGAGCCGCCGCTCGGCAAATGGAAATGTGCCCTCGGTTCCCTTTGCTTCAGACCACCCGGACGCCCCCAACTTCCGGAATTGAAGCGGAGGAGCCTCTCCGCCGGGGGCGACGTGCCAGTCGACGATCATCGTCGTGCGGGGATCGTTTTTCCATGTGAGAAAAAAACCGAGCGGCTCGGCGGCACCAAGGGGAACGCCCGGCAGGGCCAGAATAATCAGGAGGATCAGGCAGACACGGTGCATCTCCCCCATCATTTCCCATGCCGGGCCGCATCCGCCAACATAATTTAACATCGCACTTGAAAGACGTCGGAAGCGAATTACCTTTGCCGTTCAACGAAAATTACTCTTATGCCATTTGAACTTCCTGCCCTTCCGTACCCTGCCACCGCGCTGGAGCCGAGCATCGACGCCCGCACGATGGAGATCCATCATGACAAGCACCATGCGACCTACGTTACCAACCTGAACAAGGCGCTGGAGTCCGCTCCTGAGCTGGCCTCAAACTCCCTCGACGCCCTGATCGGCGACCTAGCCGCTGTCCCCGAGGGAATCCGCGGAGCTGTCCGCAACAACGGCGGCGGCCATTGGAACCACAGCTTCTTCTGGACCCTCATGGGCCCGGATGCCGGCGGAGCCCCGACGGGATCGCTCGCCGAGGCCATCAACACCACGTTCGGCAGCTTCGCCGAGTTCCAGGCAAAATTTGAGGCGGCCGGCCTCGCCCGCTTCGGAAGCGGCTGGGTCTGGCTCTCGGTCAAGGCCGACAAATCGCTCTGCATCTGCTCGACCCCGAACCAGGACAACCCGCTCATGAAGGGCGTCGCCGAGTGCCCGGGCACTCCGGTGATCGGATGCGATGTCTGGGAGCATGCGTATTACCTGAACTACCAGAACCGCCGCGCTGATTACCTTAAGGCCTGGTGGAATACCGTCTCCTGGACGGCGGCCCAAAAAAACTACGACGCGGCGCTCGCTTAAGACTTCTCGCAAGAAACGCCCGGTGCCATGGTGCCGGGCGTTTTCTTTTTTCACCCTATGGCACGCCTCAACTCGAACTACCTCAAACTCAAGGCCGGCTACCTTTTCCCCGAGATCAACCGCCGGGTCAAAGCGTTCACCGACGCGAACCCTGACGGTGCCGCGCGGCTGATCCGCTGCGGGATTGGGGACGTCACCGAGCCGCTGCCCGACGCCGTGCGGCGGGCGATGCACGCGGCGGTCGACGAGATGGGCGCGCGCGAATCGTTCCGGGGGTACGGGCCGGAGCAGGGGTATGAATTCCTGAGGGAGGCGATCGCGGAGAACGACTACCGCCAGCGCGGGATCGAAATCGCGAATGACGAGATCTTCGTCTCCGACGGCTCGAAGTGCGACTGCGGGAACATCCTCGACATCTTCGGCCACGACAACCGGATCGCTGTGATGGACCCGGTCTACCCGGTCTATGTGGATACGAATGTCATGGCCGGCCACACCGGGGCGGGCGATGAATCCGGCCTCTACGAGGGCCTCATCTACCTGCCCTGTACGGCCGAAAACGGCTTCGTCGCCGCCGTCCCGACCGAAGCGGCCGACCTTATCTACCTCTGCTACCCGAACAACCCGACCGGCACCACCGCCTCGCGCGAGCAGCTCACCGCCTGGGTCGCCTACGCGCTCGCCAACGATGCGGTCATCCTCTACGACGCCGCCTACGAGGCGTACATCCAGGACCCTGCGATCCCGCACTCGATCTACGAAATCCCGGGAGCGAAAAAATGCGCGATCGAATTCCGCAGCTTCTCAAAAAATGGCGGCTTCACCGGCACCCGCTGCGCATTCACCGTCGTGCCCAAAGACCTCGAGTGCTCGACGGATGGCGGCGAAAAGCGCCCGCTCCACCCGCTCTGGAACCGCCGGTTCAGCACGAAGTTCAACGGCGTGAGTTACGTGACCCAGCGCGGTGCCGAGGCCCTCTACTCGCCGGAAGGAAAATCCGAAGTGGCCGCTCTCATCGCCCACTACATGGGGAATGCCTCCATCCTCCTGCAAGCGGTCCGCGGCTGCGGGCTCGAGGGCTTCGGTGGCAGGAACGCCCCCTACATCTGGGTGCGCGGGCCGCGCGGCCTCACCAGCTGGCAGATCTTTGACAAGGTCCTCAGCGAGGCGAACGTCGTCGTCACTCCGGGAAGCGGGTTCGGCCCCGCAGGCGAGGGCTACTTCCGCATCTCCGCGTTCAACTCCCGAAGCAACGTCCAGGAAGTCGCCAGGCGACTCGGGGCGCTCGATTGGAAATAATTATACCTCCCCCGCCCGTGTCGCGGCCACGAACTCTGCGGCGGCGCGGCGGATCTCTGTGGCGACGTCGGCGCGGGCGCGGGCAAACCTTGGCTTAAACCACGGGAAGAGGCCGATGACGTCGTGGGCCACCAAAATCTGGCCGCCGCAATCCGGGCCGCTTCCGATCCCGATCGTCGGAATTTCGAGCTGTCGGGTGATTTCGGCGGCGATCGGGGAGTGGACGAGCTCGAGCACGAGGGCGCTGATTCCGACACGCTGAAGGGCGAGCGCATCGGCGATCAGGCGTTCTGCCTCGGCGTCCGTGCGCCCCTTGATCCGGTAGCCGCCCTCCTCGCGGACCCGCTGCGGGAGCATGCCGAGGTGCCCGACGACCTGAATCCCGGCGAGGAGGATCGCCTCCGCAATCCGAAGGCATTCCTGACCGCCCTCCATCTTGACCGCATCCGCGCCGGCCTCGATGAGGCGCGCGGAATTTTCTGCGGCCGCCTCCGGCGACGGGCAGCTGCCGGCAGGAAGGTCGGAGACGACCCAGGCGCGCGAGACCCCGCGCGCCACCGCGCGCGTGTGGTGGAGCATGTCTTCCATCCGGACCATCGTGGTGTCCGGGTAGCCCAGGACGACCATGCCCAGCGAATCGCCGACCAGCAGGACGTCCAGCCCGCTCTCGTCGAGCAGCCGGGCGGTCGGGTAGTCGTACGCGGTCAGGCATGCCAGCTTCTGGCCGGAGCGCTTGATCGCCAACAGCTCATTGAAAGATATTTTCATACGATGGGGAACGGGCCGACCACGGCCGATCCTGAGCCCTGGGCGGCACAGGTGTCGCGAAGATTATTTTTCATCCCCGGGAGAATCCGATCCGGGCAGATATCGGCGAGCGGCCTGAGAACAAACAAGCGCTCCGCGATCCGGGGGTGGGGGAGGGTCAGCCGATCGCACGTTAGCGAAATCGCATCGCAATACAGGAGGTCGAGGTCGATCGTGCGCGGGGCGTGGAAGCCGTGCTGCGCCGGACGCCCGAGCTTTGCCTCGATTGCCTGGAGCGCGTCCAGCACCTCAAGCGGGGCCAGCGATGTGGAGAGCTCAATCGCAGCATTCCAAAACGCGGGCGATCCCTCCGGGCAATCGACCGGATCGGTTTCATAAACCCGGGAGCAGAGGAACGGTCCGGGGCCCTCGTGCAGGGGCAGGAGGTGCTGGCGAGCCGCCGCGAGGAGGCGGCCTCGATCTCCGAGATTTGAACCGAGAGCGACGCCCGTTCGCATGGCGACGCCTCAGTGCAGCCCCAGGACGTCCTGCATGTCGTAGAGGCCGGCTGGCTGGCCGATCGCCCACTTGGCTGCGCGCAGGGCACCCTTCGCAAACGTATCCCGGCTCGAGGCCTTGTGCGTCAGTTCGACGCGCTCACCGGTATTGGCAAAGATGACCGTGTGGTCGCCGACCACGTCGCCACCCCGGATCGCATGCATCCCGATCTCGGTTTTTGTGCGCGCCCCGGGCATCCCCTCGCGGCCGTGCCTCACATCCCGGTCATACGAGAGCCCGCGCTCCTCCGCCAAAATCTCGGCGAGCCGTCGGGCGGTTCCGCTCGGTGAGTCCTTTTTAAGCCGGTGGTGGATCTCGACAACCTCCAGATCAAAATCCGGGCCAAGAATCTGCGCCGCCCTGCGCGTGAGCCAGAACAGCGCGTTCACGCCGACGCTATAGTTTGGCGCAAAGACCACCGGGATCGTCTTGGCTGCTGCCTCGATCCGGGAGCGGTCGGCATCCGTGTGCCCGGTCGTGCCGATGACCAGCGTCTTCCCGGCCGCCGCACACGCCTCCGCGACACCGGCAGTCGCCGGGGCATGGGTGAAATCGATGGCCGCATCGCAGCCCGCGAGCGCGGCAGCAAAATCATCGCCGGCATCGACCTCGGACGAGACTTCCAGATCCGCATCCTCGGCCGCGCAGGCCACAAGCGCCCGCCCCATGCGGCCCTTTGACCCGTTGATCAGGAGACGGATCATTTCAAACCCTCCAGAACGGCGGCGATCCGCGCGCAGTTCGCCGCCGACATCCCGCAGAGCGGAAGCCGGACGTCCGGCGCGATCTTCCCGCGCAGCGAAAGCGCGTACTTCACCGGAACCGGGTTCGGCTCGATGAAGAGGTCCTTGAACAGGGGATAAAACTTCTGGTGGACCTCCAGCGCCGCCCGCGTGTCGCCATCGCGCCAGAGCTGGACCATCCGGGAGACCCCCGCCGGAAAGACGTTCGAGGCCACGCTGATCACCCCGACCGCACCCACGGATAAAAACGGGAGCGTCAGCGAGTCGTCGCCGGACAAAATCTCCAAGCCGGCCGGCAGCGCGGCGCGGAGCTGGTTGACCCGCTCGACCGACCCTCCCGCCTCCTTGATCGCCCGGATATTTGCGCAATCCGCAGCGAGCCGCACGACCGTCTCCACCCCGATCTCGATCCCGCACCTCCCGGGGATGCTGTAGAGGATGATCGGAATTTTTACGGATTCCGCAATCGCCCGGAAGTGCCGGTAGAGCCCTTCCTGGGAGGGCTTGTTGTAATAAGGGGCGACGATAAGGGCCGCATCTGCACCGAGTCGCTCCGCATCCCTCGTCAGCGCGACCGCCTCGGACGTCGCGTTCGACCCGGTCCCGGCGATCACCAGGCATCGCCCGCGCGCCGCCTCGACCGCGACGCGGATCACCGCGCTGTGCTCCTCGTGGTCCAGCGTCGGCGATTCCCCGGTCGTCCCCGCCGGCACGATCCCGGTCACGCCGCCCGCGACCTGCTCCTCAATCAGCCCGCGAAAGGCCTCCTCATCAAATCCCCCGTCGCGAAACGGCGTCACAAGCGCCGTGTGTGTTCCTGCAAATGACATCATGCCAACACCCCTACAATGAAACCCGCTCCCACGGAAACAAAATCCCATGCCCCGCCCGGCTGAGGGGGCATCGCCGAAAATTTCCAAAACGAGCTCCGCCTCGAGGAAGCGTGTTTGGAGTTCCGCCTTTAGGCGGCTGGCGAGTGAGGAGGCAGCCGAAAAAGCCACCGCCTAAAGGCGGAACTCCGAACTTTGAAGCCCTTTGACCGACCGACGTGCAACTTCCGGAGGTGCGTCCCCCGGCTGAAGCGCCATCCGGGGGACGCCTACAGCATCTTGATCGTCAGGGGAAATGTGTAGGGCTCGCCGTTGCTGGCTTTGATCGTGCCGAGGATCACGAAGACGATCCACGCGATGCCCACGGCAAACGGGAGGACGATCGGGATAACCAGGCAGGAGCCGACCGCTGCGATGACGACGGAGGCGACCATCCAGATGGTCCAGGAGATCTGGAAGTTCAGCACGTTCCGGCCGGCGGCGTCGATCGCCGGGCTCTCCGGCTTTTTGACGAGCCAGATGATGAGCGGCCCGAGGATGTGGCCGATCGACGGAACGACGAAGCCGGCGAGGGCGCTGATGTTCAAAAAGACGATCCACTGCTGCTCGGTGATGCCGCCGCTGGCCGCTGGCGGCTGCCCGACCGGCTGCCCGACCGGCTGCCCGACCGGCTGCCCGACCGGAGGGATCGGCGGCGGGGTGGAAGGGGTGGGCTCGGCCGGCAAGGACGATTGAGGATTCGGGTCTTCAGGCGAAGGGGTGGTCGGTGATTCCATGCGCGATACAAAGCACAAATCGTGCCGGAAGGGAAGGGGGATCGGTGCCGCCTCGCGATGCGGCTCAGGCCTGGATGATGTGGTTGCGGATCGCGTAGCGCACGAGCTCTCCGATCGAGTGCAGGCCGAGCTTGCGCATGACTGCGGCCCGGTGGGTCTCGGCGGTTTTGACGCTGATCCCAAGGGCTGCGGCGACCTCCTTGTTGCTGCGCCCCTCGGCGAGGAGCTGGATGATCTCGCGCTCGCGCGAGGTCGGCTTGGACGTGTCGTCCTGCGGGGCGTGCGGCATGTCCTTCTTTTGGAAGCTTTCAAAGAGGACCTCAGAGATCTGCGAGCTGAAGTAGTGGCGGCCCTGGAGCACGCTTTCGATGGCCGTGAGGAGGTGGCGGCCGGCATCCGACTTCAGCACGTACCCGTGCGCCCCGGCATGGAAAACCTCGTAGACCAGCCGCTCCGCATCGTGGACGGTGAAGATCAGGATCTTTGTGTCCGGGGAGGATTTGAGGATCTGCCGGGCCGCCTCGATGCCGTTGAGCTCGGGCATGCTGATGTCGAGGATCGCGACATCCGGCTGGAGCTCGGTGCAGAGGCGGACCGCCTCGCGCCCGGTGATCGCCTCGGCGCAGCACTCGTAACCGGGCGCGCTCGCAATCAGGTTGCGCACCCCCTGGCGCACGATCTCGTGGTCGTCAGCAATCAGGATTTTTTTTGGCATCATTTCCATGGCAGGGGATTTTGACCGAGAGGCTGACCCCGTAGGGCGACGAGCGAATGTCGATCGCTCCGCCGATGTGGGCAAGCCTTTCCCGCATGCTGGCGAAGCCGACGCCCTTGCCGGCCGGCGGGTGGGCCGGATCCTCCGACGGAATCCCGTTGCCATTATCGCGGATTTCGAGCCGCACGGCGCCGGCGTTTGCCTTGAGGCTGATCCAGGCCCGGGTGGCTCCCGAGTGGCGGTAGATATTGCTGGTGGCCTCCTGCACGATCCGGAAAATCGTGGTCTCGACCTCGGGCTCCAGCCGAGGGAAGCCGGGCATAATATCCGGGAAGATCTGGATTTCGGTGCGCTTTGTGTAGCCCTCGGAGAACCATTCCAGGGCGAACGGCAGGCCGACCTCGTCGAGCAGCGGAGGGTGGAGGAGGTAGGAGATCGTGCGCAGCTCCATGCAGCAGTCGCGCGCGATCTGGCGGGTCTCGGCCACGATCCTCTGGAGGTACTCGTCGCCGGCCAGCGGCTCGAGCAGGCTCATGTTCATCTCCAGGGCCGAGAGGCTCTGGGCGGTCGAGTCGTGCAGCTCGCGGGCGATCTTGCGGCGCTCGTCATCCTGGAGACGCATCAGGCGGTTGGAGAGCGTGCGCAGCTGCATCTCGGAGGTCTGGAGGCGCTGCTGGGCCTGGACCTGAGAGGTGATGTCGGCCGCGACCCACTGGCCGCCCGCGCAGCTGCCATCGGGAAGAAAGTTTGCCCGGAGGGTGCTCCGGAACCACTGGGCCGAGCCGTCCTGATCCAGGATCTGGTGGTTGAAGGTTTCCAGCTGTTGAGCGGGATCCAGCGCTCCGAACTTTTTCGAGAGCAGGTCGAAGGTGGCCGCCGGGAGGCAGCGCTGGAGGAGGCCGCCCTGCGGAGAGAACGTCCTCTGAAAAATTCCGTTGGAAAAGCTGAGCTCGAAGCCCGGCGTAAACCGGCAGATGATCTCGTTCTGGTCCTCGACGACCGCGCGGTACGACGACTGGGCGCGGTCGAGCTGGTGGGCGAGGTCCTCGATCCGTCGGGCCAGCGTCGCCAGCTCATCGCTTCCGGCAAAGCTGATGCGCAGGGGGAGGGAATCTTTCTCCTGCTCGACCTTTTTGGTCAGGTCGCGGATCCGCGCCAGGATCGTCCGGTCGAGAAGGATCCACATGACGAGGAAGAGGGTCCCTCCCGCGAGCGTGAGCACGGTGAGGAAGACCTGGACCGCCTGGAGGCCTTCCGCGTAGAGCGGGCGGGGCTGGGCGAGCTTCATCTGGCCGATGGGGATGCCGTTGATTCCGCGGATCAGGATATGGCCGACCAGTTCGTTCGGGCCGGCGACCCTCACAAAAAAGTCGTTGCGCGCGAGCATCGTCAGCAGGGGTTCGTCGCTTTCCCCGCTGACCTGGGCTGCCCGGAGGGGGGCAAACGAGATGCGCGCCCCGAACATCCCCTCCAAAAACGCGAGGGAATCGCGGTCAAAAATCCGTCCGCCGGCGACGACCTCTCCCTTGTCGGCCTGCTGACAGACGATTGCCGTGAGCGCATTTCCCAGCAGGACGAATCCTGCTGCGGGGAGCCGCCGACCGGAGCCCGACCCGACCCAGCGGGTCCAGGGGGTGGAGGAGGTAAAAACGTCCTGGGCCTCGGAATTGCGAAACGTGGTGGCGCGGATGCGGCCCGACGCGCCGGCGAGCGAGATGAAGTCGAGCTGCATGGCAGCGAGGGCCCCGCTGTCCGGCAGGGATTGCGGGCCGGCCTTGTTCCTCAGCAGCCAGTCCGTGGTCGCAATCTCCAAAGGGCGGGTCTCGCGCGAAAGCATGAGGTTGAAGCGCTGGAGGGTGCCGATCATCTCCTGGCGCTCGGTCTCCTGAAACTCCCGGAGGATGATCTCGCTGGTGAGCACAACGACCGACACGCCGAGGAGAAACGAGAAGGCGACAAAGAGGGTGAGAGCCTTCGAATAAACGCTCTGCGCCGGCAGCTGAAGGACCTTGGTCACCAGCCCGGTCCGCCTCCGACCGCCGAGCGCATCCGGGCTTCTGGCCATGCGGGTCAGTGCGGGGATGCGGCCGCCTCCGGCTTCTTCGACGGCAGGATCACCTTGCTCAGGTTGAAGATCGGGCCGTAGATCGCGTACACCAGGCCGCCGACAATCAGCCCCAGCATCACCAGCACGATCGGCTCCAAAATTTTGTCGATCTGGTTGGCGATGATATCGAGCTCCTCCTCGTAGTCGGTGGCGATCTCATCGAGCATCTCGTTGACCCCGCCAGTCTCGCCGGCCATCTGGACGACCGCCGCGATCGTCCGGCCATCCGGCCCGAGCCGGTGGGATTCCATGAGGAAGCTTTCCGGGAGCGAGAGCCCGTCGGCGATGTGGTCTTTGACGGCGAAGTAGAACCGCTCGTACTCGACGTGGTTCGATGCCTTTGCGGCGATCTCCAGCGCGGTCGAGATGCGGACGTTCGCGTGCAGCAGGAGCGCCAGCGTGCGGAAGCTGACCATGGCCGCCGTCTTTTTGATGATGTTCCCGATGGTCGGCAGATGGCTCACCGCGATCTGGACCGGAGGCTTTCGGTAGAGCTTCGGCCAGTATTTGAAGAACACGACGACGGCTATGATCGGCACAGCGGCGAGGTAGGGCTGCTTCAGCATGATATCGGAAAACCCCATCAGAATCTTGGTCGGGAGGGGAAGCTGGGCGTTCATCGCAATGTACAGCTTCGAGATGGCGGGGATCAGCGTGAAGGCCATGATGATGACCACAAGGATTGCCAGGATGAGGACGATCGCCGGGTAGATGAGGCCGGACTTGAGCTTGCGGAGAATGCGGGCCGCCTTGCCGCGGCCCTGGGCGATCTGCTTGAAGACCGCGTGGATCTGGCCGGATTCCTCGCCGGCGTGGATCAGCGCGACGACGTCCTCGGTGAAAAGGTCGGGGTGCATCGCAAAGCAGTCGCTCATCTTGTCCCCCGCGAGGATCCGGTGCGAGATCTCGGCCACAGCGCCGCGGTAGCGCGGGGACTTCAGGCGCGCCGCCATGAGCTCCAGGCTCTTGATCGTCGAGATGTTCCGCTCCAGGCATCGGGCCATGCCGCCAAACAGGGTCACCGCCTCGTCGAGGTTCGGCTTTTTTCCGGTTGCGCGCTGCAGCACCTCGTCCATCCCGGTGATGTCGGTGACGAGCGCCGTCTCGTTCGGGGCCTTGCCAGCCCCCAAAACGGCCTTCGTGTCATCATCGGTGTCCACGATGATCTCGGTGGACTTCGCAGTGTAGATGTTGGTGAGGACGACTTTTTTCAGCATGTCCGGGGCATGATCGTGCAGATCATGCGCAGGATCCCCAGGTTCGCGCGATGATAATTTTTGCTAACGGCGCTCCCTCAGAGTCGGGCGGGCGCGCCGCGAGCCCCCCATGCCATCGGCCGGCATGGCCCTGCAGCCGCCAGGGGAAGCGGTGCTGGTTGCGCACGCGCAGTTCAGGCAGCACCTCGGAAAATCCCCTCACCAGTGCCTCATTCTCCAGCGGATGCGCGCCGCCCGGCACAAGCTGGTGACGACCGGCGAGCCGATCAAGGCGATCGCGCAGGATGTCGGGTACGCCAACACGGAGAATTTTTGCAGGGCCTTCAGGAAACATTGCGGCCTCACCGCCGCAGCCTACCGGCGGAAGTTTATTCCCTATGGTTAGCAGTTAATCACAGGTTTCCTTCGAACCCCGCCTCCGATGTTAATTCCATCAGGGAAACGCACACCGACGGGTCCAACGGCCACACTTGGAGCGACGGGATGGCGGATGCGGGGCGCCTCACCGGCGACGCACGGGTGATGGACGGGGCCCTCGAACTCGGCGAGCACCTCACGCGGGCGTTTCCCCCCGGCAAAGAAATCTCGTAGGACATACGAGAGCTGCGTGCCTCCGCTGCCGGACTGAAGGTTCCAGCTTCGAACTTCGCGTGGCCATGGCCGGCTGATCCGAGACGTAGGTCCGACCACATTCCTTTGAAGCACAAATACCTTTTGTTACTTCATGGGATAAGGGCTTCTACCACTCGGCCCTCACATGCGGATAGTCGAGGAGCTTTCGATCCGTGGTGAGCAGGAGGCTGTTCTCCTTGCGGGCAGTGGCAGCCAGGATTCGATCTGCCGGATCGGTATGAAAAGTTCCCGGCAAGCACCAGGCTTCCTCCACGATTTCAAGCGTCATCGGCAGGGTATCCCAGCCGTTTCGCTTGAGCGCTTCACGCAACCACAGGCGCCAATGCATCGGAAGTTCGATCCTCCCCCGTTCTTGTAAGCAGGCCAGCTCGGCTGCCGAAATCGGAGAAATGGCAACTCGTTCCGCCTTTTCGAGGAGGGCTCGCGTGGAGGGCCTTACACAGGGATCATCCAAACTCAGAAAGAGAATCGCGCAGGTGTCGAGCAACACATTCATTTCATCATATCCCATTCCGTCTCGGGCAGAACCGGCTCGGTGAGGTCCGAATGAATGCATGCTCCAGTCCCTTTAGCCCAACCAATCACGGTGCGGTGTTTGCCCTGGGAAGCCGGGTCTGGGGCAACCGATGTGATTTTGGCCACCGGCAGGTTCCGCCTGCAGATCAGCACCGTCTCTCCTTGCTCAACCTGATCCACCACACTGGAAAAATGTGTTTTTGCCTCACTGACATTCAGCGTCTTCATAGTCGTATATTGGATCAACAAGTTGGTCGTGTCAATGGGTCGAAACCCGAGAGATAAGTGTCGGCGGCGGGGAGGAGGTCATCTTTTGACGTAATCCAGAAGGCGGTCAATCGAACTTGAGGCGACGTGCAGTCGGGTATCTGAAGAAGAGTAGTAAATGAGGATCGAGCCGTCTCTTCTGGGAACCCAACCGTTGCTGAAAACAACATTCGAGACATCTCCGGTGCGTTCTTTATCGAACGGAGCAATGAAGTAGCCCTGCGGCGCCGGTGCGCGGGCGCGGGGGAATATCTTCACGTTTGAAATCCGGCGGGGATGCGATATGGTGGGCAGCTATGTCACACCGCTTCGAAACGCTCTCCCTCCATGCCGGGCAGGTCCCCGATCCGACGACCGGGTCGCGCGCGGTCCCGATCTACCAGACGACGTCGTACGTTTTTAAAAGCACTGAACACGCGGCAAACCTTTTTGCGCTGAAAGAATTCGGGAACATCTACACGCGGATCATGAATCCGACGACCGACGTCTTCGAGCAGCGGATGGCGGCGCTGGAGGGCGGCACCGGCGCGCTGGCGGTGGCGTCAGGATCGGCGGCGACGACATTTGCCCTGCTCGGGATCACACAGGTCGGTGACGAGGTCGTGGCGGCAAACAACCTCTACGGGGGAACATACCAGCTGTTCCACCACACGTTTCCGAAGCTCGGACGCAAGGTCATCTTTGTGGACTCGAAGGACCCGGAGGCATTCCAGAAGGCGATCACCCCGAGGACGCGCGCGATCTATTGCGAGACGATTGGCAACCCGAAGCTCGACGTCCCGGATTTTGAGGCGCTCGCCCGGATCGCGCACGAGGCCGGGATCCCACTGGTGGTCGACAACACCGTCGGGGTCGGCCTGGTCAAGCCGATCGACCACGGTGCGGATATCGTCGTCCTCTCGGCCACGAAATATGTCGGCGGGCATGGGACATCGATCGGCGGAGTGATCGTGGACTCCGGCAAGTTTGCCTGGAACAACGGGCTTTTCCCGGAGTTTACCGAGCCCGATCCCAGCTACCATGGGCTCGTTTTTTGGGATGCCTTGGGCAACGTTCCCGGCATGGGCAACGTGGCCTTCATCCTGAAGGTTCGCGTCCAGCTCCTCCGTGACATCGGAGCGGCGCTGAGCCCGTTCAATTCGTTCCAGTTCCTCCAGGGGCTCGAGACGCTGCCGCTGCGGATCCAGAAACATTCGGAAAATGCGCTCGCGGTCGCCAGGCATCTTCAAAACCATCCGAAGGTTGCCTGGGTGACGTATCCCGGGCTGCCGGACCACCCGAACCACGCGATGGCGGCAAAGTACCTGCGCGGCGGCTTTGGCGGGATCGTCGGCTTCGGAATCCGCGGCGGGATGGAGGCGGGGAAAGCGTTCATCAACTCGGTGAAGCTGTTCTCCCACCTTGCCAACATCGGCGACGCCAAAAGCCTGGTCATCCACCCGGCCTCGACGACGCACCAGCAGCTCACTCCGGCGGAGCAGGAATCGACCGGCGTCACCGCCGACTACATCCGGCTTTCCGTCGGCATTGAAAACATCGCCGACATCCTTGCGGACCTCGACCAGGCGCTGAATGCCGCCCCGTAAATCCCATTCCCCCGGGCGGGTTGCCACCCGTTTTTTTGACCACAAGGGTCCGGCGTTCCCGCTTCGCTGCGGCGCGGTTCTCGACGGGTTCACGCTGGCGTACGAGACGTACGGAAAGCTGAACCGCGACCGCTCGAATGCGATCCTCGTCTTCCATGCGATGACCGGCAGCCAGCATGCCGCCGGGACCAACCCGGATGTTCCGGGGCTCGACGGCCGCTGGACCGGGGAGCTCCACGAGGGCTGGTGGAGCGAATTTATCGGGCCGGGAAAAGCCCTCGATACGGATCGCTTTTTTGTGGTCTGCGCCAACTACCTCGGCGGCTGCTACGGATCGACCGGCCCGGCCTCGCGGCGCGGTCGGAAGCGCTGGGGAGCGGATTTTCCCGTGATCCGGATGGCGGACATCGTGGACTCGCAGATCAAGCTGCTCGACCACCTCAAAATCCAGACCTTGCATGCGGCGGTTGGGGCCTCGATCGGCGGATACCTCTGCCTGAGCCTGGCGACCCGCCATCCGGAGCGCGTCAGGATCCTGGTCCCGATGGCCTCCGGCCCGGAGACAACCGTGCTCCAGCGGCTCATGAATTTTGAGCAAATCACTGCGATCGAGCTGGATCCGGCGTTCCGGGGAGGCGGATATGATCCCAAGCATCCGCCGCGCGACGGGCTCGCCGCCGCCCGGCGGATCGCGCACAAAACCTTCGTCTCGCTCGAGGATCTGCACGCCCGCGCCCGCGGGGATGTGCGCGAGCAGGAGTCCCCGTTCGGATGGTACGAGATGAACCACCCGGTCGAATCCTACCTCCTCCACCAGGGGCTCAAATTTGTGAGCCGGTTTGATGCGAATACGTACCTTCGGATCCTCGATGCCTGGCAGTGGTTCGACCTCGTCGCGGAGGCGGAAGCCGATGGTTTTGAAGACGTCTTCGCGCGCTGCAAAGACCACCGGTTCCTCGTCTTCAGCATCGACAGCGACGTCTCGTTCCCACCGCACGAACAGGGAAGGCTCGTGAAGATGCTCGAGCACCAGCACGTGCCGGTGACATGGATCACCGTGCACTCCGGAAAAGGCCACGACTCGTTTCTTCTCGAGCCCCACCTCTTCACCCCCCACATCCGCCAGATCCTGGGGTAGCATAGGCCGCCTTACAGAGCGCACGTTAAGCGAGTGATTTTCGATTGATTATTGTTGAGTTCAAAATTCAACAATCGGGCGTCATCAATCTGCGGTAATGGAATAAAATACACAATCCGCTTGGCGGCTTGCGCTGGAAGACCGCCCGGGATTCAGCTCAGTGTGGGCGGTCGATCTCCTCGCGCAGGGCCTTCCAGTGCTCGTCGAGATACCAATTTTCGACCTTCGTGCGAGCCCAAGGAGTTTTGCGCAGAAAGGTCAGACTCGATTTGATGCCCGGATCGTTTTGGAAGCAGCGGATCGGGATGCGCCGCCCCATCACCTCCCAGCCGTATTTCTCCACCAGGAAATTTAATATTTTTTCCAGCGTGACGCCATGAAGCGGGTCGCGGGGGTGAGAAGCTGGATCTGGCATGAGGTGGCTCCGGCCTCGGAATAGCAGGGCAAGCTCCGGGCCAGAACTGTCCATTATGTGGGAATGCCGGACTCCGTGCAAATGGCAAGTGGCGGTCAGCAGCGGGTTTACGGTTGGGTCAGCAGGCGGAAGTCGCCGCTTTTATCCCGGAAAAACCCTTTCAGGAGGACCGGGGCATCTTCGTCGTCGATGCGGGTGGAGAGGCCGAGCTCTTCGTGGCTCCAGCCGTGTGCCAACAGGCGGCCGCGCTTGTCGATGACCTGCTCGGCCGGCTTCGTGAGCGCGGCATATTCGGCATCGCTCAGCCTGAGGGCGTCGAGGTCCTTTTTGTTGTAGAGCGAGATCCACCAGGCGCCGAAGGCGTCCTCCGCATCGGGCGGCGTCGCCTCGAACGTGATGTCCCCGGCAGTTGCCTTTGATCCCTTGAGGTCGAGCCCGTAGAGCGCGGCGATTTCGGCACGCGTCGTCAGGAAGCCGGCCAGGTACGAGCGGAGCATGCTGCGCAGCTTGGCGCTCGATTTTCTTGACCCGTAGATCCCGAGCTCGACCCCGCAAGGGTCGTTCGGATCGCCGTAAATGTTCATCTCGATGTCCCGGTTCACCCGGAACGATTTGTACGGGACATTTTTAAATTCGCCGCCGGTGATCGTGGTGGCCGGGATCTCGACAAACGATTTGATCTCGTCGTGCGTCCGCAGGTCGTTGGCGATGACCCGCCAGGACGGGAGGTCGCCCCTGCGATGCACGTCCGTGAAGAGAATGTCGATGTCCGCCTCATCCCGGATCCGCACGATCTCGCTCTTCGGGTAAACCTTCTCGCCAAATTCTTCCTGGAGGAGCACCGCGTCGACCGAGTTTTTGATGATCAGTCCTTTGACCGTGCGACCGTCTTTGAGCACGATCGTATCCGGGGCTTTGAACCGGTCCTCCTGGGCGGGGAGGGGAGCCGCGAGGAGGGCCGTGCTGAGAAGGAGGACGAGGGCTCGGGAGTTCATGATTGAAGCGTGCCCGCCGCAGGTGTAAAACGCAAGCCGATGCATATGAGATCCCCACTGATTTTTCCGCTCCTGGCCGTCCTCGTTGTCTCCGGGTGCGTGATGCCCCCGAAGCCGTATGCAAAACCTGCGGGGCAGACGAAGCCGCTGCAAACCGGAAAATTCTGGTGGGGGACATCGACGGCGAGCTTTCAAAATGAGGATCGCGGGCTTGCGAAGGAATCTCCGCACTACTTCAAAACCGACTGGGACGTCTTCGCCGACGAGGGCCACATCCCGCCTCGCGGCGAGGAGGCGACATTTTCGTGGACGCACTTCGACAAGGATGTTGCCGCCCTCAAAAAGCTTGGCGTCAACCACTACCGGTTCGGCGTCGAGTGGGGACGGGTCGAACCGAAGCCGGGCGTCTTCAATGAGGCCGCTATCGCCCAGTACGTACGCATGGCAAAAACCCTTCGCGCCAACGGGATCGAACCGATCGTCACGCTCTGGCACTTCACGTTCCCGGACTGGCTCTACGACTCAAAAAACAAGGCGCGGTCAAATTTCCTGAACCCCGCCGTCGAGCCCGCCTGGAAAGAATATGTGACCCGGATGGCGACCGCACTGGCTCCGTATGTGCAGACGTACGTCCCGCAGAACGAGCCGAACGGCGACCTTTACATCGGGTACTTCGGCGGCCACTGGCCCCCCGGGCTGCTCCTGACCCCGGGCTCGCTCAAGAAGGCCCACAACGTCGCGGTGAACATGTACCGCGATGCCGCCGCCATCGTGCGGACAAAACGCCCGGACGCGATCATCATGGGGATCTACTCGATCCCGAACTGGCGCCGGAACTTCCTCCAGGACCCGACCCAGTTTGTCTACAACATGATGATGCGCCAGAACTACGACCACCTCGACCGGGTCGCCGACACGACCGACATCATCGGCGTGAACTACTACTACTCACAGGACGCCTCGGTGGTCCGCTTCATCAAACGCCCAGCCGGCGAGCTGACCTCGAACTACACGCAAAACGGATGGGAGATCGACCCGGAGGGGCTCTACGCCACGCTGATGAATGTTAACAAGCGCTATGGGAAGCCGATCGTCATCTCGGAGAACGGGATCGGGACGCAGAGCGAACAGAAGAAGATCCGCTACTTCCGCGAGCATGTGAACCAGATGCGGCGCGCCATGAACGACGGGGTCGATATTCGCGGCTACTTCCCGTGGACGCTGATCGACAACTACGAGTGGGCGGAGGGATACGCTGCGAACTTCGGGCTCAGCCATCTTGACAGGAAGTCGATGACCCTGGTCATCGAGCCGTCGGGCGAGTGGCTGCGCAAATTTATCGCTGCGAACCCGGCTCCGTGATGAGGGCTGCTGACCTGCGTCACCCGGCCTAGCCGCTCGCCCGAAACAGCACGGATGGGGTCGTTGCCTACAAAAGCCGCCGCATAAATGCGGAACTCCAAACGTGCGATCTCCGCCTGTCAGACGTGCAGCTTTGCTGCTCAGGGGCTGGGGAGCGAAGGTCAGCCGCAGACCTCGCGGATGGCCTTGCTGAGGGCCTCCCCTGCGCTGGCGAGCTGGTCGCCGGTCGTGCAGAGCGGCGGCATCAGGACGAGGGTGTCGAGGACCGGCCGGGTCAGGAGCCCGTGCTGGCGGGCGGCTTCGCAGATGCGCCCGCCCGTGCGGGCCTGCCAGGGAAATCGCTCCCCTGCGGGATCGCGGACCTCGATGCCCGCGAGGAATCCGCACTGGCGGGTTTCAAATACCGACGGGATCTCCGAGAGGCCGTCCAGAATCTGCCGCATCCGCCGGATTTTTGGCTGGAGATTTTCCAGGACCGCCTCGTCGCGAAAAACGTCGAGGCTCGCGAGCGCGGCGGCGCAACCGAGCGCGTTTCCGGTGTAGCTGTGCCCGTAATAAAACGTTTTCTGCTCCTCAAATTCTCCGAGGAAGGCGGCGAAGATCCTGTCATTTGTCATCGTGGCGGCGAGCGGGAGGTATCCGCCGGTGAGGCCTTTGGCGAGGCAGAGGAAATCCGGGATGACGTCCTCCTGCTCGCAGGCGAACATCGTCCCGGTGCGGCCGAAGCCGGTGAGCACTTCGTCGAGAATAAGCAACGCCCCGGTCTCATCGCACTTTTTACGCAGGTCGGCCAGAAGCCCGCGCGGCCAGACCCGCATCCCGGCAGCTCCCTGGACGAGCGGCTCGATGACGACCGCCGCCATCTCGCCAGGGGGAAATTTCGCAAGCTGGTCGGGATGGGAAATCCTCGCGACCGGAAAGTGATGCCCGGCAAACCGTTCGTGGAAGGTGCCGATTCCTCCCAGGCTGGCTGCCCCGGCCGTGTCGCCATGGTAGGCGTGGTCAAAGGCCACAAACTTCGCGCGGCCCGGCTCGCCGGTGAGCTGCCAGAACTGGATTGCCATCTTCATGGCGGCCTCGATCGCGGTCGATCCGTCGTCGCTGAAAAAGACGCGGGTGAGCGTCCCCCCGGGGAAGAGCCCGCAGAGCCGTGCGGCGAGGTCCGCCGCCGGAGCGTTCGTCGATCCGAGAAACGAGACGTGGGCCACGCGGTCGAGCTGCTCCCGGATCGCGCGGGTGATCGCCGGATGGCGGTGACCGTGGATGTTTGTCCAGATCGACGAGTTGCCGTCCAGGTATTCACGCCCGCGGCTGTCGCGTAGCATCGCGCCCTCGCCCTCGACCAGGACGAGCGGCTCCTGTTCGCCCCACGATTTCATCTGGGTAAACGGATGCCAGCAGTGGGCCTGGTCGCTCGCCGCTAATCGCTCAGTGTTCCAAACAGTGCTCATCAGAAAGGAAATTATCTCAGGAATCGCATGGCGGAAAATCAATTCTCCCGTATCTTTGATCGCGTGAATTCCCAGCCCGTCCTCGTCCGGCTCGCCGCCTATTTTTTTGGCGTCGTGCTCCTGGCCTGCCTGATTTCCCCGCCGTTGTACTGGGCCGGGTCTGCCCTGGCCGAGCGCGGGATCCTGCCCTTTCTGGAGGGATTCCCGTTTCACCGCTATTTCAGCCGCTCGCTGCAGATCTGTGCCCTGGCGATGCTGTGGCCGGCGTTCCGGTGGGTCGGGGTCCGCCGGCTGGATGCGCTGGGGCTGGAGAAGAACCCGCTCCGCTGGCGCGATCTGGCGGCCGGGATCGCGGTCGCCCTGATTCCGGTGATCCTTCTCGGGATCGGCTACCTGGCGATGGACATCTACCGCTTCAAAAAGGAGCTGGCATTCAGCGGGCTGCTCCGGGTCTTCGCGGCCGCCTCGGCGGTCGCGGTGCTGGAGGAATTTCTTTTTCGGGGCGTCCTTCTCGGCCTCTGCCTGCGGGTCATGAGCCCGCTCCGGGCCGCCTTCCTCTCGTCGGCGGTTTTTGCCGTCGTGCATTTTATGCGGGTGGCGAAGCCGGCCGAGGCGGTTGAGGTGGGTTGGCTGAGCGGGCTTGCCCAGCTGCCCCAGGTTTTTTCCAGCGCGCCGCCCTGGCCGATCCTTGGCTGGGGGATCCTGTCGCTCGTCCTCGCGGGCCTGATCCTGGCTGCGGCCACACTCAGAACCCGATCCCTGTTTTTGGCCGTCGGCATCCATGCCGGCTGGATCCTCGGCCAGCAGGGGCTGCAGTGGGCGGCAAAGTTCCGGGTCAAGCCGCCCGATGCGCTGTTCCCCTGGCTGGGTCCGAACGTTGTCAGCGGGGCGGTTCCGACCGGCCTCGTCCCGGTCGCCGCGCTCCTGCTCACGGCCGGAGCCGTCCACCTCTACCTGCGCCATGCCCGCCGTCCTCGCCTCGGTTCTTGAGCCGCTGGGCACGCTGTTTTTTCCGCCCCACTGCGCGGGCTGCGGGTGCGCGCTGCCGGCAGGAAGCCCCCTGTGCTGCCGCTCCTGCGAGGCCAGTGTTACCCGGATCCACCCGCCCCGCTGCGAGGTCTGCTCGCAGCCGTACGACGGGGCGGTTCCAATATTCACCTGCCCAAACTGCCAGGACGAGCGGTTTTCCTTCGAGTGTGCGGTGGCCGTCGTGCGCAGCCGGGGGATTGTGCGCGAGATGATCCACCGGCTCAAATACGGCCGGGAGATGTGGCTGGCGCGTCCGCTGGCCTCGTGGATGCACGACGGCCTTTCCGACCCGAGGCTCCGGGGCGACCCGATCGACGCCCTCGTGCCGGTGCCCCTCCATCCGAGGCGCCTCCGGGAGCGGGAGTTCAACCAGTCCGAACTCCTCGCCGCCGGGCTGTCCCGGCTCTCCGGGATTCCGGTCCTGAATGCGCTCCGCCGGCTCCGCTACACAACCACCCAGACGAAGCTCGACAGGAAACATCGCAGGCAAAACTTGCGGGATGCCTTTATTCTGAGCAAGAATACTCGTGTGACGAATGGAAACCTCCTTCTGGTCGACGACGTGCTGACCACCGGATCAACGTTGGATGCCTGCGCGGCCGCGCTTCTCGAGGGCGGGGCGCGCTCGGTGCGCGCTCTCACGGCGGCGCGGGGATAAAAAACGAATATGGCCATCTTTAAAAAACCCATCCTCCGCCCGCGGGCTGCCAAGACACGTGAGATGCCCGAGGGTCTCTGGACAAAATGCCCGTCGTGCGGGGAGGTCATCCACAGCCTTGCGCTCACGGAAAACCTGTACGTCTGCCCGAAGTGCTCGCACCACTTCACGCTCGGATCGCGCGAGCGGATCGAGAGCCTCGTCGATCCGGATTCTTTCCAGGAGATCGACGCCGCGCTCACCTCGGTCGACTCGCTCCAGTTCAAAGGGGTCGCCACGTACGCCGACCGCCTCAAAAGTTATAAGGAAAAAACCGGACTCGTCGACGCGATCACGACCGGCACCGCCACGATCGGCGGACACCCGCTTGGCCTCGGGGTCATGGATTTTAACTTTTTGGCGGCCACGATGGGGTCCGTCGTGGGCGAGAAGGTCACCCGGGTCATCGAGCTTTCCACCAAGCGCAAGATGCCGGTTGTGCTCGTCTGCGCCTCCGGGGGCGCGCGCATGTACGAGGGGATGCTCAGCCTCATGCAGATGGCCAAGACCAGCGGAGCCCTCGCCCTTCACGCCCAGGCGAACCTTCCGTACATCACGGTCCTGACGAACCCGACCACCGCCGGCGTGATGGCCAGCTTCGCCTCGCTCGGGGACATCATCATCGCCGAGCCCGCCAGCATGATCGGATTTGCCGGCCCGCGCGTGATCCGCGAAACCACGCACCAGACGCTCCCGTCGGATTTCCAAACCGCCGAGTTTCTCGAAAAGCGCGGGCTCATCGACATCATCGTCCACCGGGCGAAGATGCGCTCCACGCTGGCCGACCTGCTCGGCTACCTTTCGAAGAAGTGACGCCGGACGAGTCGCTGGCGTGGCTCGACGGCACCCAGCTCTTCGGGGTGAAGCTCGGGCTGGCCAACACCCGCCGGCTTCTGGAGGCGCTGGGCAACCCGCAGGCCGGAGGCCAGTTCCTCCATGTTGCGGGGACCAACGGCAAGGGTTCCGTCTGCGCGATGCTGGACGCCATCCTGCGGGCCGATGGCCGGCGCTGCGGGCTTTACACATCCCCCCATCTGGTCGACTTCCGTGAGCGCATCCGGGTCGATGGGCAGATGGTTTTGGCCGAGGCCCTCGCCGCCACGCTCACCCGGATCCGCAGCGCCTGCGAGGGGTGGGACCACTGCCCGACCTTCTTCGAAATTGCGACCGTGGCCGCCCTCGATCACTTCCGCCGCGAGGGCTGCGAGATTGTCGTCCTCGAGACAGGGATGGGCGGGCGCCTCGATGCGACAAACGTCGTCGATCCGCTGGTCTCTGTGATCACCCCGATCGCCCGCGACCACGCCGAGTGGCTGGGAAGCACGCTGGGCGAAATCGCCGCCGAAAAGGCGGGGATCATCAAGCCAGGGGCTCCGGTCGTTTCTGCGGTCCAACACCCCGAGGCGGCGGCCGTCATCGCGGACCGGGCGAAGGCATGCGGAAGCCCGCTCACCATCGCCGGGGCTCCGTACCCCGGCCGGGTTGCGCTTTCCGGGGCGCACCAAAAGGAAAATGCGGCGGCCGCCGTCGCGAGCATTCGGGCCGCCGGGCTGGCGGTTTCGGAATCATCGATCAGCCGTGGCCTCGCGGGCGTCACCTGGCCGGCCCGGTTCCAGCGGGTCGCAGGGAAGTTCCTCATCGATGGCGCCCACAACCCGCACTCGGCCCGGAGCCTGCTGGCCACCTGGCGGGAAAATTTTGGCGACTGCAAGACGACCGTTGTCTTTGGCGCGCTGCGCGACAAGGAAGTTGCCGAGATGCTCGCCGCCCTCTCGCCGCTGGCCGCCGCATTCCGGTTTGTCCCGGTCGCCAACCCTCGCGGTGCCAACCCGCACGATTTCCCCTCCCTCACCCGGATCCCTTCGCAGGTTTTCGAATCTCTGCCGGATGCCCTCGGCTCGCTTCCCTCAGCTGACGCTCCCGCAATCATCACCGGATCGCTCTTCCTCGCCGGCGAGGCGCTCGCATGGCTCGGCGCATGAATTTGGGCAGCAAAAAACCCCGCAGGCATTGGCACCTGCGGGGCTCTTGATTTGCTATGACGGAATTAGAGCCGCGAGATGAGGAGCTCGCGCTGGAAAATGAGCTCCTTCGGAAGCTCGCTGTAGAGCTTGATGAAGAGCTCGTCCTGCATGACGAGTTCGCGGTGCCACTCGCTGGTATCGATCTTCATCACCTCGGCGAATTTTTCTTCGGTGATGTCCTTCTCGATGCCGCGAAGGTCGATGTCCTTATACTCGGGGACCCAGCCGATCGAGGTCTCGACGGCGTGCATCCCGACCTGGCAGCGCTCGACGATCCACTTGAGGACGCGCGTGTTGTCGCCGAATCCCGGCCACATGAATTTGCCCTCCGCGTTCTTGCGGAACCAGTTCACGTGGAAAATGCGCGGCAGGTATTTGACCTCGTGGCGCATCTCGAGCCAGTGGGCGAAGTAATCGCCCATGTTGTACCCGCAGAACGGGAGCATCGCCATCGGATCGCGGCGGACCTGGCCGACTGTGCCGGCGGCGGCGGCGGTCATTTCGGAGCCGACCGTGGCGCCGAGATAGACCCCGTGGACCCAGTTGAACGACTGGAAGATGAGCGGCATCGTCGTCGCGCGGCGACCGCCGAACACCATCGCGCTCACGGGAACGCCGGCGGGATTTTCCCAGTCGGGATCAATGATCGGACAGTTGCGGGCCGGAGCGGCAAAGCGGCTGTTCGGATGGCTGGAGAGGACCGGCTTGCCATCGGCGTCCTTGGTCTCGGGCGTCCAGTCTTTGCCCTTCCAGTCGATGAGGTGCTTGGGCTTCTCCTTGGTCATGCCTTCCCACCAGACATCCCCGTCGTCGGTCAGCGCGACGTTCGTGAAGATCGTGTCGCATTTGATCGAATCCATTGCCATCGGATTGCTGTCGTAGGCGGTGCCCGGCGCAACGCCGAAGAACCCGGCCTCCGGGTTGATCGCGCGCAGATGGCCGTCCGGGCCCGGCTTGATCCAGGCGATATCGTCGCCCACACAGGAAACTTCCCAGCCCTCATCCTTCATCTGCTTCGGCGGGATGAGCATCGCAAAGTTGGTCTTGCCGCAGGCGCTCGGGAAGGCGGCCGTGACGTAGGTCTTGTTGCCGTTCGGGTCCTTGACCCCGAGGATCAACATGTGCTCTGCCATCCAGCCCTCATCGCGGGCCATCGCCGAGGCGATGCGCAGCGCGAAGCACTTTTTGCCGAGGAGGGCGTTTCCGCCGTAGCCCGAGCCAAAGCTCATGATCAGGCGATCCTCAGGGAAATGGGTGATGTAGGTGTTCTCGGGATTGCACGGCCAGGCGACATCCTTCGCGCCGGCCGCGATCGGCATGCCGACCGAGTGGAGGCACTTGACGAAGCTGCCGGTCTTCTCGATCTGCTCGTAGACGGCCTTGCCCATGCGGGTCATGATGCGCATGCTGGCTACGACATACGCGCTGTCGGAGAGCTCGATGCCATACTGGGCGATCGGCGAACCGATGGGTCCCATGCTGAACGGAATGACGTAGAGCGTGCGGCCCTTCATGCAGCCCTTGTAGAGGCCGTTCATCTTCGCCTTCATGACCTCGGGGGCCTCCCAGTTGTTCGTTGGGCCGGCATCCTTCTTCGCCTTCGAGCAGATGAACGTGCGTTCCTCGACGCGGGCGACATCGCGGACGTCGCTGCGCACGAGAATGCAGTTCGGGCGGAGCTTTTCGTTGAGCCAGAGCGCCGCGCCGGAGGCGACGAGCAGATCGCGCATGTGCTTGTCTTCCGCCTCCGAGCCGTCGCACCAAAAAATGGCGTCCGGTGTGGTGAGGGCGGCGATTTCCTCGACCCAGGCGACGATCGAGGTGATGGTGGGTTTGCTGGTTCCTAGTGTGGTTGGATTACTCATGAATTTGGTATTAGCTGAACTTATATTGACAGGATGTGCGGGGCTGGCAAGGAAAACGAGTTCCAACTTGTGAGAATTTTTTACGGCGGCTATCCTTCCATCGATATGTCTGGTGATCGAAGCTTTGGAAACACGTCTCCCTGGACATGGGTGGGCTCGGTTCCGATCTACGCCAGCACGGTCCTGGCGGCGGTTCATGCGGTGGCGATGGTGGCGACGGCGCTGGCGATGGCGGCCGGTGCCGAGTGGCTGCTGCAGGCGCTGAGCTTTTCGAGCGCCGGGGTGCGCGGCGGGGCGGTCTGGCAGTTCGTGACCTATGCCTTTGTGCATCCGCCCAACATCTGGTTCCTCCTCGAGATCTACCTGCTGGTGGTTTTTGGGAAGCAGATCGAGCAGTTCCTCGGGCGGGATTCTTTTCTCGCCACCTACGCGGTCCTTCTTCTTCTGCCGCCGTTGGCGCTGACGCTGGCGTCGTTTGCCGGGATCCCCTCGATCTACGCGGGATCCGGCGCCCTCCATTTTTCCGTCTTCATCGCGTTTGCCACGCTTTATCCGTCCGCCGAAATGCTTTTCGGGATTGCCGCGAAGTGGGTGGCGGTCGCCCTCGTTGCGGTGAGCGGGCTGCAGTCGCTCGCCGCCCGCGACCTGGTCGGGCTGACCGTGCTCGCGATCGACGCCGGGGCCGCATTTCTTCTTGTCCGCTGGCTCCGGGCCGGCGGCGGGCTGCCGGATTGGCGCGCCCTCCTGCCCGCCCGGCGGGCCCCGAAATTGACGATCGTCCGGGAGGAAAAATCCGTGCCGGTCGATGAGATCCTCGAGAAGATTTCGCGTCGGGGGATCGGCAGCCTGAGCGCCCGCGAGCGGGCGCTGCTGGAGGCGGCGCGCAAGGAACTGCTTCAAAACGAAAAAAACAAAAACCATGCCTGACGACGATACTCCGCCCGCACCGACCACGCTTCCTCCGGCGAGCCTGACCGACCCGTGTTATGTAAACGCGATGGTCCACTTCTACCGGGGCGAGCTCGGGCGGATCATGATCTGGCGGCAGCGGCTCGACGTGACGACGACGTGGGCGATCACGACGACGACCACGATCATCGGGGCCGCGTTCACGTTCCGCGAGCTCCCGCACATCATCTTCTTTTTTAATCTGGCGCTCGTCTGGATCATGCTCTGGATCGAGTCCCGGCGGTACCGGTTTTACGATGCCTTTCGCGGGCGGGTGCGGATGCTGGAGTCGCACTTCCTGGTCCCGATGGTCTCGAGGAACGGGAAGATCCTGGACGGCGAGTGGCGCAAGCTGGTCTGCGAGGACCTGATCATGCCGTCGTTTAAGATCGGCAAGCTCGAGGCGCTCGGGCGGCGGCTCAAGCGGAACTACGCGTTCATCTTTGCGATCATCATGGTCGCATGGACGATGAAGATCCTGGTCCACGCGCCGGTCCCGATCCATTCGTTCGGGGCATTTTATCGCGCGATGGCGGTGCAGGAGCTTCCGTCCTGGATGGCAGCCACGATCTATTTCGGGACGATCATCGCGATCACGTCGCTCACGTTTTTTGTGGCGAGGACATCGAGCGAGGAGGTCGGCGAGTTCGGGGTCGGCCAGGGGTCGCTGTGGAGGATCTGATGGACGGCGGGGCGATGGAGAGGTTGCGCGAGATCGTGGCGAGGCTGCGCGCGCCCGGCGGGTGTCCGTGGGACCGCGAGCAGACGCATGCGAGCCTGCGCGGGGCGCTGATCGAGGAGTGTTACGAGGTGGTCGAGGCGATCGAGAAATCCGACGACGCGAACCTTCGCGAGGAGTTAGGCGACCTCCTCCTGCACATCGTTATGCATTCCCAGATGGCCGCCGAGCGGTCCGCATTTTCGCTCGAGGAGGTTGCCGCCGAGGTTTGCGAAAAGATGATCCGCCGCCATCCGCACGTCTTCGGCGACAAGCTGGCCTCGGATTCGGAAGGGGTCCTGCGGCAGTGGGAGGAGATCAAGCGGGAGGAGAAAAAGGAGAGGGCGGGCGTGCTGGACGGGCTGCCCGCTTCGATGCCCGCGCTGCTGCGCGCGCAGAACGCCCAGAAGAAAGCCGGCCGGGTCGGATTCGACTGGCCGGATGCCGAGCCGGTTTTTGAAAAGCTCGCCGAGGAGGTCGCCGAGGTGCGGGAGGCGCTGGCCGAGGGCGACCGGAGGGCGATCGAGAACGAGGTCGGGGACATCCTGTTTACGGCGGTGAACCTGGCCCGGAAGCTCGGCGTCGATGCGGAGACCTCGCTCACCGCAGCCACGAACCGGTTCATCCGCCGGTTCGGGGCGGTCGAGCGGGAGCTCGGCGACCGGAAGATGAAGGACACCCCGCTCGAGGAGCTCGACCGGATCTGGGATCGGATCAAACATCCATGAAATTTTCTGTACTGAACCCTGGCGGTCGCGATCGCGACCAGTCGTTTTCTGATGGACCCGGCGCTCCGGGCGCGGCGGGACATCCGCCGGTCAACTACCATGCTTACGCCGCCTGCCTGCGCGGTGCATTTTTGCGGGACGAGCGGTCGATCGGCGGCGGATCGGTTCTCGTGCTTCTGCGCAAGCGGAACCTGCGCCGCGCGCTGGCTGCGGTGAAGGCCCTGCGGCAGCGCGGGTGCAAGGTCTTTGTCTCCTGCAAAGAATCCGGGAGCCACCAGGTGGCCGACCTGCTCGGCGATGTCACCCGATGGGAGCTTTTTCAGGAGATCTGCGCGGCTGCGGACGGCGCGCTCGCGAGCGCCCCGGAGCTCGTGCCCGTTTACCTGGCCGCCGGTGCTCCGCGCGCGGAGTTTGTTCCGACCCCGTACCCTTTGGATTTCCCCGCATGGGATTTCCGGCAGCCGCTGGAAAAGCGGCGCGGGATTTTTGTCGGGACCCGCGAGTTTGGGACGCCGTCGCGGAACCACCTCGCGGCGGTCGTGCTCGCCGATCAAATCTCTCGCGAGCTCTCATGCCCGCTGGCTATCGTGAACACCGAGGGCCGCCAAGGCGGGATGATCCTGAAAAGCCTGCGCAAAAAAAATCCTCTACTTTTCCTGATCGAGGCCCCGGCCCCGTATCCCGACTACCTGCAGGTGATGGCCCTCCACCGGATCGTCTGGCAGCTCGACTCCAGCGCGGTCCCCGGCCAGGTGGCCGGCGACGCCCTGCTCTGCCGGATGCCGTGTCTCGGCGGCAACGGGGCGATCGAACGGGTGGCCTTTCCCGGGTTTGCCGGCCTGTCGCGCTCGGAGCTTGCCGTCCACGCCCGCACGCTGCTCACCGACGATGCCGCCTGGCAGGAGTGCGTGCGTGAAATGGAAGTGGTTGCTGCCCGCGACCTGGCGTTCCAGCCGATCGCCGCTCGGCTCGAAAAACTTCTGGATTGACGCCGCAGGACCGGGCGCAAAGGATATCGCCTTGCAGGGGAGCCCTGATGGGCTGAGAGTTCCGGACCAACCCGGAAGACCCTTGGAACCTGATCCGGCTCACACCGGCGGAGGGAGCACATGAAACACGATTTACGACCTCAGTTCAGAATCGCCCGGCCGGGCGCTCGTCCGGCCGCTCCCTCGGCTCTCCGCAGATAATTTATGATTGCACCTCAAGAAGCCTTCGAACCGCACAGCAGCGAGCAGCTCCCGAACTCCACCCGCGTCTACGTCACCGGCTCCCTCCACCCGGACGTCCAGGTCCCGATGCGGGAGATCGCGCTGGCACCGACAAAACGATTTGACGGAACCCTGGAGGAAAACGAACCGGTTCGGGTTTACGATGCGAGCGGGCCATGGGGCGACCCGGACTTTGACGGCGACGTCGAGCAGGGGCTGCCGGCGATGCGCGCGAGCTGGATCCGCCGCCGCGGCGATGTCGAAGAGTATTCCGGCCGTGACATCCGGCCGCAGGACAACGGCTATCTCAGCGCCAGCCATGCGCAGCAGGCCTCGGAGCGCCGCGGCGGGCTGTCGCCGCTTGCAGCTCCCGAAAACGCCCGACGCCTCCCGCTCCGCGCGAGCGCCGGACATCCGGTCACCCAGCTCTGGTATGCCCGGCAGGGGATCATCACTCCCGAGATGGAATTCATCGCGATCCGCGAGAACATGCGCCGGGCGAAGATCGCGGACATGGCGGCGGATATCGTCCGCAACGACCTCGACAAGCAGCACGTCGGGAGCGCCCAGGCGCAAAACGAATATACGCCGGGGATCTTCCGCCGGTTCCCGCAGCGGATCCCGAACGAGATCACGCCCGAGTTTGTGTGCGCCGAGGTCGCCGCCGGCCGCGCGATCATCCCGGCAAACATCAACCACCCGGAGCTCGAGCCGATGATCATCGGCCGGAACTTCCTCGTTAAAATCAACGCAAACATCGGGAACAGCGCGGTCGCATCGTCGATCGAGGAGGAGGTCGAAAAGATGCGGTGGGCCACGAAGTGGGGAGCCGACACCGTCATGGACCTGTCGACCGGAAAAAACATCCACGCCACGCGCGAGTGGATCCTGCGCAATGCGCCGGTCCCGATCGGCACGGTCCCGATCTACCAGGCGCTCGAAAAGGTCAACGGCAAGGCCGAGGACCTCACGTGGGAAATCTTCCGCGACACCCTCATCGAGCAGGCCGAGCAGGGGGTCGACTATTTTACGATCCATGCCGGCGTCCTCCTCCGATTCGTCCCGATGACCGCGACCCGGATGACCGGGATCGTCTCGCGCGGGGGCAGTATCATGGCCAAGTGGTGCCTCTCGCATCACCAGGAAAATTTCCTCTACACCCACTGGGACGACATCTGCGACATCATGGCCGCGTACGACGTGAGCTTTTCAATCGGCGACGGCCTGCGTCCGGGCTCTGTGGCGGACGCCAACGATCTGGCGCAGTTCGGCGAGCTTGAGGTCCAGGGCGAGTTGACCCAGCGCGCGTGGGCGAAGGGGGTGCAGGTGATGAACGAGGGCCCCGGCCATGTCCCGATGCACATGATCGAGGAAAATATGGCGAAGCAGCTCGAGTGGTGCCACGAGGCGCCGTTCTACACGCTCGGGCCGCTGACGACCGACATCGCTCCCGGCTACGACCACATCACGTCGGGCATCGGAGCCGCGATGATCGGATGGTACGGCTGCGCGATGCTCTGCTACGTCACGCCCAAGGAGCACCTTGGTCTGCCGGACAAGCAGGATGTGAAGGAGGGGGTCATCACGTACAAGCTGGCCGCCCATGCCGCCGACCTCGCCAAGGGCCACCCCGGTGCCCAGTACCGCGACAACGCGCTCAGCAAGGCCCGCTTCGAGTTCCGTTGGGAAGACCAGTTTAACCTCGGCCTCGACCCCGAGCGCGCCCGCGAATTTCACGACGAGACGCTCCCTCAGGAGGGAGCCAAGTCGGCCCACTTCTGCAGCATGTGCGGCCCGCACTTCTGCTCGATGAAGATCACCGAGGACGTCCGGAAGTATGCCGCCGAGCAGGCCATCTCCGAGCAGGACGCACTCCGGCGCGGTCTGGAAGAAAAATCGAAGGAGTTTGTCGAAAAGGGCGCCGAGGTCTACGAGCGGGCATAGGTCCCACAAGTCCTATAAGGACTCATAAGACCGCAACCGCTTTTCCTCAGCCGCGCGCCATGCGCCTCAGCAGGGCGTCGGCCATGTCGGCCGGGGTCGAGGCGACCTCGATGCCTGCGGCCTGGAGCGCCTCGATCTTTCCGGCGGCCGTGCCCTTGCCACCGCTGACGATCGCTCCGGCGTGGCCCATGCGGCGTCCGGGAGGTGCTGTCGCCCCGGCGATGAAGGCGGCCACCGGCTTCGTGCCGTGGATCCCAAGCCACGCGGCGGCCTCCTCCTCGGCCGTGCCGCCGATCTCGCCGATCATGATGATCGCCTCGGTCTGCGGGTCCGCGCTGAACATTTTGACGACGTCGAGGTGGGAGGTCCCGTTGATCGGATCGCCGCCGATCCCGACGCACGTCGATTGACCGTGCCCGCGGCTCGAAAGCTGCCAGACCGCCTCGTACGTGAGCGTCCCCGAGCGCGAGACGACCCCGACTTTTCCGGGCTTGTGAATGTACCCGGGCATGATCCCAATTTTGCATTGTCCGGGGGTGATGATGCCCGGGCAGTTCGGCCCGATCAGCCGGCTCGTGCTCCCCTTCATGCCCGCGCGGACGCGCATCATGTCCATGACCGGGATCCCCTCAGTGATGCAGATGACCAGCTCGATGCCGGCATCGACCGCCTCCATGATCGAGTCCGCCGCGAACTCCGCAGGCACGAAGATCATCGTGGCATTGCAGCCGGTCTCCCGGCGGGCTTCGAGCACGGTGTCGAACACCGGGATCTTGTCCTCAAAAAGTTCTCCGCCGCGCGCTGGGGTGACCCCGGCGACGACGTTTGTTCCGTACTCCATGCATTGGCGGGCGTGGAAGCCGCCGGCTTTGCCGGTGATGCCCTGCACGAGCAGGCGGGTATGTTTGTCAACGAGGATGGCCATAGGATAAGATGTGGATTGCTTCGATGGGTTAGGCAGCCAGGGCGGCGGCGGCGACGACTTTTTCGGCGGCGTCCGCGATGTCGGACCCCGACTGGAGCGGGAGCCCGGACTCGCTGAGCAGCTTGCGGCCGGCGTCGACGTTGGTGCCTTCGAGGCGGACGACGAGCGGGACCGGCAGGTTGACTGCCTTGACCGCATTAATGATCCCCTGGGCGATGACGTCGCACTTCATGATGCCGCCGAAGATGTTGACCAGGATCGCTTTGACCCGCTTGTCGGAGACGAGGATTTTGAACGCCTCGGTGACCTGCTGCTCGGTCGCTCCGCCGCCGACGTCAAGGAAGTTTGCGGGCTCGCCGCCCTTGTGCTTGATGATGTCCATCGTGGCCATGGCGAGTCCTGCCCCGTTGACGAGGCAGGCGATGTTTCCATCGAGGCCGATGTAGCTGAGATTCGACTTCGAGGCCTCGACCTCGCGCGGGTCCTCCTCCTCCAGGTCGCGGTACGCGACGATCTCGGGGTGGCGGTAGAGCGCGTTGTCGTCAAAATTGAATTTCGCATCGAGGGCGAGGACCTCGCCTCCTTTTGTGATGACGAGCGGATTCACCTCGACCATCGAGCAGTCGCAGCGGATGAACAATTTGTACAGGCTCGCAAAAAGTTTGCAGGCGAGACGCATCTCGCTCGACGGGATGTGGAGGAGCTTCGCCAGCTTGCGGGTCTGGTACGGAAGCAGCCCGAGAAGCGGGTCGACCGGCAGGCGCACGATTTTTTCCGGCGTGTGGGCCGCGACGGTTTCGATGTCCACCCCGCCTTCGGTGCTCGCGACGATCACAGGAGCGGACGTCACGCGGTCGATGAGGATCGCAAAGTAGAGCTCGCGCTCGATCTCGACCGACTTCGAGACGAGAACTTTCCGGACCACCCGCCCCTGCGGGCCGGTCTGGTGCGTGACCAGCGTCTGGTTCAGCATCTTTTCCGCGATATCCCGCGCCTGGCTGGCGGTCTTGCAGAGGTGGACGCCGCCCTGAAACCCGTTCAGGAACGTCCCCTTGCCGCGCCCTCCGGCATGGACCTGGGCTTTGACGACCAGGTTGTTTGTGGACAGCGAGCGGGCCACCTTCTCGGCCTCCTCAGGTGTGGAGGCAACCCCGCCCGGGGTGTTGGCAACGCCGAATTTGTCGAGGAGTTCTTTGGCTTGGTATTCGTGGATGTTCATCGGTGATCCGCCGATATAACCAAGCCAACCGCCCGCCTGCCAATGGAAAGTTCGAAATTCCTCAGAATCCGGCGAGGCTGCCCGGAGCGAGGACCCAGCGCGCGTAGGAGGGATCGACCGCCTCGGGCTTCAGGAAAACCAATTCGGGCACGTTCTTCAAGCGGGGAGGGGAGCTGGCTGGCGGACGATCCAGCCGCCGCCGACCACGCGGTCGCCATCGTAGAAGACCGTCGCCTGGCCGGGGGTGATCGCGCGCTGGGGTTCGTCGAGGCGGACGCGGGCGCGTCCGCCTGGCAGCGGCTCGACCGATCCGGCGGTCCCGGGGTGGGCGTAGCGGATTTTGGCTGTGATCCGCTGAGGGGAGGCGGGTTCGCCGGCATGCCAGTTGACCCGGTCTACCTCGAACTCGCTGCGCACGAGATCCTCCTCGTCGCCGACGATGACCCGGGACGTCTCGGGGTCGATATCGACGACGTAGCGGGGTTTCGGCGATCCGCCGGGGAGGCCCTTGCGCTGCCCGATCGTGAACATTTCGATCCCCTCGTGATCGCCAAGAAAATTCCCCTGCGTGTCGTAGAGGCCGCCGCGATGAAACGCCTGCTCGCCGAGATGCCCGCGCAGGAATGCCTTGTAGTCGTTGCCTGGAACGAAGCAGATCTCCTGGCTGTCCACCTTGTCGGCGACCTTGAGCCCGAGCCCGCGTGCGATCTCCCGGATCTCCGGCTTGCTCATCGCGCCCAGCGGGGCTAGCGCATGGGCGAGCTGGTCCTGGCTCAGGCTGAAAAGAAAATACGACTGGTCCTTGCGCGGGTCGGCTCCCTTGCGAAGGACCGCCCGGTCGCCGTGGTGCTCGATGATCGCGTAGTGGCCGGTTGCGATGAAGTCGGCGCCGAGCGCGCGCGCCTTCGTGCGAAGGTTGCCGAACTTCAGGTGCTCGTTACACATCACGCACGGGTTCGGGGTCCGGCCGGCCCGGTACTCGCTCGCAAAGTAGTCGATGACCACCTTTTCAAAGTTGTCCGACTCATCGACCACGTAGTGGGGGACGCCTAGCTTGTGGGCGACCCCCCGCGCGTCCGCGATGGCCGACGGCCCGCAGCATTTGTCCTCCGCCCGCGAGATGCAATCCTGCGGCCACACCTTCATCGTGATGCCGATCACATCCCAGCCGTCGCGCTTGAGCATCCACGCTGCCACGCTGGAGTCCACCCCCCCGCTCATGCCGACCAGCACCCGCCGTCCATTTCCGTTCATCGCGCGTACTATAGGGAGAGTTGTGGCTACGTCAAAATCTCCCGCGCGGGCGGGAGGAATGGGAGGAATGGGGGCGCCTGCGGCCGGGCATTTGGATTTGTCGGGCGCTGTAGCCCGGGCGCCAGTGAAGAAAATCTGAAACATCCGGCTTGCGCCGGGCGTAACCTGTAGAATGGACGTCGCGCTCATTTTCCCGAACCAGCTATTCTGGCCGCACCCGGCGATCGCTCCGGGGCGCAGCATTTTCCTCGTCGAGGATCCCCTGTTTTTTGGTGGTGACGCTCGCTGGCCCGCCAACATGCACCGCCAAAAATTGCTCCTGCATCGCGCGTCGATGCAGGCCTTTGCCGTCCGGGTGCGGCAGGAGGGGGTGAAGGTGGAGATTCTCACGGCCCAGGGGCCGGGGGCAACCACCGGGCGGATTTTGGAGGCGGGCGTTCCGCGCTCGGCATCCGCCCTGCACTGGGTCGATCCCGTCGACGATGTCCTCTCCGGGCGGCTCAAAAAGTTTTCTGAATCCCGCAACCTCCCTGCTCACGTTTACGAGACCCCGCAGTTTCTGACGCCGCCCGCATTTTTGGATGAATGTTTTGGCGGGGCCAGGAAGCCCTTCATGGCGCGCTTTTACGAGCGGCAGCGGCGGCGCATGAATATCCTTGTTTCTGACGACGGCGAACCGCTTGGCGGTCAATGGTCCTTTGATTCGGATAACCGCAAGCGACTGCCCCGCGATGTTGTCGTTCCCGCTGTTCCGGCAGTCCGCCAGGACTTTCCGTCCCTGGCCGGAGGTGTCGTCGCAGACTTCCCGGGCTCGCTTGGGCAGGAGGTCCCGTTCGGCTATCCGGTGACACACGAGGCGGCGGAGAAATGGCTGGATGAGTTTCTCAAAATCCGCCTCGGAGGATTCGGGGCCTACGAGGACGCGATCTCCGTGCGGCACACGGTCCTGTTCCACTCCGTGCTCACCCCGGCGCTGAACATTGGGCTTCTC
>Ga0247834_1000163_pt1 | contig 124122 bp, 188 predicted proteins | sample LaCruzMarch2015__8_FD_187118 | JGI IMG/M metagenome (GOLD analysis project Ga0247834, IMG submission 187118) | Freshwater microbial communities from meromictic Lake La Cruz, Castile-La Mancha, Spain - LaCruzMarch2015_12m | ecosystem: Environmental > Aquatic > Freshwater > Lake | place: Spain...
CCCCACCTCGGACCACACCTCGGACCCCACCTCGGACCCCACCTTGGACCCCACCTTGGACCACACCTTGGACCCCACCTCGGACCCCACCTTGGACCACATAGCCGCCAAAACAGCTTCATTAGGACTCAAATACCAATTGAACTTCTTAGGTGCATCAAGTCCCGCCTCTTTATATGCAAGTTTCATCCAATATTCTGTCTTCTCTCTATCCGTTTGTTTTGTGTCGAGTCCAATGGCAATCCATTCATCTCTGTATTGAGAAAGTTTCAATGTTTGTTCTTTTGTCAATGAGTTAGTCATACACTTTTAATTATTAGTAAAGAAAGAGCGTTTATGGCCGCAAGTCATGAGGCGCGTTGCTCCGGGACCGAAAGGGAAGAGATAATAAACCTCAACACTTTGAAAGTCCATAAAGAGCATGTCCATGGTTTTTTCTGCGAGTGTTACTTTCATACAATCCTATAAAGCATCTTCTATGCCATATTTAAGTGTTTGATCTTTCGTGTTTTTAGTGTCTAAGCTTTGTTCATGTGTCAAAATTTCTCTTAACAGCGTTTCCGTTAAAGCTTCCGCCGCGAACGTGTCTTGACGTTCTCTAAAGCGGATAACTTCGTCATAGGTCATTTCGTTCGGGATCATTTTAACGCCAAGTATTCTTTCAAAAAATCCATTTTGACCGGGCTTTGTTCTAAAAGATAGTTTAGTTTGTTTTGCGCTTCTTTTGCATCTTTAGTTTCTAAAACCATTTTAAAATTTAAAAACACACCAATGCTATCTTTGGCCGTTTGAAATCCTTTATGTTCATTCGAACACTTAAACCCTTCCCAGCTTTCGGCTTGTGTTGGCTCTCCCCAAGATTGATAGGATACAAAGCCCCTAGAAGCTGTAAAATCATTAATAAATCCTATCCTATAATGACGCCGCATAGGCTATTTAAGAAGCCTTGATATTTCTTTTTGAATCTTCTTAGGCTTCTCACGAAGCGCCCTAAGTTCTTTTTGCTTAGCCTTATGTTCCGCCACGCGGCGCACCGAATCACATTGCACAATCGCTTCTTTTTCTGTAATAATGTCATCGCTGTAGCAATTTGCGCTATACCCAAGGGTATTGTTTCGATCCCCACCTTCCGGCCAATAGTCGCGAGCGCCTTTATCAAAGCTTCGCACTGTATAGTTCCCGGATACAATGTTAGCTTTGAGATTCAAAGCGTCAAAACATGCGTTAACGATGTTGTTAAACTCCACGCGTTGATCCCAATTAGGGACATCGGTGCGCTTATAGCCTTTAGGGCTCTCACAACGGCGTCCAATACGTGCATTATGGCCATGGCGACGAGTATCAACGCGGAAACTAGACGAATTAAGGCCGATTTTAACGCTCGACGAAGTAACAATCTTAGCATTAGAGATATATCCGGCTAGTTCAATATTAGTGCGGAGGTTATGAACAAGTCTTTCCATTTCTTCGCGGCTAATCACTTTTCCGTTGACGTTACGAATTTTAGTTGCTTTCATTTTCTAATCCTTTTTGTAAAGTGGGCACCATTGGGAATGTCCAGGACCGGGCGTCTTCATACCAATTTTCTCCGATCCGCATTCGCAAGTCAAGGGCTTCGGAGGAGTGTATACATATTGACCATTATCTTTATAGTGGCGATATGGATACGGATCATTCTCATCGTCTTGATCGTGTTCTAATAGTTCCAATATCCATTTAGGAGGTCTCATCCAAAAAGTCCTTTCTTTTCCTTCACCAATTCACACCAATAATTAGTAAAGAAATTAACTTCGTCTGTATAGTGATATTTTGTAACAAATTCCATAAGTTCCGAGAAGTTTACAAAGTATTCTTTATAGACAAAACTTCCCGTGTTTTTTGTATAGCAAAGTTTCCATTTCATTTGATAATAACCTTGTATCCAAGCCTAATTAGCTTATTAAGGGACTCAACGCTGATTTTCTTTACCTTGATAATCTTCATACAATACTATAATGCATTCGGTATGCCAATGGCTAACTATACGTTTTTATTAGGCTTGAGTGTTTTTATGGTGTCGAAGTTATTGACGATATCTTATAACTATTTGATTTTATTACTGTCAAAATAATAGACAGTGTTTTAATCTTCTTCAGCTTCTCCGGTCTCTAATAGCTCGTTAGCTTGCTCGTCGCTGTATTCGTTGCCGTCTTCGTCAATCCATACATTCTCCGAATGATCGCGACATTCGGGACAAATTCCTGTATCGTGGACTTGTGAAGAGCAACACATAGGACATCCATAAAATAACCTAATCATTGATTTTCTCCCATTCTTTTAAGCGTGTCTTCGGACTCGTCATAAAACGGATCTAAACAAACTCCAAGTAGAGCATTATGACTTGAATTATCAGACTTTACAATATTAAGATTAACTAGCGCCTGCCCGAATCTCATATCCGGATATGCCTCAAGATAATACTTGAGATTGATCAAAATAGCGTCGTTTGCTTCTTTACGTGTCATACACTTTGTATCTCCTGCAGCTAATTTCGAATAGGCCGCATTTAAACGTCTTATAGACATAATCCCCACGTTTGTGGCTCGAAGCACCAACGCCACACGGTTTCAGCGTACAGAGGATTGTACAGCGCTCATTGACGTATCCAATAGGTTCTTTACCTTGGATATAAAAGACAAGCGTCATATAACCTCTTTTTTGAGGCCTTGTACCTTTATATTAACACGTCCTGTATTATGACTCATTGTCTAGTCCTTCTAAGGTATTCGTTAAATTTTCCTTCGGACAAAGTTTCAATACGATACATTTTAGATTCTACTCCCGGACGTGTTTTATGTCCAATGAAAGTAAACCCGTCTCTTTCCATACGGTATGCGTTAATTTCTGCTATGCGTTTGAGATAACTTAAGCAAGCCCTAAGGCTTCCGGTCTCAATAACAACACTCCCGGCCATAGTTCCGGAGCAACGACGAAGATTATATAGCTTTTCCATAATGTGATTAAAGACGAATCTCTTCCAGCGTGTCAAGGTTAAAGATAGCTATTTGTTTGCGGGCTTTTCCAAGTCTGATAGCGGCTTCTTTATTATGCACAACATCCACTAGGTCAAGATACAAACAGTTATTTTCGGTATTTACCCATGCGCCGATGGCTTTATTTCCCATACTATTAGGGACGGAACTAATGAAGTTATCGACAAAAGCAAAGGTATCGCTAATAGAACTATGTCCCTTGATTTTCTCAAAGCCTAATTCACGGGGAAGGGCAACACAATACCCTTCTTTAAGAACTTCGCCGCTTAGGCTAAGTGTTGCACCGCCGTTCATTGTGACAAGGTTAAGAAGCTTATTAGCTAATTCGATGTTTTTCATACATTCCTATGTAGCACGTCCTGTGCCATGTCTAAGGTATTAATATCCGTATAAAAGCATGTCTAAGGACTTGACATATGTCTAAACTTTAGTTGACACGTCGTCAAAATAATCAGGATGCCAATGCTTAACACTAGACTTCATTGTATTAAATACCTCATCCTCATTAGCGCCATGTTTAGCGGCATATGCCTTAAGAATTCTAGGACAATCGAACAAAAACAGAGGAAAATCACAATCCTCTTCAAAATACAGGTAGTTACCTAATTTAATAGCCTTCTTATAAAGATACTCAAAGTCACAAGCATATTCTTTCAATGCCTTAAGTGTCACACGCATTCCGCCATGCCCAGGCGTTGAGACAAAGCTAACCCCAGGAGCATATTTGTACACATGATCAATCTCTCCCCAAGGCGAAGACATTAGCGCGCACCCTCACGCATAAGCGCCACAATGAGGCTGGAAACGAGAACAACCATAACAACCGTGAAAGACTCCATACATATCTCCTAAGCGTTTATAGGGCGTTTAATTGCGTGAATTAGAGGGGAGGAAAAATCCTAAACCCCAAAAAGAGAACCAAAGAATAGAGATAATCATTAACATATAATCTCCTACGTGTTATCTGTATATAAAACTAATCGAGAGGCTTAATCAAGGGGATTCTCTGGGGGAGAGTGATTAAGCTCCTCTGTTAGGTTTACTTTGTCTAACATCTCCTTTGTTTTGTCTATGGCCTATACATAATACATTAGCACTCTGTGTGCCAACATATAACTACTTGTATTTAATAAGACGGAGCATTTATGACATGTCAAACTAATAGGCATGTCTGTATAAACATATGTTATTATTAGCTGTATAACTTATTACTATGTCAAAGGTATTATCAGCTTGACTTATTGCAAATACTATGCCAAACTTAACAACTAAGAATAAGCCCTTCATTCGATTGAAGGCCTATAATATCAGGGTAATAGTTTAAAAATCAAGGCCCTGGATATCTTGGAGTGTGTTACAGCGCAAGGCGAAGGCAAGGCTTAGGTAACGTTTAAACGGGCCTAAGCACACCGAGAGAATACTCTCTGCTTCTTCTAAAGAGGAAGCTCGCATACTCCGAGCGTTGCTATAAGCAATGTATAACGTAGTGGCTTCCTATTGTCTGAAGCTGGCAGCTAGTTCTTTGTCCGAATAAGAGCCCCGAAGCAGAAAGCGAGAGGGGCGGACAAATAATAAGGCTTGTATCTCTTATTAAGTATACAATTATAGCTAATTATAGGCTATGTGATATGAGTGAATACAAGCTATTGTAGAATTACTCTCATAAAAAAGAAAGGAAGCTGCTAATTTAGACTCATTCTAAACGTAAAAAACAGCTTCATAACACATAATTTAGGCTTTGTCAAGTATATAATGTATGTTATACAAAATAACTCATTGACTCAAGGCCTCAAGTATGTCTATACATTAGGACTTCCGGGCATTTGATGCAGAATACCATAGAGTCCTCCCTCAGTCAATATAATATTTCTTAAACAAGACGTAGGGCATTAGGAAAATACAAAACACCTTTGACGGATATTTGTATCTTGTCCCTCGATCTTATTCTTTATACAGAAATATATAAATTAATGTATTCTTAACATATTCTTAATGTGAAGATTACGTTAGGATTGTGTTAATTGAGAATGAGAATCATTATTATGTGAGGAGGGGGTATACTCCACTTACATCACGGAGTACTTTAGTCTAAGCTCATTTAAGAATTTTCCCCATCCAACTATAGAAACTTTTCTGTATCTTCTCTCCCATATAAAATACCCCAATAGAAACAAATGGATATTAACAACTTAAATAGAAACGATAGGTTGCTATAAGAAGCTTAATGCTATTACTAGAAACATAATAAGGCTATTGAAAGGGTTATATGGAAGAGTCAAATCAAAGAAAATGTAAGGTGTGTGGATTTTTAAAACGAAGAACACTCGTTGGTAAATTCGATGGTGTTAATAAAAAATACCTAGATGAGCATGGGCTTACTTGGAATGGTAATGTCTGTGGCAAGTGCCATAGAGTTCGTAGTAAAGAAACTATGCGTAAGAGTCGGCATATGAAGAAAATTTCACATGATTAATTTTTCGTTATTATTTAATCTATACATAACAATGGTGTCGGGCATTAGAAATATACATCCCGAAATTAAGCCCTACGTTCAGGAATATAGAAACGTATATGCTGATGTTTGTAAGGAAGATCTGATTATGCCAGATGCTTATAACTTTAATATTACAGACTATGCTTCTGGTGACTATGTCGGTGTTTGTGTATTTATGGGAGGAGTTAGGAATATAGAGTTTAGAAGTGATGTGTGGGAATATTATGACGGTCACAATAGGAAAATGCTGGTGTTCCACGAATTGTCCCATTGCCTTCTTAATAAGAAACATGTTGACAATACAACAAATTATATGTATCCTTACTTGACGGACATCTCGGATGATGTCTTATACGAGCAGGTGAGGAAAGACATGTATGGACATTGCAACAAGGGTATATAAGATATTGCGGGCTGTTAGGGCTATAGAAACACTCGGGCGCACCGCGAAAATTGAGGCAGTAGGGAAGGCTATTACGGATGATGAACAATACAGAAAGCTCGTTAAACAAGCTGGGAGAGCTGAGAAGTACGATTTTAAGTCTAAATAAAGATATCTACATTGACTGTGAAAAGATCAATGAGATTGGTATTTTAATGAGTTATGGTACCCATCCTGTATTGGATAAGGACTTTGCTTCTTTACAGGCTAGTATTATGAGGCTTAAGGAAGTCCTTGTATTAAGGCTTGGTGAGTATTTTCAAGAAGAGGCTAAATTCGGCAATCTTAGAGATTTTCAATTTAGGCGTCTTTATAAATCTATTAAGGATTTAAGGTTTTAGATTAGAAAAACTCTTACTAATCTATCTGATCTATTGCCAATATCTAAATGTACCCAATTAGTCCACTTACCCTTGGTTGACTTAGGATCTTCCATCCATAATCCATATTTCTTTAGTAGATCAGGATTAGCCATAATAAGATTGGCTAGCGTTTGATCTTTATCGTCGATAATATCAACGGCTTTACACACCTGATGTAGAGACTTCTTGGCGGCTCCCGGTACGTTCTTATTAATTGCTGCGGGCCTCCAGCCGGACGATACACCAGCGTCTTCTATTCCAAGCTCGGTTAAAAGCCCATTAACAGCTTTTAGCAGGGTTTTAGCGTTCCCTTGTAAGTCCTCAGTTAATTGGTCTTTAAAGTCTTTATCTCTGCCCATATAAAAGGCCTCTGGCTTAATAATCTCTTTCATAGTATCCTTTCGAATTTCTACAGTATTTCCACATGTTGGACATTTGTAGTATTTATTAGGTTGCTCTGGGTGTGTATGCATGAAAGACTGACATATGGAACAGAGTCTTTCATTTAATATACTCATATATACAGTTGTTATAGAAACCCAAATTTAACAACTAATTATAAGCAAAAGAATGCCAACAGCCCTTTGTAGGGTAATTATTAAAAGAAGTGGCTAATTTCTGATTTGCAAAAAAAAGGAGTTCCTTTGAATAAGAATCTTCAGTATTTGTTCTTCCTATTGCCTTCTGTAGCTTTGGCTAAGTTTATGGTGATTGCTCCCGCTATGCCTGAGGTATTAGCATTGGGGGCTATTGTTGCATTCTTTGGCTTTGCTTTTTGGCGCATGGATAAGCAACAATACCAGAAAATTGAAGAGCTTGTCAAGGATTCTAACGGAAAAATCGAAGCCCTGGATAAAAAGCTAAAAGAGCAAGAAATGTATCTTTCTTCAATGAAACTAGGTAATGGTATTAAACGCTAATGGATATTAACGACATTACTAATAAGTTCAATAGTGTAGAGGAGTTGCAGGCTTATTGTAAAGCTCAGCATCTCACTATTGTTGATCTTACAAAGAAGCTAGAGGCCTTGAAGGTGGCTCCAGTTTCCAGCCAGCAATCCGTTATCATTGATCCTAAGGACTTTCTTGATAACGAAGAGGTTATCTGTATGGTGCAAATCCATCGCCTTAGGGAGGCGGCAGAGAGCCGTGAGCTTACACTAGAAGAAGCTAAGAAAGTTGAAATCTACAATAAAATTCTTTTGGCCGCACGAGCCGCAAAGTCTAAGGATGTAAACGGGATTTCTAAAGATGTTCCCGACACAGAACTATTAAAGCAATTAACGGATAAATAATGTCAGATAAAAAACTAGCAATTAAGCACGAGTTGTGGCGAAGGGGCGTTTTGTCCTGGAAGCTCCATAGCGTGCAACTAGAAATGTATGAAACCTATCGCAATGCAAAAGAGAACAGTACGCTTGTTTGGCTACTCGCCCGCCAAAGCGGCAAATGCCTCGCCGAAGGCACTATGGTATCGACTCCCTCTGGAGCCGTTGAGATTAATAAGCTTAAGGCTGGCGACACTGTATACGGGTATAATAAAGATGGCTCTGTCTCCCCGACTAGGGTTGTTACGGTTCAACACCAAGGGACTAAAGAAGTTCATGATTTGACAAACCACGGAAGAGTAATGGCGTCTGCAACTTCAGAACATCGCTGGGGAGGGTTTAATACCCTTCATAAAAAGGATCAAGAATTCACAACCGAAGATCTAGTTTCTCGTGACTATAGAAAAATCCTTCGTAGATATCCCCAAGTTCAAATGGGGACAGTTAATGAGCCCCACGCATATGCTATTGGTGCTTTGTTGGGTGATGGATGTTCTAAGCAAAGGGTTGTTGCCGATATTCACATTTCGTCGGAAAACTCAATAATTCCTGCGGCGGTTGCTGATGTTTTGGGCTGCTCTGTTGTTAAACAAAGTCCCCAAAACCATACATGGTCAATTACTAATGAAACTGCTAATAGAAAACGTGGACGTGACTATAAGCCTGTTCAATGTAATTATTATGACGACTGGATGCGAGATCGTTATGCACATGAAAAAATTATAAATCTCGATGTTATTAAAACGTGGGATCGTGAGTCGTGTCTGAAGCTATTGGCAGGACTTATTGATACCGACGGTGGTCTGATGGTCTGCGGTAGAAAGAAGAACGAACTTAAGCTACACTTCGCAAGTCAATCTAAATCAATCATCGACGCAATGCAGTACCTAACGCTATCGATGTTCCAGACTGAGTTTTGTTATACACTAGACGACCGTAAAAAATATAAAAACGGTCCCCTCCACGTTATATACCTAAATAATAATTTCTTTGTCAGTAAGATTCTAAAAGAAATATCCCCCTATATTAAAACCCCCAGAAAACAATGGAAACCCCAATACGAAGCTTTCGTTCCTCATAATCCGAATCCTGATTATTGCGGAGTCAAAAAAGGTAAAACGTATAAAGCTTCTTGTTGGGATATTCAGGTTGATAACGATACAAACCTTTATCTGTTAGCCAATGGTCTTGTAACACATAACAGCACCCTGATGGGAGCGCTTGCCCTAGAGCAAGCGTTATCAAAGCCCCATTCGGTAATCAAATTACTAACCGATACAAAAATTCACGCAAAGACTATCTTTGACAAGATCTTTATTGAACTTCTTTCTGATTGTCCGGAAGACATTAGACCTTCTTATATTGAATCTCAATATACATATAAATTTCCTAATGGAAGTGAAATTCAGATGGCCGGAACGGATAGCGGCCACTATGAACGTCTTCGGGGGTCTAAAACCCACTTAGCTTTAATCGACGAGGCCGGATTCTGTACAAATCTTGAGGACATTGTAAAGTCTGTATTGATTCCAACTACTACGCATACTGGCGGGAAGATTATCCTGGCGTCTACGCCTCCTGCTGATGGCCGCCATGATTTCTTGAAGTTCATCGAAGCGGCACAGTATAGAGGGAACCTAACAAAGAAAACTATTTATGATAACCCTCTTCTTAATGAAGATCAGGTCCGTCGTATTGAAGATGAAATGGGTGGAAGAAATTCCGTTAAGTTCCGCCGTGAATACGAGTGTGAAATCGTCAAAGACGAGGATACTGTATTATTTCCAGAATTTAATGCGGAACTAAAGCCTAAAGTCTGTATTGAATGGAAGAAGCCTGCATATTACGATTCATACGTCGCTATGGATTTGGGTGGAAGAGATAGCACTGCGGTATTATTTGGCTATTACGATTTTAAAAAAGACAAGATTATTATTGATGATGAGATTGTTGTTCCTGGTCGTAAACTGAAACTGCCAGATCTTGTTAACGACATTATTAAAAAAGAAGAAGAGCTGTTTACAAATCCGGTAACAAATGAATTCATGGCTCCGTATAAGCGTGTTAGTGATATTAATTACATTGTTACTGATGAGATTCGTCGCATGACGAATAATCGTTTAATGTTCGACGCCCCACGTAAAGACGATAAGATGGCGGCAGTTAATAACCTAAGAGTTCTTCTTGCTTCTGAGAAAATTATCATCAACCCTAAATGTGAAACTCTCATTAGACATTTAGAAAATGTAAAATGGGATACTGGATCTAAATCGACAAATTTTGCTCGTTCTCCAGATGATTCACATTACGATAGTTGTGATGCTCTTATCTATATGGTGCGCTCAATAAACTTTAATAAAAATCCATACCCTCCCGGTTATGGTTATGACCAAAGGGATCTATTCGTTTATAACAAAGATAGTTATTATAAGAACGATCCAATGCAAATTTACCAAAAGATTTTTAATCGGAAAAGGAAATAATACTCATGGCAAACGACCCGATTTATTTTGCAGCAGATGAGGCGGAAAAATGCGCAGCCTCCCTAATGAAAAAGGGGACAAGCTTCTATGGAACGATGGCTGCAAACTTCTACCTAGAAAAACTTCGCCAAATGTGGCGGTTCTACCACGGTATTTTTAACGATAGTTCAATCGGCGGAGGACACGAAATTACGTTCGTTGGTGAACAGGGCGAATTGACTAACCTACCAATTAACCACTTTCGAAATCTAGCGCAACATATGCTAGTGATGATTACGGCTAATCGCCCAATCATGGAAGCTCGCGCCGTTAATACGGACTACAAGTCCCTAGCTCAGACATATCTAGCCAACGGCATTCTCGATTATTATATGAGAGAAAAGGGCCTAGAAGACAATCTTAAACGTGCCTGTGAGATGGCAGTCGTTCTTGGTGCTGGTTATATTAAGTTAGAATGGAATGCAACGGCGGGCGATGCGTATGACGTTGATGACGACGGAAACTTCAATTACGAAGGCGAGCTAGAATTCTCCAATCTATCACCTTTTGATGTCGTATTTGATGGAACCAAGGACTCGTGGTCCAACGATTGGATTATGACCCGTACCTTTAAAAACAAATTCGATCTTGCGGCTAAATACCCAGAGATTGCTGAAAAGATCAAAGGACTACAAACTAAAACGCAATACGCAAATTTCCGTCTTGCGCTTTGGTCTAACGATGAAACTGACGATATCCCCGTATATGAATTTTACCATAAAAAGTCCGAGGCCCTTCCTGACGGTCGGTATATGCTGTTCTTGGCTGACGATATTATCCTATTAGACACGAAGCTCCCATACCGCACGGTTCCCGTTTTTCGTATTGCGGCTGCCGAGATTATTGGAACTCCTTATGCTTATACCTCAATGTTTGACGTGTTCCCAATTCAAGAAGGTATTAACTCATTGTTTAGTACCATCATGACAAACCAAAACACGTTTGGCGTACAGAACATCTGGATGCCTCACGGTTCCGATGTCATTACTGGTCAGCTTGAAGGTGGTATGAACATTATCCAATCAAGTATTAAACCTGAGGCCCTGAATCTCACAGAGACTCCTGCCGAAATTTTTAAGTTTGTTGACATGTTAGTTCAGTCAGCCGAAACCATTTCGGGAGTTAACTCTGTGTCCCGTGGGAATCCTCAAGCCAGTCTAGAGTCTGGTGCGGCTCTAGCGCTTGTTCAGAGCATGTCTTTACAATTCATGTCAGGCCTTCAACAAAGCTATGTAAAGCTGATTGAAGATGTTGGTACTGGTCTTATTAATATTCTTAAAGACTACGCGAAATCCCCTAAAATTGTAGCGCTTGTTGGTAAAAATAATCGTCCTCTTCTAAAAGAATTTACGGGCGATGATATTACCGACGTAAACCGCGTTATTGTTGACGTTGGAAATCCTTTATCGCGCACCGTAGCTGGTCGCGTACAGATGGCGGAGCAACTTGCTCAGATGAGCCTAATTAAAAATCCTCAGCAATATTTTAACGTAATCAATACTGGCCGTCTTGATATGACGTTTGAAGGAGAAGTGAATGAACTTCTTCTTATTAAGTCTGAAAATGAAAGGCTCATGAATGGTGACGTTGTTCTTGTTGCTCCAACAGACGACCACCGTCTACATATTTCAGAACATCGTGCTGTATTAGCCGACCCGGACCTTCGTAAGAACGTCGATCTTGTTAAGACTGTAATGGATCACCTAGAAGCCCACCTTGATGCTCTGCGTGTTGTTGATCCTGACTTGCTTATCCTATTAGGCCAACAGCCTCTACCCCCTGCCGGGGCTATGGGTCCTCCGGGATCAATGCCTCCTGGCGGTGCTCCCCAACCAAACCAACCCGCAACATCCGTTGATGAGCTATTAGTTCCGGCTGGTGGGCCTCAGGTTGCTGGTCAGAATGTTAGTGGTCCAGGTGGATCTGAAAACATGCCTAATATTCCCAAAGTAGACCCATCACTATTACCAAATCCCGCGCTTCAAGAAGCCGGTCTAAACAACTTAAAATAATAAAGGATTCATATGACTTACGCAGCCGATATTTTTGTAAATGGTAAAAGTCTTTTCACAAATTATAGCATGGCAACTGCTGGCGACCTGTCTTCGGAAGTTATTGATATCAGAAATGCTATTGGTTATTCGGTGCAGACTCGCTGGTCTGGGGCCGGTGCGACTGATGCATTAGTTCTTATCCAAGGATCTAATGATGGAACCAATTTCGTTAGCGTCTCATCTGTTTTGGTTGGAGCGGCTTCTGGTGCAAATTTACTGAACGTTGAGAGGGCTATGTATAAATTTATGCGAGTGGTTTTTGATAAAAACTCCGAGACAACTGGAACTCTTAATGTTGATCTTTGTGTAAAGGCACTTTAATATGAGCTTTACTAATATACGGGCAGATGTCCCTGTCTATGATTCTGCCGCCAATCTCCCAACTTTTCCAGAACCCGGCAATGCGGCGTCAACTAGAGACGGAAAGTTCTATGTTGCCGATGATTCTGGCTGGAATGAAATTGGTGGTGGAGGGGGCTCTGGTGACGTTACTGGCCCATCTAGCTCAACAACAAACTCCCTGTCCTTTTGGACTGACACCACTGGAAATTCAATCGGAAGTTCAAGTGGTATAATTGCGTATTCTAATAATCAATTAGGAATTGGCAACTCTAGCCCGGTCGATAACTCATTGTCTGCATATAAAGCCGTAGATGGTGATGATACCTGGAGAAACGTAGAGTCTACTGTGGTTGTTCAGACATCGGGAACTGGAGCTTATCAAGAAGCTCTATATGCCTCTGCTCGCGGAGCACATAATACCGGAACTGTGGATTTATTGCGCAACTATCTAACAAGCGAAATGCACGGAGATGGCACTGTCACCGAGGCCTATGGTGCCAGAGCTATAACTAGGCTATACGACCAAAATGCTCCAGGCGATACCAGTAGCGGTTTAATTCAGAGCGGTTATGGATTAGAAGCTTATGTTGGGAACGTATCGACTTCTGGTAAAATCAGAACTGCTATCGGTGTGTATATTTCCCGTGCCCACGCAACCGGGTCTGATGGCGGCGGCGGTCTGCACCGCGCCGTGGGGCTTAAAATTGATAACGTCGTAGCATCGGGCGGGGACTCTAATGAGGCCTATACGATTGACACCTCCGACTCGTCCGCTCCCATACTTTTCGGCCAGGACATCACGTTCGACACTGGATTCAGTTATTTTATCGGTAACTATAGCCAGCCAGTTGGAACTATCTGGACCGGGGGGTTAAAATTCAGAGGAAACGGATACGCCATCTTGTTTGAGACTAACAATCTAGCACAAGATTACACGCTCCGCTGGCCGGACACGTTAGGTTCTTCTGGACAAACCATGGTCATTGATTCGGGATCAAACCTAAAATTCGGTTCGGTTGCCGATGTTGCAATTCAAACTACGGGAACTAGACCAACAGCTTCCAGCGACTTACGTGGAAAAATTTGGTTAGAGCAGGGTGGAGCTGGCGTTGCTGATGTTTTAAGTATCTGCGTAAAAGATGCGTCAGATAACTACGTATGGAAAACTATTTCAATAACTTAATTTCAAAGGAATTTATTTATGAGTGATGTTTGGGATGATGAGTCTAAAAAATATGTAAGCGAAGAAGAGCTAGAAAAACGTAAAGCTCGTCGAAAAGCTTTAGAAGGTATGGGCCTTCGTTCTGATAAGGCAGAAAAAACACAGGACGGTGCTCGTAAACAGACGCGTTCTTGGTCAATTTTTGATAAGGTTAAAGGTAATGGGTAATAAACTAAAGAAAAATCCAGAGGACGTTGGACCGAAGCGTCGAGAATATTATGACGCTTCGCCCGAAGAACAAGCACTTTTAGATAAAATCGCAATGCTCGAATCTAGTGGAGGGAAGGATATGGCTCATGACGAGATTCAATCCCCAAATAGTATCCATTCCGGAGACTCGGCATATGGAACTTTTGGTTTAATGCCCAATACTATTGAGCAGATTACCAAAGTTTCACCACGTATGGGCATTGCTTCACCCGAACTTCGCAGTATTAAAGGTCTACCTGCAGATCAACAACTAGAAGAAGTAAAGAAAAATCCAGATTTAGAGCAAGAATCGGCTTTAAACCTACTTCGGATGATTAAAAGACAAAAGCCAACAGAAGAGCAGGCAGCTTATATGTGGCAATATGGACATAATAAGGTTCCGCCTAAGGAAAAAGTAGAAAAAAGCGACCGTGGTCGTAAATTTAAAGCCCTTAAAAAATAATATTATATAAGCGATACGCAATTACGCATTCGCTAACCGTAGCTATCCCAAATGGGACGCAACAAGGAGAATATATGTCAGACGAAATGTCCACACAATCCGCCCCGGCACCACAAAATAGCCAAGAACCATCGGAAACTGAAGTTCCTGAGCTTTCAAATGAAGGTCTAGAGAACGAACCTGGTGGTGAAGAGCAACAAGCGCTTTCATCTAGCGAAGAAAAAGATCTTAAAAAGCTAGAAAGTAAAGAAAAGCTCACTAAAAGCGAAGCCAAACGCTTAAAAACCCTTAAAATTAAGGTAGATGGTGTTGAATATGACGAAGAATTGCCATTTGAAATCCCTGATGACGCTAAATCTGTGGATTATATGCGTAAACAGCTCCAAATGTCAAAGTCTTCGCATAAAAGATATCAAGAACACGCAAAACTTGAGCGCGATGTCAATGAATTCCTAGAAGTTCTTCGTAATAATCCGGAGCAGGTACTAAGCGACCCCTCTCTCGGTATTGATATTAAGAAACTTGCACAACAAGTCATTGAACGTGAAATTGAAAATGCCAAAAAGTCACCTGAACAGCTAGAACGTGAAAAACTTGAACAAGAACTTAAAGCTCTTCGTGATGAACGTGAAAAAGAAAAGAAAGATGGTGAGGCTAAGCGTCGTGAAATGCTAGAAGAACAGGCTTTCCAACGTTACGACTCACAACTTGACGCGGCCCTAGCCAAATCAGACATTCCTAAGTCTCCGTATACTATTAAACGTATTGCTGACTGGATGATGCTTGCTATTGAGAACGATATCGACGTAAGTCCTGAGGAAGTAATTCCTTTGGTACGGGATGAGTTTATTAACGATACCCGTGCTATGTTTGGATCTATGCCTTTAGAAGTTATTGAGGGCATTGTCGGAAAAGATACACTTAATAAGATCCGTAAACAGACTGTAGCGGCTAAAAAGGCCCAAATGCCCCCCACGCCGTTTAAAAGTGCCGTAAAGGAGACGGCTAAAACGGGTCAAAAGGAAAATCAAGAAGACAAGAAGGTTTCTTATAAAGATTTCTTCAAAATTTAACAACTAACTATTGATAGGCTTATAATAAGCGGCTTCTTTCTACCCTTAGGCGAAAGAATACCAAATATCTAGAGGCATGTCAAGAAAAAAGCAACAACACAACATTATTATATAAAAGGAAAAACAAATGGCATACGAATCAAAAGATTCACAAGTTCGCAGCCGCCAACTAAAGGTCCAGAAGGTATCCATCCCTTTCCAGATCGTTGGTAGTGCTACCCCCGCCGCTAAAGTTCTTACTAGCGACGAGCCCTCGCTCCTGTTCTTGGCTGTAGAAGGTATCGACAATATTACGGTCGCCTCAGGTGCCCTAAATTCTGACGACACCGTTCCTACGCTAGCAAGTGCTGCCGACGCAACTGGGATTTTCTCAGTTCTCGTCCGCATCCAAGAACAAGTCGAAAAAGTTGTCTCTGCTAAGGTATCGTGCCTTAGCTCTGCCGACCTAGTTACATGCACTCTTCCCTCAGCTCCAGCAAGCGGCATTGTCGCTGGCGGTGCTTTGGATAAGATTGTACTAAACGTCGATTCTGGCCTAGCTCTAACCTCTGGAACCCGTCAACTCTGCCTAGAGCTAGAGTACGTTGTTGCAGAAGACGCTTAATAAACTTAATAAATAGGAGAAAATAACAAATGTCTACTTCAGTTAATACTTTTGGTACGCCAAACAATACGGTTGGCAACCTTAACGGCCTCTTTAGTTAATTTGAAGAGGTCGGGTAAACCCCCGACAAGCGAAAGCTTGTAAAACTGCGTGAATTGCTGGAAATCCTACGGGACAATCAGCAGCCAAGGCTCTCTAGAAGAGCAAGGTCCAGAGACTAAAAATTTAGAATAATCCTGATCGCATAGCGAGTTGGAGAATAAAATGCTTAATAAAGATAAAAGAAGTCTTATCCTATCCATGGTTTTGGGAGACGGATGTCTGCACTATATAAAAAATGCGGGATCAGTCTATGGCGGTCTTTCGATTGACCACGGAACTTCCCAAGCCGATTATGTTGCCTGGAAAGCTCAAATCGTTTCATCCATAACTGGTAGAAACGTTAAAGTTAGACAAGGACATAAAGGGAAATCTGTACAATTCCAAGTTTGTTGGAAGCGTCTCAGAGCATGGAGAAAGTTTACATATCCCAATGGAAAAAAGGAGATTATAAAAATCCTTCCTTTTTTAAAGCATCCGGAGTTTGCCGCAGCAGTGTGGCTTATGGATGACGGATATGTTGAGACTAGTGGATTCCAAATGATCCATGGAGTAAAGACCACGAAGAGTGCAAGGTTTAGAATCTTTACATATAGCGAATCTATTTCAGATCATGATGTATTAATCAAATGGTTTGAAACACAGCTTGGAGTAAAGCCCAAAGTTAGGTTTATGAATGATAAAAGGACATCTAAAACCTATCCATTCCTAGCCTTTACGGAAAAAGACTCCTTAAAGATATGGCATACAATCCGAGACACGGTTCTTGGACTTAAAAGTATGCAACATAAATTTAGATATATTGAGCAAGTTTATCAATTCAGAATTTTACAGCGCGCGGCTGGCAATAAGCCAGATGATATAGTCCGACACTCCAAGTAATTGGAGCAAACAGTTCGAAAGAAACTTATGCGAATAAGCTTAAAGAACTTATTCCGGATGGCGTAAAGCTAGTAAATCGCGTGGCATTCATGGAGAAATCCAAGATGCCTGGCAATTTGTACCATCAGCCAGTTATTTTGGGGATGGAGCACGGTAAAGTTTAATGCCGTGCTAATAAATTGGTGAAAAAACTTGGAAAGCTAAGTTAGATGTGATAGGATAGATATATGAGATACGGAATAATCTACAAAATTAAGAATAATGTGAACGGAAAAGAGTATGTTGGTCAAACAACTGGCTCAGTTTCTCGTCGCTTTAATTCTCATTGTGTAGAAAAACGTAATCGTCATATTTCTAATGCTATCCGAAGCTATGGAAAAGAAAACTTTACTGTTGAGGAAATCTGTAAAAATACAGGCAGGAGAAAAAGTAGCTTAGGGTGGAAGTTTTTCTATCTATCTGAATATGCCAATCAGAGCGGAAGTGTTGGACTTAAAAGTTCTTCACACGCGCAACGACTAGGAATTGAACCCGCGAAAGCGGAATAGAATATTCCCACGAGTCACCGACAGAAGCTCATGGCTTCTGAAAAGATAGTCTGAACTTATAGGAAACTATAAGAAGTAGGGGATAAAGAGCCCTTACGATAACAAAATGGTTACTTTCGCCGCTTCTGACGAAGATGCGTTCAACCTTAACCCCGCCGTCGCTGGCGTAATCAAGGACGCTCAGATCCGTGGGAACCCTATCCTCATGCGTTCTGTCCTTGGTTATTCTGCCGCTTCGCGTGCTTCACAAGGTACGGCTCAAGCCTTCATGGACGCCACCAAGTATCTTGTAGCGAACATGCTCCGTTCACTAGCCAAAAAGCTAGAGATCGAAATGTTCTACGGTCAAGTTGGTTACGCCACCGTTGCTAGCGTCTCTGCTGCTGATATCACGATCACCACTGCCGAGTGGGCTCCTGGTATCTGGGCCGGTGCTGAGAACATGCCTATCGAAATTCGTGATGCCTCTGGTGCCGTTTCTCGCGGAGAATTCTCTGTTAAGAACGTCAACATGGACACTCGCGTAGTTACCCTTAAGACCTCTGCTGGTGCCGCTGGCGTAGTTGCCACCGACGTAATCTGGCACAAAGGCGCTTACGGTAACGAATTCCCTGGCGTACATAAGATCCTAACCTCAACTGGTACGTTGTTCAACATCGACACCGCTACCTACAACCTCTTCAAGGGTAACGAATACTCTGCTAGCTCTGGCGCTCTTAGCTTCCCCAAGCTTAACAACGCCGTTGCTCGTGCAGTAGAAAAGGGCCTTGACAGCAAAGTAATTTGCTACGTCAACCCCCGTACCTGGAGTTCACTCCTTTCCGACCAAGCGGCTCTCCGTAAGTATGATTCGTCATACAGCGCTGCTAAAGTTGAGAACGGTAGCAAGAGCATCCTCTTCCATTCACAGAATGGTGACATTGAAATCGAACCCTCGATCTATGTCAAAGAAGGCTACTCTTACCTCCTAAGCCTCGATGACTGGAGCCGTGTCGGTAGTTCTGACATGACCTTCACTCTTCCCGGCCAAAAAGACGAGTTCTTCCGCCATCTCTCTGAGAGCGCCGGATTTGAGCTTCGCCTTTGGAGCGATCAGGCCCTCTTCTGCTCCGCTCCTGGTAAGAGCACGCTCATCTACGCAATTGTTAACCCCGTATAAGCAGCCGTAGCTGTTTAGATTTGGAGGCCTGGGTAGAAATACTCGGGCCTTCTTTTTGTCTTTAAATGGAGCTTGACAGAATAGTGTGTTCTGTGTTATAATTTCATTATGAAAAATAAAATTGATAAATCAAAGCCTAGGGATTGGCTTCCCGAGAATGTCATTGTCCATTCTTCTACAGATCTTTCAGCCCCAAAAACTAAGAAACAAAAATTCATTGACATTTTGTACGGTGAGTTTGAAACTTCCCTTAAATATCTTCAAATTGCGGCGCAAAGCACGCATCCCGATAGGAAAAACGAAAACCGCACCAAAACGATGCTTTCTAAATACGGAGTAGTTAATAATTCCCAACTTCCGGAATACAAAGAGAAGTTTCGTTCCACTATGCTGTCGCGTTATGGTGTTGAGAACGCTTTAAAGAGTCCTGAGCTTCGTGATAAAGTGAAGAAGACAAATGTGTCCCGTTATGGGGCTGATTGGAAGCATGTTCAGACTGAAAAGGCACGCGCCGGGCTTCTTAAGAAATACGGAGTTAATAATCCGGGCAAAATTAATGCAAGGCCGGTGTTTTCGGGCAAAAATGCGCACGAAATTTCGAAAGAAAAGGATGTCCCAGTTTGTCTTATTTATCGTTATTTAAAAGAGCATGGAATTGAAGCCACAGAAGATTGGATTGAGAATCATAAATCGTACAAATCAATCCTAGAAACGCAATTCCAAAAGACCATAGAAAATCTTCCATCTTTTAATAAAAAGATTTGCGATGATCTGAAATACAAGCCGGACTTTAAACTATCAGAGGATACATATATTGACGTTGATGGATTAATTTACCATTCAGATTTATACAAGAAAGATAATAAATATCACATTAATAAACGAATTGATTATGAAAATGTTGGATTGCGGCTTCTACAATTTCGACAAGACGAGATTAAAGAACGCCCCCTTATTATTCAAAGCATGATTGGTAATATCAAGAAATCGAATACAAGAATCTTTGCTCGAAAATGCTCTCTTCAAGAAATCGAGTTTAAAGAAGCCTCAGAATTCCTAGAAAGGACTCACTTGATGGGGAAAGGTCCAGCTTCCAGAGCCCTCGGTCTTTTCTATGATAATAAACTCGTTTCTGTCATGACTTTTAAAGAAACAAAAACGGGCTCTGAGATTGTTCGTTATTCAAATGAACTTAATACGTCCATTATTGGTGGCTTTTCTAAGCTCTGCAAGTTTTTAGAGGCTTTTGGTGGAGAAATCGTCTCATTTGTTGACCTTCGCTACGCCACCGGAGAGTCTTTAGAAAAGAACGCATTTAAACGCTCTGGGACCACTCTTGGGTGGAAATGGACAGATGGGGTAAAGACCTTTAATAGACTGTATTGTAAGGCTAATATGGACGCCAGGGGGCTTTCCGAGAAAGAATACGCTAAAGAGTTAGGACTTTATAAGATATACGATGCCGGTCAGGCTAAATATGTAAAAACGTTATAGGCCCTATACTTTTATAGTTGGCGGTTAACAACTAATGTTATGCCAATTATTACTATTTCAGGTACACCTATCGCATTCCCGGATTCTGGGGAAAGTCCAAATTGGTCTGAGGCTATTATTGCTTTCGCCGAAGCAGTCGAACAGGCCCTTTCTGGTATTGTTGGTCCCTATGACGTTCCTCCTCAGGTACTTAATATTGACGCTTATAACGTTGTAACTGACCAGCCTATTACGGCTCTACAATTCCCGGTACTATTAGTTCGGGCCTTCACTGTTACTTATGCTGTTTATCGTGAAGGGGACTCACCAACTACCCACCTATCTGAGGCCGGTGAGTTTACTGCCGTTTACGACCCAGACAATTCATCAGGCTCTAAATGGTCGGTTACACGCATGGCCACGGCCCCTGGAGCCAATATTGAATTTTCAGTTTCCGATGCTGGAGCCGTTTCTTTCACTACAACTGCCGTTGGTACTATCAACCATACAGGCACTATTTCTTTTAGCGCAAAAGCTATCCTTCAACAAGATTAAAGGGGTATAAATGTCTGCCAATGTTTTCACTAAAATTTGGAAGGGTTTAAACCTTCGTCCAGAATCCGCCTCCACAGCCGACGACCAGGGTGATTTGGATGTCACTAGCGGAGATGGAAAGCTTAATTATCATAATGGAACATCTTCTAGTCCGGTTGTAACGGAAGCCCACGCAGCCACGCTTACAAATAAAACGATTGACGGAGACAGCAACACCGTACAAGATCTTGCACTATCTTCACTTAAAACTGAAGTTGGTGACGCTAATAAAATCCTTGCTCGTAATGGTTCTGGAACGGTAATCTCGTCCGGTCTTCTATTAGACGGTAATGGTATTGTAGTCACTGACCAAAACGACGCCTCTACTGGCAACGTTGACGCTCTTGTAAACGCTACTTATGGTTCGATTCGCCTTACCGGCGCTGTCACGTCGTTGCGCGGTATTGTTGCAGCTTCCGGAGATAAAGTTCTTTATGTCATCAATGCTAGCGGCAGTGATATTAGTATTCCAAACGAAGATTCAAATCCTTCTGCCGCCAACCGTATTATTACTGGAAACGGTTCGACTATTTCCCTTAAAAACGGCGGTGTTGTCATTCTTAAATATGACGATTCAACCGCACGATGGCGCGTAGTCGGTGGTTCTGGGGGCATTGCGGCTTCTGGTGTTGTTGTTGATGACCGCGTTGCTCGTTGGGATGGAACGACTGGTAACTTTATTCAAAGTAGTACCGTTGCTCTTAATGATGCCGGAGCCATGTCAGGAATTACGCAGCTAGATGTCGATAACATTCGCGTTGATGGTAATGAAATTTCTAGCACGGATACTAATGGGAATATTAGCATTAACGCTAACGGAACGGGTCTTATTAGTTTAGAAGACGCCGCTCGTATGGTAGAACTTTCAACTCCTACCACTGGTCCTACTGTTGCTTCTGGTTATGGAAGCTTCTATCCCGGATCTGATGGACACCCTTATTTTAAGAACGACGCTTCTAGTGCTGCTCCTTATCGTTTAGATAAGACGCAAGTAGTTAATTATGTTCTAGAAGGCGATGCTGAGTCTGGCCTTACTACCGGCTGGACCACATATACTAACGCTCCAGGAACAGCTCCCGTTGATGGGACTGGAGGCATTGCTACCGTAACATGGGACGTTTCGAGCACAACGCCTCTTCGCGGAGCTTATGATTTTAATTTTGTAAAGGATGCCGCGAACCGTCAAGGACAAGGCGTCTCTTATGACTTCACAATCGCCTCCATTGACAAAGCACAAGTACAAAGCATTTCGTTTGATTACGAAGTTGTCTCCGGAACCTTTGCTACAAGCGACATGACTGTTTGGATTTATGATATTACAAATGCAACACTCATTCAGCCAGCACCAAGTTCTATTGAAAATTTCATTGGTGGCAGTAAATGGCGTGGAACCTTCCAAACTGCCTCAAACAGCACCAGCTATCGCTTAATTCTTCATGTTAGCAGCGTGTCCACTAGTGCATACACACTAGCATTTGATGATGTTGTTGTCGGGCCTCAAATTATTACGCAGGGAACGCCTGTTACGGATTGGCAGAGCTACACTCCTACATTTGTCGGCCTAGGAACTGTTTCTGCATCTATCGCCAAGTATCGGCGCGTAGGTGATTCTCTTGAAGTCATGTTTACAGTTACTTCTGGAACAAATTCTGGATCACCAGTTTCTATTTCGCTGCCAAGCGGCCTTTCTATGGACATAACTAGAGCCGTAAACAACTCTGTTGTGGGGGCGCTTACCGCATCTAAAACCCCATGGTCAGGCAATATTCTCGTAGCCACAGGTTCTCCAACAACGGTCGCAATCATTAGCCAACAGGCAGATAATTATTTCAATGGCACGTTAGGGACGGCTTGGGCCAACAACACGGTTTTTGGCGGATCTTTCCTCGTCCCCATCACCGGATGGTCGTCTCAAGTGCAGATGTCGTCTGAGACGGACACTCGCGTCGTAGCGATGACTACAGGCCGCGCAGCCACTCAGTCGATTCCAGACAGTACCGGAACACTGGTAGCTTTCGACGCCGCAATCAGCGACACGCACGGGGCTTGGAATACCGGTACAAGTCTCTATACGATTCCAGTCCCTGGCTGGTATAGGATTACGACTCAAGTAGCTTTTGCCGCAAGCTCGACCAACGGTCGTGAGGTTCGTCTGCGTGTAAACGGAAGCAATATCCGGACACTGGCATACATATTCGGCCCTACGGCTTCTGCAGGTACGTTTTTGAATGGTGCAACAGAATATTTGTTTAACGCAGGGGACACGGTAGGGATTCAAGTCTTCCAAAACTCAGGTGGAGCATTAAACGTCGGAGGAGGTGTTGCTGACAACTACTTCTCCATCTCCCGAATCTCCGGCCCATCGCAGATCGCGGCCAGTGAGACAGTCGCGATGGATGCAACACTTGGAGGGGCTAACCAAACAGGAGTAGCAACGAACAATAGTTTCGTTAAGGTGGCCTTCTCTTCCGCAGTCTTCGATACAACTGGATCGTTTAGCTCCGGCAATAGTCGGTTCACGGCCCCGGTGTCAGGTAAGTATCGCGTAAGTGCTGCAGTCCTACTTGCCTCCGCGAACGTGCTCGCATCCGATTACGGGCTTTACCTATATAAAAACGGAGCGTCCGCTCGTCTGTTTGGGTACAGAACATCTGCCGCAACGACAATCAACGCGTTCAATGGAAGCACGACGCTTCAGTTGAATGCTGGGGATTACGTTGAAATCTTCCTATACGGCCTTGGAAACAACTCGGCAAGCACACTCACAATTTCGGGAGTTATTGCAAATACTTATTTCAACGTCGAGAGGGTCGGAAACTAATGGACCACCTCTCCGCCTTCGTCGAGCGCTACATTGCTCCCGATGGCGGGGGTTTGTTTGAAGATGAGCCGGGCAACCTAGCTCCCCCGTTGAGTCCGAAATATCCTGTGCGCTCAACCAACGAGAACGCGAGCTACGCGCTGGCGCAGGGGCTCCTTGAGCTTGACCCGGAGGCGAGATCAGTGGAAGGGTTCCTGGCTTTTAAGCGCCACATGGAGCTGACTGAGATTGAGCCGGGGCTCCACGGGCGGTGGCCTGGGCACGAGCTCAGATTTGAGAATGCAGAAGGCGACCTCGTGCCGCTTGACATCGGGCAGTCGCACGACAACGTGGTGTCGCTTGCAATCCTCTCGCACCACTACAATTCAGGGCATGCCTGGGCGATTCTCGAGTATGGGCGCAAGCACTGGTTTCAGTACAACCCCCGCGATCCCGGACGTTGGTCGTGGACTGAGATGCTTCAGCCTGGTGACTGGGCAATCCTTGAGCTGGCAGCAGGTGAGGAGCCCGATCCGATCTCGCTTCTCTGGCTGGGGCTAGGGCTGCGGCTCTCAAAAAACTGGGGGCTGGCTGATCTCCGCATCAAATTCCTACGGAAAGTGAAGCTCCCCTGGTGGGGGAAAGCGTGGATTGATGGCTGCATAAAAGTGCATGAAACAAACCGCGGGCCACGAGAAAACTGGGTCAAAGGCTACTACCGCGATCCGAAAAATCCGTTTAGAATGGCTGTCTGCGGGGGATAGCTCATGGCCGAATGGCACAACAAGATCGCAGGGGTTTCGGGGCAACTGCTCCGAGGCCTGGTTTGGTTTCTAAGCGCCGTCGTGATCCCGTGTACGATTTGGTTTACGATGCTTAGAGCCGACATCAACACGCTGAAGTACGCCCAGGCCGAGGCGCAGGCCGCAAGTGTCACTCGATTTGGCGTGATCGAAACCCGGCTAGATGATAAAGAGGAACGGTTGCAGGCAACCCTCCAAGACATGAATCGTAAGCTGGGCGAGATCAGCGGAGAGCTGAAGCGGATACGCTAATGGATCTGCACCTAGCAACCGTGAACATGGCTAGAATCTATCTCGGCGTCCACGAGTCAGGCGCCAATGCCGGCGACATCATTGAAGGCTTCCAGAAGACGGTAGACGGCGTGGCGCAGGGCGAGCCTTGGTGTGCAGCGTTTGTGTGCACTGTCCTGCAGAAAGTAGCCGAGCAGTCGGGCCTGGATCACATCCAATTTTCAGAGCACTGCCTCACCCTCTGGAATCGCAACAAGCTTTACCAGCGAAAAGAGGCCAGCCCCGGGCGCATCATCATTTGGAAGCGAACGGATGACTCAGGGCGCGGGCATGCCGGCATCGTTGAGACCTCGCCCGATCGCAAGGGTAATTTTTTGACGGTCGAGGGAAATGTAAACCCTTCCGGCCTTGATTCGGACGGCGATGGGGTCTATCGTGTCAAGCGTAACTTAAAAGGGTTTCCAAGGTTCTCCATTGTGGGGTTCCTGGATCCTTGGGTAGCTAGGAAAACCTAGCGTTTCGGGGGAACAAAATGGAAAATTCGACGATCGCTCTCATTCTCGGTGCGCTTCTCGCGGTGTCTGAAGCTCTTGCTTTGATCCCGGCCTTCAAGTCAAACAGCATTGTTCAGCTTGTCATCAACGGCCTGAAGAAATTCCTCGGCAAAGCCTAAGCTGCCATGGACATTGTTGTACCCCTGCCAGCAACGGATTCGCTCATCCCGGGCATGACGGCACTCAACACGGCGCTCTCGATCATCGAGATTTTTGCCGAGAAGGGGCTGGTCAAGCTCAAGCGTGAGCCGATCGAGCGCTGGCGTAAAGTGCAGATGGACATTTTGGCGGAAGAAAAGAAACAAGATAAGCAGGACATGGCTCTGATCGCTGAGCTCTACGATCTACTGAAGGTCGAAGAGGCAGCGCTCAACAAGTACCTCTCGGCTGGGCTTGAGCTCACGAAATGAAATACCTGCTGGCCCTTTTCTTTACCGCATGTGCAACCGAGAGATCCATCACGCAGTTCCCGGATCTCGTGCGGCAAATCTTTATTGCATCCGAGAGCGAGAAGGGCCTTGTCACAACCCGGTGCTCGGAAGTCAAAGGCACCGACTGCCTAAAGCTTGAGTACCGGAAGCTTGATCTAGAGGACGCGTTCCTGCGTAGCACGCTTCGCAGTGCTGATTTCGTCTGCAAGTTTGCGGATAAGCGCTACCTGTTTTGTGCGGACGCTCCCTGCATTTTCCACCACACGTACAAGTGCATGCGCACTTTCCTAGGTGCCTGTATCAAGCGGGTCGAAGTCGAGGAGCGCATCGGAGTTGACGACATCTGGAAAATGAGCGGAATCAAGTGCTTCTCAAAAGACTACTACGATTACCGCAGGCTTTAAGAGAAAGTCTCTCCCGCCATTTGCACAAGCCGCTCGCGAATCGCAGGCCAGGAAGCCGGGGTCACACGGTGCTCAGCAATGGGCGCCCCCGCAAACCGAATCTTTGAGGCCACATATTCCTGCAGCCTCTCTCTCGATGAGTCCTTGGCAGCGCCGGCTTTCTTGAACTCAAGCGACACAAACCACCCGGACACACAGCAAATGAGATCCGGGATCCCACGTACCGAGCCGGTGAAGGGCTTAAAGCACCACGTACGGGGCATCGCCTCGATTTCTTTTCTGACCCTCGCTGCAAACGCCTTCTCTGACTCAGGCCGTCTCATCCCCAGGGAGCCCCTTCTCTTTGTCGGGTGCCCCCCAGGATTTCCAGGAGTGGTCACACGACGTGGTAAGTTTCATCCCGTTGAAGGGACGATAGATCCCCTCCATGATACGACGGATTTCTGGAACTAGCTCGAGATCGCGAGGGTTAAATTGGAAGACCACCTCATCATGGACCTGCAGCCGCATGCTCGACCGCCCGCCGGTTTTCTCCTGCAAGAGCGCGTGGATCTGCACCATGGCGAACTTGATGACATCCGCGCCTCCTCCCTGGATCAGGTGATTGGGGAGAATGTAGGCGTAGTCGGGTGAATCGATGTGGCAACGCCTACCCGCCCAATTAACCACGTAACCGCGGGCTCGACCACGATCGATGACTTGCGTGATAAAGCGCTGCACTCGAGGAAGCCTTCCGAAGTAAAGCGCGCGGAGATCCCGTGCCTCGAACTCAGGTATCGAAAGCATTCGAGCCATCTTTGCCGGTCCTGCTCCGTAGAGAAGCGCAAAGTTAACTGTCTTCGCATATTGTCGCGAGATGCCCAACATATCTGCAGTGGCTTGGTGAACGTCTGCCCCCTGGTTGATGGCATCGATGAGCTTGGTTTCTCCGGCGTAGTCGAGCATGAGTCGAAACTCCTGCTGTGAGTAATCCACCATAACAAACACGTCACCAGGATCAGGCACGAAACTACAGCGTACGATAGAAGGGGTGGTAGCATGTGTGGTGTTCTCCTCTTTCGGCACGTTCTGTAGGTTCGGATCAGCGTAGCTGAAGCGTCCCGTCTCAGTGCCCGATTGCTTCATGTCTGGGTGGATTCGGTCCTCTCCGTCGGCGTAGTGCAAAAAAGAGGAGTAATAAGTTCCGACTCGCTTGGCATGAAAGCGAATATCTCGCACGCTCTGAGCAAGGTCTCCTCCGAGATCGTCGAGGTTGTCGTCGGTGAAGCTTGGGTTTCCTTTGTCGGTTGTGGGCAAGTCGGTGTAGCCGGCTTGCTTGAAGACACCGGCCAGAAAACTCGACGAGTCCCGGAACGTCTCACCCGATAACTCACGGAAACGTTCGGTGAAGCGGGAAATTTGCTCTTCTTCATAGGCCTGTGCCTTCCTTACGTAATCACGATCAATGCGGATGCCTGCCCACTCCATGTCAAAGCAGACCTTTGTTAGCTGCGCCTCGTTCTCAGCCAGCCGTTGAATATTTCCCGGAGATCCGGGAGCGTTCAGCGACTTAATCCCCGCTGCAATATGCGATCCGACCTTCAAGTGAAGCTCAGCATCCTTCTCCCCGTAGGGAATCATGATGCTCGCGGGGACTTCCCAAAAGCGCATCCGCTTAAATTCTTTTTTCTTCCCTGGAATATTCTCAACCGAGTAGAGCTTGTGCTCAACCACGTAGTCCATGACGGCATCGTCCTTGGCGTCGCCAAGCCGCTGAGCCCAGGATTCTAGCGAGTAGGCCTTCGGCCCGAAGTAATTGTTCTTAAGCACCCGGCCCAGTGCGTTTGTGCAGAAAACGTGGGACTCTACCTCAAGCCCTTCGTGCCGCAGCATTCGGAGATCAAACTTCGCATTCGAAATGTAAAAAATCGATTGCCCGAGGAAGACGGGCTGCATTGCCCGGATACGTGAGCGCGGAAGTACCGGCGTCCCGTCCCCGTAGTCGTGGAAATTGAAATAATAGGACTGTTCACGACTCGCAATGATGATCGAAAACAAGCGAGCCTTGAAATCAAGCCCCGTGGTTTCGCAGTCCAGGCCGTACTCCCCGCTGCGGGAGAGCAGGCCTACGACCTCTTCAAAATTGGAGTCGGTGACAATCACGCGTGCAGTGCCTTCGCGCGGCCGACGCTCCGCTGGTAGGACTTTAAGATGCGCGAGACCGTCACGGCCACGCACTCGCCCTTGGCATGTGCTGAGCGGGTCACAAAGTCGTGTAGCGTGCGATCGATACGGACCGTTAGCGGTTTGCGGCGGGGAGTATTCCCCTTGCGGGCAGGTTGTTGTTTCAGATTTTTCGTATGCATCAGGCCTCCAAAGTTTCACGCTTGAACGGCAGCGTGCGAGCCTTCTCTTCCTCAAACTTGGATAGCTTCACTCGCTTAACCCAAGTCTTCATGAACGTAACCGTATCTCCGCGGCACTGCTGCCAGCCGTAGCCGTCTGCCTTTGCCGCTTCTTTGAGCTCCTGGCCTCCAGGGCCAAACGCATTGAACACCGCCTTCATGTACACCCAGGGCTCCTGCTTATATTCCAGGATTTTTTCCAGGGTGTATCCACCTCGGCTGAGTAGCTGGCCCATCAGTCTCACATCTCCCAGGGCTCCATGCAGTGCCTCGGGATCGACCTTGATCCCATGGTCAAGCGCCAGATGCGAGAGCTGCCGGCAGCGGTAATAGTCAGGGTACGGGACATCAGAGTAGGCGCACAGCCAGGGGGTGGTAGGGAAGGGCACCTTCTGCCGGATGCATTCCTGCTCCCACACCGTCCGGTCGTACTCGGCGTTATAAGCCATCAGGTAATCTGCCTGCCCTGCCAGGGAGTGCAGATTCGCAAGAACTTCTTTGGTGCTGGGAGAGCCGACAAAGTTCTTACGCTCACTCGGCAGCTTGCAGACACGTTGGATCTCGGGCGACAACTCAGGGTAATCAGCTGCCCACATGCGCCCAGTATATTGCCCCTCCTGTGCAAATGCCCACGAATTGTTAGTAGCCACGCACGCGGCAAACTCCCACGGGCGGGCTTGTAGCGGGTCCTTGTGTGTCGTCTCAAAGTCAATGCAAAGCACTCGCATACATGCCCTCTTTAGTAAAAACGGGCCCCTGTTCCCTTACCCCCAGGGGCCCCAACGTTACTTAGAATTGTCCGGTAGTGCCCGAGTCTTCGACCGGAGTCTCGACCTCTGCCACATCCGAATCATCGACCTTAACAGCCGCATCCGTCTGGATAATCTTGAACCACTTAAGAGCAGAAGCGCGCTCCTCACTGGTGGCAGCGCGAACAGGCTCGACATCCATCACCGCAAACGTGCCCTTGCCATTGGTCTGGCGGGAGACAGAAAGCCGCATCACCCTGCCCGGAGGGGGAAGCCCGGCTGCCCGGTTCGTCACATACATTTGTGTTGCCAGTTTCTTTCCGGCCTTGATTGAAGTGATACGAAAGGCGATCACCTTAGGGATCCCGGATCCCAACTCTTCCGGGCGCAGCACGTAGAACTGCATCGTGCGCACGCGCTTTAAGTTGGGCTCATCGAGGGGCAGCGTGTCGTTCTGCGGAGAGAGCGGCACCGTGCGGAGGTACTTCAAGTCCTCTTTGCCGGTCTTAGGGTCCACGTTCTTCTCGTGCTCAACCCACACCGTTTGCAGGTGGAAGGGGATGATCTCGATCGATTTCTTATCAGACCCGTAGACCTCGTTTGTGACCGAATCGCGGAGCTCACCGAAGGCTGCCTCGTCTGCCAGCACTTTCTTTGACATCGGCTGCATGAGCAGAATCTTCGGGATGATCGTGTCACGGCTCGACAGGAAGGGACTCGCGCCCCAGGCTGCCTGCTCCTCTGCCGATACGAGCGCCCCGTTCACTTCAACGACTGCCGGGGCTTGGCTCACAGGGGTATCTGATTTCGGGGACTTCTTGGTTGCCATTTCTTCCTCACTTCTTTTTTGCCCGGAACGAAAGAGACTCACGGTGAGTCGGTGCATCGAGTCCGGGAATTTGTACTTCAGGTTTGCGGTCAAGCTCTGCGTTCACAAAGCTATTGAGCGTCTGGGAATTGATCGTGAGTAAGCCATATAGCCCCTCTTCCCCGTGCTCCTTGTTGATGTAGGCAAAGAGCCGTTTCTTTTCCTCAATCCCCTTGGGCGTTGTAATCATGTATTTGTTGGTGATCGACACGGTGCCAAGTCCATCAACGATGTAGCTCTTTTTTCCAGCGGCTTTCAGCATCGCGAGCACGCGTGCCTCGACCTCATCGTAGGCCGCGCGAGCCTCACTTGCCAGCTTCTTTACCTTCTCTGACTCGTCCCAGAGGGTGTCCATTCGCTGCACGAGAGCATCTAGCTCTTGCGTTGAGACCTCAATCACGGGAGTCGCTTCGTCCCAGGAATCCAATTCACTTGCCATGTCCGCTCCTTATATTTTCCAATCGAGAATGGTATCTGCGATTTTCTGCTTACCTGCTAACGCGTCGGCGATTAACTCGTCAATACTATTTCGCGCAACAATATCATAGCGAGTCACACTTGTATGCATCTCAGATCCACCGCGATAGTTGCGTGCCTCGGCCTGAGTATCTTGCTCAAGCGAAAAGTTCCGGGAGAAAAACACAGAATACGGGGCTTCAACCAAATTCACGCCAATGCCTGCAGCCCCCTGGTTTGCAATCATCACCTTGATCGATTCGTCTTTGCGGAACTCTTCCATGGCTATCTGCTTATCAGCGTTCCTAATCTCACCATGGATCATCCGGTAAGGGAGCTTCAGCTTGTCACACACGCGTGCAATCTGTTGGTAGTTCTGCTTAAAGCATGCCCACACAATTACTTTGCCGTTCGGAGCCAAGTCTTCAAGCAATTCCTCTAGCGCCTCGAGCCTGGGATTCCCCCCTGCAATCTCATACTCAACTCCGTCTTCCGCCTTGCAGAAGCCGGTTACGATCTGCTGCAAGCGGAGCGCCTTCGTGATTGCAAGCTGTGCCACCACTGCTAGTGGTGTGCCCGTTTGTTTCTCGCGCTCAACAAATGTCAGGAACTCGTCTGACATTTCCTTGTACATCTTCCGTTGATCCGGCGAGAGCTCTACTTCGATCTTGGTCTTCACCAGTGGGGGTAGGTCAAGGCAGTCTTTCTTCATCACTCGGTGGGCGCGGGCAAGCCCTCTGCCGTCTTTGTACATGCGCGCGTGGAGATCGGCAAAAGCCTCAGGACGAGCTTCAAAGTCGGGGAAGTAACCAGGCTTACTAGCCCAGCCAGAGTTTCGGTCTTCAAAGTATCGGTTTCGGAAGGCGTAAAAGTTCTGCCCAAACGTGTCTCCAAGGTCGAGACAGCGGTACTGGAAGAACACGTCCATTGCTGAATTAAGGATCGGCGATCCCGTAAGCAGATATCGGTGCTTTGCGATGTCAGCCAGATTCGCGCAAGCTCGCGCGCGTTTTGACTGGTGATTTCTGAGTCGATGAGCTTCATCAAAAACAATGATCTCAGGATTCCAGGCTTTGATTGCGTCATACAGTTCCTTCATTTGAACCGACTCGTAGTTCATGATGACCACGCGGTTGAAAACAAGTCGTTCGGTCACGGGGTCCGAAACAAACTTCATGAAATCCTTTGCACGCTTACGGCCCGCGCCTTTCAAGATAAGAATGTGCCGGGGATCCACCTTCGAGAATTGCCCGAATTCTTTCTTCCAGTTATCAAGCGTGATGAGCGGCGAGACGATCAGCGTGCGGCGCAGGCGCCCGGCCTCGCCATAGCGGCGGCGCAGGATATTGATCATCGTGCCCGTCTTGCCCGCGCCCATGTCGTGGAACAGCGCGAAGTCTCGCTGCTGCATGGCGAGCGCGACGGCTCGCTTTTGGTGGTCCCATAATTTATCGAATTCGATCATTGCCGCTCCACCCACTAACCTAGAAGTTTTCCATACGCCTTGTCAATAACGAAATGCCTATGAGCCAACGCACGCCATTTGATCGCACGCGCCTAGCTTCAATATCTTTCACAAATGTGCGCACACGCTTTTGGAATTGCTGAGCAGACAAAGGCTTCTCCTCCGACTGGCGCATGTGCATTGCGTACTCCTGGAATAACTTACTTGAGTCAACCCGGGGGGCCGTCTCCGACATGGGTACAACTTCGACATTATCCTGCCACCAGTTGTACACCGAGTCCTGTTCAAGCCGGTACATGTCGGCCTGCTCCTGCACCAATTGCGAATCCAGGAGTCCTCCGTTTGCGCGCATCCGCCCGTAGGCTGCCATCGCAAGATTGAAGATTCCGGGGAGCTCTTCGCTGAGCTTTGCTCCGATGTTCTTATCGACGTTTGCTCCCTCAAACTTCGCCTGGAAAGGCACGATCACAAGCCGGCGGAACATCCCCACCGTGAAGTCGTTGAAGCGAGGCATGTCGTTACACGCAAGCCAGAGCTTCGCACGATTTTGAATTGAGTACGGCTGCGAGTAAAGCTTCTTTACCTGGAAGCTCCCGCCGCCAATGAGCGTCTTGAAGATTCCGCTCTCGAGCATCCCACGCGTGGGAGCTTCTTCGGCCATATTAAAGAACGCACCGTCAAGCGAGAAACGGTTCGTGTCTTTTTCAAGCTCAGTGAGAGTCAGCGACGCAGAGTTACCCTCACCTGCAAGCTCGCGCACTACCTGCATTAGAGTGGATTTTCCGTTGCGTCCCTCCCCCTGCAGGATGAGGCATTTCTGTTCCCATATCGCATCGTTTGAGAGCGAGTATCCGATATATTGCAGGAGGATTTCGCGAAGCTCCCGGTGCCCGCATGTCACATCATCAAGGAACTTTTCAAACCGAGGAGCCGCAGCCTTCGGATCATACGCGTAGGGAATCACGTTCATGAATCCGTCGTCTCGGTTGTGCGGACCAAACGACATCGTACGGGGCTCCAGGGTTCCATTAAGAAAGTTCAATTTCCCCTTCGTCCCATGTTGCGTCCAACCCCGGGGGCGCACCTCATTGCGTAGCAAAATTCCCAGGAACTCATTCGCTTTATTCGTATCCGCTACCGGCCTGAAGTGCTTCTGCGCAAATGCCTTTGCCTCAACCTTTGAATACTCCTGCCAGTGGGTGCCGGTCCAGGTCACTAGATACTCGCCATCGGCAAGCGTTGCGTAGGGGTGTTTGCGCTGAAAGAACTTTCTCAGCCCATCCCAGTCGGCTTTGCCAGGCTTCGGTCTCCCGTCCTGGCCCGTCGTCATGTGGTGAAAGCCCGTCTTCTCGGTTGCGATATAGTTCTCGCCCTTGATAACGATCGGACTCGGAATCTTTCCGTAATAGGGGCACTGCTTACATTTGCCCCAAAGATCCTGCACGTTCTGGCAGGTGCGGGGGCCCGCTTGGGCCATCGCCTGATCAAGCTTCGCCTCAGTCTCCTGAGGGGTGTAGTTTGGATGGCCTTTTGAATATTCATGCGCAAGCTCGCGGCCATTAGGCAAGCGACCAATGATCGAGAGCATGGCGTACCAGTTGGGCTCCGTCACCGTCTTAGGCAGCGCCTTGCACTCTTTCAGGAAACTGCAGCCGCCCAGCACCCCTTCCGGGTCTGGCTCCGGGAACCTAGCCATCTGCGCCTCGGGGATTGCGTCCTCGGGACTGACTTCCGGGATCCCCGAGAGCTCGGAGATATCGATTTTCTGGGGCTTTAAATCCCCCTGCAAGAGGTAACAGTTACGCTCACGTAACTGCCCCTCTTTCGTCTTGCGATTGAGGGTTCCGGGGAGCCTGAGAATTCGCGCCTGATCAAAGATTGCGGGGTCAGCTTTTGCGCCCCCGTAGCCCGCCACATCCAGGGCTCGATTGATGTTGTCGCAGACTGCCCGGTAATGCCCCCGGTTCTTTTCAAAATATTCCGGCGATGTCTGCCAACAACTCGGGTCCAAATATACGAGAACGTGCACGCCGTTCCCGCTGCAGACAACGCCAAGTTCTTCCAGGGGGAGGCCTAGCGTGCGCGCAACCACACCCGCAATCTCGCGTACCTGATCGCGCGTACCCGAGAAGCCGGGGATCTGATCGATGTCAAAGGCGTAGGCCTCCATGCGCTCCATGCGCCGGCCTGGCTCTTCAAACACATGGTGCATCGTGTAGAACAGGTTCCAACGCTGATCTTCCGGGATCTGCGCCAGCACATCTGGCAGGGAGGCAAACATCGTGCGCAAGTCCATTGCGCGCCAGCCCTTCGCGAAGAAATCCTCGCTAGGTCTACGTATGCCGAGCTTTGAATTGAACTTTTCCCTCAGCCCCAAAATCTGTAACAAATGACGATCCCCTCCGCTCCCCGGACAGAAACTTACTTGACGATTTTAATTTGCGCTAGTACCTTACCGGATCAGGCGTCTCTCAGTCCGCTCCAATGGTATCTGTTAACGCCGTTAAGGGCTCCTGGCTAAAAACCAGGAGCCCTTTTTTTAATCTAGCTCCCTCGCGAGATCCAAGGCGTTGTCACCCTTCTCAATATCCGCAAGCTCTGAGTCAAGCACCGGATCATACTTCGCGCAGGCTGCCTCGACTAATTCATCGTAGATGCCAGCACGTCTGAGCCACGCCGTATCGTACAGATCCTCTCTCAATGCGGGCCCGTCTTTCCAACCCTCGACGAATGTCGCTTGCGGAGTGTCGTCGCCTCCGGGGAGCCAAACATCGAACTTGCATTCAACCAATTCGTCTTCGTCGGTGTAGGTCGATACTTCAATAATCATCTCTTCCGCTCCCATTTAATTCCCTGAGCCCGCATACGCTCAAAGAGAGTTGATCTCAGCATACCCAATTTGTCGGCAGCGAGTTGGACATTACCGTAGGTATTGAGAGCCCACCACACGATCTTGTTTGTCGTGCGCTCTTCTGCCATTTTTAGGGCCACGCCACTGGCAGGGGGAGGATTGGCCTCGATCCATTCGCCGAGCTTCTTTAGCCACGCATCCGAGGCTGCCTCGTCCATGGGGCGTAAAGTCTTGCGGACTTTGATCACTTTCCCTGACTTGCGGTCATCCTGCATGTGCCAGTCGCTAATCACTCGCCACCCCCGGCGTCTTTGCGGCACGGTTGCTGGAGGCTTTGCGAAAAGTTTTCATAGATCAACCGTAGCCGTCGCCGTAGCCGGAGCCGTAGCCGTCGCCGTCGCCGGAGCCGTCGCCGTCGCCGGAGCCGTCGCCGTAGCCGGAGCCGTAGCCGTCGCCGTAGCCGGAGCCGTCGCCGTCGCCGGAGCCGTAGCCGGAGCCGTCGCCGTCGCCGGAGCCGTAGCCGTAGCCGTCGCCGGAGCCGTCGCCGGAGCCGGAATCAACCTCTACAGTTGCCACGGCTTCACGCTCGCAATCGAGTCTTTTGCTTTCTGGGTCACATTGATGATCTCAAGCACCTTGAAAATCTTCTGTGACGACACAGCCTCGGGGAACTTGCAGTCTTTGGGCTTCGATGTACCGTCAATGGCAAGCTGACTGAGCGATGCGGCACCAGACCAATACCAAAGACGACGAGACTCAAGGATCACGACTTCCTGACCATTCTGCTCTTTCAAGTAACCGGCAAAGACGCCAGCCCCCTCGCTGCGGATGATGACGTAGGGAAGTCCTTCAGGCGATGTTGCCTGCGACTGTGTGCCTTTCTTCACGTACTTTTGGCCGTTGATTTCAATTTCATTTGCACTGATTTCCATAGGTCTCCTTTACTTGTTGTTTGTTAATGCGGCGTCGAGGATGTTGAGGCAGTCGAATGTACGCAGAGACTTAACGTCGCTCACAATCTCTTCCCTTAGCTTCTCCACCTGATCCCTTGGTAGGATGACGTGGTCTTTGAGGCGGGTGGTGAGAACTGCGTAGAGGCCTTTGAAGTTATGCGACGCAATGTCTTGGCCGAAACACTCCCACGCTATGTGACAGAAGTCTTCCTCACTCGGCCACGCGCTGGGGGTCTTGGATTCGGGGGTCATTTCCTTCTCGCTTTCTTAAGCGCACGCTTCACGCGTGGCTGATTATGGATCAGCGTGTAGCGTGGGATGTTCTCTTTCGGCAAAACAGGCCAAAGATTCTCGCGCGTGTTATTCAAAGAGTCCCCATCCCCGTGATCGATGTACTTGCCTGCAAGCTCCAAGTCAACGTCAAGGCCTTGCTCGCGCAAGTGCCGCTTCATGACCTCATGGTGCATGTACACCATGGCTGTCTCGCCAGGCTCGGAGACTCGCCTACGGCGCTTCGCGTATACTTTTTGGATACTGCGCTCATCTGTCGTTGCAATAGATGCGTGCCATTTGAATGATCCGATCCATTCAAAGTCCTCATCACTCACAATGCAGTGAAAACCCTTGGTGAGTCCAATGCGCTTAGCCATCCCGAAGCCCCCTAATGATGCTCATGAACGCATCAGAGCGGCTATTTGCAGGGAGAACGTCTGGCGCACGCTTCGCGAGTGCGAGCGAGGTACGCGCGAGACTGCGCATGATGGGGTCCGGGGAGCCAGTTGCTTGCTCTGCCATACGCATAAGGCTTGGCGCGCTCATGAACATGTGCGCAACTTCAGGCGTACACTTACACGCAAGCGCACCCTCCCTGCCATTCTCATAGATAGGATAGAGCGCAATCTGCCCACCGCTAATTTCGCGTGAGACGAATTTGATGATTCTCACCGCATCCCCCGAGTCTTAAGCCCAGCCAACACCTGCGCAAACTCTTCCTTGTTACGCGTTTGCATCACATACCAGTATTTGCCTAGTGCATCCTCAAACGATCGATCCGAGTTGAATTCAACCAAATGCTTGCGCATGATGAAGAGACCTAAGTCAAGATTCGCGTAAGCAGAATGCAACGTACGCAGTCCATCTCCGAACTTCGCTTTCGTCTCATAATCAAAGCGCGCAAGCTCCCGATCCTTCTCCCAGGAGATTTCACCCTTATATTTATAGTTGGGCACGTCCTGATAGCTCAGCTGGAGTAACCCCTCTGAGCGCACCTGGAAGCCCGTCACGGGGTCCTTATCCATCGTCCCCTCAACATAGATCATCGTCCGAGAACGATTAGATTCAGGGCCCGCCAATGCCCAGAGAAAGCATGCCCACCATTGCAGGCGGGACTCCTCGTCACGCCCCGCCCACTTGGGATCAACCACTTGCATACGCCTAGGCGTGAGTGCAAGTAATTCGGGGTATTTTTGTTTGACTTGATCCTGGATGAAATACTCCCAGGGGTCCAGCCATCCTTTAACCGGCTCCTCCTGCCAATGCTCTTTTTTTGCAGGGGGGATCTCCACCGGAAATTTCGGTGGCATAGGGTCCTTCCGACTCGCGGGAACACCTGGCCTCACACGACTTTTTGAACTCATTTAATCACCCCTAATTTTGTTCCAACTAGCATAATGAGACCCACAATAATTGCAAGCTCCCACAATTTCCATCCGTAATCTGCTGTCATTTTAAAGTCTCCATGAAGATAAGAATTGCCGTGCGTGCTCCCGACACCGTTTCAAAATCAGTTTCAGGCTCTCGTAGCCATTGCTTCTTTCCAAACTCATCTAAGTAGCATGCCGCATACTTGTGCTGAATGTGGCGGGCTCCCGGGGGTCCATGCGCTTCCCACACTTGGCAGGTAGCGAACGGCAACTCCCATTGCTCCACAAGTATACGCTTCCTACGTGTTGCCACGTAACCAAGATCCACATTCATACTTTCACCATAGCGAGTACCGTGCACACACCATTATGCCAATGCCGTAGCTCTCGGGTTTTGCAGGGGAGGACGACAAGTTGCACCGAACCTAGGGACTTGCGTGTATCATTCTCCCGGGGTTTTTCCTGCGTTAAGAACTCAGCTTCAAAAGTCAAGTCCTGCTTGCCTTCCGTGATCTTATTGTTCGATCCAAAGCCAAACGATTTTGCGCGAGGGCCGCTGCGGTCAAGTTTTATGTAATGTCTCATTTAAATACTCTCCTTCACTAAAAAACGCGTACCTTGATTGTCTTGATATTCGCGCAGCAAAAACTCTTCGCCGTATAAGTTGCGTACATATCTGCAGGGGGAAACACACTTGGCACCCCGGATCTTTCTTAGCCAACGTTGGCTTGATCCCAGGGAGCCAAAGTCCCACGTAATGAAGACGCTTCGCGATTGTTCAATTACTTGGACCTTACTCATTTGCTACCTGCCTTGCGGCCCTGGATTGTCCAAGGGGCTTTAGCGCCTTTGTCGTGCGCCCAGCGGCCTAGATTAATCATGCGTTGCGCCCTGGAAACCGGGATTCCATAATACGATGCAAAGCCTTCAACGCTAAGAAAGTTGTTCCAGTATTCGCGGAAGATTTCAGCAAGCTTTGTTTTCATTTGCGCCCCAATTGGAACTTGAGAGATTCGCGCTCAGTTTTTTGGCGCTCTTTTAGTTCCGCTCGTTCTTGCTTGTGACGTGCACGCATGTTCTCGGATGCATCCATGATCGAATACTTTACACGAAGCTTTTCGACGGCATCTTCCAGGGAGATGCGCGGCTTCGCGATCGCATTTGCAGGAGAAGAGGAAACCCCAAGGCTCCCTGCGAGCAAGGTTGCTATCAACGTGGTTTTAAATCGGTATTTCATGATTTAGCCGCTCCAATTCGGCTTTTAGGGCTGTTGGTACATTTGATAATGATAGTTGGGACGTTGAGAGTCAAGGATTATTTGCAGGGGGATTAGAACGTGCGCGTGGCCACTAGGCGGCGGTACTTCCCGGTTCCCCGGGGCCTTACGCGGTACAAATGCAGGGATAACACCTGGCAGGTGATGGGAAGGTCTAGGAGTCCGGGGTGCCAATCCTCAAAGCGTTGCGCCATCTCGGCGGCGTCTTCGAACGGGAGCGTTTTTAGGTCCCGCTCATAGGGTTTCCTTAGTTCCGGGATACGTATTAGGCACTGTGCCGCTAAGCTATCCCCTTCTTCCATTTCAAACACTTGACCGGCGGCATGTACTCGAATTTTAACAGTTTCTAATTTTACAGGCATCGCGTTAATCTCCTTGGTTAGATGTTGTGTGTGTTACATGCCATGTAGCATGGCGTTTGGACAAGGTTTTAATTTGCGTCTGACCTAACTAAGTGTCAGATAGTATCTAGCAGGGTATGAGTTACCGGGCAGTGACGAGGCCCTAAAGTACCTCGTCACTCCCCTAAGTACTTGATTTTCTAAAATCTATTTGCATAGTAGTGACTAGGGCAGATACTTCTCTAAAAAAAATATCTTTTTTCTGGAAAGGCATTATAAGGATATCTGGCAAAAATACGCGTTGGATATATGGAACCAAAAAGATGTTTGAGAATTCAGTGGCCTGATGCCCCGATAGATGCCATCTAGCCATGTACGATCTATTTAGCGCGTTCTTTCAACCATTGGGAGTAAGCGGCCGGGGTCATGCACCCCCGGGTCTCAGGGACCCATACAATGTGGGTTTTGGACCAATGGCAGGGATTCCTGGGATCAATCGTTCGGGGAGTTCCCCCTTTGGCAGCCTGGGCACCTGCCGCGGCGTGCACTGGGGCGCTGTAGAGGAGGACTCCGGGGATCCCGGCGCCGAGGGTAAGGCCTAGAGTTAGGTTACGAAGGGTGCGTTTCATTTGAACTCCTTTGTGTTGGTACATTGTGAGTCAGTGCATTATGATAAGTGATTAGCCTTGTCAATAGCAAAGTGAAATAAATGTGCGCCCCCGGGATAAGGGTAGCGCGAGCCCCTAGGCGTGTGCGCCCCAGGGTACCGGGGTCTAGTATATAAGAGCGGCCCGCCGCGCATTGATAGACGGATGCCGGGGCCCCCCGGGGGGTCTTTTCAAAGGGGTGCACCCCCAAATTCCCCGAGACCGGTTAGGGCGTTCGGTGCCGACTGCAACCGGGACAAGTTTTTCAGTTTTCATTTGACGCAGTGCGGCAACTATGTCGCGGGTTCCCGGATTGTTTTAAATCCTGTATCCTGTGAGAATGACCACTCCGCGTCCGCTCGACCTAGAACTTGCCCCGTCTTCCTCCCCCCTGCAAACCTCGCAGGCGGGCCAGCACGTCCACTGGGAATGGGACGAGAGCATCCAGGAATACAACCTCATCGATGTCGAGACAGGGGCCCTGGTAGGCCGTGAGCAGCTCGCCCGCGTTGACGGACGCTTTGTGTACTCGATGGGGCTGGCTGACCGTGTGGCCTCCCTGGTACAAGGCGGAGCGACGTTTACGGATGTCGCAAAGATTGAAGGCATGCCGCCGGCTCGCGTGTTGATGAAGTGGATGACGGACAAACCGAACTTCCGCGAGAAGGTCCAGCTTGCAAAAAAGATTGCAGCGGAAAACGCTGCCCAGGATGCAGTCAATCGCGCCCTTACAGAGCCGGGCAAGGATGAAGTTGCGGGAGTTAAACTCGCGGTCGAGACTTTGAAGTGGCAGGCGGAAAAACTCGACCCCGAAAACTGGGGAAGCAAGGTCAAAATTTCGGGGGATGCGCAAGCCCCCCTGCAATTAATCATTGACACGGGTATTCGTAGGCCCGGAGATCCGGGATTCCAGGGGGCAAAAGATGTGGGTGGAATTCGAGACGACATCAGCGGTGACGTGGAACCAGCTCGAGCACTTCCAGGTGAAGGCTCCGGGACTGCGGACAGAGGTGATCAAGAAGCTGATAGTCGAACACCAGATCACGGGGATCGGGGACACAGCGAAGCTCCTGCATGGAGCGACGCTGACGAAGAAGGTGAAGCAGCCCCACTGCCAGAATCCGGGGTGCCAGAATTGCAAGCCCTGGACGGTGTGGCTGTCGATCACGGTACATGATCTAGCGCAACCCGGGATTCCCGTTCGTGAATCCTAGCGGTTTTTCCTCCCCCCTGGTATCCTGGGGCCGGGGGAATTGATGCAGCAAAAGAAAGTCGGAACCGGGTACGTTCCGCGCAAACTGCAGGAGAAGATTCATACTCTCCTGAAGCGCTTCAATGTGCTCGTCTGCCATCGCCGTTTCGGGAAAACGGTACTTGCGATCAACGAAGTTGTTGACAAGTCACTCCGTTGCCCGCGCAAGAACCCGCAGTACGCATATTTTGCGCCCTACTACGGGCAAGCCAAGCGCGTCGCGTGGGATTACCTCAAAGAGTACACGAAGAATATCCCTGGGGTGACGGCAAATGAGGCTGAGTTGCGAGTGGATATTCCTCGCCCTGGCGTCAACGGGGGCGATCGGATCCGAATTGTACTCCTGGGAGCCGACAACCCCGGATCGATCCGGGGGATGTATTTTGACGGGGTTATTTTGGATGAATTCGCGGAAATGGACCCCCTGGTGTGGTCGCAGGTAATTCGCCCGGCGCTCTCGGACCGGATGGGCTGGGCGATCTTCATCGGTACTCCCAAGGGGCAGAACCACTTCTGGGATATCTTAAAAGTCGCGAAGTCGAAATCTGGTGTTGATCAGGACTGGTACTGGGGCGTGTTTAAAGCTTCTGAGACGGGCATCGTTCCAGCCAAGGAGCTGGACGACGCGCGGGCGATTATGTCGCCGGAGGAGTTTGAGCAGGAGTTTGAGTGCTCGTTTACGGCAGCGCTTATCGGGGCCTACTACGGAAAAGAGATGGAAGCGGCACAGAAAGCTGGCCGCATTTGCGAAGTCCCACATGACCCCGCGGTTCCCGTCGATACCTACTGGGACCTCGGGATCGGCGATTCGCTCGTCATTTGGTTCATTCAGCAAGTGGGGAGGGAGTTCCATGCGATCGACTATCTGGAGGATTCTGGGCAGGCGCTCCCCCACTACGTGGCCGAGCTTCAGAAGCGTGCTCAGCGCCGTGGTGGCTACGTGTACCGCGATCATATTCTTCCGCACGATGCCGAGGCGCGTGAGCTACAGACGGGAAAGAACCGGATCCAGTCGCTCCGGGATCTAGGTGTGACAGCCAAGGTCCTGCCCCGGCACTCAGTCGAAGACGGGATCAACGCAGCCCGCCTGCTGATACCCAAGGTGTGGTTTGACGCGGAGAAGTGCGCCCGTGGGATCGATGCGCTCAAGAACTACGAGCGCAAGTGGGACGCAAAGAACAAGATTTTTTCGACGAAGCCCCTGCATAACTGGGCCTCGCACGGCGCGGACGGTTTCCGCCTGGTAGCCATGGGGAATATTGACAATTCGGTCAGGACGCGTCGCGACCACTTGCCGGATCATACCGACTCAAGCTACGATATTCTAGGGTAGATGGGGAGGGCTTTCAATGGGTAGCAATGATCGCGGCCAGGCCGGCACGGCACAGGGCATGCTTTACAGCCAGGAAGTTCTCCGCGGGCGGGATTCGATCATCAACGCCGTCAATAAGAATGCGGAGCTCTCGGATGAAGAGCGCAAGGCGTATCTCGCCGAGATCGAAGCCCTGGGAGCCACAAGCAAAGACGATCAATCGTTCCTGGCCCAGCCCGACATCATCAACAAACAGAATGATCTCATCAATCGGTACACACAGACGGCTACCGCTGCAAGTGCCCGGGCAGCTGCGGCTCGCGCACAGACGGAAGAGTCGGCGAAGCTGATGACATCTCCGAACGTGGGCCTCTCTAAGCCGTCGCCGGCACAGCAATATTTCGGGTCGCTCGCAGCGCGCCAGATTTCGGGGAAATAAGTGGCAGCAGATAAGCTCTCGGCAAAAAAGATTTGCAAACGCTTCGAGCAGCTCAAGGCCGATCGCACGACGTGGGAATCCCACTGGCGTGAGTGCGCAACCTACATGCTCCCAAACCGCTCCGATATCAACACCGTGTACTCGCCGGGGCAGAAGCGCAATCTCGTGCTCCTGGATTCGACGGGAGTGCAATCGAATGAGCTCCTGGCAGGAGCGCTGCATGGGATGCTGACAAACCCCTCTGGGCAGTGGTTCATGCTCACAACCGGCAACCCCGAGATCGATGATCTCGATGATGTGCGCAAGTGGCTGCAAAACAGCTCGCGCAAGATGCTTAATGTCTTCAACGGCTCAAACTTCCAGACGGAAGTGCACCAGTATTATCTTGATCTCCCCTGCATTGGCACCGCCGGTTTCTCGATTGAAGAGGACGAGGATCAAGTCGTGCGGTTTGCCGCTCGCCACATCAAAGAGCTCTACATCGCTGAGAACAACAAGGGGCAGATTGATGAAATCTACCGCTCGTTCCAGTGGACTGCGCGCCAGATCGTGCAGCAATTCGGAGAGAAAGTTCTCGAGCTCTCGCGCAATCTGAAGCGCGCCTATGAAAAGGGCGTGGAAGACAAATTTGAATTGATCCAGGCGATCTATCCACGGGATGCAGCCAAGGTTTCCACCGCCAAGTTCCGCTACGTCTCTCAGTTCATTCTGAAGTCAGTGGACGAAGTGGAGCTCTCTGAGGGGCAGTTCCGAGAACTCCCCCTGGTAGTGCCGCGGTGGACGAAGGCCTCGGGCGAAGTCTACGGACGCGGCCCCGGGATGAATGCACTCCCGGATGTGAAGACCCTGAACAAGATGACTGAGACGGTGCTGATTGGCGCCCAGAAAGCCGTCGATCCTCCGGTGCAGGCGCCCGACGACGGCTTTGTAATGCCGCTGAAAACTCGCCCTGGTGGCGTGAGCTACTACCGTGCAGGGTCGCAAGACCGGATCGAGCCCGTGTTCAACGACACGCGCGTGGATTTTGGGTTTGAAGTCATGCGCGAGCGCCGCGAGCGGATCAAGCAGACGTTCTATATCGATCAGTTGCAGCTCAACACTGGCCCGCAGATGACGGCAACGGAAGTCATGCAGCGGACTGAAGAGCGCATGCGTTTGCTGGGCCCTATGCTCGGTCGCCAGCAATCGGAATTCTTACGTCCCTTGATTGATCGCGTGTTTGAGATCATGCAGCGCAAGGGAATGATTGACGAGGCCCCCGAAGTTCTCCGTGGCCGGCAGATCGATGTTGCGTACACGTCCATGATTGCGCAAGCGCAGCGTGTGGCGGAAGCGCAATCGATCTCGAAGACGATGGATTTCATCGCGCCGTTCGTGCAGGCAGATCAGAGCGTGCTCGACAACTTGAATGGCGATGCCGCTTTGAAGTTTGCTGCTCGCGTGTTCAACTTCCCGCAAGAGATCATCCGGGATGCGGATGAGGTTGAGCAGAAGCGGAAAGCACGGGCCGACGCGCAGGCGCAGGCCGTGGCGCAGGAGCAGCAAGCAAAGCAGATCGATGGCGCCGCCAAACTGGGGCCGACCGCGATCGGACTTGAGCAGCTTTCCAAACAAGCGTAAAGGAGTCCCGTGGCTGACAATAAAGAAGTCGAGAATTCCGCGCTCGCGCGTGTGAAGGACTACAAGCAAATCTTTTCGTCTCAGGCAGGGGAGCGCGTGCTGCGTGATTTAATCAAACAGCATCACGTCCTGTCGTGCACGTTTGATCCGGCAGCTCCCAACCGTCATATTTTTTGGGAGGGGGAGCGCAATGTCGTGCTCCGCATCCTGAAGCTTATAAACGTGAACCCGGAGCGGTTGCGTAAAATCGTGGAGGATAGCGAAAATGGCGAATGAAGGATTCATGGGGACTGCGGGCGGGGCCCCTGCCAGTGGTGGTGGTGACAAGTCGGGAGCCGGAGCTCCGCCTCCCCCTGCAAGTAGCGTCTCGTTCCCGGAAAATTGGAAGGAAGGGCTCCCGGAAGAATTCCGCGCTGACCCCTCGCTTGCGAGCATCAAGGACATTCCGAATTTGACGAAGGCGTTCATCAACGCGCAGAAGCTCATCGGAAAAGACAAGATCCCGGTTCCCGATCAGCACGCAACCGAGGAAGACTGGCAAAACATCTTCGACAAGCTGGGGCGTCCGAAAGAGTTGAAGGACTACCAGGTGAAGCTCGACAAGGAAGCGGGGCTCGAGGACTCGTTTCTCGATTCCTTCAAGGAACAGGCACACAAGGCGGGCATCCTCCCGAAGCAAGCCGAAAAGCTCCTCAACTGGTATGGCCTCACTGCCAAAGGTGCGGCCGAGTCCCTGAAAGCAAAGCACACCGAAAAGCAGACGGCAGAAATTGCCGAGCTCAAAAAAGAGTGGGGCAACGGGTTTGAGCAGCAGATCAAGATTGCGGAACTCGCGATCCGCGACTTCGGCGGCGACGAGCTGATAAAGCACCTGAAAGAGTCGGGGCTGAACAATGATTCGCGGCTCATCAAAGTGTTCGCCAAAATCGGGGCTGAGCTTAGAGAGGACAAGCTCCCTGGTGGCACGTCGCGCGAGGGTGGTGGGATGACTCCTGAGCAGGCCAAGGAACGCATTGAGTCAATCAAGAGCGATCGCCAGCACCCCTACTACCTGAAGGATCATCCGAACCACCAGGCAGCGGTGGCCGAGATGTCGAAGCTTTGGGAGCAGCGCTACCCTGCCGAGCAAAAATAGTTAGCCCCGGTACTTGCATTTAACTCCCCCCGTGGCATTCTAGTAGATGTCCCGGGGGGAGTGTTATTTTAGCATCCTCGGATTCCCGGCTGTTTGTGGGCAACCCTTTTCGGGTCCACTCTAAGTAGCAGCCACGTTTGTAGCGCGCCTGAAAGCAGGCACGATGCGAAGGAATCCTCGGTTTCGAGGGCAGTTCCGATATCGCTCGGTAATCTGAACCCACAACTCGAAACCAAAGGAGACATTCCACATGTCGAATCTGTACCCGCAAGCCTTTGTAAAGGGCTTCTCTGACAACATTTTCCACCTCGCGCAACAAAAGGGCTCGCGTCTGCGTCCCTTCGTGCGCAACGAAGTCCAGAACGCCGAAGTCGATTTCTACGACCGCCTCGGACCCACGAGCGCCATCAAGAAAGTCGGCCGTCATTCCGACACCCCCTTGGTGAACTCGGATCACAGCCGTCGTGGCGTGAAGATGAACGACTACGAATGGGCCGACTTGATCGACAAGGAAGATCGCATCCGCGCTCTCATCGATCCTACCAGCCCCTACGCGATGTCGGCAGCCTGGGCTCTTGGCCGCGCGATGGATCTTGAGATCATCGACGCAGCTCTTGGCTCGGCCATCACTGGTAAAGAAGGCGACAGCACTCAAGCTCAACTGGCAGCACAGTACGTCGGTGCCGTGGCTTCGACGGCCGTGTCGAACCTGAACGTCGCGACCTTGATCAAGGTCAAGTCGCTCTTCGGGCAGGCCGACGTGGACGAGAACGAGATGCTGCACATTGCGGTTTCGCAGAAGCAGATCGACGGTCTCCTGGGCGAGAACCAAGTCACCTCTGCCGATTACAACGCCATCAAGGCGCTTGTGCACGGCGAAGTGGACACGTTCATGGGCTTCAAGTTCCACCGCACGCAACTCTTGCGTACGGCCGGCGCTGGCGGCTTCCTTGCCTCGATCAACACCACCACGGGCGCGGTCACGCTCTCGACGGGTAACGGCAACAACACCCGCCGGTGTTTTGCTTGGGCCGAAAGCGGTATCGTTCTTGCGAGCGGTTCCGAGATCAAAGGCCGGATCGACGAGCGCGCCGACAAGTCCTACTCCAAGCAAGTGTACGCGAGCATGACTTGTGGCGCTGTTCGCCTGGAAGAGACTAAAGTCGTCGGTATCCTCTGCACCGAAGCCTAAGTTTTGCCCTGCAGTAACGCTCCGGGGGGTGGTCCCCCGGGGCCCTTTGATTTTAAGCATAAGGAGCCACTTTCATGGCGAACGTCAATACCTCTCTGTTCACGGCCCAATCGTCTGGTGTCGGTCTCGACAAGCAAGAGATCGGCAACGTACGTGGTCGCGTGCGTGCATTCTACTTTGAAGTCACGGGCGCCGCGGTCCAAGCTATCGCGGATACCCTGACCCTTCTCCGCCTCCCTGCAGGCTCGCGTGTTGTTGGTTGGGATATTCAAATCCCTTCCACGGGCACCACGGGTATCTGTAAGATTGGCAACCTTGTTTCGGCGGATGCGGTTGTTGCCGCAGATGACGATGCCTTTGGATCGGGCTACGACGCTGGTGGCGCTGCGGTTTTGGCTAAGCCTGCCGCAGGGCATGCCGGACACTTGAAGCGTTTCGCTTCTGAAGTGGACGTTGTGCTGGCCTGGACGGAAGCAACCGACGTGGGCAACGTGCTCATCAAGGGCGCTTTCTACATCGTCCAAGACTAAGTTTCCGTTCTGGGCTATATCATAGCCACCCAGGGGTGGGAGGGAGCAGCCGAATGGCAACTGAAGTCGAGATTTGTAACGCGGCCTTAGCGAAGCTCCGAGCGCGGCGGATAACGTCGCTCTCGGATGATTCTCTCGAGGGGCGCACTTGCAAGGACACGTACTTCATTTCCAGGGACGCGCTGCTCGCCTCTCAGCCGTGGAATTTTGCGACCCGCCGCGCGCAAGTCGCGCAAATTGCGGGCCTTGTACCGGCTTTTCAATACACGCGTGCATATCAGCTCCCGGGGGATTGCCTTGGAGTTTTTGACTCCAACATCCCTAACGAGGTGGACTGGATCATCGAAAGCGGTCAGCTGCTTACGAACTACACCGATGTGATTGCCGTTCGCTACGCCTGGCGTAACACAGACACGAGCAGCTACCAGCCGGCCTTCCAAGAGGTACTTGCGTACAAGATGGCGGCTGAGATGGCGTATACGATTACGCAGAACGCTACTCTCGCTGCTAACATGCAGACCCTCTGGAAAGAGAAAATGCGCGAGGCACGGTCGTACTCCGCCCAGCAACGTGGTTCCCAGCAAGCGCCGGAAGCATCTTCCTGGCTTGATTCGAGGTACTAGATGGCACGATTCCGCGAGCAGATCGCCCACTTCCTGGCGGGCGAAGTCTCTCCTCGTGCGCAGGCGCGCGTTGATCTCGAGACCTACAAAAACTCATGCGAAGAGCTCACAAACATGCTCGTGCTCCCGCAAGGCGGTGCTATGCGCCGCCCTGGCGCACAGTACGTAGGCGGGCACGGTAGCTCGGTCGGTTCATTCATCAAGGATGAGACGAATGTTCGGCTGATCCCGTTTGTGCAGGATGGGGTTACGATCGTACTCGCGTTTACGACGCGCACAGTGGCGGCGGTTGCCGGCGCCAAGGGGATCGACGCTTACCGACTGAACTCTGATGGAACGGTCACGCAGCTTGCGGTGACGACTTCGGTTCCATTTTCGCTTCTTTCAGGTGCCGCACAGTTCCTAGGATTCTCGACTGCGCAGCAGCTTCGCGAAATTCAGTACACACAGTTTGGGCGCGCGATGTTCTTCGTGCAGAAGGATCATCCGCCGTTTGCAATCCAATACGACGGGACAACGGACCTAGGCCTGTTTATGTTCTGGGCGTATTCCGCCCTGGGACAAACTAACACTTCGATTACTGGTTTCTCGAGCGCAGTTGCAGCCAAGTCCTGGCCGTTTTTGCCTGAGAACCCGTCGAACGGACTATTCCAGGTTACGCCTTCGGCCACCACTGGCAACATCACGATCCCCGCCACCACGGTCTCGGGTGGGTTTCCGATCACGATCTACAATGAATCCATGGTGGGGCACGCCATGCGGATCACGAACGCATCGAATTCTACGACGGGTGTTGTGCTCATCACCTCGCTGGTATCGCCATCGAACGGGCTTGCAAGCAGCGTGAACGCGACGGTGCTCAAGACCCTGGGAGATACGAGCGCCACTGTTCGCTGGTGTTTTTCTGACTGGCGACTGAAAGAGGGCGTCTCTAACTCGACGGTGAAGGCCAACAGCCGCGGCAATCCCGGCGTGATTTCGTTTTACGAGAACCGCCTCTATTACGGAAGCCACTATTTTCGCCCGAACGGTTTGTGGGCCTCCCGCATCGGAAACCTGGGCGACATGCGCCAAGCAAAGTATGTGGACGACAGCCCCAATACCGTCGCGAACGATGACCCGTATGATGTGAACCTCACTTCCAACGAACTCTCGCAGATCGTGTGGATGTCCGCTGGTAAGACGCTGCAGCTTGGTTCGACTGGGCGCGAATTCATCTCAAATAACCCTGACAGTTCGCAAACGCTGGGCCCCCTGAACGTGGGCTTCCAGGCAGAGACGGCCCACGGCGGGGCACTCATTATGCCTGCGCGTCAAGGGAACTCTCTTGTATTCATCCCGCGCAACAAGCGCCGTCTCCGGGAATTTGTTTTCAACTTCCAGGAAGATTCCTACAAGGCGGCGGACATTTCGACGTATGCCGAGCACATGCCGAAAAAGATGCTCGCAAAGCGCGTCACGTACGTGAACCCCGAGATCGTGCAGATTTCTAACCAAGAGCACTTCAACGGGATGCTCTGGGTACTTGATCGCAACGGCGGATTCTACGCGTGCACGCGTGACCGCGATCAGGGCTATGCCGCCTTCCACTGGCATGAGCTGGGCGGGGTGCTCACCGAGTCGAGCAAGGCAACGCCGCCTAAGATTCTGTCCTTCTGCGTGGCGCCGAATGCGGAAGGCACGCACGACGACATTTGGTTGGCTGTCCGGCGCACGATCAACGGTGCCGACATCACGTACCTCGAGCGGATCAACAAAGAGTTTGAGCTCGAAGACCTTTACAACAACTCTACCAGCTACCTCGACAAACCGATCTTCTCGGATTCCGCCAAAATCGTGACACTCGGAAGCCCCGGGAAAGTCTTCACCGGCTTCTCGCATTTGATCGGGCAGACGGTTTCGTGCCTTGCTGACGGGATCTACCATGGTGAGAAAGTGGTAGACGGCTCGGGACAAATCACGCTCGACATCAACGCAACCGAGCTGATCGCGGGGCTCAAGTACCGGAGCCTTCTTAAGACGAGCAACATCAACCTGGGATCTGTGATTGGATCCGCGCAGGGAGCGAACAAATCAATCGACGACATCGTGATCCGCTTCAACCGCACGGTGGGCGCTAAGTTTGGGAGCAACGACTCGGAGCTCGAGACGATCGAATTCCGCACGCCGGATCTCGTAAACAATGCCGAGATTCCGCTGTTCACGGGCGATCGCCACCTTGGCTTCCAGTCGGGGTGGAGCGAGCGCTTGAACCTCATCGTGGCCCAGGACCTTCCTCTCCCCCTGGAAGTCGAAGGCATCTTTGCCCGCGGTGTGACCAATGATTAAGCGCAAAAAGTTTGACCCCCGGCATCTCGACGGCCTGGAACCTACCAGCGTTTTCTTTGGCGAGAACGGGATCAACACCAAAGAGCACTTCATGGATCATCCGCATAACTTTGCGCACACGCTCTATACCGAGGACGACCTCTGCCTGGGAGCAGTCGGCGGCACGGTCCTGTGGGCGGGGGTGGCTGAAGTTTGGGCTATCTTCTCAAAGCACATCTACACCTGCCCCGTGCAGTTCACCAAGGGCGTGCTGAGCGTGATCCAGGACTACGAGCAGGCGCTCACGCTTCACCGCGTACAGGCCTACGTGCTCGAGGGCGAGGCGATGGCTTACCGTTGGGCGACTACTCTCGGGTTTGCATCGGAAGGGCTTTTGAAGGCTTTCGGCGAGGACCGGCGCAACTACAACATCATGGCGCGGGTGCGTTGATGCTCTCCTGGCGTAAGTACCAACCGAGCGATTACGAGCTGATCTCGGGGTGGTTTATTGGGCACGGCTGGGATGCAAAGGGTGTGCCTCCCCAAGAGTTCCTGCCGGCGACGGGGATGATTGTTGAGATCGAGGGGAAGCCCGCGGCAGTGGGGTTTTTGTACCTCACGAATTCGAGTCTGGGCGTGCTCGAATGGACGGCAACGGACCCGACGCTTGGGATCATGGGATTTAAGGCGCTGGGCTACCTGATCGATCATCTCATGGTGGCAGCCCGCGACTGCAACATGAAGGCAGTTATGCACTTCACAAAGCCTGAGATTGCAAAGCATTTTGCGCGCCGGCTTGGCTTTACCTGCGTCGAGGATGCGACTATTCTAATCCGGGAAGTGGGGTAGGGGATGCCTGTAGGTACGGGGGTCATTTTAGGCTCAATTGCCGCGGCTGGGCTCGCGACGAGCGCCTACGGCAACATCAAGGCAAACCAGGCGCAGGCGGAAGCTGAGCGCGCAAACGCTTCCTTCCTGGAAGAGCAGGCTCGTTTTGCACAGGCCGCGACTCAACGTGAGCTTAGCATCTACCGCGATCAGTCAGAAGAGTTTCGCGGAGCGCAGGTTTCGGCGTTCGCGCGCGGGGGAGTAGATCTGACTGGTTCGCCGATGCTTGTGCTTGCGAACGCGAAGGCTCGCCAGGTGGGCGAGGAGCGCGCGATCATCGACGACGGCAAGGCCAAGGCGCGCGAGGCTTTCCTGAAAGCCGGCGCATCCATGGAGCAGGCTGAGCGGCTTTCGAGCTTTGAGGCGAACGTGCTCCCGGTCATCGGCCAAGGGCTTTCGACCGCGAGCGGTTTCCTCGCTAGGAGCAAATAATGCCGCGTATCCCGCTACAGGACCAAGCCACTCGCCTGCAAGTATCCTCGCCTGTCCCCATTGGAGGCACGAGCGGCGCTCGCACGCAGGGTGAGGCTGTTGCTGGGTTTGGCAACGATCTCGTAAAGACCGCGGCGAATCTGCAGGATTACTTCAAGGTCAAAGACACTGAGGAGAAAAAGATTTTCCTTGGGCGCGTGGAAAACGCAGGTACAGAGGCAAAACAGAAAGCGTTTGCTGCCGCCGGTAAGGAAGCCAAAGACGATGGCTCCGACATGCTTGAGCTGTACCAGAAAAAATACGACGATGAAGTAAAGGAGATCACCAAGGAAATCGATGCACTTGGTGGCAACATCGCTGCCGAAGCAAAGAATGTACTTGGCGCTGCTAAAAACTCTTACGCCGCCAACGTGTACGCTGATGTTACGCGTCGTGGTCCCGAGGCACTAGATCGCGCGCGTAGGGCCAATTACGCGTCACGGGCGTCGCGGATTTTAAGCGCCCCCGACGCCGCTATTGAGGAGATCGAAAAAAACAATAAGGAAGTTGATCAGCTCACAGGGCTATACACCGCACCTGTGCGCGAGCAGATAAAAGTTGATGATCAAGCGTCGCTTGTCGATACCGCCGTCAACGGTTTCATTGGGCAAAAGAAATTCTCGGAAGCGGAAGCGGCCCTACAAAAACTTGCGCCTTACGCTAAGGATGCCGCGCATATCAACAAACTCTCTGAGAAGATTGCCGTGACAAAGCTGCAATACACGAATCGCGTGCTTGATGAAAAAGAGCAAGCTGAAAAGAAGCGCAAAGAAGCCTATGAGCAAGTGGTGCAAAATAACGATTCCGCACTTTTTGCGGGTGTCGCTGCCGCCACCTCGCCTGCGCAGCGTGACGTTATGCTGCAACAAGCGCAAGATTTACTCAAGCAAAGGTTGATAAGCCCCGAGGGATACAACCGGCTGCAGGCCGAGGCCAAGGATGTTTCTGGCGAGATGGAATCGCGCGCAAGCGTGAACTACACCAGTCGAATTCTTAAAGGCGAGTCGGGGTCTAAAATTCAAAAAGACATTATGAAGTCTTTCGATGATGGTACACTTACGCGTGAGACCACCGAGCGGTTGTTGCGCGCAGCTAAAACAGCGTCGAAAGAAAAACAGGCAGACCCCGCGTTCAAACGCCAGGTGCAGGTATCTAACGATATCATCAACGCTACCGTTACGGGATCTCGTGGTCAGTTTGATTTTGCAACTAAAATGGGTGGCAACGCCGACAAGGAACGCCTTGCAGCTGAAGTCATCAACAAACGCAACGAGTACATGGAGCAGGGTGTAGATCCCGTGCCCGCGGCGCGCAAGGCGCTTCGACAGATGATCGGAGCCCCGGAATCTCTTCCTCCCCTACCCGGTATCGGCCGGGATTCCATGCGTGCAAACAACATGGATGCGGTAAAATCCACGTTGCTTCAGCAGAAGAAGGAAATCATCCGTCAATTTGGCGCCTCTGAATGGGAGCGCCGCGTGCGCCTTTACGGAGACTGGCAGCAGGCGTTGGAAGTACACGCGAAGGATGCACAATAATGGATACGACAAATCTGTCTCCGATGGAACGCGGCTACGCACTAGACCGTGAAATTGCGGGGTCACAAGACAACCGAATCTCTCAACTCGAGAAAGATATTTTCGGAGCTCCGGCAGACGAACTGCTTGCAAAACAGCAGCCGCAGGAGGGGCCCGCCCCAAAGGCAACCCCCCCTGCAAATGAGCTCTCGGGTGTGGCTACCCGCGCGGATGAATTGTCCGGCGGGAAACCGATGAAGCAGTTTGCCGCAGGTGCGGTAGATGTCGCACGTGGTGCTGTACAGGCCGGGCATGATCTCATCAACTCGGTCGATAACTGGCTTACGACCACCGGGATCAAAGAAACAGATTTGATCGATGACGATCGTGTGTTCACGTTTGGCAAAGACCTGGCTCCCCCGTCTACGACCGACACAGAGCGTGCATTCCGGGGAGCTGGGAAGTTTGTAACCCAGTTTGCGACCGCGATTGGAACAGGCGTAGGCGCTGCGGCTATGGCTGCACCTGGGATTGTTTCTGTGGGGGCCAGCGCTGCCGCTGCAGGCGTATCTTCTTATTTTACGGCCGACCCGCACGAGGGGAATATCGCTAACTTTGTTCAGCGATTCCCGATGTTCCAGAACGGAATTGTCGATTACTGGGCAGCCAAGGAAACTGACACCGAGGCCGAAGGCCGCTTCAAAAACTTCGTCACGAGCATCGTGGGCGACGCCGCACTTGCCGGAGTTTTTGTTGGCGCAATGAAGGTCTACAAATCCTTCCGAGGCGTCTCCAAAGTAGGCACTGAAGTTGCTGAGGGCGCCGCCGGAGCTGCGGCAAAGACGGAAGTAAAGGTCACTGCAGAAAACACTGCCGTCGATAAGGCCGGGCAGGCAATTGCCCCTTCGGTTGACGAGGCGCAAGCCATTGCAAGTAAGGCAGCCCAGGAAGGTGCAACTGAGGCTCCCCTGGATGCGGCAGCGACCGCGCGAGGGCACACCCTTGTAAACTCGGGCGGGGAGACAATCACGGCAGACGCATCTGCGGTTTCCGCTGCAGTGGCCGAAGGGCGTGGTGTTCTCGACGCAGCCCGGGTAGTTGAGCAGCCCACGGTAATGCGCCAAGCGCAGAACTTGCGTATGCTCAGCCTAGAAGAATTGCAGGCTCCGGCGACCGAGGCCACGAAGCGGTTCAATCTAGATAACGTGCCCACGATGGGGTCTGTCGATGACTTCCGCCGCGTGGTTTCAAATATTGTAGCCGCGAACAAGGAAGGCTTTGAGACGATTGCTCGCGGAGTTGTTAGCGATGAGTCGGTACTTGCTGATGCGTTCAAGCTCCTCGGCGAAGATGTTAGCCGGCTTACTACTAAGGTGCCTGGCCAAGGGTGGAATGCCGTTGAGGTAAAAGGTGCTGGAATTTTCTTTGTTAACGCCGTGCAGGACAGTGTTGAGAAAGCGATAGCTGCCGCTGCTCCGAATGCGAGCGATGAGGTAATTGCTGCTTTCGAGAGATCGAAGATGCTCACGCTTGATTCCATGGCGTTGTTTAAAGCCGGGACAAAGGAAGCCGGTCTTGCCACGCGTGCGGCGGACTTGTCGAATGTGACTGCGTTCCCCGTTGCAGAGATGTTCGCTGCAAAGGACGTGCTTACCGTCGCTGGCGGTAAGGAGCAGATTCAGAAGCAAGCGGCAACAATCGTGGACATGATGTCTAGGATGTCCCCCGCAGAGAAGGTGAAGCACTTCTCCTGGATGAGTAATCGCTCGAGACTTGGGCACCTCGCAGCGATGGGCGAAGAGCTGCGGGTTATGAGCTTACTTTCCGGGCCGCTCACGCAGACCGTAAACGTCGCCAACAACCTGGTGAACACCATTGGATTAATCCCCGAGAAGTACGCGGCTTGGGCTGTCCAGAAAATGCGCTCAATCGTAGGCGGCAAAGGTAACCCTGCCACACGTCTTAGTGTGGATGAACTTTCGTCTTTCTTCGGTGGGATGCCAGCGGAAGAGATTGACGCAACCTACACGGCGTTTGCAAACAAGGTGCAAAGTGAGGCCGTTTCACTCGCCGAGTCTAACGCTACGGTGCTGTCGCTTGGGCAGGGCCTCAAGGAAGGTTGGATTGCTTACTTCAAGGCGTGGCGCACGAGCGATCCCCTTCTAACTGCGGGCGGCTCGAAGCTGATGGCGCTTGAGCGTCCCTCTACTTTGACTGGCGCCGCCAACGGGCTGCATGGCGTCTGGGCCGACGCGATGGATTTCATCGGCTCTGGAATTCGTATTCCTGGGCGTGCGCTGAACGCCGCCGACGTAGCATCTAAGGCTACGATCTATCGCATGCAAACCAACGCTCTTGCCGTTCGCACCGCCCGGGCAGCGGGCCTTACGGGCGATGCCTACACAAAAATGGTGAAGGAGATGACGCAGTTCCCGCCGGCACACATCAACATGATGGCCGCGCGTGAGGCGGGGCAGCGCACGCTGAACTACACCCCGGAGATATTCACAAAATTATACGACGGAATCTCGCAGAACCCGATGTTCCGCATGCTGGTTCCGTTTACCAAAATCAACATCAACCAAACGGATCAAGTGTTGCAGCGATTCCCTGGCCTTGCGATGCTCACCCCCGGATTCAAGGAAGCGATGGCTTCCGGCGGTACCGCTCGGGACGTAGCGCTCGGTAAGGTAGCAGTAGGCACGTCGATGCTGGGGCTTGGTGGGCTACTCGCCGTTGAGGGCGTCATCACGGGCGCCGGTCCCACAAACTGGCAGGCGCGCAAAGCGCTCGAGGACACTGGCTGGCAACCTAACTCTATCAAGGTTGGGGACGGGTATTTCTCTTACCAAGCCTTGGGAGGCGTAGGGACCCTGCTCGGTATTGCCGCCGATCTACATGAGCTCGCAGCCTACTGGGATAGCCCGGATGGGGACATGCAGGGGTTTGAAGACCTCACACTTGCGGGGGCCGCGCACATTGCCTCCGCGGCAGTTCCCGACGTACTCACCGACGATTTCGGAAAAGTGCTCGAGTTGCTTCGGGACGGTGCGCCCACGTCAGCTTGGAAAAAACTGGCAGATAACTTCGCCTCGTCGCTTACGCCCAACCTGTTCAAGCAAGTAAACAGAGCTTTTGGGGATAAGAAAATCGACACAAAGCTTGGGGCACAGGACGGCGCTTGGGAGTCAGTGGTGAAGCCCCTGAAAGCTTCGTTTGGTGTGGGCATGCCGCAGCTAAACCTCTTCGGTGAAGAGGTTGTACACCCGCAGGGAACGGGCCCTGCGATCCTCTCCGCGATCGCCCTGGTGAACCCGTTCAAGTACTCCCCTGCAAAAGACGATCCCATCCGGGAAGAGCTTGTTCGCCTGGGAGTATCGGGTCCGCTCGTCAAGCCGAAGCCCCTTGCCGGGCAGAGCCACCTCATGGTGGACATGCCTCCCCGCAATATCTCGTTCGCCTACGTGGACGGCAAAGACAGCTTCCCCGTGAACCTAACCAGTGAGCAGTACAATCGATTTGTAGAGCTTGCGGCGGGGCACGGCCTTGGCTCGATCGATGAGATCAAAAAAGCACCTAAGGAACGGGACCAAAAGGTTCCAAACCTTAAGGACATGCTTGGGGCGCTCATTAAATCCGACTACGCTCGGCAATTGGATGGGAAGCCCGGCATCCCGGAGGCCTACCGTACCGACGAAAACAAACGCACCGTCATTGCAGAAATGGTGGGCATGTACCGCGCCGCTGCAAAACAACAACTACTCCTGGAATTCCCGGATATCCGGGAACAATTCTTGGGTGCTCAAGTTGCGCGCTCGACCGCGCTTGGGCAAACGGTGGACCGTGACGTGGTTGAAAACGCGCGTGCACAAATTCGGTCCATCATGGGTATTTCAAAAGACGAAGAATCAACTATGCTTAAAACCCAGCAACGGGCGAAACGAAAAGGGGAGCCTACGCTATGACGATCTCTAACACGACGACCGAGCAGATTTATCAGGGCGACGGAGTTACGACTTCATTCGCAATCCCCTTTGCGTTCACTGCCAACTCGCAGGTGCAAGTCATCCTACGCGACTACACGGTGCCGACAGCAGTCACCGAGACAACGCTCACAGCTCCCGGGCAGTATTCAATCTCGGGCGGCGACCCTGGTAGTGCGGTAGTCACAGTTTCGACTCCGACCGCCACGCAGCGCGTACTCGTTCGTCGAGTGACGCCCGTCACACAGGAAACGGATTACATTTCGACGGGGATCTTCCCGCCTGAGACGAACGAGCGCACGCTTGATCGTATCGTGCAGCAAGTACAGGAAGTGGTCGGCCGCATGCGGCGGGCGCTACTTTTTGGTTCCACCTCGCCTGATCGGGATAAGGCTTTCCCCGACCTCGCAATCAACGCCGGTAAAGTTCTCTCAATCTCAGATGACGGTACCGGCGTGCAGGCGCGTGATCCGTCCGAGTACTTGGGTATCGCAGGCCCCCCGGGTCCTGCCGGCGCCGTTGGTCCTGCCGGTCCCGCGACCGTCACCCTGCAAGGATTTGGCACGGCCCCGAACGCAAACGGCCTTACGCTCTCTGGTGCTGTGCTAAACATGGAGCCGGCAGATGCAACCAACCCCGGCGGCGTCTCAACTCTCACGCAGTTGATTGCGGGCTTGAAGAAATTCGTGACGGGTGTTTCGATCAAAGAAACGTCCACGTCTTGGTTCTCGCGCTTCATTTTCACGAGTAGCGTCACGCAGGACGCCGATCGTGACCTCACGATCGATCTCAAAAACGCCGCGCGTTCGCTGACTTTCTCTAGTGACGCTGACATCGCGGGAACGAACTCAGGCGATGTGTCGCTTGCAGCCGTCGGCAGCTCCCCCTCTGCAAACGGCGCCTCGCTCTCAGGCCAAGTCCTCACCCTGCAGCCGGCAGACGGATCCCAGCCGGGGTTACTCACCGCCATCGCGCAAACGATCGCGGGTGTGAAGACGTTCGCAAACAACATCATTGCGCAAGCCTACGTGATGTTCTCGGCTGCCGACACAATCACCGCGTTTGCGGGCGGCGGACAGGCTTCCGCAACCCAGCTTGCTAAACAGCAAAACCGCGTGAGCGTGTGCGCCACCGCAAACGATTCAGTCAAGCTCCCCGCGGCAGTCGCGGGCATGCAGCTTTACGTGCAGAACTCGGGCGCTGCCTCTTGCGACGTGTTCCCGGCCTCGGGCGAGGCGATCGACGCGGGTGCCGCCGACGCTGCCTTTGCGCTGGCCAGTGGCTCCAAAGTCTTTTTCTTCTGTATGACGAGCGGCACTTGGCGCAGTTTCCAAGGTGCTGGCGGAAGCTCCCTCTCGCTTGCGACTTTTGGGTCTACTCCAGGCACGTCTGGCGCGACGCTTGTGGCAGACACCCTTACGATTCAGCCGGCAGACGCAACCAACCCCGGATCGGTCAGCACCGCGGCACAGAGTTTCGGCGGAGCTAAGAGCTTTGTTGCAGCCCTGCGCGCCTTGGCAACGCTTCAGGGATCTGAGCAGACGGACGCAGCCGCGACCGGCGCAAACGCCACGCTTGCGACTCCGACCAAGACGAGCTTGCTTGTTACCGACGGGTCGCTGACTTCGATCGACATGATTCCGGCGCCGCCAAATGCCACGTTCCTGGTTCTCATCAACCGCACGGGCGCATCCGTCAACCTCAACGACGACACGGGCGGCACCGCTGCAAACCGTATCCGCACGGGAACGGGCGCGGCCATAGCAATGGCCGACGGTGCCGCCGTCATTCTTTACTACGAGACCGCATCAAGCCGCTGGCAGGTGGTGGGCGGATCTGGCTCTGGCTCTGGCGGCGGATCCGGTTGGACGCTCGATGGCAACACGGTGCTGGCTGAGAAGTTCTTCGGTACGATCGATGATTTCAAAATCCCGTTCCGGGTGAACAACATCGAGATTGCCCGCTGGTATAAAAACTTCCGGCTAACTCTCGGGAGCACTCCGACGAGCGATGATCCGATCGGCACCGCGGTTACGACCGAAGGCCGCGTGAACGTGATGGGCGACGCGACAGGTGCGAACTCCTACGGCGCACTAGCACTCGGCAACAACCGCGCAAGCCCGGCAGCAAGCGACATCGCAGGAATTCTGCAATTCTTCTCGCTTAACAACGGCACTTCCCCTTCGGCCAGTACTCGCCTGGTAGGCTACATCCGCGCCATCCTGCGCGGAGTCGGCACAACCAACGGTAAGGGCGCCGATCTCGGATTCTTCGTGAAGCCCGACGCATCAACGACTCCGGTCGAAATGCTTACACTGACTGCGACCTCGCGGATGGGCGTCAACAAAGCATCCCCGGCTGAGACACTGCACTTAGACGGCACCCTCGCTATCGACGTAGACGACTCGACCGCGACCGGCACAACCGATGACGTAACCTCAACGGGAATCACCGTGTTCCGTCTGGCTCCCGCCACTGCACGCACAGTTGGTGGGATTTCAGGGGGCGGTTCGCCGCGAATGCTATGGGTTGTGAACACGTCCGCTACCGCAGATGTGACGATCAGCCATCAGGGGGCGGGATCTACTTCCGCAAACCGTATCCGTTGCCCGCAGGCACGGGACCTCGTGCTGAAGCTCAACGAGGGCGCACTGCTCGTCTACAACACGACGGATACGCGCTGGGATGTGGTGCTATCTACCGGCGGAGCAAAGACGCCCGATCAGTCGAACTTCACCGGCTCCTCGATTACGCCCACGAATTCTCCGGCACAGCGCTTTAGGTACACGGGGGGCTCGGCTCAGACGTTCACGATCACGACCTCGAGTATGGTTGACGGAGCTGAGATTGAAATCCTCGGGACCTCGAACGCAAACTACTGTGACCTAGCCGCATCCTCGACCGTCCTCCTGCAGGGGGATTGGCGCGGGCAAGCGGGCTCCATCATTCGTCTTCGTTGGGATGCGGGTCTTGCCGCAGTTGTCGAAATTGCTCGTAACGGAATCTAAAGGAGAGATATGAAATTTTTCAAACGCCTCTTACTGGCAGCGGCAGCCCTTGGGGCGAGCACTACGTTTGCGCAAACCCCTAGGTTTTTAGATGCAGATTTCCTCGACAGCGGATCAAGCTCTTCCCGCAACTACATAAAAAACGCCTACGCTAGAAAAGATACTCTCGGATGGGCGGGGTATGCTGATTCGGCAGCCAGCTCTCCGGTCGATTGCACGGGCGGTAGCCCTACGTTTGCGATCTCGCGCTCGACCACAACGCCGCTTCGTCCGGGAGCTGACTTCAACCTCGTCAAGGATGCAAACAACCGGCAAGGCAACGGGGTCTCGAATGCATTCACGATTGATAATTCCGACAAGGGGCAAGTTCTACAAATATCATTCCCCTACGAGGTAGTCAGCGGGACTTACGCCACGAGCGATCTTTCGGTCTGGATCTACGATGTTACCAACTCGATTTTGATTCAACCGGCCCCTTCTTCGATTGAAAGCACCACTGTTCAACAAAGTTGGAGAGGCACTTTCCAGGCAGCCTCTAACTCGACCAGCTACCGCCTCTGTATCCACGTTGGCAGCACGTCGGCATCCGCCTACACGATGGCGCTATCCGACGTCCGCGTCTCTCCGCAGATCATCACGCAGGGAACGCCAGTCACGGACTGGCAGAGCTACACTCCGACATACGTTGGCCTAGGAACTGTTTCTGCATCTATCGCCAAGTATCGGCGCGTAGGTGATTCTCTTGAAGTCATGTTTACAGTTACTTCTGGAACAAATTCTGGATCACCAGTTTCTATTTCGCTGCCAAGCGGCCTTTCTATGGACATAACTAGAGCCGTAAACAACTCTGTTGTGGGGGCGCTTACCGCATCTAAAACCCCATGGTCAGGCAATATTCTCGTAGCCACAGGTTCTCCAACAACGGTCGCAATCATTAGCCAACAGGCAGATAATTATTTCAATGGCACGTTAGGGACGGCTTGGGCCAACAACACGGTTTTTGGCGGATCTTTCCTCGTCCCCATCACCGGATGGTCGTCTCAAGTGCAGATGTCGTCTGAGACGGACACTCGCGTCGTAGCGATGACTACAGGCCGCGCAGCCACTCAGTCGATTCCAGACAGTACCGGAACACTGGTAGCTTTCGACGCCGCAATCAGCGACACGCACGGGGCTTGGAATACCGGTACAAGTCTCTATACGATTCCAGTCCCTGGCTGGTATAGGATTACGACTCAAGTAGCTTTTGCCGCAAGCTCGACCAACGGTCGTGAGGTTCGTCTGCGTGTAAACGGAAGCAATATCCGGACACTGGCATACATATTCGGCCCTACGGCTTCTGCAGGTACGTTTTTGAATGGTGCAACAGAATATTTGTTTAACGCAGGGGACACGGTAGGGATTCAAGTCTTCCAAAACTCAGGTGGAGCATTAAACGTCGGAGGAGGTGTTGCTGACAACTACTTCTCCATCTCCCGAATCTCCGGCCCATCGCAGATCGCGGCCAGTGAGACAGTCGCGATGGATGCAACACTTGGAGGGGCTAACCAAACAGGAGTAGCAACGAACAATAGTTTCGTTAAGGTGGCCTTCTCTTCCGCAGTCTTCGATACAACTGGATCGTTTAGCTCCGGCAATAGTCGGTTCACGGCCCCGGTGTCAGGTAAGTATCGCGTAAGTGCTGCAGTCCTACTTGCCTCCGCGAACGTGCTCGCATCCGATTACGGGCTTTACCTATATAAAAACGGAGCGTCCGCTCGTCTGTTTGGGTACAGAACATCTGCCGCAACGACAATCAACGCGTTCAATGGAAGCACGACGCTTCAGTTGAATGCTGGGGATTACGTTGAAATCTTCCTATACGGCCTTGGAAACAACTCGGCAAGCACACTCACAATTTCGGGAACTACTGCAAATACTTATTTCAACGTCGAGAGGGTCGGAAACTAATTATGCCTAGCGTCTCAAAACGTCAATTTCGCTTTATGAAAGCTGTCCAAAATAATAAAGAGAATATGTTTGACGCTCCTAAAAGTCTTTCGCCAGAAAAGGCCAAAGAATTCACATCCGATAATAAAGGGAAGAAAGCCTATAAAAAGCTTCCCGAGTCTAAAGGTAAATGGTCCAAGATTAAAAAACACATGAAGGGTGACTAATGGCAAACACCACAAAGCCAATGTCCGATAAAGACATGGCACAAGCTATTCGTTCTGTATTTAATGACGTAGATAAGACAATCTCTACCAATGGGTTTCTTGTTGGTCTTATTGGTAATAAAGTTGAGATGACCATTAGCACCACAACGGTTTCTAATGACACAGAAACCTATGCATTTTCTGAGAACGGAATTGCTCTGTACTCGCTCAGAATTATTTATACGAATGGAAATCGTGACGTTTTAGTTTCAGCCGAACGGATTAGTTAATTATATGATGCTAGTTCCAATCAATCCCGACGTTACGCGGCGTGAAACCAAATGGATTTGCGTTTGCCCAGATTGTCAGCATGAAAGAATTGTTTCTTATGCTCAAAAATGGAATATTGAAAAGGGAAACACTAAGGATAAGTGTAAGAAGTGTCAGATTGCTGCCGGGGAAATTAATTTCAACTTAGAGGGTCTTAAGATTGGCCATTCTTGTCCCGAAGCTAAAAGAAAAGCTTCAGAAACACGAAGGGGAAGTAAAAGATCGAATAAGCCAGTATTATATCGTGCGCTATTTAATCCTGAGTCATTAAGCACCGAAGCCGGAAGACAAAAACAGAGAGCCGCTAAATTAGGTAAACGAGGACCGCTTTCAAATCGTTGGGATGGCGGAAAAACCTCTGAATCACAAAGACTTCGTTCTAGTATTGAATACCGAGAGTTACGAATTCTAGTTCTTAAACGTGACAATTATTCTTGCCAAATATGTAGCAAAAAAGGAAAATCGTTAGAAATGGACCACATTAAAGAGTGGTGCAATTACCCAGAACTTCGTTTTGAGGCTTCGAACTGTAGAACGTTATGTCATGTTTGTCATAAACAGACCGATAATTATGCCCATAAAGCAATGAGGAAGAAATAAAATGGCCGGTTACCGATACAATTGCCTAACAGGCCAGTTCGACCTCGTAGGTGGTGGTGGAGGTGGTGGCGCAATCACCTGGCAATCTGCTGTCGCTAATCAGGCGGCTTTGCCTTCCTCTGGAAATACTACTGGTGATGCTCGCGTTGCCATTGATACTGGTCGAATTTGGGTATGGAATGGTAGCGCTTGGGTAAACACCGACAGCGGATATTCTTTGACAGACGGCCAAATTTTTGTTGGTAATTCTTCAAATTTAGCCACAGCGGTTTCCATGTCCGGAGCTGTTACCATTAGTAATACCGGGGCAACAACTCTTTCTTCTGGAATTGATGCAACTAAAATCGCAGATGGTTCTGTAACAAGCTCAGAATTTCAATACCTATCAGGAGTAACTTCTGATATTCAAACACAATTAAACGGCAAGCAGTCCACTGGTAATTATATTACCGACCTTACTGGCGATGTAACCGCCTCTGGTCCGGGATCTGCTGCAGCAACTATTGCAAATAACGCAGTTTCTAACGCAAAACTTGCAAACATGGCGGCCACCACTATTAAAGGTAACGCTACAGGCGGCTCAACGTCCCCATCAGACCTTACCGGAACACAGGTAACTGCACTCCTAGATAACTTTACCACTTCCTTAAAGGGTCTTGCTCCCGCATCTGGTGGTGGAACGTCTAATTTCTTACGTGCTGATGGCACTTGGACAACGCCTTCTGGCTCTGGAGCAAATACTGCGCTATCTAATTTAGCGTCTGTAGCTATCAACACAAACCTTAATTTTGACAATACAAGTCCCGCAATTTCGGTGACGACTCCCAGTGCTGGAGTTCCTGGTCGCGCAATATCTATTTCTTCCAGTGCTGCCGGAACCGGATCAGATCTTAACGGCGGTAATATCAATATTACGGCCTCTTCTGGTCGTGGATCAAACGGAAGTGCTATTAACCTATACGTTTCCCCAACTGGTGGAGCTTCCGGTTCTGGGCTTTCTGGAACAAGACTTTCCGCCACACTCAAAATGAACCAAACCGCCAATACACTCTCAATGAGAGACGCAGACGGATCAGGTTTTAGTTACGATTTTTCAATTCCACAAACACTGACAGCAAATAGGACCCTTCTTTTCCCTGATAGTAGTGGAACAACTGGTCAGGTATTATCAACTAATGGGTCGGGAACTCTTTCGTGGGCTTCAGTTCCGACCGCCTCAACTGGCGATATTAACCAAACCTCATTTTCTGGAGCAAACAACCAATCTTCACCAGCAAACGTTACTGGTCTTGCGTTTTCAAATGCGTCTGTTCGTAGTTTTGAAGCTTTGGTGAGTGTTTCTGTGGATGCTACTAGTGATTTATTCGAGCAATTTAGACTGAATGGTATTCAAAGAGGGGCCGATTGGGTATTGGGGATTACTTCCGTGGGCGACGCCTCTTCTGTCGTTTTTACTATTACGGACGCCGGACAAATTCAGTATACCTCGGCTAACTATTCGGGATTCTCAGCATTAACAATGAAATTTAGAGCGATCACGACGGCGGTATAATGCTAACTCTTAAAGACTCAAACCAAATTATCCGCGATACGCATGACGAGAACATGAATGCAACCAGAGTTCTTATTGTGAACGGCGAAATGCCTGTGATTTCGTCGCAAATCAAAACTGCCCCACAAGAAATTAAGATTGAGAAGATCGAGGTTCCTGTCATTGTCAAAGAAATACAAGAAATTAAGATTCCTGAGATTGTCAAAGAGCCCTTTGAAGTTGAAAAAACTATTGTCGTTAAAGAAGTTCAAATCGAGAAAATCGAAGTTCCGGTTATTGTCAAAGAAGTGCAGATCGTAGAGATTCCTAAATATATCACGGAATACCAAGTCATTGAGAAGCCTGTTATTATTGAAAAGACGATAACAGAACATAAAAACATGAACTTACTATATATTATTAACAGCGTTGGAATTGTTCTGACGTTGATTTTGTTAGCTCTAAAATAAGGAGATATTATGGCCGGTTATGTAATGATTCGTATCGAGACTCAAGCCCTAGACTGCGGACAAGTGACGCAGCAACTACAACTAGACAGCACCAAACCCCATGAAGTAGTCCAGCAAGTCCTAAACCTTCTTCTTCAGATTACTGCCGGTGCTCCCGCTCAGATCGAAATTGCTACGCGCACTACTACGCAAGCAATCGCGGCTTCTGGCGCAGGCTCGGGCTCTGCATCACTAAACCTTAAGTAAGGAATTAATATGAAAATGGAAATGTTAAAAAAGCTAAAGTCGCTTAAAGGTGGCAAAGACTGTGAAATGGACCCTATGGAAAAGGATGCCAAAAAGTCTGTTCTTAGCAGCCTTCGTTCTGAAGCTATGGGTGCTATGAAAGAACCTCTTCAGGGCCTTAAGAAAGTTTCGGTTGCCGCCGACTCTCCCGAGGGGCTGAAGTCTGGTCTAGAAAAAGCCGAAGAGATTGTTGAAGGTCAGGCGGGTGGTTTTGGTGAGATTGCCGATGACGGCGAAGATCGTGAGCCGGAAAATGACATGGAAGGTGAAGAAATGTCAGAAGAGCAAATTGATGAACTTCTCGCTTCACTTCAAGCCAAAAAAGAGGCTCTAAAAGCAAAGAAAGCCTAAGGAGTTTCCATGGCAAATGCAACGTCTTGGATGAATAGCACGCAGCTTATTGCTGCCCTAAAACGTAAGATCTCGTTTCCAATAGCTTCTGCGACCTTTTCCGAACAGGATTTGCTCGATTTTGCTAACGAGGAGATGATGATCGGACAAGTTCCCGCTATTCTTGAGCACCACGAAGAATATTTTGTATCGTACGTTGTTGTCCCGTTACAATCTAATAAGTCTCGCTATGCTATTCCTAAGCGTGCTATTGGTGATAAACTTCGTGACGTGTTTTATGCTGATAACCAAATTATTCCCGGTCAAGACTACGGTAATTTGTATGAAATGACGCAAATTGACGCAGGTCAAAAGGCTTTCTTCCAGCAAAATGCAGCGAATCCAGACGTAATTCAGGGATTTTATTTGGAAGGGTCTGACATTGTGATTACCCCTGGAGCAAATCAGTCTCCAACGGGCTCGCTTGTTATGTACTATTTCATGCGTCCAAACCAGTTGGTTCCAATTAATAGAGCAGCAACGGCCACGGCATTCCTAAAAAATATCGAAATTGACAATGCTTCGATTGCCGATGGCGACGTTTTAACTATCGGAGAACAGCAGTTTACCGCCGTAACAGGATCTCCTTTAAGTAACGAGTTTTTAATTGGCGCATCTTCAATTTTGACAGCTACCAATCTAGTGAACGCTATAAATTCCAACGGAGAATATTCAGCATCAAATGGAACTCCCTCAACTGCCACCGTAACTGTCTCGTACTCGATTGTGACAACAGATTTCTCTACTGTAAACGAGGATGCTATTATTATCAGTCCATTACAAGTGGTTCAGTTTGACAGTATTCCCGATAATATCGCGAATAATACAAAAATCGACTTTCTACAAACCCCCGGAGCGCATAAAACATATAAATTTGACATTCTACTATCAAATAGTGCAATTTCTGGCAATCAAATTACATTTTCTAGTGGGGTAGTTCCCGATAATTTTGAAATTGGTGATTATATTTGCACAGCCGGAGAATGTATTATCCCGCAAATCCCATCGGATCTTCATAACGGGCTGGCAGAAAGAAGCTCCGCTAGAGTATTAGCAGCAATTGGCGATCAAGCCGGACTACAAGTTACAAATGCTAAGATTCAAGACATTATTAGCGCTGAAAATAAGATGATATCTAATCGAGTAGAAGGCGCTGCAAAAAAAGTTAATAATACACACAGTATTTTACGTTACGGTAAATGGAACGGGTGGCGTAGGAATTCATAATGGGTCTTTTAGAACGTCTCAAACAAAAAATTGCCGAATCCCAAAAGGGAATTGACGACTTATCACGTCCTTATGTCAACGATCCTGAAAGGGTTCGGGAACTAGCAGAATCCGGAGCTTCTGCTGTCGGAAGTATCGGTCCTATCAGACCGACAGTCATTGAAGAAAGTCTAGAACATGCTGTTCAGAAGAAGCTCCTTCCCCTAATAGAAAAAAAGGAATTTTTAGACTACCTTCGTGGTTTAGGTGCTAAGGTTCCGGCTTCTGGTCAGGAATTTATAGAACAGGCCGGAAACGCCCTAGATAATATCCAGATTAAACCAGAGCCCGCTCCTTTGGCTCGTAGGGCCGTAGAAAAGTCCCTAGAGGCATTAGATAGCCCACAGCTAATAAAAGGGCGAGCCGTTGCTGATGAATATGATGATATCTTAAAGGGCGCTAAAGGCCGTTTAAAAGCTTTAAAAAAGGAATAAATAATGCCTAGTCAGGTTAATTTAAAAGCCCTAGGTTTGAACTATTCGCCTAATAATATTGACCTTCCATCAGGAAGTCTTGTTAAGGCTGAGAACGTCATTATCCGTCGTGATAATGTCATTGAATCTCGTCGTGGCTTTAAGTTGTATGGTTCTGCATTTGGTTCTATTCAACAAAGAGCTAATCAACTAAGAGCTTATCGTGACCGTATTATCCTACATTATGACAATACTCTAGCTTTTGATGATGGATCTGGGAATTTTACAGATTTTTCCGGTTCGTATGAAGAAACTAGTCCAGGTCTTCGTATTAAATTTGTTGCTAGTAATGGGAATTTATATTTTACAACGTCTGCTGGTATTAAAAAGATCTCAGCAAAAACAGCCACAGATCTTACCGCAAATGCTGGCTATATTACCGATGCTGGTGGTATTAAAGCTTTGGATGTTGCCGCTCGTTTAGGAGTTATATTAGGAGACCAGACCTCCTGGTTTCAGCAAGACTCGGTTGTTGCATACCGTGTTGTTTGGGCCTCAAGAGACCTAAACAATAACCTAATTTTAGGAACGCCTTCCGAACAGACCATTTTATACAATCCAATGTTGCAGCTTATTGCCAGGGACTTTAATAATCTACTTCTTAGACTCGATCAATTGGATCAATTCGGAAGCATGATTACTGATGGAAACTATCAAGCTATTTATAACTTGACGGATTCTTCAGATGCTAACGATTTATATACAAATTTATTAGGCCTTACAGCGAAACTTGACAACGATATTTTATATGCAGATAATGACGGAGCAATTTCAGCAGCTATTCCTTTAGAATTAGCAGCAACTCCTGCCGTTATTTCTGGAACAACGTGTACCGTATCCTTTGCTACTGGAGGAAATGACGGAGGCAATGTTAAACAATATTTCGATATTGGCCAAGTTATTTATCTATCCGGATTTACGGCTGGAACGTCGGGAACACTCAACGGCCTAAGAACTATTACAGCAATTGATCCCACAGCAAATACCCTAAGTTTTACCACAGATGCCACTGGCACTGTAACTGCAAGCTCTTCGGCAACAGTTACTAGTGGAACTTTCCGTAATATTACAGTTCCTTCCGCTCCGTCAACTCCCACGACCCACACACAACTTCAAGACCTACAGACTTATTTGGAGTCCATTATCACGGCCCTTCAAAACGTTACACGCGAGTCGTTACTTGCAAATGACGCGGGGGGCACCGGACTTCTCAATATCGACTCGGCCTCATGTTCTGGTGATGGGTCTACTTACACCGTAACATTTTCTGTTGGCGACCCAAGAGACTATGTACAAATTGGACAACAGATTTATCTTTCTGGGTTTATTAGTGCTAGTATTGACGGATACAAAACAATTACAAACGTTACGTCAACCACCCTACAATTTGCTAGTACCTATTCAGGTTCAGGTCCTCCAGATGCAGATGCCTTTATTAGCAAAACCATTGTATTTAATGACGAACTTGGACAAGAATTTGTCGATGACTTGGCGATTACAACGACAGTAACGTCGTACCTCGAAATTACTATTCCTGAAAGTGCAACAACCAATAACTTTTATCAAGTATATCGTTCAGCACAGGTAACTGCGGTCGGAACAGATGTTCTTGATGACCTGGTTCCTTCTGATGAACTTCAGCTTGTATTTGAGGGATTTCCTACCGACACAGAACTCGCCGATGGAACTCTAACTGTTCAGGATATCACTCCTGACATTTTCCTCGGAGCAAATCTTTATACAAACGAAACCACTGGTGAAGGAATTGTTCAAGCAAACGATGTTCCTCCCGAGGCCGGAGATGTTTCGCTTTATAAGACCTCTGTTTTTTATGCGAATACACAAACTCGCCAAAGAAGACAATTTAAACTTTTGGGCGTTCAAGATTTAATAGACGAGTATAATGCTGGAAGGCCGCCAAAAATTACAATAGCAACCTCCAGCGATTTTCATACCTATGAATTTGTTACTGGGAGAGAAGAAGAGACCTCCCTGGTTTGTGCTGCAGGAAGTACAGCATTATTGGCTAGCAGCTATTTCAATATAAATTCTGGCAACAACGAAAACTTATACTATTTCTGGTTTAGAGTTGACAATGCGGGCACAGATCCCGCCCTTTCCGGTAGAACGGGACTTGCTATAGACGTTCTTTCTTCTGATACATCATCCCAGGTTGCCGAAAAAGTAAAAAACTGTATTAATACATTATTATACGATTTTAATGCTGAAATATCTTCAATATCGACCAGCACAGTTTTAATTACGACATTGGAAGATGGGTATGTTGATGACGTTGTTTCTACGCTTCCAGCAGGCTTCACCTTCACGGTTACGCAGCAGGGTCGTGGTGAAAAAGTAACACAAGAAGTCTCAGTTGTTACGTGCGTTGCTGGCTCCGCATATGCCGCAGCGGGAACTGCTGACTATTTCAGTGTGTTTACCCCCTTTGGTAAACAACAATATTATGTATGGTTTGATCGCGGATCGGCCACAGACCCGAACGTATTCGGTTTGAGCGGGATTAGCATTGACACCACTGGATCTGAGACTGCCGATCAGATGGCCATCAAGATCCAAACTGCGCTGACTGATACTGGTTATTTTAACGTCTCAGTTAATACAAATCAACTAACTATCACCAGTGTTGATTATGGACCAACGTCACCTACTACAGAGAACGTGACATCTGGGGGCTTTACTGTAAGCACTTCACAAGAAGGAGAGCTACAAGTTCTTCTTTCGACAATCACTTCGGTGGGACAGGCCGTAGAAAATACAGCAAAGAGCTTTGTTCGTGTTATGAATAAGAACAAAGGCGAAGTTACATACGGATATTATTTACCTGGTATTGATACAAATCCAGGTATTATGTTATTAGAAGGTCGCGACCTGCCTGTACCGGAATTCTATATCTTAGCGAATAACTCAACGGTGGCCGAAAGCTTTGATCCGATTGTAGCTCCTAGCGTGCAGATTTCTAATATCGCCGCACCAGAACTACAAGCAACCGTAACAACCTCAACTCCACATGGACTGAATAATCTTGATAAAGTGTTAATTACTAATACAGACTCAACGCCAAGCATTGACGGAATAAGAGTTGTTACTGTAATAAATTCAACAAGCTTTACCGTTCCAGTTTCAACCACGGCAAATGGAACTATGGGGGCATTGATCCCGCTACCTTCCGCTGAGGTTTCTGAGAACGAGGCACGACCAAACAGAATATTCTATTCTAAACCAGGACAACCGGAAGCCGTTCCTCTTGTTAACTATTTTGACGTTGGACCACTAGAAAACCAGATACTTCGTATTTTTCCATTAAGAAATAGTTTATTCATCTTTACAGAAGATGGGCTATATCGCGTTTCAGGAGAAACTGGACAGTACATACTAGAACCATTTGATCTTTCGTGTATCCTCATTGCTCCAGATAGCGTGGACTCTTCAAATAATACAATTTATGCTTGGACCAAAAAGGGCATCGTAACGGTCACTGAGGCCTCGGTAGACACAAGATCGCGTGCAATTGACACACAAATACTTAAGCTAGCGTCAAGCAGCTATACAAACTTTGCAACAGCGACGTGGGGAATTGGGTATGAGTCCGACGATTCTTACTTGGTATGGACAGTCTCCAATACTAACGACACAACCGCAACACAGTGTTTTAGATACAGTACACTAACACAAACGTGGACCACTTACGAAAAGCAAAACACCTGTGGCATTGTGAATCCTGTGGACGACCGCCTGGTTATTGGTGCCGGGGATGTTAATCAAATCGAACAAGAAAGAAAAGACTTCACTCGTACGGATTATGCTGATAGGCAGTATAGCCTTCTGCTGTCTTCTTCTGGATATCCAGCACCAAATACCCTAGAGTTTTCTTCGGTTTCAGATATTGAAGTTGGTGATGTTATTGAACAATCTCAAACATTAAGTGTATTTAGATTTAATAGTCTTCTTGAAAAGCTTGACATAGATCCATCAGTTCCTTCTGATGATTACTATTCGACACTATTTGCTGTTTCTGGGGACGATATGCGCTCTAAAATGGAAGCACTCGCAACTAAACTAGACTCTGAGATAACAGAATCACCAACATTTAGCAGCCTAATTGCATCAAAAACTGGTACTATAACCGGAATTTCTGTTGCTAATCCAACAGTTGTCACTGATTCTGCACATGGCTTGGTTTCTGGTCGTGTTATTACAATTGCTAGCACAGATTCCTTTCCAGTTATTAACGGTTCTCGTGAAGTTACTGTTCTTACGGCCAATACCTTTACGGTTCCTGTTGATGTCACAACTCCAGGAACCACTGGAACTTGGTCTACGCAGGTAGAATCGTTTCAAGATATTATGGCATGTTATAATGCTATGATAGATGCAATGAATACCAGCACAAACTTTACGTTCACAAACTATTCACAAATTGAATACGACACTTCCTTCGAGGCGGTAGTAACTGCTGTAAATCGTAATATTAAAAAAGTTACACTTAACGTTAGCCCGCAATTTATTGTTGGTGAAATGACGGTATTTAAGTCTATTCCGTGTTCTGTAACTTATGCTCCAGAAACAATGGGCGATCCCTTGGGATGGAAACATTTAATGGAAGCAACTATCATGTTTGCTAATAGGGCATTCACCAAAGGTAAGATGGGCTTTAGTAGCGATTTAATTCCTCTGACCACTTACGTGGAATTTAATTCTTCCGGTAATGGGATATTTGGGACGGGTACGGGACCTTTTGGTGAAGGCTATTTTGGCGGAGCTTCGAATTCATCACCATTTAGAACGTATGTTCCTAGAAACTACATGAGATGTCGTTATATTAATCTATCGTTCTTACATTCTGTTGCTAGAGAAGAGTGGTCTGTATATGGAGTAACTATTAGTGGAAATGTCGGTATTTCTACAAGAGCATATAGGAACTAATTATGGCTAAGCTTGGAAATTTTAAGCGAATTAATAAGTCTGATTTTGACCAAGAAATCCAGCCAACCATCGACCTTCTTGCTGGCTCTATAAATGATGGATTTGATAGTGCCTATGCGGCTTTAAGCGGTCGTCTTACTCTAGGCGATAATATGCAGGGGACGCTGTTCACCGTTAATATTACGGTAAATGCTGATGGAACGGTAAAAGCCAAAACCGTTGTGCCTTTAAAGAGTGCCGTGCGGGTGGTCGGATTATCCGTATTAAGAGCGGAAAACCAATCAAATGCCGCAGGTTATCCAAATAATGCCCCATTTATAACGTACAGACAACTATCGGCATCTGTAGACATTTTACACGTCACAGGACTACCGGCAAATACGCCGTTCTTATTAACTGTATTTGCGTACAATTAACAACTATATTAAGGAACCTATGGCTGATATTATTAATAAAAAAGACGCTGGTATTGGCGGCCCCCAAAAAAAGGGCTCTGGGTTTACAAACCTTAGCCGTTACCTGCAAGCAAACGAGGGTAATAAACTAGGCCAAGCTGTAACTACTGGTATTAAAAATGAGACCGGCAAAGTCAAGCAAGATATTGGTCAATCTAAAGAAAAGTTTAGTGCGGGTCTTCAACAACAACAATTAGGAACTTCTGCCGATAAAGAAAATTCTGCCCGCATTCTGTCTGGCGCTCAAACAGCAACGGACGAAGATGTCAATAAATTCAAGAACTATCTATCAGGACCATCTGCCGAATTAAAACAGATGGGCCAACAGGGCCTTTCGAACTCTGCCGGAATTCAATCTGCCGCGCAAAGAACAGCAAAACTTGCCGGAGATGTTAGTAATACTCCAGGACAAATGAATCTCCTCCAGCGTTTTGCTGCTGGGAATCAACAATATACGGGTGGACAAAAACGTCTAGACTCCTTGTTATTTGGCGCTAATGTTGATCGTTCTGCACTCCAAGGTGCTCGCCGTCAAGCACTTGCCATATCTCCAGAAGCACAGGCCGCACAAGCTGCCGCCTTGGGACAAGGACAACAAGCGCTAGGTCAAGCTCAGCAATTTGCAGAAGAAACTAAAAAACAGTTGTCTGGCGCTCAAAATGCCGTTACAGCCGAAGCTGCCGATCAAGCTCGCCAATTTAATAAAAAATCACAGGCGGCCCAAGGTATTTACGACCAACTTCAGGCAACTATTCGTGGTCAGGCGGGAGTTGCTATAGGAAGTCCTGAATATTATCAGCAAATAGAAAAACTTGAGCGTCAATATCGTAACCCTGGTATTCAATCTCCCGAAGACCAGCAAAGCGACAAAATAAATTTAAGCCGTCCTGGAATGTCTAATTTGGGGACACCACAACAAAAACAATCTGAGTTGGTTGAACTGGCTAAGAAGGCCGTTGAATACGGCCTAGATCCTGCCGCCGTTCTTTCCCCTTCTTTACAATACGAGCAAGCCGGTCCTGTTAAGGAACAACAATTCATTGATGAACAAAAGGCTTCACGTTTAAATGCTTTAGCGCGACTAGGTGGCGTAGACCAGGCATATCAGGCATTCTCCGGACAATTACCGCAAATTAAGGCCGGACTCGATGCTCAGGTCGGTCGTCAGGCTGGAAATCGCCTTCTAGACCCAATGAAGCAACAATGGGCGGCTGAAAGTGCCCCAATCCAAGCTAGATATGAAACGGGAAATCAGCACATACAAACTGGTCAATCTAGATTAGCACAATTAAACACTGAATTAGCACAGCTTCGTAAGCGTGGTATTTCTGATTTCGAAAGCCAAGCAAAGAGTGCAAGTCTTAAATCGGAAATAGCAAAACAAGAACGAGATATAGAAAACGCTCGTCGAGATAATGAACAACAATCTCAACAACTTGCCTATTATAAAAATCTTATGAGTAGAGGATTTTAATGGTATTGCGTAAGGTAGAAATAACCGATTATCCAACTCTCGCCTCATGGTGGAGAGCTAGGGATTGGTCTGTTCCTTCTTACGACATGCTTCCAGCCACGGGAATGATTGTCGATGGCGTTGCTGCTGGTTTTTTGTATCGTACGGATAGTAAAATTTGTTGGCTTGAGTTTGTTATTTCAAACCCAGAGTCAGATAAGTCTGATCGTAGTCAAGCTCTGAATTTGATTATTGACGATCTTTTGTCACAAGCAAAAGAATCTGGGTTTAAAAGTGTGTTTACTTCTCTGGAGCATCCTGGACTTATTCAGAGATATGAAGACTTTGGTTTTTTAATTACAGACACTAAAATGTCTAATATGATAAAGAGGTTATAAAATGGCAGTCGGAACAGCTCTCGCTATTGGTAGTGCTTTAGCCCCCATTGCTGGTGGTGTTATTGGCAACATTTCGTCTCGTGGAGACAGAGAAAAAGCGCAGCAGGCCCTCGATGCTGCTATGGCAGAAATTGACGCTATTGGCGCTGGCCCTGATCTTCAACGAGAAATCATTCTAGAAAAATTCAAGTCTGTTGGGGTTTTAACTCCTCAATTAGAAAAAGACCTTGGTGATGCTGTATCGCAAGCAGCGCAAGTACAGGAAGATCCCAGTCTTCGTGAAGCTCAGATGAGCGCTTTGCAGCTTCTAAAAGACCGCTCCGAAACCGGAATTGGTCCTGAAGAGAGAGCAGCATTCAATGAAATGCGTAATAAAGTTCAACGTGATGTTCAAGGACAACGTGGACAAATTCTCCAACAACTACAACAACGTGGTATGGGTGGTTCTGGCGCAGAGCTAGTTGCTCAATTACAAGCAGCACAAAGCGGTGCAAACCAACAAGCAGAAGAAGCTGACCGTCTAGCGGCAGAGGCTTCCCGAGCGTCTTTAAGCGCCCTAGATAAATACGGTAATATGTCCGGTAGCATTCGCGGACAAGATAATACGATTGCACAAGCCAAGGCTTCCGCTGCTGATGAAATGTCACGTTTTAATTTACAAAATCAAATTGCTCGCCAAACGCGCAATACTAATTCTTCAAATGAAGCACAAAAATACAATCTAAATGCCGCACAACAGGCCTCAGATCAAAATACAGCACAGGCCAATCAAGAACTAAATCGTCAAAGAAGCGCAGAAGCGCAAGAATATGCAAATCGTGCAGCACAGGCCGAACGCAAAGCAAATGCTCTTCAAGGTAAGGCGTCAAATGACCAAAATAATGCAAATTCTACAGCACAAATGTGGTCTGGGATTGGTAGTGGTGTTGGTTCTGGGCTAGGAGCCGGTGCTAATTATCTCCAAAACAATGAGATTTTGAAGAGATTGAAAGACAAAGAACTAGAGAATTCGGCAAAAAAACTTATAAAAGGAAATTCTTCCGGCTCGGGATTCGGTAACTCCGGGAGTATTGCATAATGAATTACTTAGAAGAGCTTCTTAAGAAATACAAAGAGCTTCAAAAGCCCATGTTGGATATTGCCGCTCCTTACGAAAAAGGCATTGACGAAATGACGGCTAAACTCGTTGGTGATGAAGACAAAGCTAGAAAAATTCGTGATTTGTCAACCCAAGGCGCGTCTATGATTGGGTCAATTTCAAATGTCGGTTCTGGCGCAATGAAGGCGCTTCCAATGGCAGCAAAAGAAGCCGAAGTTGTTGGTGATATGGTTCCTAAGGGATACGATTTCACTAAAAAAGCCATGGGCGCTGCCGATGATTTCGAAGAAGGTGTTTTTCGTATGGCGGACGAGGCCGCACCTTCTATGGCCCCAAAAGCCCTTCCACCTCAATCTGCGCAACTAGCCCTTCCTCCTCCTGCCCCTGTAAATATGTCAACTCCTAAGGCTCTTCCATACGTCGTGGGAGGCGGTTTGGGTGCCCTCGGTCTTATGGACATGCTCCGTGGATCTCCTTCCGTCAAGGGTGAGCCTCCAATGGCTCCTATGGCGTCACAGCCCCCTATGCCTGAAGCCCCACAAGCCCTAGAAGCTCCAATTATGCCTCCTCCTGCTGATGGTATGAAGCCTCCGGCATCTATTGCCCCAAGAGCCCCAGCACAGCTAGAAGCTCCGCTTCCTCCTCCCCAGAAGTCCATTGACTTTGGTGATGGACAAGATCGTATGGCGGCTTTTATGGCAGCACAAGAGGGAGCTAATAGAGGTTCTCTAGTTGGTAATCTGGGCCAATCTGCAAATTTAATCGGTTCTTCGATTGCTCACGTTAAACCTGTTGGTCAAGAATTGTTCCAAAAGAACATTGAACAAGCCCAAGCAATGCCCGGTCAAGTAAAAGAAACGATGGCTCTTGATAAGAAAGACCCAAATAGTCCTGTATCTAAAGGTTATCGTGATTATATGAAGAAGCTTGGTCTTGAAGTTAAGGGCGATGCTTCTGCTGAAGATCTAGAAAAGATTCTTCCTAACGTATTTAAAGAAAAGGAAATGGAGCTTGCGCGTCAAAATCAAAAAGACATGCAAGCTGATCGTCTGGATGCTAGAAAAGAAGAAGGTAAATTCCGCCAGGCGGTCCTCGCTGTAAATAGGCAAACAAAAGAAGACCAGCGCGGAGAAGAATTTGCCCGACAAGTGGCACCGAAAGTCACCGGAAAAGAATACGAAAAACTCATGACCTTGGATAGTATGACGAAACAGATGGATGAGTTGGTTAATAAACCCAACCCACAAAACGATTTGGCGCTATTATACGGATTCGTTCGTTCTCTAGATCCAGATTCAGTGGTTCGTGAAGGTGAAATTTCGTTCGTTAGGAATGCACGCTCAATTCCAACGACAGTAAAAAGTTCCATTACTCGCGGCCTAAAAGGGGAAATTTTAACGCCAAAAGAGCGCGAAAATGTTAAAAATTTCGCAATAAACGCCAGAAACGTACAATATGGTCAATGGAAAACGACCGCAGCTCCGTATTTGCAGCAAGCTAAAAAACGTGGTGTTGATGCTAGTCTTATTTTACCGGAAGTTCCCGAAGCTCCTTCACAATCTCAACAAAAGTCTGTTGTGAAAAAGGGGTACAATCCTAAAACTAATCAAACGCAATTTATTTATGCTGATGGAACTAAAGAAATCAAGGATGGAAAATTATAATGCCAAAACTTGATGATGGTTTTATTGATGTCGGTTTAGATGATGGATTTGAAGAGCAAAGCCTCGAAGGTCCCTCTATTGGATCTCGTATTCAAGAAGGTGCCAACGCTGTCGGTGAGACTTTGTATGACAGCGCAATTCAAGCGGCTCAAGGATTTTCTGGTGGTCTTGCCGATGAGGCTTCTGGTGCTGTTGGGGCTTCGCTTGCCAAGATTCTTCCCGATTCAATGGGCGGGGATTCTAGCAAAGACTGGACCGAGTTATATCGCGAATATCAGAAGATTGGTGAAAAAGAAGCCAAAGATGCAATGAAAAGAAGTCCGACTGCTGGTACGATTAGTAATATTGCCGGTAGCATTGGCATGGGCGCTCTCTTGCCTATTGGCAAGGCCGCACAAGGCGCAACAAAGCTTCCTCTTCTTGCTCGCATGGCCGGAAGTGTCGCTAAGGGCGCTGGCGTCGGAGGCGTTACGGGAGGAATCCTAGGACTCACGCAGTCTGAAGGAAACCTTGATACTGAAGATAGTCGTAAAAAACTCCTGGAATCCGGACTTGAGGGCGCTGAAAGTGGCGCTAAGTGGGGTGCGGGTTTTGGTACATTAGGCGCTCTAGGTATGGGGGCTAAAGCTGGCGCTGCCGCCCTGCTTAAAAAAGTCCCGGACAAAGATAAAGCCCCAGCACTTCTCAGACAAATGAAATACGCATTTGATGTCGGTAAAGAAGGAACTGATATTGCCAATAAAGAAGCTTTTGCGTCTAAACCAGGTCAGGCCGCAGAAGTTATGTTGAATAAAATTAATGCCGCCGACGACATGCTCGGGAAGGCTGTTGGTGATTCCATTGCCAATGCAACCGCAAAGGGTATTAAGGTTAATATTGGTGCAGATCTTAATAAATCGGCACAAGAATTAGAAAAGGCATTCCTCAATAACCCTGCTATTGACGCAGATAATACTATTTCAAAGATTTTCCGTAAGATTTACTCACAGCCTAATTTCGAATTCACCCCAGATCAAGTGCGTTCTTTACGAGCAGAGCTTGACGACGCATCTAAATACCTTGCCGCAAATTTAAATCCAGAATCCCGAGCCGCAAGAGAAAATCTACAGAATCTTAGTCGAAATATTATGAGCCGTCTTAATGACCAAGTTCCAGAATACGCTAAAGCTGCTAAACGTTTTGCCGAGTTCCGCGAAATGATTCCGGAAACCATCATCGGAAAAGCTCGTCCTGAAGGCCTTTCTAATGTTCGTTATGGACAATTAAAGACGGGCGAAACCAAGGTTTATGACGAATTGAAGAATCTAATTAATAAATCGGAACTTCCTGGAACTAAAGCCTTAGATTCTACAGAGCTTTTGAATAAATTAAAACAAAACTTTAAGCAATTAGAATCGTCTGAAGCCGTTCGTAAATTCGAAGCATCTAAAGAAGGTAAACAATTAGAAACTATCTTTGATAGAATGGGAGTTGATAAAAACTCTTTCTTTAAGCAAATTCGTGATGAAGCCGACAAAGCCGCCACCGTACATACAGCCCTGGGAACTGACCCACATGGTAACGTATTTAATAATCTTATATCTGTAGCTAGTTTTGGTCGTGTATCGACTGGTAGGGGTATCCCAATTGAGGCCGCAAACTTGGCAGGGAAGGCCGCCAGAGCACTACCAAATTTCAATCGTGCGCTAACGACTGCCAGCGACGACAACTTGATGTTTATTGCAGATAAGCTACAAAATACCCCCGGACTAGGAAAAGTCGGAGAGGCTTTACGCACGGCGCTTTCTGATAAGAATCAGATGGCTAAGAATGCCGCACTATTTACGATATTACAAAACCCAGCAGCGAGACAAGCTGTTGGAGAACAACTGCCGACTGAGGAGTAATCATGTCTATCGCTGATAAACTTTACGAAAAAGTAGAAAAAATCTCAGAGGATATTGGCGAGATGAAGGTTACGCTTGCTAAACAAGAATCAAACATAGATCATCACATTAAACGTACAGATCTAGCTGAAGAAAGTATCGGTTTATTACGACAAGATCTTGAACCTATCAAACTTCATGTTAGAAAAATTAAGTTTACGGCTGAAATTTTGGGTTATGTTGCAGCAATAGCATCATTTGTTGCCATCGTCATCGGTATTATTAACGCTCTTTCTTAAAATAATACGCTCAATCATCTGATCTTCTTCATTTTCATTGAAGATTTTCAAGTCATCGAGCTGTAATAAAATTCCCTGAGCCTTAGATTTTGTATAGATGTCAGCATTTCTGTCATTATTGCGCTTATAACAGTCACGTTTCAACGCAACAGTATTATGCATATTGTTTTCTAGATTTTTAGAGTCTAGTGAAGCGTTTGTATATTCTTCAGTAAAGTCATTTAGAAAAGCTTTCTCTTTCTCAGAGAGCTTATTAATATAATCATAGTCAATCAAATCAGATCTAGTCTTTAGATTGACCGCCGGGTCCAGCGCCGGGTATTTTAGACTCTTGCGCTTTACTCGTTTTTTCTTTACTTGCATTACCATTTAAATACTCCTTCATGTTTTTATCTGCGTCATCCGAGACGTAGAGATGATATGTACTACTACTCGCCAATTTGTGTTTTTTAAAGAACGCATGACTGATATGCTTCGATTCTACACGATTTTTTAACTTATTATTAATAAGCCATAGCCAAATCACTGTACGAACATTGGCAAAAGCCCAACGACAATCGCCTGGGGAAATCGAAAGCTCATTAATAAACTGTTCTAGAAGTTTATATGTGGTTTCTTTCTTGTATTTAGCCATCTTTACTTCTTTTTCAGTCGCGGCATAAACCAGCTCCTTGACTTTTCCATCGACAAATACAAAATTCCTCTCAGTATTAAATCCTAGCGTTGCTAAATAGTCAAAAAAGGATTGCTTAGTTTTAAACTTGATTTTAAATTTCTTAACACTAAGTTTATAAGCTTTAAAAACTGTATTCTGTGAGATTTTAGTACTTCCGGGCATAAGATCATACAAACGTAAAAAAACCCCCGCCCGACCAATGTCAGAGGGAGCTTCTTTCTCAATAATAACAATGTCTTTATCTGAAGAATTAAGAGCCGTTAAAAGATCTTCTGTGCTATTTTTGTACTTTTTGGAGTCCATAAAATGCTAATCCTGAAGCTAAAATACCAACCGCTACCCAACTAAGACGCTCCCAGGAGCCCACAGAGCGCTCTTCCATGAGCGATTTTGACAGCTTGTCGTTCTGGGCCATTAGAATGTCAATTTCCGATTTACGGGCATTTAAAGAGGAGTCTTTAAACGTTAGTTCAAGGTTTAAAGATGTATTAAGTTTCTTTTGTCCATCTAGAGCAATTTCATTGTCCCTGATAACATCGGCTCGTTCTTTGGTGAAAAGAAGCCCCGTGAAAGGAGCTTCCTGACCCTTTTGTACGATAACTACTTCTTGTGCTAATGCTGAGATATTAAGGCTTGCGATTAAAGAAACGCTCAAGATCTTGTAGATTAGTCGATTCATCTTGTTTTGCCTTTGTTTCCGATTCAATGTCTGCCCGTTTTTGTTTCTCAGCGTCACCTAAAGCCTCATTCTTGGTAACGGAGGCTTCGTGCTTTGCAGCTTCTTCTTTAACCGGAAGATTATTTAGAAGCGATTCTGCTGATTTGCGCTTTGTGCGCTGAAAAATAAAGCCCCCAAGAAGGAGGCCGATAATTCCGATCAAATACTCCATTAGTAGCCTCGAATTACTTGACGATTTGTGCCGCTATTATCGTCAAGAATTTTGTCAACCCGAATAACCAACTGTGCAATCTCTTCTTTTGAAAGAACCGGCTGGGCTTGTTGGGTATAATAATCCACAACGACAGGGTCTTTTTGAGGTTTAGCTTCTTTGTACATGTTTTCACCATTAATAGTAACGCTAGCAGACAAAATTCCAGTGATTAGTGGACATTTAGATCTAACAGCATTGACTTGTATTGATGCTCCGGCAAACATAAACTTAGCAAGAACAACGTCATTTGTTCCGGCCAGCGTAGAGTCGCACGACGCCTTAACAACCCTGTCGGCAAGACCTTCTTTTACACAATCTTCACCGTCACACCAATGTTCATTTTCCACCAAGGAACGGTATTTCTCTAGCGTAAGCTTTCCCTTAGACCTAGCAACAACTTTCTCATCCAATCGAGCAATTCGCTTTAGATAGTAAGAATATCTGCTGTCTAGCTGTCCGGGAAATTCACCGGAAAATCCTCCGGTGGCCTTATGGCTCATGAGCGTACCATTGGCTACCAGGAGACGTTCACCCAAACCTTGGACGGTTTGAAACCCCATACTAGCGGCAAAGATAGATAGGGTATTGACGGGTCGATTGAGACTTGTAAGCGTTTCGATAAGCTCAAGACCGGCGTCGATACTACCTGCTGGCGAGTACATAACAAGAAAAATAGGCTCTTGTGACGGTAAGGCCGCGTCCATATCCCGAGCATTCTGAGATAATTTAGCAACATCACGACTATTAAAGTCTGTATTAAACACTAACGTGTTTTTTTCTGATAGAACAATATCAGTTTTGGATAGAGGAACCTGTGCTAGGGCAGTAATTGAAAGAAGGCCGGACAGTATTAGTAGCTTATTCATTATTATTCCTTTTTCTCATCGTTTGAGATGTTTTGTTGTTTGCCGTCGCCAGAAAAGCTACGACTAAAATATAAAGCTGCGCACATACCAAACCAATAGAGAGCTTGTGAGATATCAATGCCGCCGAAGAATCCTGCGGCTTTACCGAGAAGCCCGGCAAGAACGACATTCCCTGAGATGAAAAGGAATGTCAGAGACACAGAAGGGGCCTTTTTAATTGGATCATGTAGTAACGGAAGCATTACTCCCTGTTCATTACAATATACCATAAGTTTTTTAAGTTTGTCAAGAACAATCATATTTTATTTCCTTTCAATTTAACATGGAATTCATTATTTGTCAAGTTTATTCTTATAAAACTTACGCATTTCTTTTTCTAATAAGCATTTATTAGAATGACATTGTGAACACAAAATTTGAAAGCCTTGTTTTTCCGGATACATACGAGTTATATATGTATTCCAGTCTACAAATCCAGTTTCAACACTTACAACGGGATCTGTATGGTCAATTTGAACGTCTTTCCTTCCAAAAATACCAGAACATGTTGCACATTTATACTGATTACGAGCTATTTTAGCGTCTTTTAGCGCGTCATTTCTAGGTTTATAACGATAAGTTCCACGACGTAATAACTGAATGATAAAAGATTTAAAATTGAAGGTCTTAGGCTTTTTCGGTTTTCCTGTAGGGGCATTGGGAACACTTTTTGATGATTCTGGCTCCGAGGTTAATTTCAAGGAGTCTTCCTTTTCCACAGGAAGGACACTTTTCGACTTCTTCTTTTTCAACGTGGCCATGAAATTCCTTTTCTAGTTCGTCGCGGGCTTCTTGCTCCGCTTCTTTTATGGACCGATTATAAGCTTTGTCAAGCTTTCTGAGACGCTTTATAAGCTGTCTATTTTTGGCCTTTTCTTCTCTGAGTTCTTTTTCGAGTTTCTCAACGTATGATTCTTCGTTTCGTTTTTTACCCATTACCACTCAATGACGTAGTGTTTTGATTTGGTAAATAATTCTGCATTACTACATACAGTGTAACCCAATGGTTGAAGGGATTTAACAACCTCATCAAATTTTTCAACGATATCATTAACGTTAACGTCTTCTAAAGATATACGAAAATTCTTCTTAAAATTTTCAGGTTCGATTTCGAACGCAATATTTACGGTGGTGTGTGTTTGTTGAAGATACGCAGCACGTTTTAATTTTTCCTCTACTATAAAAGGAACTATGTGTTTTTTCTTCTCCGTATTATCTGCAATTTCGGTTTGCCTTTTTTTAGCGAGTTCTTGTAGATAGCTAATACTAATCATTTGCCGCTGCTCCCATATGCCCCGGTTCCCCGTTCAGTTTCAGACAATTCGTCAACTTCTTCCAATTCCACTTCTGGATACGGAATAATAATCAATTGTCCGATTCTATCGCCAATATCGTATGTATTTTTCGTTGTTGCTCCGAAACGGTCGCGAAAACGAAATTTGATTTCCCCACGGTAATTTTCGTCAATTACGCCTACAGAATTCGATAACATCTGAACTTTATTGGAGATCGAGCTTCGAGGGAACAAAAGTCCTACATGGTTCGGAGGCAGCTCTAATTGTATTCCGGTGCCGTATTCTGTATAAAGTTCCTGAATGTCTTTTGACGTTGCAACAATGTCTAGACCGGCGTCGCCATTTTTCGCTCGCCGGGGAATTACAGCGTTTTCATGCAGACGTTTAATTTTCACTTTCATATCAACCAGGGATAACCCATTCGTGTCCGTAGTTAATTTCATTACCAACCGGAGATACCGTGACTTTTCCATCGGTCATTGTGAATTTAACAGGAACATTAACACGCTCTTCCTTTTCTTCCATAAGAGCAAGCTCTAGGAAAGAATAGCCGATAATGTCGCGAACGGCATCTTTTGCCGACTCGTTCTTAACAGAAAGCTCTCCTCGTTGAAGGAAGCTCTTCACGCGCTGGATTTTATCGACCATACGGATAAGAAGGCCAGTGTCGGCATCTGCCAATCCTAACTTTTCTGTCATCTTGAAATTCGCAAGAGTATCCGAATCTCCACCAGAATAGTCATTGCCCTTGGCAACCAGCGTTTCACGCATAAGCGCCACTTCTCGATCAAACAGCTCTAAAAATTCTTTCTGTGTCATTCTTCTCTCCTCATAATTGGTGATAGCGTATGGCCGTTAATGTTATTATGTTTATTTACGTCGTAATCTACAAATTCTTTATAAGAATTTCCACAACAAAAGCAATGCTGATATGATACAATACTCGAAGGCTTTCCTCCATAGTATTCATACTTTTCTTTGTCTCCCAGCTTATTGAAATACTCGTTAAATCTTACCACTTCCTTTTCCGCATGTTCCCTAGAAACAACAAAATGAACCCAACCGCAAGAAGAGCAAGCGGAAAGCTCCATTACAAATCTCCAAGGATCTCGAAATAATTCTTAATACCTTCAGCATACACTTCCATATGCTGATCGTTTTCCAATGCAAAAGCCCAAGGATTCTCGGGCTTTACAGAAATGGAAATAGAATACCCATCAACGTTATCTAGATTTGCTTGCTCGGGATACAAAGGCGTGGCAATTAGAAGATCCCCGGTATTCTTATTAAGCACAACATATTGTCTCATAGTAAGCTCAATGTTATTCATTACAAACGCTCCAATAGATCTTTTGCCCAGGTCTTAAGCTTTTGAACTTCATCTGGATATGAGGGCTCAAAATCGAGAACGTCGTTTAAAAACATCTCAAGCTCTAAGGCGCTAGGGGCGTCAGGAACGTCCATAGCTTCTAAATCTTGGCGAGTCATACGTCCCCTCGAACCTTAACTGAACGTGCTGGAGGGGTTTTATGGACTTTTGGTGCCTTTTTATGTGCAGACGTTTTATGTCCTTTAGGCACGACACGTTTAGGAGGATGGGAACAACAGGCAGAAATTGCTAGGGCCAGAATAATGTACTTCATATATCTCCTTTATTTAAATAGTTTCCCACGGCTTAATGATTTTGTCAAGTAAAAAGGGTTCCTTCAACGACACACGTATAATTCACAATGGGGATCGGCTGGAGGTATACAACTTTCGTCTTTGGATCGAGATAACCAATACCAAAGCCAAGTGACCATTCTTTCTTTGCCAATTGACGATGTTTATAATCAACACCTTCAACATCGCCGAGCCAGCCAAACATTGCCGCGACGTGCTTATTACCTTCAACATCGCCTTCGACGGCATATCCTAAACGGTGCGTGTGGTTAATTACAATATTATTTTGATAATCGTCCATCGCTTTATAATGAGCGAAACGTCCGGCCTTCCCCAAATCGTGAGTAATTGCAAGCTTTCCTAGTTTGTACGAATGTTTATAAGGAACGTAATTAAACCCAATTTCCTTGAGTTTCAGAATGGAAGGAGTTGAGATAATATTGTAAAGTTCCGGGGCCTTTTCCATCAGATAGCGCTCTAGACGGTCCTCATGGTTTCCCCCTAGAAAAACGTTGTTCTTGGCGTCGAGAGCCTTGAGTTTTTTAAGTTCCTTAATGGTTTCGTTCACTTCGTCGTTCAATTTCAAAGCTCGATTAGGATCTTTATTATGGGAAGATACCGAATAGTTATCGATAAAATCTCCGCCGATAATCAAATGGTACGGTTTGAATTTCTTCGCAACCTTCAACATTAATTCGAATGCTTTCTTATCGTGATAAGGAACGTGCGTATCAGGTACAATTAGAACTTTTTCAAGCTTTGACATTATTTACTCCTAGTGTTTTATAAATTTGTTCGAGTTCTTTATTTTTATTACGCTTAGTAACAGAGCTAAGCGATGAATTGATGGAATGGGTAATCCACTCAATGTTGCCAATTTCGTATCCTTTCTTAGAGTCAATACGATTTACAGAAGGACTCAACTTTCGGTCATAACTATGATCCGCCCAGTTCTTAAAGAGACGCCAGAAGTCCTTATTTTCTTTCGACCACTCGTAAAATTGTTCTTTAGGAAGAATAGAAAGACCTTTGTACAGGTAGAACTTCTTTTTTTGTACTCCTGTTACTCGCGACTTCATATTTCTATACGCGCGCATTAAAAAGCCACCCGGAGTTTTTTCGTATTCTTTGTCCACGGTCGGATGTTCTGTGCGACGTTTTTTATGGGCGTGCGGATTACAAAGCCCGCGGGAATGGATTTTTTTCCCACAACCAGATACGGAACAAACCTTCACAACTCTCTCCAATACTTGATATTATAGTAATTTTTAGGATCGTATTTCTTTTTTACGACGGTGGCAAATCTTTGCATGATGCGGTATTGTAACTTCATATGCTCAACCGTGTGTTCCCATTCTTGTATATGGGCAAGTTCGTGAGCTAGTGTATCTAGAATACTCGGAAACGGCATGCGCTGATAGTGCGCGTGTTTTGAAGATCCCTGACAATAATTAAGCCTCACTTGTAGGGTGTACGAATTCCCAGTTTTATGCAATGTCCCGTCGTTGACAGCTTCTTTTCCAAATGGAACAATATAACCACTTACTTTAGTGAGTTTATGTAGGTCTACAATATCTTTGACGGACTTAATAAAAGGATTTGCCCAGTGCATATTTTTTGTCGTTTTCATTTAAGAAACTTTCTAAACATTTCGTCATATATAATTCTATTAATACTTCCGGATTCTGGGCAGATGGCAAATTCGTATTCCCCATTAATCATGTATTCGTTGCCGTATTCTGAAACCATATAGGTTCTGGGACTAGGCTTATCAATTATATTGATCTTAGTGTTATCTTTTAGAATAAAATCAACTAGCGGGGTTTGCTGCGGCATTTTTTTAGTCATTGAATCCCATGGCCTTCTTATCCTGGAACATCGCTTTATATTCCGCAATTTCTTTAAGCATTTCCGTAATCACTTGTTTAATAGTTTTAGAGTAGATACGGGACCGGATACGGATTTCTCGAATATGGGCGGGGGTAAATTCTTTACATTTGTTGTCTTGGATTAGAGAGATGTCTTCAGGAGTTGCTGCACCTTTTGTGAAGAAGCTAAGGAGTTTCCCTCGGCTTTCTTTATCAGGATACCCGACTTGAATCTTATCATCAAAACGATTAGGCCGGTTTGTTAAGTTTGCTAGGAATGCTTCTGGAAAGTTCGTAGTGGCCAGGATAAGCGTTGGGATAGTGAAAGTCTTTTCTTGGTTATCCAGAAGAGATAAAAGAGACGCGTCACTACGAAAACGGGCATTTTCCTGCTCTGTTCCACCAATGTCTTCAGCAACAAAGATGATTTTTTCAACTCCAACGTATTTAAAATGCTTAATAAATCCCTTAATTACTTGAGGTTCAAATTTGTCCGTATGCCAGACAATCACCGCAGTTTTATTGTCGTTTACATAACCACGGCATACCTTGGAGATGGCGGTGCTTTTGCCGGTGCCCGCAGGTCCCCACAGTAAAATCCCACGCTTAGCAACTTCAAATCCTTCTTCCGCATATACGTGAATGTTTTTAAAAAAGCAATCAATCTTGTCCTGAATGTCGTGGGTGTGAACAAACTCTTCTAGAATATTGTCAGATACAAAAGAAGTTTTTTCTAATACAAGACCCGTTGCACGTTTAGAAATGGCAAAGATGCCAGGACGAACCTCAGTTTGTCCGTAAACCTTTTCACCATCAACATATTCAAACTGAACAAACTCATTAGTTTGTGGACAATGCAGAGCAAAGTCGCTGTCAGGAATTTCTTCACCAATTTCTAGAGTTCCTAAGACTTTCTTACTCTTTACTTTAAACACTTATCGAGTCTCCTTTGCCGCAAGTTTTCCTGTATATACAGCAGTTGCTTGACTAGATCCCGAAAGACAAACGCCTAGAGAACACTGATCTTTTCCATTTTCATACTCTTGTCCCAGCATTCCATAATTACTTTCTAGCAGGTCTTTAGCACCAACAACATGGAAATACTGAGACGTTATGTTATAACAACCGGGGAAAGAAGAACAGTCATATTTCAGATTAATCCCTTCATTTCCTGCTGCAACTATAACATGTACTTTTTTAGAAAGCAAGCTTAAAATTTGCTGTCTTTCAACTTCGATAGGACTTCTTCCCGTAGAGCTAAAGTTTATATATTTGACTTTTTGTTTTCTGACATAATCAAACAACTCTCCGTATTTTTCAGGAGGAAGCACATCGGTTTCTAAATGGTAGTATTTAATAATTAATAGGCATACTTTATTCTTATTAATGTTATTAGCAATAAGACCGACCACATTTGTTCCGTGGCCATGAACGTCTTTAAGAGTTCCTTTTGTAAAGTTTTTATGGCCCTTTTTACATAGATAAGGAGTAATTTCTGGAGAATCTTTAATGCCGGTGTCAATCACTGCGATTTTAATACGAGTCTCTTTAGCAAAAACTGTGAAGGATAATAGAACTGCTAATAGAAATGTTTTCATTTGAAAAGCCTAAAAGTCCAGCTCGTAAGCATCATTGCTGAAAGAGAAAGAAGTATAAGTCGATAATGCGGATACCAGCCCATAAGTCCAAATCCCGCACACATTACAGATAACACTAGATAATATATGACAAACCAAAGAATCTTCATGACAGAAGCTCTTTTATTTCTGCCATTACTTCTTCGGCTTTTAGTGATGTTGAAATTTCTTCAATATAAGAAGTCGGTGTAAATGTCCAGGTTTTTCCGGGAACGGCTATTTCAGTCGGCGTAGGCGTCGCTCCAGTAGCTTCAAATGTCAACGTAATACATTTATAACTACCATCATCAGTTTTAGATAAAACTTCAAACGTGAGATTATAAACTCCTTTTGGAGAAAACCTATATTGCTGTCCTACCTCAAATTTTGCCATGTGCTTTGCTTTCTAAAGCTCCGGCATTCGTAATCTGTACAAGCTCAGCAGACTGTCTAAAATCCTTCAGGTTCGAAACGCCCGCGTAGGTGAGGGCAGAACGAAGGCCACCTTCAATGTCGGTTAACACAGAAGATACTGGGCCTTTATACGGAATTGTGAAGGACACTCCTTCTGTCGTAATATAGCCTTGGATTTTTCCTTGATCTTTATAGCTTTCGGCGGAAGCCGAGCCTCTATATTGTTTCACTTTAATGCCGTCAACTCGGGTTTCTTTCTCGACGGCGTATTTATCAGGTCGAGCAAACCATCCTCCGACTTCTGTAATTTCACCAGGACTTTCATCAGTTCCAGCAAGAAGTTTTCCGACCATTACAGCAGAAGCTCCTGCGGCCAAGGACTTTGCAACGTCCCCAGGATTCTTAATTCCGCCATCAGCAACAATATTCTCGATTTGATGCTTCCAATTTGATGAATTATAATCTTTGATGGAGAGAAGGCTTGAAAGAGTCGGCAAACCACATCCGGTCTTAACTCTTGTTTCGCAACTCGATCCTGAGCCCACTCCTATCCTCCAACTATCTACTTTATTTGTATGTGTCATAAATGTGTGGATTTGATTCGCATTAGCAAAATTCCCAACCATTAGCCATACTCCAGAATACTTCTGCCGAAAGGCAGATACCCAATCTACAACCTGCATTTGCGCTCCATGAGCAATGTCTAATAGGAAATATTCAGCACCAGCATCATAAAGAGCGCTGGTTCGTTCCCAATCGTTCAAGCCTACAGAAACAATGACTTTTCCTTCACAAGCTTTAAACTGCTTCAAATTATCATCAATACTTTGAAAGCGATGAAGGGCTGCGGCAGCGCCAACCTTGGATAGGGCGTTTGCCATCGCAGGTCCCGTTACAGTATCCATCGGAGCCGAGATTACTGGGAGTTTCAATCCCAAGCTTCCGAGGTTGGAGGAAAGGTCAACGTCTTTACGGGAGTTGATATGGGAAAATCCGGGACTAATAAGAACGTCATCAAATGCTAATTTCATATAGAACTATATTATCATCACGCTAGTAGATTGTCAAGTTCTTCTTTTACTTGGTCGCCCTTTTTTAGTTCTAGGCGGTGCTTATAGCAAGACATTCCGTCATACCAAGGCCCGGTTGTTTTTTCTCCATCAATAAATCTGATTACGAATCTATCAATTTCTGAAGTTGATTCCATAACTTTAAAAACCGAGCCGCGTTTGTGGCATACTGCGTGTCCCTGCATGTCTTCGGTTATTTCGTAGTATTCACCGACTTTAAATTTCATTTTAATAGACTCTTGATCTCAGCATTAACTTCGTGTTGTTTAAGAATTCTCCGGGCCTCGTCATTTATAGGAAGCCAGCCGCTATGAAAGGAATAGAAATTTACAGAGTCCATAAAATAAGCACAATACATTTGACTGTCAAAATTAAAGGCATAATACGTTATACCTTTGGAATCGTTGACCGCTACAATTTTATCCGCTGATTTCAAGACAACAAGTCTTTCACTTCTTTTTCAATTTCATTGCTTTTTGTAATGTCGATAAAAAAATCAGGAATTGACGCCTCGTATTGATCGGAATTTTCACGTTTTGTAACTTCATCGCTGTTTACTGGATATTTATGTGTCCCATTCCGAAGCCAATACATCTCATTAGGTTCAATAACAAAGGTCCACTTCGTCCCGGTATTTTTATTTTTTAGAACCGTTCCGTTATATACGGTAATAACTTGCATCATAATTACGGCTTATTTCCAAAATTGTATCGGACATACAGCCATTCTCCCGTATAGAAGCGATAGGGAACGTTCAGGCCTTGTTCATATTCAAAATTATGTTGCGATTCGTGCATAACTCCAACGTCAATGCGCGGACCACCAAAGGGCATTTTCCAATGCGTTTCAATACCAGCCCGTCCGGCTGCTTGAGAGAAGCCGTGGGCATTACCATTAGACCTGGCTCCGGCAATTAGTGTAAAATATTTGGGAACAAGCCGAAAGTTAAATTGGAAATCTACGCCGTATAATTGTGGATCTCCTGTGGCATCAAAATGACCAGGATAATTTGCATTAAAATATTTGCGAGCTTCTAGATAACCATCAACTTCTCCCCAAGCATGTGCGGCAATAGGTAAAAGGCTAAGACAGAAGAGTAGAAATTTCATCTTTAATCTCCTTAGTTTTTTTATAGTTTGGAACATAATAAGATTCCCACAAAGAATGGTCTGGATCATAGCTAATAATTTTATTAATTTCTAGATTTTTAAAGTTACCGTTGCCTAGGTATTCGAAGTGCCAGGGACCGCTGCTTTGGAGTCCTTGCGGAACTCGAAATACCATCCCAATTTCCACTCTAAAGCTCATTTCAATAAATCCTTCACTTCTTCTTCAATTTGGCAAGATTTATGTAAAGTGTAACGGTTATCGACAAAACTAAAAGGAAGGTACAATTGAGCACCATTTACTACATTTTTACAAATATAAATTTCTTCTTTAATGTCCGTAATTATTTTATCTAGAGTAATATTACCGGGATGCGCAGAACTCTCAATCAATTGCCCTATTTTAAATTTTCCCATATCCACCGTCCTCTGTATAGAAGATATCAGAGACACCTACAGATTGCAACATATTTTTACAAGATGGACACGGTTTTGAAATGGCGTTCGTTCCGTCTTTCCTTGCGCGGAATACATAAACGCTCGCACCAACAAGGTCCTCTTTATTTCGAGTCGAAAGAATGGCATCAAATTCTGCGTGAATATGTTTCCATTTGTGTGGAGAAGCCACATGGGTTTTCATTTTATTACAGCCCATTCCAATTATGCGATTTTTACGAACAATGACGCAACCAATTTTATACGTGTGGTGGTCGGATTTCTCAGAGAGCTGTCTTGCCAGATCGAAGTATTTGAGTTTCATTACTTAAGCAAGTCCTTGACTTCTTTTTCAACTTCATTTCCGATATATGTAAAAGGAATCCCAGTATCGTCAACTTTAAGCATCTTCGATCTTTCCGGTTCTCGTTATATCTTTAAAACTTTGAAGATAAGCACAAGAAGCGTTTTCAACCCTAAACCATTGGTTCTTTGTCCGAAAGCCTTCGAATAGTTGTTCGCCTTGTTCTGGCTTAAAAGCGACGATTCCCCAAGCCGTAGAACAGAAGATGTTGTCTTTAGGCTTTTCAATGACATCATAAGTTTTCATATCTATTTGCTTGACAATGCCCCAGTTTTGTGTATCTTTTACAAAATGAAGACCAAAGGACAGATTACAGAAATCCAGATCTTTAACGAGCTTTGAAGCCTCGTCAATAGGCCTAAATCTTGTATCGGGGAGAATTAGGATGTTTTTTTCTTCCCACAAATCTTTCGATTGTAGTATAGAGTCCATCCATTCTCCTCGGGGTTCAATAATAAGCAATTCAGCTTTTCCTGAGACATAACGATTAAATTCACGTTTTTCCTTGCGAGAGATGATAACTGGCGTAAATCCTTGATCTTTACAGATCTTAAGCGAATAGTCGATAATTGGAGTTTGATACGTTGGATCTAATAGAAGTTCTTTGGCTTCGTTATTTTTCATTCCCATTCGCGTTCCAAGTCCTGCACAAGGGAGAATACATTTGATTTTACTCATTTCAAAAGATCCTTATCCATTATATTTAATATCCATCTCTAAAGTCGTTTGTGTAGAGAAATCCCAGCCTGGAACTTGCTTATCAATTCCGTATTCTGAGAATCGATCACCAACAAGCGTTTTGTTCTTTGTGACAGGAAGAGTCGTTTCCATTGTCAATCCATTGTAGCTTACATACGGTTTTCTAGTCAAGTCCCAATATTCTGTATTATTGCTTCCAATGATCTGAATGCCAGTTTCAGCAAACCCGTGTTTTGTACAGAAAGGGCTCCACCATGCCGTATTCTTCGTTTGCTTAATAACATCGGCCATATTATTTGAGATAATATAAGCATCATTATCCGCGAATATTACCTTTTCATAATCATGCTCTTGGAACAAATCGCGGCAGAAATACAAAGCGCGCCACAAATACGGATATTCTAAATGCGCCGATCTTGTATAATGCTTGTCATAACGCTTCCATTTGACTTTAGACGTGCCCCAGAGGCCGTCCAATGCGCGATGTCCTTCCGGAGGGGAGGCATTATCTACCAACCATAGATCGGGGCTTCCAAGGGCTTTATGGACTGATTGGGAGTAATATTTGAGGAATTTAGCCGTTTTCTTAATATAATCGTCATTCCCCAGCCAACATGTAGAGACAATGGCGGTTTTCAAGCGAGTAAATCCTTCACTTCTTGTTGGGTTTCAATGTGTTTGATTCTTTTACGAACGCGATCTAAAATATCTTCAGAGCGTTCATTTGTTAACATATTATTAAGTTTTTCTAATGAGGTTTCTCTTTCAATGGAGAATAAATAAACGCCTTCCGGAATTAGATTTATAAGATTACCGTATGTAGCCTTAAGCATATAAGTAATGCTCACTTCAATAGTTCCTTCACTTCTTGTGACGTTTCTAATTCCTTAATTCGTTTGTCAATGAACTCGGTATTTTCCGTTGACATCCCCGGCATGTTTCTATATTCAAAAAGCCGGGAAACGTCTGTCTCGGTTTTCCATGGAGCTTCATATGTTCCTTTGAATACTGATACCAATTGTCCGTATGTTTTATAATTTACAATCATTTTAAAAGATCCTTCACTTCATCAGAAACAACTTGTTCTTTAGCAATTTCAAAGTGTTCTTCTGTATTATCATTATAAAGCGTAAGTATTCTGAGATCTGGAGTCAGTAATTTTATTTTGTTCATGACAGGATCAATTGACATTACTTTATAGACTACCGACATATTTTTAGGGCTAATAAGATCACCAAGTTTAAATTTCAAGCAAGTAGATCTTTCACTTCGTTTCTAGTTTCCCAGGCTTTTTTTGATGCGTATTCCGTAATATTTTTCATGTGGTCTGTATGCAGGCCAAATACGATTGTCTGTGGGTCAAATAGTCTAACTGTAATATGATCGGGAACATTTCCAGTAAACTCTACGGCCTGACACCGTACGTGGGCGACTATCGTTGATTCTAAACATTCCCACGCAATACCATAGGTATTACAATTAGAGTAATAAACGTGTCCTTTTGTGAAGGTCATTTCAATAGGTCTTTAAGCTCTTCTTGAATAGAAATTTCTTTAATTCGAGCGTTTAATTTAATAAGATCGTCCTGTTTTTCAGTAATAAGAGAGGAGACTTCTGCCGCTCGGCGTTGAAGCTTTAGAAGAGACACCCTTTTTCTTTGATGAAGCGGCAAAAGACGTTCTGGATCATAATAAATACTTCCTTGTGAATATGGAAAGAATGTTTCGGAACCTGGTGTCGTATATACAGAAAACTTACTTTTGGTTCCTTGAGAGCCCAGTTGTTGTCGTGCAATAGCACCCGATTGTAAGGACTGGATTTGTTGACTATTTGCAGAGATACCAAAAATACCTTTTAAAAAATCAATCATAATACATTCTCCAGCTTTTCTATCCATTTGTCAAGAGTCAATTGTTTAACACATTCAAAATCATCGTAATAACAATCAAAGAACGAATGGTCATAAAACATAGACCAATTTGTTTGACAAAATCGACACCCTAATGATGGGGGCGGGACTATATTTTGTACGTTGTGACCTAGAATATCATTACGAATAGGCATAATATGGTTAGGGTTCACAAACGTATAACCAGCGATGATCGGAACATCTGTAAATCCTGCGATATGAACAAGTCCGCCGTCCATTCCAATATAACATTTCGCTCCGTTGATAATACTCGCGGCTTCCAAAATGGTCGTTTTCCCAGTAAAATCAAGGCCTTTCGTATAATCAATGTCATTAGAAATCTCAGCCTTTAAGCCGAGTTTCTCATGTCCTGTGGGCTCTTCCTTTTTTCCAAGGAATACGGGAAGGTATCCCATGGAGAGACAATAAGTCACAATTCCATTAACAACATCGGGTTTGAATTCCTTAGTGCGGTTTGTGTGTCCGACTCCAATGCAGACGTATTTTGTCGGGAGATTGAAAACGGAAATATCAACCGGCGACACCTTGAGGTAATTCCGTTCCTCTGGCGTTGGAGTTTTGTCAAGGAGCATGTGGAATGCATAATCGACCGGATGTGTACGCATTGCCGTATGGTTGGTTTTCCATTGCGTGGATACAGCCGGGAGTTTTTCCTTATAATAACGAGAGGCTTCGGAATAGCGGAAGATTTTTGCCTTTGAAGGTAAGACGTTCTTTGCGAAGTCAAATAAATAATCAGGTACAAAGATTTGAGGATTCAACCAGAACATATTATCGAGCATGTATTTTACGGGAACGAGGGAACAAGCAAGATCTCCAAGACCGCCGTCTGTTATTAAGACGTTGATCTTTGTTGTATTGCCGGGTTTTGGGAGATTGTCTCGGAACATGCTATTTCAAGAGGTCCTTAATTTCGTCAGCAACTTCATATTCTTTTGTTACATCAATCCATTCTGTTTCGGGCCACTCTCGGTCGGATATAGGATACGAAACTATATATGGTCTATGTGATGGACCAATACGTGTTGATTGAATAAGCTCCCATTCATGAGAACTAATATTTAATAACTTAAAAACTAATCCTTCCATGCTATTAATTCCTTTTAAAATCATTCCCTTATAGAAAATCATTATAAACTGGATAACAGTATTTTATTTCGTTTGAGTTTGTAGTTTGGGAAGGTGTCTTTCGGAATGACCGTGTGAAAAATTGAAGAAGTTTTGAACAGCTTTTCCAAAAGTTTGTCAACATGATATTCTCCCGTGAAGTTTTCAACTAGTTCTAACGATTCGTCGGGCTTAAAGAAGAAATAAGCACGATCTCCTTCAGTATATTCAGTTCCGTCAATGGCGTCAAGCACTTTCTTTGCCGTCGTTTGCTCGCCAGCAAATACAGTATTAGTCAAGGTCTTTCTCGTCGCCCAGCGTTTAATATCGGTTAACGACATGATTTCTTTAGCGTATTTATCATAGACTTCTTTATGATTATAACGACCTTCAATAATACAGTCAATGACTTCTTTAATATATTCTTGTAGGGCAGGTTCTTTTGTTGTTGCTTTTAATGCGGCTCCCTTGATTTTCAACTTCTTTCCATCGTACAAGATATAGTTTTTAGCTTTAATGATAGCTACCGTATGGAAATACCCATCGGGTTCCCATTTAATCCTTTTGGGGAAAAGAGAATTAAGCTCGATTAGAAGTTGGGATTGTTCTTCCGAATCAAACGCCGATCCATCGGGTTTACAAACCATAATACTATCGGTATCATAATTTACCAAGTTAAAATCATGGTTGGACATATGAATTCAATTCCTTTCCAGTTGCCCATTTAACAGCAGCTTCTAGTATTTCTCGACCTTTTGTCGTAACAAACGCCGCGTGTTCTAAGCTATTAAAAAGTAATCCGGTTGCGCCCATGAAGCCATACATGGAATTTATAGCCGTCTTCTGGGCGGCTTGTAAATCGTCGTAGTAAGGATCTTGGGTTTCTTTAAATAGTTTCTTGTTTTTAAGTCGTTCTTCTGTAAATATTTCAACCAGCTTTAAGAAGTTCCCTTGTGGATCTTTCTTTGGATTATAAACTTTATATTCGATCATGATGCTAGGATAAAGGCTGGCCACGTCCCATTTAATGCAATTTTTATAGACTCCAGGAATACCCCCAGAATGCGCTCCGGAAAATGCCGCCATTTCATCGGCCTTCGGCAATGAATGTCCTTCTTGCAAATAGCTTCGAATCATCATCGCATTAATCTGCGATCCTGTTGCGGATTCAATAATCAATTGGAAGGGCTTAGGAATGCTTTGCGTCATATAGAAAAATGGCGCAATCATTTTGTCATACAATTTCAAACTATCATCAGCGTCAAATTCGCAATACTGCTTAATCTTTTCCCATTCAACGGGATCTTTATAATTATGACGAATTTGGGAAGCGTCGTAAAAGACACGACCTTCTTGTTCCCAGCCTTCTTGTTTAATAATGTTCTTTAGTCCATAGCTTTCATATTTACGAGAAGCTGCATCGTATTTATAAGCAAGGAACATGGTATCGATAATTTCGCGACCATAGACATGAGCTTTGAAATAGTCGAGATGTTGCGATCCGTCTTTCCTGAATTTGGATTCTGTCCGGTCAAATTCAACCGAGGAGCCGTTTCTTCCCAAATCGACAGAGACGTTTTCGCGATCAGCGATAAACTGGATATACGGCAAATCGAAGCATACGATGTTATGACCGATTAGTAGGGAGGGATCGTATTCTCTTACCCATTTGCACCAATCCTCAATCATCGCGCCTTCAGATTGATAATCGTCATACGAGAAAAGCTTGCGAGTTAGAACGCCGTTCTTTCTCCCCGTATTAGAGATTAGCAGGAGTTTTGCGTCATCTGTATGGTCAATGCTTGTCGTTTCAATGTCGAAGGACAGGCAGGTAACTTCGTTGTGCTTTAAGCCTTTGAGATACGTATAGCCATCTTTCACCATAAAGGCTTCTTTGGGATTCCAAATCGAGAAGATATCTAAATTTGATTTCTTGAAATAGGAGCGTTCTTTTGAGAAGGCATTTCGAGAGAGATATTGCTTTCCGTATTTGTAGTGGAGATCACCTTTAAGTGTTGACCAGCCCTTTCCGAGCGGCTGTGAGGAAAGTATCCAATAGCGATTAGGAACTTCCTTGATCGTGACATTACCATCGTCTTTTTGAATGAAGAGAGTGGCAGCGTCGTCTTTGATTTCTATACTGACAATTTTTTCTTCTGGCGCTTTGCCGTAAATAATTCTGTCGGTCATTGCGAAGCTCGATTGAACGTTAGTGAAATCATTTTAGAAGATCCTTCACTTCAATATCAATTTCTAAAGCTTTCATGGAAACGAGAGCATCAAGATCTTCATCATTAAAGTCTAAGTGCGTTACGTTTGTAAATGAAGAATTCTTTAATGAATCACCGTAATAATATTTACCAATGATGACATTACCAGAAAACCCTTCAACTTCGACATGATGAAAAAAATAACCATCATCGAAGATACCCGTGTTTAAATACCTTCCACCAACTACTATGTGCTTTCTTTGCTTCATTTCAAAAGCCCCTTGACTTCTTCTTGAACCTCATCTTCTTTAATATGTAGATTCTTTTGAATATTATCAACTAACATATTATCGAAAAATTTAATGACAGCAGGAACCCAAAAAAATAATTGACACACCACATAGAATGGCCAAATTACAATTCGAACTGGCGTTAGTGCGTCATCTAACTCAGTATCAACCTTAATTGCTGTCCATTTTTTAAATTCTCGCCTCTCGTTTATATTTTCAAGTTTTTTAAACTGATTAATAATAAGACTTTTAATATGCCAGCGGCTTACAATAAATCCAATGAATAAATAAACAACAAACGCCAATAAAACAACAAACCATTCGATAATCATCATTTTCACTCCCGAAGGACTTTAAACACTCTCAATCCCATTGGGCCTTGCTTTCCTTCTCAAGCTTCATTTTAGCTTCGAATTTACGCTGCTTAAAATCGTCTAGTTGAATAACTTGTTCCTGTGTTAGAGATGATACATCACCTGTGACGCCATTCCAAGAAAAATCGCCGCTCCAAAGACTTCCAAAGCGATTTTTTACAACAGCAAAAGATAAATACCTATCGTCATTGACGGTCTTGGGTGAATATCCTTCTCTCCATAGAGTTAAAATCGTCGAGCACGCTTGTTCAATAACACTCGATCCCTTAATTTGCTTCATAGAAAGCAAAGGATCTGAAATATCAGCGGTAGAGTGTTTCTGCGTTTGAAGAAGGAGCAATACACACATTTCTTCTTCATTGGCAAGATCTTTTAATTGATTAGCAATGAAAGCTGCTCCGGCTGTGGCATCAGAGAACGGACTAGCAATACATTCCAAATAATCGATGACACAGAGACGAATCTTCTTGCCTGATAGTTCTTCTTGTGCTCGCTTAATCTTTTTAATATCAGCGACCGTCACTCCGGATTTAAAATTAAAAGAAACATTCTTATAATCTTCTTTAATTTTTTGAGAGACTTTTTCCCGTAGATCGGAATTGTTTCTATAAACGTCCATTGCGCGCTTAAAATCGTATCCGGTTTCCTTTTGTACAAGTTTTGAGTAGATGAGGGGAAGGCCCATATCAAGACTAAAGAAGATAGACGGAATATTATTTTTTGCCGTGTGCCGAAGGATGTTTAAACACACGGAGGTTTTACCTGCTCCGGGCTGCCCAAGAAGTCCGTTAAGAGTTGATGTTGAAAGGATAAGGTTATTATCAAGCTCAACAAGTCCGGTCTTAATAATATTTTGTTCGAAGTTTTGTGCGTAGCTTGAGAACGTTTGTGTCATGTCATCAAGGGATACACAAGGATTTTCTTCAATGTCATCTTCCCATTTAAACCCCATTCGCTCGCAATATTTACGAAGCCATGGGTTAGTTTTAGGCGAATAAGACCCACCTTCCCAGCCATCGGAGAATACAGACTCCTCGATGATGTTTTTAAATAGCTCTTCTTTAGGGAATTCGTCTGCGCCAGAGATAGCCGCTTGGTTCTTAATAGCGGTTTTGCAGATATAATAAGTGGTATTTTTGTCATATCCCAAACCACGACATGTAGCGGCAACAACCATCAAGGCGTTATGCCGTTCGCCGGATTCGAAGTTCCCTTGTACTAATGCCCATTTATACGCTTTCCAGCCATACGGAGGATTCGAAGGTCCAACAACAGGCATTTGCGCTGCTGGGGTATTCTTTTTAGCTGGAGGAGCTTTTAGAAGGTCTGGAGGCAAACTAGCTCTTCCCCATTGAAAATCTCCAACATTCGAAAGATCCTTTGCCATTTCCCTAATTTGAGAGATATCCTTTGTAAGTTGGGGAATTGTAAGCGGAATTTTATATAGGCCGGAAGCCTGATGCTTTGTTCCTGGAACACGCATAATTTGCGAAGCGTCATACAGAGACAAGTCAAACGTTTTAAGATCTCCCGCTAGTTTTTCTGTCACACGAGCGACTTCTTCGGGGGTCAGTGTTTGTTTTGTATCGACTACGATGTTATTGCCTTTTTGTCCCGAAAAGAAAACTTGAATGTCAGAGTCGGGAATTCCTTGACGTTTAAGACGTTCAACAACTGTGAGACAGTCAGCTTGGGCAAGGGCCGGATTTTCTTTGTTATCAAAGTCAAACCAAATTTTATCGGCAACAACGTCACGAATTCCTTTGACACTGCCGGTCTTTTGAAATTGTTCAAAGTGCTTATCATTATAATAATAAGTGCTTACGTAATGTTCTTTATCATTTTTAATAAAGTCCCAAACTTTGTCATGCGGAACTAGCTTCCCTTTATCGGCGAAGTTTGTAGTGAGTCGAACATATCTCATTTAATACCTCTTATAAGATTTAAACTCTGGAAAAAAGAAAGCCTCAATAGTGCAATATAATAATATAAGTAATAACCAAGGGAAGACCCATAATACCCACAAAAATACTAGCAGCTTATTCATGATACAAAAAGGCCCTAAAACAGATCATAAAGTCTGTCAAAGGGCCGAATAGAACTATTGCTGTTTAGTTAGCTGAACAATTTCAAAACGTACCCATTCAGGAAACCGATCTAGGCGTTCTCGAATCTTTGAGGCAGTTTCTTCGCCCAGCCTTCCAGCTTGAACGCCTTCTTCTAGATTACGAAGTTGTGCGGCTTTTGATTCTAGACGAAGAGTGTCGCCTTTTTTGAGAACGACATCATCACCAATCTTAATATAATCAGGTTCTCCAGCTTCCTTAGACTTAACAACACTACCAATAGTGCGACGTTTCCACTTAGCCATTTTCATTCTCCTTTTGGGTTTCTTCTTGTGTTTTAACTTGTTCGGTTTCTTGTTGTTTTTTGTACGCTTCTTCTGCGGCCTTTTGATATGTGGACATAATCATTACATATTTAGCCTCAAGAAGTCGTTGAGAAATTGCGAAGGCCTCATTCTCTTCTTTGGAGGTAGACTTCATTTCCTTTTCGTTTAGCGGAAAGACCACCATTTTCTTTAGAAGACGGCGCATAGCATTTGACGACAAGTTGTTAACCAGAGCATCGTAACGAGGACGATACAGAGTGAATAGTGTTGCCGCCATCTCTTCGGGATCATCCGATACTTGGGGCTGGCTTTGTTCATTAAGAAGTTGTTGTTCTACTTCTTTAGGATCGAGGACTTCTTGTTCGCTCATGACCACTCACTTTCTGATTCTTTCTTAGCCGGGGGTTTACGGAACGAGCTTGAAGGCTTGGGAGCTTCTTCTTTTGCTGCGGGAACAGTTTCAGGCCACTTAGGTTCTTCTTTCTCGGCAGGCTTAGCCCAGGTCTTTTGGGGGCGAGCCATAGCGCTTTCTCCGTCATCGTCAACGGCACCTACTGATAGGAAGGACTGAAGACCGTAACGTCGAGCATATGAAATGCCGCTTCCTGCCGCTTGAGGATCATTTTGTTTTGCGCAAACAACTTCCGTTTCCGAAGAGAACCATTCGCCACTTTCGTGGAGAAGGAGAGTCTGTACAAATTGCTTTCCTTCACGAGCCACCATGGGTTGGAGAACCGTGATTCCGTTCGCATTGAGCGCCGGGGTAACAGCTTCTCGTACGGAGTTTAGATCTGCATAGCTTGATTTGAAGAAGGGATTTTTCGAACCTTTTGATGCGTCGCCCATTTCTTTCTGAGCTTTGAGAAGGGCAGCGGCAATTTTCGTAACGCTTGGTGAGCTGTTCATTTTATTATAATTTCCTTTTTAATTGTTGGTGTTTTATTACAGTACACGAGTTTTTTTCTACTGTCAATACAATTTATAAGTTGTACCAAACGTAAATATCTGAGGAATTTTTAATACACATTTGAGGTTGATCCGCAACTCCAGAACCGCCTTCAACATTCCACACTTTTCCTCTCAATTGGCTAGTACAGGTTGGCTGCGTGCTCGGGGTTTTAATTTGTACGTCGCTAACTGATCCAGGCTCGATTACTCCGGTTCCGTCTTCTACCCAGGCCTGTCCTGCCGTCCCGTGACTTGTTGGCATGAACCAACGCATATTCTGATTCATATTTCCGGGATAAATGGCGAACTCGTATCCGTTTACTTTTGCTTTAAACCCTCCAGCGTAAATGCTGTCGTATGGTGTATCGAAGGTTCCAACGCTTCCACTAAACGCAGATACCGGAAGAAGATTAGGGGTTTGAATTGGTCCATTGAAAACCGACAGCGCCGTTGTATTTGACCAAATAGATAGCGCTTGATTATTATCTCCTCCGGAGGCGACAATATTATCAATTCTAAGACCGACAGCTTTATGATCGCTTCCGGGATCATCGCCGGTCGCGTGAGCGCGGGAAATATAAATTCCTGTTGCATTGCGAATTTTACCAGTGCTGATAGTATTAGTCCCGACATAGGCTTCTAGGCCAAATCCATTGACAATCGTGCCTTCTGTCGTATCATTGCCGCCTGCATTATAATCGAACAGTCTAGTAATCGCTCGATTCCCATAGCACTCAGTGAGAACGCCGTCGCCAGTCATTTCACACGTATTATAGTTTCGCAATAAGTCTAAAGTTCCTGAAGGATGATTTGCTCGAACGCCAACATATTGTCCTTGATGATACGAGCCGGTTCCTGAAGAGTTGACAACAAGAACTGCGTCTAAATTACTCCAAGTAGAATTTCCGTCGATTGTTTTATATAAAGATAGCCCATTATCTGTGGGGGAGTTATTACCAATTCCAACTTGTCCTCCTGATAATATAGAGATTCGATTTATACTGTTGGTTATAATATTTACCGGATTATTATCATTTGTTCCCATAATTAGTGGATATCCTGTAGAATTTCCACCGTCTAGGAGTGTTTGTGCATTTGATAAACAACTAATAAACAATAGGCTTACAGGTAATTTTTTCATAGTGTGTTACACCGAGAATCGGTTAGGGGAAGAGCCGTCTCGTTTGCCCAGTTATTATCACCATTCAAACTTTCAAGCAAGAAACACCCGTTATCGTAACGAAGGATTCGTTCAAGGTTTGTATTGAGACGATATCGCATATTGCTACACGTTGTATTTCCACCAATAGCTAGATTAAACGCCGTGTCATATGGGATATACCAAGTTCCCAGGTTATTACCAGAAGACGCTGATGCCGAGCTTTCGTTTAGAATCAGTCGGCCATCCGAGAAAAGCATCCATGAGTGACTACATACGGCCATGTTTCCGACCCCGACAAGTACCGAAGACGTGCCGGGAATACCCTGAGGCCCTTGAGCGCCGTCCTGTCCGTTTACTCCATCTTGACCAGGATTCCCTGCCAGGCCTTGAGGACCCTGAGCACCAATAAGGCCATTACAAGCAACAAAACTCGATACAGAATACTGAAGATCCGCATCGGTAAAAACGCCATCATAATCACGATCTTGGGCGAGGACTACAGTATTCCCGCCTGCAGGACAATCTACAAGGCTAGCAGCTTCGCTACGGGATACAATAGAATATCCGTCCATGCCACGAGGACCGACTTCGCCCCGATCACCCTTTTCACCCTGAACACCGGAAGCGCCGTCTTTACCGGCAGATCCCTTGTCGCCTTTAAAAAGAGGAACAACAAAAGGACCGCAGGCCGTTAGGGCTAGAAGCATCAAATACTTTTTCATTTCTTTTGCTCCAATTTTAAATCTTTTTTAACAAAAAATCCAGTAACAAGGCGTAGGATTAAAAGTCCGCCAATTACATACGCGTGCATTGGGGAAATACTAAGCAATAAACTCCCAATTGTCAAATACAATGCAACTTCTAGAAGAAGGAACGTAACAATTCCTAAAATCACATTCATACAAAATTATGCTCCGATGCGGCTTTCTTAAAGGCATCAATACCAAAGTCTCTCCCACTTTCCCCGGTATTAGTGACATGTCGCACCTCGGCCTTTCCGGTAACGAGATCAAATGCAACTTCGACAAGTACCCATTTACCCTCCTCGTTTTTGACTACAGAAATTGCAATATGAGGCATTTCTACAAGCTTTATGGGTTCTGATTTATTTTTTGACATATTATCTCCTTTATTTTAGAAGGTCTTTAATTTCTTCATTAATTTCATAAGCTTTGACTATGAACCAGCCATCGTATGTGAAATCTTGGTTATTGAAATATGAAATAATTTTTGGATTTGACGATAATTGAACGTTGGCTCTATTTGTTTGAAAACTAATAACAATCCAACTATCATCATTATATATTTTGGCTGGACCGACCCAATCTTTATGTTTAAGTTCGGCACCTACGTATAGATCTTGAAACGTCATACAAACACAATACCAAAGGCTTGTTTGTGTGTCAAGTTATTTAATCGGTGAGGAGTTTCTTTTTGAAGGGGTTTCCGTCATCTCTATAAAAACTCTTAACCCACATAGCTCTGGGGATGCTTCTAGATTCATAACGACGAACGCCAAACATAATAATCCAGCGATAGTACCAAGGGATTTTTACCTTATTTAGAAATTGAACACGAACATCAGCCAGATTCCAATTCTTTGTGATAGAAAGACCTACGGCCAGCCAAATACTGGGGATAAGTCCAGGATTTCTTTTTGCTGCAAGGCGGACAATTGCCCAGTCTCCCGGCTGTAACCACTGCTTAATGTCGAATTTCCCTAGCTTTTTTACATTATAAGAGAACCAATGCTCTTCTCCATAATCACAAATTTGTGCGGCATGTTTTGTGTTGTATAACCAAGAGCCAATAGAATGGCATACAACGTTATCGTGTGATTGTCCAATGTAGTCGTATTTCCCAGGCATATGTCCGGGCCAGCGTCCATAAAGCCCAGTGTCAATTGTGGCCGCGTCTGTAAAGCGGCAATAGGCGTTAGCAATACGTGGGTCCTTCCCTTCAGGATCAAGTTCTAGTGCTGGTTGGACAAGGAATAGGATAGAGTTTTCGTTAATAGCACGACGCGAAGCGCCAGGATACAAGCCATCAGTTTCATCCCAAAGCTCAGCTTTCCCTCCACCATTAGGGGCAATGTAACCATTTACAAATTCGTCAATAAGGCTCATAGACCACCGTGTAATTGTCTGAGTTCTAGGCGATAAAGAATTCCTTGTTGTTGACATCCCAGCTTGATTTTTTCATAATTTGCGTGACCGTCTGGGCTTGTAGGTTTATACATTCCCAATTGATATAGATTAATAAAACCACCAATACAGCCAGTTACAAAACTACTTTCTTGAAGATCCAGTAGTTGAGTTTGATTATAAGAAAATAAAGATTCTTTTGAAGTTGAACAAGAAAGAAATAGAATGCTAATTAATGAAATAACTAGTACAGTTAATAAAATTCTCATTTAAGTAAATCCTTTATTTCTTGCCTGATTTCTTCGCCTTTATAAAAATACCATCTGTTTTCTTTTAAAGACCGATAAGGAATTATGCTTGTATAGTCCTCGCTAATACTAAGTCTTACCTTCAAAAAACTATGATCAACGTCATATACAATCCAATGCACATTATGATAACTAGATGTATTATCCCAATCCTTATGTCTCAGGTATCTTCCCATGTATTCTGATCGAGTATTCATTGTGACATCAATTCTGTATAGCTAATTGGGAACTTGTCTTTTAGGATAGCGTCGAGTTGTTCCGCAACATCCCGGACTTCTTTTTGTGCGTCTTTTCCTAAGCGTAGCTTTTGGAAATGTGCCCAGTTTCTAAGATTTCCCGTCATATAAAATTCTGTCATGAGATTTTGAGGAAGAACACCGCGAGCTTGTTCACGACATACACCATTTTCCAGAAGTGTATTATAAATGGCAAGGCAATCCTCGTTTGCTTTTTTAAATAGAAACTCAGAAGTTGCAAGCTTGTCCTCAGAAATTAATCCTTCTGAGGCCTGTTTATTTGATTTAGACTGCTTCCGAATGTCATTAAGATCCGGGACATAGAATTCCATGTTCTTTTCTGTATAGCGCCTAGAAACCTCGTTATACGCAAAAGTCCGATGGCGATGAATCTGTGAGCGGATATACAAAGGACATTTGATAATTGCCGTCAATTGACAATGTTCAAATGGGCTTAGATGTTTGTGTTTTGCTAGATATTTGATAAGCTTAATATCGGATTCGTCTAGCAGTTGTTTTGTATTCGCGAATGAGATTCTTGCGGCGTTTACGGGCGTAAGATCGGTGCCTAAATGATCGACGTACAAAGCTTCAATTTTTGCGCTCATTTATTATCCAAACGTGATTTCAATGACATTAAATCCCTCGTCTAAATCCGGTGTTTCGAACGACCTATTAAAATCCTCAACAACCTTGATTTTCTTCTCATTAGAGACAGAAGGTCCTAGAGTTTCGTGATCTTTGCGAGCCAAAACTCGCTCAATACAAACATCCTTTGGCGTTTTAAGAACGACGCAATGACATTCTACTCCACGTTTCTTTGCCAAGTCAATCCAGAATTTTCTCTGTTGTTTAGAAACGTTCGCGCGGTCAATTACTACGGAGTTCTTTTTAAGAAGCTCTTCGTTGGCCTTCTTAATACAAGCTTCCCGAGTTCCCAATTGATCTTGAGAAATACGGATGTATTGAGAATATTTAGTTTTACACATGGTGGATTTGCCAGATCCGGGGATGCCGCACAATACGATAATCATAAAAGCTATGCTAACAGATCTTTGACTTCTTTGTCAATATCAAATTCTTTAACCTTAGTTTCGAATACAACAAGACTTTCTTTTGCTTTCGTTGTCAGCTTTTCATGATATTCAATGGACGCTTTAGCATATTCACAACGACGTTTCCAGTATTTCTGAGCCTTCTCTGTGGCGTTCTTTGATTGCTCGTCGATTCGCTTCGCGTCGGATTTCTTAGAAAGCCAGACGGTTTGACGTTCAATGACGCCTTTTCTGACTCTCGTATATTCAACTTCGTAGAGCTTGACTTTTGCCGTCATAGAGTTGATATTATTGAATGCTTTTAATTGGGAAGCAATTTGAGCTTCCATCGCTGTATTAAAAACCTGAGGAACATATTTCCAACGATAATCTGTAACAGACAATCCGTAAGATCCAAAGGAGCTTCCATAGCTTGACATTACTTGAATCATTCCGTTTTTATCAACGACACAATATTTTTCAACAATCCTCATGCTAGTAAATCCTTCACTTCCTTGTTGATTTCTTCAGATTTAAAGCAACGAAGATATTGCTCTTCGTTTAGTGTATATGAAATATTTTTATCGTCTACAAATTTATAATATTTTTTAGGGATAGTTGTTCCAAAGTCGCACAGCTCATATTCACGCTCTAAAGTCCAAAACTCTGTGGTTCCCAATATTTGACGACCGCGTTCCGGAACTTTATAACGAGTCATTTCTTAACAACATCTGAAAAATCATTTTTATAGCAAACGTCATAAAAAGGGCATTTTACAGCCCCATTATATTTAATACAAGAAGAAAAATTTCTAGGGAAGTTTCCAGCTTTAATAGCCTTATTAATTTGGTCATAATTATCAAGAACAATGTCTTCTAGTCTTGAAGGAATTTCATTTACTAGAACTTGAATAAACGCCTCAGGACGAATTTTAATTTCCCATTCACCATGACACCTTTGGTCCTCAATTATCGCATTACACGTCGTATGGCGAGCGCCAGAACCGTCATTACCACACTTCGAACAAGTCTTTTCCTTGTTCTTAAGGATTTGCTTAGAGAATACAATATAGCCAGCTTTTCTGGTTTTGTATTTGTCCGAGACCGAATGAAGATACAACGATAGTTGCGGGCTAGTTAATACGGCGGATTCCTCATATTGCCTAGCTGAAGTTTTAATGTCAAATACAATAGGTTCTTCGTGATCTTTGTATTCGCAAATTAGGTCAATAAATCCAACGACAGTATCGCCGTCTTCGTTTTCGAGTTTAACCTCTTCTTGTGTATTGTAAACTTTCTTAATATTAGGAAGAATCTTCTTTTTGAAAGATTCGAGCATAATAATGCCTTTTCTGTACAAACATTGCCAGTTTGCGGCATTGAATAGCTTCTGATCGTTTTTCGGCAGGTTTGAAAATCCGACGCGTTCCTTTTCTTTGCGCACTTTGTCAATGGCTTGCATCAAAGCGGCAGATCCCAATGGGGGAGAATTTGTTGCATCGGAGACAATCTTCATTAAAGATCGCCAATCTTCGGCAGTCAAAAGCTCGTCATCAAAATCTGTATTAGCATAAACAATGTCCGTACAGATTGGCAGGTACGTATCTACTTTATTGACTTCTTGTGTTTCCCACGTTTTAATAAAAACGTCAACATAGCTAGAAGAGTTTTTTGGTTCTAAAAGTTGTCCGATTGCTTTGTCAACGGCAGTTCCAAAGGAAAGAGCGGCGGATTGTTTTGTTGATCGAAGGCCTTGATTATAATGATAATCAAATGCTTTAGGACAGTCCTGAAATTTACTAACGGCGGAATGTGAAAGCTTCATGACAGAAGTTCTCCCAGTTCTAATTGGACCTCGTAGGGTTTAATAAGGGCTTCTGTATCGCTGATATTTTTTTGCCAATTCCGAATCTTTTCTTTATTAAGGCGAACAAATTCTTTAATGGCGGCTTCTTTTGTTAGCCAAGTTCCAGGAGGACGTGAAGCTTTGTCTAGTTTCTTTTCCGGAATATGAAATTCTCTAGTGTTTATTTTAGATTGGAAAATCACCCACAATTTAACAGCGTATTGCTTACAAGGAATTACATTCCCAGTAGTTTTAACAAACAGAGCTTTTTTCCTACGAGCAATTACAGCGTCTTCAGTTAATGCCCAATAATTCCAATTTTTTAGTTCATTGGGTAATGCAAATTCCATAATAAATCCATCTTGGACTTCTACTGCATTTTCCATTACCCATTGTTTCCAAGATTTCACATTCACACTAATTTAAATCCTTTCGTGAAGGAACGTCTTCGTTAGTTTCTTCATTTGCAACAACAGCAAATTTAACTTCGTCAATACGAATGCTACAATTTACTTCGTCGGGGGTGCTACCAAGATAATAGTATTCATCGTCTTTGTCAAGTAAATATCCTTGGAATACCAATGGAGTATCGCTATGCGCGGTTCCTTCTTCGGATTCAACACTTTGAGCAGTTTGTAAAGACGTATAGATATTGAGGAAACTACCGGCGAAGGTTTTAAAGAACATGGATGTTTTCTTTTTTCTCAAGCGAGGAGATCCTTTATTTCCTTGTTGATTTTCATCCGCTTTGTATATTCAGGGAGAAAAAATCCTGAAGTAATGAGATTGGTTTCTTGAGGATAAAATGCTGGGGAGTCTTCTACTCGATTTCCCGCAAAAGAATCTTCGATATTGTCTTCTAAAAATTGAGCTTTGTATCCATTGTCAATAACCTCTAAAATTTCGTATACTAAGTCGTATTTTTCGGGATGAGCATTGTCATATAATTGGTTAAACCCGCAAATATCGCCAACTTGGAATTTCATGACAGCAAGTCTTTCACTTCCTGTTTAATTTGTGGCGCTTTATATGGATAAAATCCCCAATTATCTGAATTTCTCCATTTGTAATTAGTGTCCTCTACGTGATCACCTTTGATCCAAAACCTATCGGTAATAACTGGGGTTTTACAAACTAAGCGGTGATAAAACGCTGGACCGGCGGCTTCTTCTGCTACAAAATAATCACCAATATCAAATTCTTCAATCTTCATAAATATCGTCGAAATCTGCTCCAGAACGGGCGTATTCCGAAACTCTCCCTGCGAAGAAATCTTGTAAATTTACTCCTTGAGACATAACGTCAAACCATTGTAGACGATTTAATGCGTCCTTGTCAATGTTTTTCCAATTGCTCTTTAGTCCTAGTTCTTGAAGCTTTGAATTAGCCCTGTATCGGATATACATTTTCAAGTCCTTGGGATCGAGACCTTCAATGTTCCCACCTTCGAAAGCCTTCTCAATAAAATTGTCTTCCAGCTCGATTGTCAGGCGCGCGGCTTCATAAATTTCCTTCTTCAATTCGTCCGTCCAAATCTCTGGATATTCCTTAATAAATTCATTGAAAAGCCAACAACCAGCGCGGGAATGGAGGGATTCGTCACGAATACTAAATTCAATGATCTTTCCAACTCCCATTAGCAGGTTTCGCTTTGAGAAGGAAAGAAGAACGGCGAAAGATGAGAACAAATTGACGCCTTCTGTGAATGCTGAGAAAATGGCCAATTGACGAGCAATGTCGGCTTTGCCATTGCCTTTTGTGTTCATCAATCGGTCAATCTTGGCTTTTGCTGTCGGTTCGTGGAGAAAAGCGTCAAAGTCTAGGAGTCCCAGGTTTTCATTAAGCCGGGCGTAGCTTTCGGCATGAATGCCTTCAAATGCTGAGAAAGTTGCGGACATGCGTTGGATTTCTGGATGCTTGAACCAGCGAGCAACTTTAGACGAATAAAAATCTGAAACGAAAGTTTCTGTAATAACAAAGCCTTTTAGAATATGACCAACAACTTGTTGTTCGTTTGTCGTCAAATTCATCTTCCAATCTTGGATGTCTTTACCCATAGGGATTTCATTTGGAAGCCAGAATACAGAACGCTGAGCTTCATTGAATTCTTGCGCTTTGGGATAAAGGATGGGAGAATACGAGGTTCTTGTCGAAAGGAGAGTCAAAATAATAGATCCTTTACTTCTTGATTAATAATGTATGATTTACAAATACCAGATTCGGCTTCAAGTTCTGATGCTGGCCTATACAAATCTGTTCTTTCTATAAGAAAATTTATATAGGTATAATATACTCGATCATTGGATATTGCTGTGATTTTAAATGGTCCTAAATGGTGGTTAGTATTGGCGTTTATACCAGAGCCTAAAATCCACTCACGAACTTGCCCAACTTCGATCATTTGAATCTATTCTAACAGCTTTTTTAACTCTTTGTCAATGACTTTTGATTTTTTGTAGTTGGGGAGATGTTCAAAACAATCAGATCCAGCATACCAAAGTTCTATAATCTTAGTTCGATCCTATCGAATAAAGTAGTTTGGGTCTTCTATTTGTAAAACTTCACAAATGTCTTTACAGCCACAAAGACACTTATAATATTCCCGTGTAATAAGCGACATTAGTGGAATTCTGTATTATCTTTATTGAGATAATAAGCCTCGGAAATGGCTTTCAATACAAGGCGACCGAGAGAGGGCGTTTGTCGTTCAACCAGAGGTTTAACAACGACGCCTTCCCGGACTTTTTGTCCGCCAATGGTCGAATCCCCTTCCCGATGTTCTTCGACAACAGATTTAGAGAAAGGACCTACATACAACTCAGGGACCCTCTCTAAGCCCCAATTTGCCACACAGCGCTTGAATCTAGGATAGTCAAGCCATTTCCCATGCTCGTCCATAATGTCGTATACAAAGAGCTTATGTTCGCCATTTGCGCATCCATATGCATAATTACGTTGAATTCCAGGCCCGACAATTTCACCATATACAGAAAAGCCTTTAGGAATGTTTTCACGAAGAGAATATTGATCGACCATCTTTGTATAAACATCGCCAAAATCGACGCCTTGGGATTCGATCTTTGCCCCGGAATGTTTTTTTAACAGCTTGCTTTGAATTTGCACATTTCGCGATCCCCAACAGAATTCCCATTCTGGAAGAGCGCCAAATAGGAATAGGATTTTCTTCCAGAGTGTGTCGGGAGCATTTTTAAACCAACCAGCGCGGAAGGACGAGTTATGAACAACAACCCCATCGGCTATGAAATTGTGACATTCGGTTTCTATATCGTATCTAGTGTTATTTTTAGATTTATGGTTTTGGATAGGGGTAATCCCAATAATTTTTTGTTCGACAAGCTTAGGCTTATACTGCGAACTTTTTTGAATAACATCTGTGACTGTGCAATTTCTATATCTTTCTGGCAATTTATAGCGCATACAAGGGACCACATATGGAGAAATCAAGACAAAAAGTTTTTCAGCTTCGTCTGCATTTAATCGTAATCTCCAATATCCATCGGCTTGATATTTGATAGGAGAAATTCCAACATTATTAAGTCCAGTAACCAAATTATCAATAGAGGCTTCATCAAAGCCGCAAGTAGCAAACGCGGCCCTGTCTTCTTGACCTTCGACAGACGACAAAGAGCCGTCATCCATATACCAATATGCTAGGGCGATTGGTCCTAATTTATTGGCAATGGACGCCGGAACAACCTTTTGTGTTCCCGAAATCCAATCCAAAAATAGGTCATTGAATTTTAATAGCGAGTTAGTATTGCCGCGACACATTGTCGTTCCGTATCCGGATTGTTGATTTTTGCTTCGGTTTCCACCGACATCTCCTAGATTTTTTAAAGTCTCGTCAAGATAATCTTCGTGAAGTTCTTTCTGGCCAAAGGTGACAATATTGGTACTTTTATTATAAGATGCGTCCCCTAACATTTTTCCAATAAGGATTTGTTCTTGAACGTAGCTAACTTGTCTATCATTTCGATAATACAAAACAGAATCGCCGACTTTGAGATTCCCGGCAGCGACATATTGCTTTGTATTTGGATTATAGAATTGATGATTTGGGGTAACGTCAATTGCCGCAAAACTATTTCCCCGGCCCATTCGACTTCGTGTCATTCGAATATTTAGCCAGTCGTGTGAAATTCCGTTATTAAACCAATTGACAACTTTAGTCGGAATAAGTTTTTGAGAATCGTTATCAATTCCCCAAACTTCAACTTCCAGTTTATTATCAACGATGTCTTGAATAGTTTTAGTATCTCCGTTTGTCAACGTGATTTTCGTATTATTTCTTAGACATCCATGCAGCTTCTCCGAAATATAAACCAGTTCCCCATCTTGGAAAACTCGGTCATAATATTTGAAATTCTCAATATCTGTATATTTCTTGAAGTTGGGATTTCCCTTCTTCTTGGATTTTGCGCCCTTCAATTTCATGCTCTCGGGGAGTTCCTGCTCTTCGTATTTTGTAATGCCGAGGATTGTCGATACGTCCTGTTCTTCTTTATAATTTGCCTCAGGAAGAAATTCCATAGCAAGAATCATTCCTTGGGAAATAGCTTTACGAAGTTTGATTGTTCGAATTCTATGGTTCTTAAGCTTTACCTTCGATCCTACGGGAAAGATCTTTTCTTCTAAATCTAGGGGAAGAATACTGTCAACTGGAACATAAACGACTTTATCTCCAGCTTTATATTTACCTTTAGAAACGACCACATTCCAATCGTACACCTTGACAATTTCAAGCAAATCGGCATTTGGATGCACGAATACTTCACGAATAGTTGTGACGGGAACTTTGAATGTGCTCATTTAAGTAGCTCTTTCACTTCGTCTTGTATTTCAATTTCTTTTGTCACGTCAATTAAATAATCAAATCTATCTGGATAATCTTCCATATCGTATTCAAAAGAATAGTTTTCATCTAAATACTCATATGCCCATAGTTTTGGTCCGACTTTAGTGAATTTGAATACTCTGTCTTTATTTTCTTTGGCAATGTCTGCTGTATTTCTTACGTCTGGTTGCCATTGATATAATCTTCCAATTTCGGGTTTAGTCACTTCAATAAATCCTTCACCTCAGAGTTTACCTCAATCTCTTTTGTGATGTCAACAAGATCTTTTAAATCATCTAGGGGATCATAAAAGCTTAGCGACAAATCTCGCCAAATTACTTCCCCGTATTTATAATTTCCGACAATATCGTCTTTTAATAGTATTCTCGTCACTTCGACCGTATCAAAACCATAACGAGAGCCGACATATTTATACGTCCGACCAACTTCAACATGGCCACGTTTTAAAATCACGCGAGAAGATCTTTCACTTCGTCTAAAACGTCAAATTCTTTAGCTGGGATATGAATCCACCCTTCGTCGATAGAAAATAGTTTAGCGTTGGAATTTTTAATAGTTTCACCGAGCTTCCAATCAGTTTTTGCGGGATCTACTATCGTGGCGTTAGATCTTCCTCTTTTACCAATTACTTCAATTTTCCAAACATGACCATATTTTGGCCATTTTGCATAAAAAACATCTCCAACTTTATATTTCATTTCAATATGTCCTGTAATTCTTGGGATATTTCTAAAGATTTGATTCTGGTAGTAATATATTGATAGGGAAATTAACCTTCGCAACTCCGGCAGTCGGATTCTTCATGATAAATAGCATCTCCTCGTAATGGTGATTCGGCTCTAAGGTAATATAGACCTTTTAAACCCGTTTGCCAAGCTTCATAATGAACTTCGTGAATATATTTTCCTAACTTCTTCTTGAGTTCTGTATCACCAACATCTTCGGGAATTGTGAAGAAAAGGTTTAGTGATTGTCCATTATCAATGAACTTTTGCCGCTGTGCAGCTTGTCGAACTAGGGCGAATTGGTTGATTTCCCTAGCAGTTTTAAAGACTTCCTTTTCATCTTGGGATAGGAAATCCAGATTCTTAACAGAGCCTTTATCACTATTAATTTTATTCCAAACGTCAATATTGTTCTTACCTTTAGCTTCTAGAATAGCGGCAAGAGCGGGATTCTTTCGCAGAAACACCCCCTTGGCCGTCTTTTGGGCGTAAACATTGGCTACAATAGGCTCGATACCTTGGGAAACTCCTCCGGAAATGAGAGCATTACTCATTGTTGGGGCCACGGCTTGGAGATGCGAATTACGCATACCATAGCCCTTTAGCCATTCAGGTTCTCCGTATTCTGTCGCCATCTTCTGAGAAGCCTTCACAGATTCCCTTTGGATGAGCGAGAACACGTCTCTATTGAGCATCATAGCATCGAAGGAGTCGAAGGGAATGCCTTTATTTTGAAGCAATGTGTGCCATCCTAGGACGCCTAAACCTAAAGCTCGGCTCTTCTCTGAGAATCTAACAGCTTTCTCAAAGCCTGAGATGCCTTTTGCCTTGTCAATGAATTCTTGCATTACGCCATCTAGGAAATATGTGGCGAGTTCTACAAGGTCTGTATTCTTCCATTCGTCAAATTTAGCGACATTAAGACTGGAAAGACAGCATACAAATGTGTGATTTTCGTCGTTGAATAGAAACAATTCGTTACAGAGTTGCGAGGTTTTAATAACCAAGCCTTGATCTTTATACCATTTTGGGGCTTGATTATTTGCATTATCTGAGAACATGAGATAGGGCTCGCCCATTTCTGTCCTTGTACGCAGAATACTGCTCCATAGCTTTCGCTTGGATTTATCCCCGGTTTTGATTGCCTTCATAAAATCGTCGTCGCAAACGACAGCGTGGTGAAATTGTGTGGAACGAGCGCGGCGAGAATCTTCCCCGGTTTGACGACGGATGTCAATGAATTCCTCAATGTCGGGATGCCATACAGGGAGGTAATTTGCAGAAGCGCCACGACGAACACCACCTTGCGATACAGAAGAGATGTTAGCGTCTTCATTCTTTAGCCAGGGAATGACGCCTTCAGAGACGCCATTAAGACCAATGGGAGTTCCGCGACCACGAACGTCACCCCAATACTTTCCAATGCCGCCGCCGTGTTTTGACAACATTGCCGATTCGTGATAACCCATGAAAATATCAGACAAACTATCACCAATAAGCTGCCCAAAACAACTTATGGGTAACCCGCGACTTGTTCCCATATTTGACATCACGGGGCTCGCCAACGCCAGCCAGTTTTTCCAAATGGCGTCAAAGAATTTTGGCGCAAGATCGGGTCGATTCAATTTCTTTGCTGAAGCTTCTGATACACGTTTCCACGCGTCCTTGGGGGTTTCATTTTGTAGGAGGTACCCACCACAAAGGGTAGAAAAACTCTCAGGCGACATCCATTCCGGAGCATCGCCACGTTTCTTTAGGTCTTCGAGATTCATGATAGTAAATCCTTTACTTCTTTTTGTATTTCTGCAAATTTATAAATCAAATCAGACATCAATTTTCTCATCCTCAATGGCAAATTTATCCCAAACATAGATATTGGATTTGTCAACAGTAATTACATTATTGCCTTTGAGGCTTAAAACATCAACTGTCGTTCCGGAGATAGCACGAATTTTTCTATTGACGACATAATCGCCAAAACGAATACCAACAACATCGCCAGGCATTACGTTTTTGCGAAGGTCTTTAAGAACAGATTGGAAATACAAATATCCAAATATAAAGACAAAAAGACCAATAAAGAATTGAATAAGTGTCATGGGATTAGGATAGCAGATCTTTCACTTCTTTGTCAATAATAGAATGTTTTGTGTGTTTCCATAAGCCGGGAGTTTCGAAATATCTAGTGTTGTATTGTTGGACAAATTCGCCAGTATCGGGAGATTCAAGTGTTGCCCATTTGGAGTCAATTTTATGAATCCTCCAATTTTTAGAGTTGCAAAATCTCCAAATTTCTCCGACTTTAGGCATCATTTCTTCCGTCTCCAGACAACGTGGTTCCTGCCATTTAGAAACATCATTCCCCAAACTAGAAGCGTTACGGGGCCGCCAATAATCGCACAAAATAGTGCGATATATTGAATTTCATCAAAATTTTTCGCCCAAATATATAGAGCACAGGTAACACTCAAAAGCCACAATAGCGACACCATTACAATCAACATTGTCCCTCCTGCTCTTCTTCCAAAATGATTTCTAGAATCTTATTCGTCTCAGCTTCAAAAACGTTAATTAAACCCTCAATAGTCCAGAACGTCACCATGTTTTCGGCTTCTTTAGGGGAGATTTCAAAGACGCATTCAATGGCTTTCTGTATATAATCCTGCACTCGGAAGGGTAGGAAGTCTTTGTCTTTATACTTAAGGAGTTTTGTTGTTGCGTCAGCAGAAATGCGACATTTAATATCACCGAGACTCATTGCAAAGCTCGACTGAATGTTAATGAAGTCATTTCAACAAATCCTTAACTTCTTCATTAACTTCATATTCTTTCGTCACGTCAATCCAATCGCTTTCTTCCCAATCTCTGATAAAGCTGTGAACTGGATCTTCGATACAATCTTTAGGATTTGACATCTCTTGGAATTTTCCATTTCTGACATTAATGCATTTCCAAGTTGCGCCGTAATATATAGATCCCTCTTTGGCCTTAAAAATCTGCCCAAGCCGGACTTTCTTCATACGGGATCGGAAGACTTTCTTTGACGCTTTTCGTCAGAAAAGACAACGCCAAAGTTTTTAAGCGACTCTTTGGCCTTGATTTTTGCGGACGTAGAGGTTTTCGCTTCCCCTGCCGCCAAAATCTCGTCATTTTGATCTAATACAGAGAATTTATTGTCATTAAGCCGAACACGCAACACTTTATTGTTTGCGCCATCCATTCCGCTAGATTCCAAAACACCGTCATTGTCAAAGTACCGAATTCTCGTATTCATAGTTTCCTCCACATAGTAAGTGTATCATTATTATTGAATGAGTCAAGCCAAAAGCTTATCGAGTTCATCCTTTATTTCTATTGATTTTTTGTAATTGGGAAGATGTTCGTAATCATTTAAACCATCTTTCCATTTTTCGAATCTGCCATCTGTTTCGAATTGAACAAAATAATCTTGATTTCTATCGAAACTATCAACCCTAAATACGTAGTGAGCGCCTATTGACCTATAATATTCGCCAACTTTCAGCTTCATGACAAAATATCCTTGATTTCGTCAAGGACTTCCAATTCTTTTGTCGCGTCTTTCATTGATCCGCACCTTATCATAGCTTCTATGTATTTAATATCTAACTGTGAAGGCCTCCATTCGTCGTTTTTGTCATGATATAGCCGCATTTCCATTCCCGACAAATCCGAATGGCGTCTAATGATAGTATTAGGATCTAGAGATAAAAAATAGCGATAATTCATTTCAATAAATCCTTGACTTCTTGTTGAATTTGGTATTCTTTTGTGACATCTTCCCAATCATAGTCCACTACATTTAATGGAAGATGTGGATCTCTCCATTCTTTGCCCATTGGCTTTACGGCGATCAAATTATCGCCGTCGTATTTATAAACGTGACCATAAGATTCTCGATAGTACTTAAAATTCTTTGTCATTGCATTGAAGGACTAGAAGTCCCAACTCCCGCCATTTGCGACAAACCCGTGGCCGATCATCAATTACAACTTCAACATTATACTTATCTTTGATTTTCGTCAAGTAGATTTCTTCCTTAATTATGTCGTCTTGCCTATAGTCTTTTTCTGGACGCATGTAAAGCTCATAGGCAGTATGATATACTTGTGCTTTTTCGTCAAGCCAAGTTTCTGTTGCGCGGCGATATTCCTCGCCGCGTCCGGATACAAAGATAATCTTATAACCGGCATTGAAATACAAATAAACTAAATTTTGACACCATTCGTTTACAGAATCCTTTGACATTTCCTTAAAGAATTCCGGCCAGTTCTTTGGCTTTCTTCGGACGTGGTGAAGACGATGGTCAATATTCGCGATTGTGCCATCAATATCAACACAAATTGCTTTAGGAAGATTCATTTTAGAATATCCTTCAATTCTTTACTAGTCTCGAAGGATTTTGTAATAACTTCCCATTGATTGTCTCCCCATTCGATTTCTGAGACGCTATAAACCTCAGTTTTCCCGTTTCTCGATCCGCATTCTCGATTGTCCTCTAAAACTCTCCAGGTTTGTTTTTCTATATTAAGCAATTTAAACGTGAGGTGTTTATAAGGGCCTTTTCCTCGTAAAATCATTCCTTTATAGAACTTCATGCCAATAGATCCTCTATTTCGTCTTTAATTTCAGACGATTTTGATAGTTCCCAACATTTATCAGCAAGATAATTTGTAAAAATTATGTGTTTAGTTTTTAATTCGCAATTTTCAATAACTGTAGTTTGATTTCTAATTTCTAGAATACGACATTTTACTCCCGAAAGATCAAATCTTTTCCAAAGCCAGACTTGCCCAGCTTGTACTTTCATTTTAATAGGTCCTTCAGTTCTTTGTCAATAAGATATTCTTTTGTTATATCTTTAATAAAACCCGAATACTCCCGCATTTTATCATATGGCCACATTTTAGTATCGGCAGGATATCGGTCTGTATTTGAAAATACCTCCACAAGTTCTCCTTTTTGATACACCCATGTCCAGGGGTTTTCTCTATCAATGTCTTTAAAGACCGCAATATCTCTCATTCCAATAGCTTATTAACTTCCGATTGTATTGTCAAGGTCTTTTCGTAATTAGGAAGGTGGACCCAATTCCTTATAAGAGATGTTTTATATGTGATTATATTTTTGCCATCGGTGGATACAGGGAAAGACATGCTATAAAATCCAGGCCAATGCAGTACCTTATAGCAGTTTTTTGTCTCGCGGTTCATATACCATTCACCTTCAACAATGCCAATGTCCATTTCTAATCCCTAAAATCCAATTCCTGCGTCTTAAAGAAGATCTCTTCTTCGGCTTTTTCTTTCATAGAATCGAGTTCGTCTTCATCAATTTGCGTCAAAGGGATTTCGACCCCATTGTCATCCTGAAGGCGCAAGTCAAATTCCTCTTCGCCTTTCTTTTTTGCCGTGACATAGACGGTATTTCCATTAATCAATTCAAAATCAAATTGCACTTTCATACAAAAACCCTCACAGCAATGGCGATCATTGCATAGAAAATTCCATTGTTAAGAATTTCTCCAAGAAATTGTAGGACTTTAATCTTAATCATTTAAGCAACTCCTTAATTTCGTTTTGTACTTCATACTCTTTTGTGACTTCGGTCATTAGTGTGGATTCCATTTGTTCTACCGATGCCGCAGATTCTCTCCAGACCAAGGTATCAGTTTTTTTATAATACAAACCTTCGGCGGTTAATTTATATACAATAGAACCTCTATTTGGGCCTTTTGTAAATCGAAAATACCTATCACGGGTCATATTTCACCGTTCGTCCACTACCCTTCATGGGATGATCCGTTGTTCCTTGTTTCGAGATGACAAAACAGCATTCAGGCAGCTTCTTAACGTTGATATTCGGCATAGACCAATATCCGTCTGTCAATACAATAATCATATCCGGATTCTTTTTCTTTGCCCATTCAAAGGCTGTCGTCAATTCAGTCCCGCCGCCTTGTACTTTATCCCGAATGTTAGTTTTGGCAAGCTGGAAGTTTTTCTTGACAATCGTGTCATAATACATATCGGTATGGAAAAGTCCAAGGAACGCTTTGTCAATGCCTACCGTCATGAATTGATTCGTTACAGCAAAGAATTCGTTAATTTCTTCGATGCTCATAGAGCCTGAAGTGTCAACAAGTACAGCAATTTTGGGCATTGGGGCTCTGAGACTTCCCGGAGCATCGTCGCCATAACGGCTAGATTCTCTCCACCAAGATTTCTTAACGAACTTCGAAGGCATGGACTTTCTTAAGGCGTTAAGCAAAATGCCGCGTGCGTCAAGTTTTTGAATGCGGGACTTAATTTCTTTAAGGAAGTCTTCAAAAGCGTTTTTATCTATAGAGTGGTCAAACGATGCCTTATGTTCCGCACGCTTAAACAAGTCCTGAAGTCCTTCGAGCTTTTCTTTAAGGCTTTGATTGTCCTGAGAGTCAAGACCCCATTCATGTTGATCCCAGCCCAATTCCTTTTTTAGATCGCCAAGACGTTTCCATTTTCCCCTTTGTCCGTTGTGCTCAACATCTCCAGGGATTCCTTGGCCGCTAGTTTCTTGCTTGTCTTTCCCTTCCCCTTCGCCTTGACCATTCTGAGAGCGTTGAAAGACTTGAGCGTCATTTTCCAAAAGATCGTAATAAACTTCTACAGTTTGATTCTTGGGGAAAAGTTTGCCGGTTTTGTCTTTGAAGTTCTCGACAAAGATGGCTTCTTTCGGCATATGCAAAATTTGCTGATTAATCACCATATCCATGGCAATGTTAAGTCGGTCCTTTTCTTGATGACCCTTTAGATTATAATAAACATGCTTGTGGGTTACGTGCAGCATTTCATGGATAAGAACCGCAACGCGCTGAAGCTTGTCTAGAGATTCATTCCAGAAATAAGGATTGACATACAAGTTAAATTGCTTAGTGCGGGGATCGAACGCAACGCCAGCGGTGGGAAGTCCCGTTGTAAACCGAGTTGGCATACCTTGCAGAATATAGCCATAAAAGCCAAATCCCGACGCATTGAGAACCGTCGAAGTTGCCCACGCCATATTCTCTTTGGCGAGTTTAAGGTCAGGAGGGGTGCGCTCCCTTTTCGGCACAATTTCGGAAGGGACGGGAACGGGATCAAGTCCCGCTCCCTTATCTGTCATTGCGTTTGTATTAGGCATTATTTCTTATCCTTCTCGGTTCCTTTGGTGTATTCAGATTGACCTTTCATCTTGCGAAGAACAAGGTCATAGAGTTCCTTATCTTCAGCTTCCAAAGACTTGAACTTCAGATCTTTATTTGTATCCTTGCTGAATACCGTCTTAAGCATTTCGACCGATTGGTCAAGGGGAATAATACGGGAAATTTCATAAAGGAGTTTCCGGTCTTTTTCCGACGAGGGATTAGGGAAGTTATCGACAATGTTTTGTACCGTTAGCGAAAGGATGTCGGCACGAACGGGATCGCCGTTAACTCCCGAGAAGCGTTCAAGGCGCTTAATAGCGGTCTTTTTGCGCTTCGTGAGGTCTTCATAGGAGATGGGAGATTCGTCAAAACAAAACTTATGATACATGCTCCCAATTTCTTTCCCAAGAATACTAGTAACAATCGTGTTATGAAACGTTGCGTTCTTTTGAATATATTGCTTCTCAAGATTAGAAATAACTTCTAGCGTGCGAGGAGAGACGTAGGTTTTGCCTTCACCAATTTCATCGGCGCTAGTGAATTGGAAAGTTCCGTCTTTCACAAAGTTAATAACATTTGTGTGCCAATTCGTTGACTCCATATAGTCAACAAACTCCACACGGTCATATTTAATTTCAAACATAGAGAAGCGATTGCGAAGCGCCGCGTCCATTTGCGAAACGTCAACGGCGGTCCCTTCATTGATACACGCGGCCATCATCCAACCCTCAGGGAGAACATAAGGTTCCGCTTCCCCAACATCCATTTTACGATCCGTCAAAAGTTGCATGATACAATTCGTTACCCAAGTATTTGCCCGATTGGGCTCTTCCAAAAGAAGAAGCCCCGAGCTTTTGGGATCGGTGGGCCAAAATCCCGGAAGCGCCGAAATAGTGCGAAGTTTTCCGTTCTGAAGCTCCGTCGTGGGTTTGCCGGTCAAGTCCGGGCCTTCGCGAAGAGCCAAACGAATGTCAAGAAAACCAAAGCCGGGAACTTCTTTAGCCTTGTCTTTCTGCCATTGTTGAGCATTAAAGCTTTTTCCCAAGCCCGGATCGCCAGCAAAGCAAGGGATAAACCGTTCGCCTGCGGCGCGGACCTTAAATGCGAGGTCAAGAATTGCGTGAATTTCGGAAGATTTCATTATTTATTTTCTCCTATTTTATTATTATAACAAATACAATTTAAATTACAATGTTATTTTGAATTTTTTCCAGCTTCAAAGCCTTGTCGATATGCCCATTTCTCGCCTGCGGGAACGCCAAATCCAAATCCGGCAACAAAAGATTCCCGGTCCGCAGTTTTTCTATTATTCATTTGTACATATCTATCGGAGGCATGGTTTAGTTGTTCGTCTGAATACATTTCACGTCCTTGTCGTGACAATTCGGAGACAAGCTTTTCTAGTTCTCGTATTCGGTTCTTAAGTTCTTCGATAGTTTCCATTATTAGTCCTATCAGTTTTCAAAAGCGCGGGTATTGATTTTTTCCAGACGATAAATAAGGCGGTTTTTAACATTAAGTTCCAATTCAGACCCATTGTCAAGAACCAACAAACGTTTATCTCCGTCTTGTCGAATTCTCAAAACGTTCCCTACAGATTTATTTGTATCGTTATGAACAAGTTTAAGCAGGATCATATTACTCCTTTTCTAATTAATATTTATAAGCTTATTGTCTGTATAATTCGTTACTCGTCCGATACCTCCGGGGTTACATAGAATTCTTCTATGATAGTAACAAAATCCCAAGGATTATGCAAGCCTCCGTTAACGTCTTTCACGGTATCAATGGTAATAACGTCGCCTTGCTCGTCTAGCCATTGGGGACCATATGGAGAGTCCCGATGAAATACAAGCAAGCGCTCGTTTCCGTTTTGGTCAATATATCGGCGTGCTAATTTATGTTTCATTATCCACGAAGTTTCTCAATGAGATGACGAAGTTTGTTATAACGAACTTGTTTATGCCAGTCAATTACTCTTTTGGCGTGGGCGCGTTTCTTTTCGTCTGACGCCTCACCAAAAAGTTTTCGTGTGGCGGAAGCTTCCATGATGAAGAGTTGTGCGGGCTTTTTAATTTCTGTGTTCATTTTAATAAATCCTTCACTTCCGAATTGATTAAATTTGACTTAGTAATTTTAAATCCTTCTTTATCATCTAGAACATTTCCATCAATCGAATACAGACAATAACCATTTTTATACAATAGAGCGGGACCTACGGGATTATGAAGCTGTCCTTTATGGTTCAAATGAATTTCACAAGGCTTCTCAGAAATAAATACTTCGTCTTTATAAGGAATAAACCATCCACATTCTTTAGCAAGCTCCATACGGGGAGTCAATCGTTCACATTCTTTTAATCCCAATTCTTTCAGATAGACGGCATATTCTGAAAGAAATCCAGCATCGTGTTGTCCCCAGCAAATTTCAGCCTCCACCTTGGACCACACCTTGGACCCCACCTCGGACCACACCTCGGACCACACCTTGGACCACACCTCGGACCACACCTCGGACCACACCTTGGACCACACCTTGGACCCCACCTCGGACCCCACCTTGGACCACATAGCCGCCAAAACAGCTTCATTAGGACTCAAATACCAATTGAACTTCTTAGGTGCATCAAGTCCCGCCTCTTTATA